>Ga0182014_10000264_pt1 | contig 66824 bp, 44 predicted proteins | sample 612S2DmetaG_FD_120489 | JGI IMG/M metagenome (GOLD analysis project Ga0182014, IMG submission 120489) | Permafrost microbial communities from Stordalen Mire, Sweden - 612S2D metaG | ecosystem: Environmental > Terrestrial > Soil > Wetlands > Permafrost | place: Sweden: Stordalen | collected...
ACCTTCGAGGAACCGGTTAAAAAGCTCTCCGGCGACTGGGGCTTCATTGACCTGTTCTGGCCGGGCCGGCTGCTCACCGCCCCCCTGGTCACCGCCGCCAAGCCAGCCCGGTAGGGGCGGAAAATGCGAACGGCGTCGTAAGGCCCTTCGGCTCGGTTAAAAAGTGGCAGTGAAGGCCTCCCTTCCTGGCAACTTACCGCTTTTGGAAATGGAGGAGGAGCAGGAGGAAGATGATCCCCAGCAACAAGACGTAACCGACGATGATCGGGAGCAGACGAAAGCGGGACTTCCACATCTGTGGCGCCTGCAAGCGGCTGCAGCGGTCGGTCATTTGCACGGACTCGTAGTCGTCCAATTCCTTCTTCATCTCCGCCGCCGATTGATAGCGGCGCTTGGGGTCGCGTTCCATCGCGTGGAGGATGATTTCCTCCAGCACGGGCGTGAGCTTGGGGTTCACTTTGCGGGGCGCCGCCGGGTCGCCGGTGACGCGGGCGTTCATGATCACATAGGCGCTGTCGCCGCCGAACGGAGGTTCGCCGGTGGCCAGCTCATAGAGAATGGCCCCCAAGCTATAGATGTCGGTCCGCTGGTCTCCCCGGCTGCCGCGGACCTGCTCGGGCGCCATGTAATCGGGCGTCCCCATCGCGGGGGTGAAGCCCACAAAGGTGAGCCGGCGCGAGGCCAGGGCCTTGGCGATGCCGAAATCCATGATGCGAATGCTGCCGTCATTGCAGAGCATGATGTTCTGGGGCTTGAGGTCACGGTGGATCACGCCGCCCTTGTGCATGTAATCCAGCGCATCACAAATGCGGCTGGCGATCTTCACCGCATCCGGCTCGGGCAGGGGGTGGACGCTCTTCAATAGCTCGCCCAGGGTCTGGCCTTCCAGGTACTCCGTCACCAAGTAGGGCCGGCTCTTCTTCTCGACGCGTATCACCCTTAGGATGAAGGGGTGGTTAAGCTGCAGTCCGATTTCCTCCTCCCGGCGGAACCGGTCAAACCCGGCGATGTCGCTTTCGATCTGGAGATACGGCACCTTCAAGGCGACCGCCTCGCCGGTTTGGCGGTCGTTGGCCTTGAACAGCGACGCCATGCCGCTCTTGGCAATCACGTCGGTGATCTCGAAGCGCTCGTCGAGCAGTGCTCCGACGCCGAGTTCATGACCGGACCTTTTTTCGCCCCCGCTGGTCGCGGGCTGGGCGGGCTGGGCGTGATCGACATCCCACACCTGGATGATCTGCACGGAAACGTTGTCACTCACCTGCCGTTTCTCGGCCAGGGCAATCAGCCGTTTGCAGGCTTCCCCGGGGTGGTATTTCACGGCCGCCTCGAGAATCTCTTCGTCCAGGATGAATCCGTATAGGCCATCGGAGCATTGCAAGATGATGTCCCCTTTGAGGAGGGCTTCGGTCGAAATGTCATAGTGGCACATCGGCTCATAACCGATGCTGCGGGTCAGAGTGGAACGGTTGGGGCTGGTCATTGCGTTGCGCTCGAGGAGCAGCCCGAGTTTCACTTGCAGCGCCGTATAGGAATGGTCGGTCGTCAGCCGCTTGATCTTCCCGCCCCGGATCAGATACGCCCGTGAGTCCCCCACGTGAGCAATGGTGACCTTGTCATGCCGATAAATTGAGGCCAGCAACGTGGTGGCCATGCGGCCCTTGTCCTGCGCGGCCTGGAAGACTTTTGCGGAGGCGGCATCGAACATCCGCCGGGCCACATCTGCGGGAGTGGCCGCGAGGCCGCTTTCCTTGAAGGCGGCCAATGCGGTTTCGGCGGCCAGACGGCTGGCGATATCGCCGTTGCTCTCGCCCCCGACCCCATCCGCCAGCAGCGCGAGGCTCCCCAGCTCCTGCGCGCGCTCGAATTCCTCCGGCTCCCAGAAAAGGAGGAAGTCTTCGTTATGATCACGAACCGTTCCGACGCTGGAAATTTGGTGGCATTTGACTTTCATCTCAGGCCGTCATCGTAACCTCGATTTCATTCGCAATCCAGCGGGGATTAGACAAAAACCCGGCCATCCTAAAGGATGGCCGGGTGCTGTGAGTGCGCTATCCAAACCTAACCGTGATTGAAAGCGGGCCTCTGCTCAAGGAACACCGACTTGCCCGTGGCGGCGCTTCGCCGCTTGAAGTAAACCAGCCCGTAAATGCCCCAGGCAGCGGCTACGGCCAACGCGATGTAAGGCTCGTGCCAACTCATGCCGCTGACTGAGAACGGCCCGACCAAATAGAACAACATGCAGCCAAGGTTCGCCAGCAGTCCGAAGACCGGAACGACCATGTGCTTGAACCCGTTGAAGCTGTGATGCTCGCGGAAGGCCACGATCGCAATGAAACAGGTCATCATGTAGAGCATGAACGTGCCGAAGTTGCTGACCAGCGTGATGATGACCAGTGTGTTGGGCAGCCAGGTATAAGCATGCGGCGAGAAGATGCCGATGCTGTACCAGAAATTGTGCTTGTCCAGCGGCGCGAGGTCAGTGGATTGAGCGCCGAGATAGACAATGGTGGATATGATGCCTATGATCGCCGAGATCACAACCAAGGTCCAGATTGCACGGTGGGGAGACAGGGTGCGTCCATGGACCAGGCCGAAGTGGGAGGGCACTTCCTCATCCCGTCCCATCGCATAGGTCACCCGTGCGCCTGTGTTGATGCAAGAAAGAGTGGTGCCAATCAACGCCAGGAACACCGTTCCGGCCTGCACCAACATGAAGGCCTTGCCCGCCGCGTAGCTGCCAAACATCCAGGTGCCGACGATGACCATCATATCGCCCAGAGGAGCGCCGGAAGCGCCGGCATTGGAAAGCGTGTAACCGCTATTGAGGAAGTAACCCGCGGCGAAGTACTCGAACAGGTAGCAAACCGCGCCTTGAATCGCCAGCGACAGCAGCACGGCGCGAGCAATATCCTTCTTGGGGTTCTTTGCCTCTTCTCCCATTGCCGTCACCGACTCGAACCCGACCAGGATCAGAATCGCTATGCAAGCCTGGATGATCACTAGGCTGAATCCATGCGGAGCGAGGACTGACCCTGCCGTGGAGTGGAAGTTAGCGGTCTGCGGATCCTTCGCGTCGCCAGCCTTGCCGCTGACCGCGTCCGAGGGCTTATAGCTGAGCGTGAAGGGCGCCTCAACCGCGTTGCCATCTTTATCCAGGACCAGAGCCCCTTTGTCGTCCTTCTGCAGCACCGGGTAAGGGTCGCCTTCACTCAAGCCAAGCCCGCTAAGGGCTGCCACCAGGGCTGCGTCCTTGTTCTTTTCCTTGTCCAGGTCGTCTTTGGCGACTTGGCGGTCCTGTTGCTTATAGACGGGCTGGCCCTTCTCATCGGTCTTGGGCGAGTTGTCGGCAAAGGTGTCCTGGACAGGCTTGCCTTTGTCGTCGGTGACGTTCACCGTCTCCACCTGATAATTCACTGGTATGCCGTTGGACAGGTGAAACGCAACGGAACCCTCTTTATGACTCACGCGGTAGCCGATGGCCATGCAGGAGAACACTATCAACGCCGAGATCTGAATAATGTTGATGGCCATATTGACGGCGGTGGTTCCGTTCACTCCGCGGTAGGCGATATAACCCACCCCGAACGCGAACACGATGCAGAACAGCCACATGAAGAGAGGACTGTTGTAGGTGCTGCTGAATACGGTCGGCCAGAACTGGCTGGCCAGATACCCGCCAAGAATCGCTGTCACACCCACCATGCAACCGGGATAGACCCAGTAATAAAGATGGCTGGCCCAGCCGGTGAAAAACTTGGCGACGCGCGCGAACTTGTAGGCATGTGTCTTGGAGAGGAAGGCCTGTTCGGCGTACAAGTACGAAGAGCCGGCCCCTGGGAACAGCTTCGACAATTCGGCGTAGCTGATCGCCGTGGCGAAGCACAGCAGCAGCGCCGCTAGGATGCCGAACCACATCGCGTAGCCGGCCATCGGAGCGCCATACAGGGATTGGATCTGGAACGTGAGCCAGAGAAAGGCGCCGGGTGCGATCAGCGCCATCGCATTGATTGTTAGCCCGGTCAAGCCCAGGGTTGCTTTGGAGGTGGAGGGACTTCCTCCCCCGCCAGATGATTTCGTTGGTGTTTGTGCGTTTGCCATAATGTTTTGCCTTTTGTTTCCTTAGATTGCTTTGTCCCCAGTTTCCTCGGTCCGGATGCGAACCGCCTGTTCGATTCTTGCTACGAAGATCTTGCCGTCGCCGGTCTTCCCCGTCCGGGCGCTCTTGACGACCGCAGCTACGGTCGAGTCGGCCGCCTGGTCCGGCACGACGACTTCAATCCTGATCTTGGGCAGCAGGTCAAACGTGCGTTCGCTGCTGCGAAGATGCTCGACTGGCCCGTCGTGGCGGCCAAAGCCTCTCACCTCGGTCACCGTCATCCCGGTGACGCCCAGTTCGCCCAAGGCATCTCTGACTTCCTCGAGCTTGTAAGGCTTGATTATCGCTTCGATCATTTTCATGCCGGTCGTTTCACCGTTGTCTGGCTCTTAGCACTGACGATGCCATGCGACAGGAACCTGATCTGGGCAGCGAAATCGCCTGATTTTGCAGGGTCTTTCGCCAGGGGGGAAGTTAGAGGGGGGCGGAAGAGGTGTCGCGATTTGCGCAGTAATGATTCTTTTCGCCAGCACAAAGCGGCAGGTGCCGGTCAGGCAGAAAATATTCTTGGCCTGCTGTTTAGCCGGCTGTCAAACGGGAGGCACCGGCCCGAAAGGAGATGCCGGCGGCGTTGATGGCTCAGGAAATGGAGTCTGCGACACAGCAAGGCGAGACTGCGGGCTTTGATCCAGAGTGCCAGCCTGGTCAGGCACTAGTTCGGAGGACCGTGGTCCATTGCATGCACAAGAAAAGGGAAGCTGAGGGGCTTTTACGGGGCTCCAACATGCCGGCGAAGCAGCAGGAACGAGAGCACTAGAAATCCAATGACCAAAGGAGAGAGCAGAGCCACCGCCAACACCCAGGGACGCTGGAAGAGGCTCGGCGCCCACGAAACCGGCTCCTGCAAACGGTCGGCAAGGCCAGTAACGCGCATATGATCAACCGTGTCAATCTCGGCCTTCATAGCCGCGGCGCTCGCATAACGATCGGCTGGATCCCTCTGAAGCGCGTGCAGAACTATCTCCTCGGCTTGGGCGGAAAGCTCGGGGTTAAGCTTGCGTGGCGCCATGGGATCGCCCGTCACGCGGGCATTCAATGCGGCCCAGGGATTGTCGTTTTGGAAGGGAATAACTCCGGTCAGCATCTCATAAAGGAGCCCGCCGAGGTTGTAGATGTCGGTGCGCTTGTCGGCGCGCTTGCCGGTGACCTGTTCCGGCGCCATGTAGTCGGGTGTGCCCATGGAGTTCGAGTTGCCGACGCGAGTGATTCGGCGGGAAGCCGAGTCCCGGGCGATGCCAAAGTCCATGATCCGAATGGTGCCATCACAGCAAATCATCACGTTTTGGGGCTTCAGGTCGCGGTGAATGACGCCGTGGTCGTGCATATGCTGCAAGGCCTCGCAAATCAGGCTGGCAATCTTGAGCGCGTCCTTTTCCGGCAAAGGCCGCATCGCCTTGAGCAGGTGCTCGAGCGTGCAGCCCTTCAAATACTCCGTGACGATGTAAGGCCGGCTCTTGTCCTGGACCGGGATGAATCTGAGGATGAAAGGGTGGTTTAACTCCAGGCCGATCCGCTCTTCGCGCTGGAAACGCGAGAAGAAGTTGGGGTCGCTCTCATACTCCAAGTGGGGCACTTTCACCGCGACGAGCTGGTTGCCGTTCTGTTTGTCTTCGGCCTGGAGGATCGTGCCCATGCCGCTGCGGCTGAGGACTTCCGTGATAACAAAGCGGCCATCCAGCACAAATCCCTTGCGGAACGGGGCGTCGGCGGCATCGACCGGGTCGTGATGTTCAACCACTTCCCGGCGACAGGTCACTTGCTCCAGCGGACAGGTATCGTTGCGTGTCATGCAGCGACACTGGCCCGGAATAGAGTCGGGCGGTAATCAAATGAGAGCCCAATCGCGTTAAAATTATATAAACGCCGGCGGGGCCACGATTAATCCAGTCGTGCCGCATGTTTTGTCCATCCCCCGGAGTCCCCCACAGATTTGACACCTGGCTCTGTTTATGCTTTGCTCGTGACCAGCCGCCTAAGCCCGCTTGAATTCCTAAGAGCGGACGCGGGGGAACCGAGCGCCACGGACAAAGAAGTCCGGGGATGGGGCGAACGGCGCACGAGCGCGCTAAGGCCACTTTCAAGGCCGAGCCCGTCAGCTAACCTCGTCGGCATTTGGAAGGGCGATCCTTCAGCCCCGTGGCGTTCACGGGCGTCAGGTTCTCCCAATTGAAACAATTGCTCCCGTGGAGCACGACAGTGTATTCGCGCCGATGTTGCAGTATGGACAATCTTAGCGTCAGCGGCAGGCTGAAAACGGTCTTGATCGGGAAGTCTCGTGACCTTTCTGATAAGGGCATCTTTCACAAACTGTCTCTCATCGCCTTTTTCGCCTGGGTCGGATTGGGAGCCGACGGATTGTCTTCCTCCTGTTATGGGCCCGAGGAGGCCTTTAAGGCGCTCAACGGCCATATTTACCTGAGCCTGCTCGTGGCCGCGGCCTCGGTGGTGACGGTGTTCGTGATCAGCGCCAGCTATTCGCAGATCATCGAACTGTTTCCGACCGGCGGCGGCGGCTACCTGGTCGCCAGCAAGCTGCTCTCGCCCGGGGCGGGCGTCGTCTCCGGCTCGGCCCTGCTCATCGACTATGTCCTGACGATCACGCTTTCCGTGGCGAGCGGGGCCGACGCGCTGTTCAGTTTGTTGCCGGCCGGGGGCTTGCATTACAAACTCACGGTGGAGATTGCGGGCGTATGCCTCCTGACATTGTTGAATCTGCGCGGCGCCAAGGAGGCGGTACTGCCCTGGGTGCCGATCTTTATCATGTTTGTACTGACCCACGCGTTTGTGATCGGCTATACTCTGTGCACCCACTTAGGCAACATCGGCGAGGTTTGGCACAACGCGAGCATGGATGTGGCTGCCACGCACAGCCAACTGGGGTGGCTGGGGATGATCTTGCTGGTGCTGCGCGCGTACAGCATGGGCGCCGGAACCTACACTGGAATTGAGGCTGTGAGCAACGGTCTCCCCATCTTGCGCGAGCCGCGGGTCCAGACCGGCAAACGCACCATGCGCTACATGGCCGTATCGCTGTCGGTGACGGTGGCCGGCCTGCTGGTGGCATATCTGTTCTTCCGGGTGACACCCCAGGAAGGCAAGACGCTCAATGCTGTGCTCTTCGAGCAACTGACCGCTTCCTGGCCTCACGGCGTGGCCCTGGCCTTTATCCTCGTCACGCTCGCTTCTGAGGCGGCCTTGCTGTTCGTCGCGGCGCAGACAGGCTTCCTGGACGGCCCCCGGGTCCTGGCCAACATGGCGCTGGACCGCTGGTTTCCCACCCGCTTTGCCACGCTGAGCGATCGGTTTGTGACCCACAACGGTATCCTGCTCATGGGCGGCTGCGCGCTGATCCTGATGACGGCTTCGCGCGGTTCGGTGGACTTCCTCGTGGTGCTTTACAGCATAAACGTCTTCATCACCTTTAGCCTCTCGCAACTTGGCATGGTGCGGCACTGGTGGGCCAAGCGCGGGGATGTGGCCGACTGGAAGCGGAAAATCTCTGTCAATGGCGTCGGCTTCCTGCTCACCGTGTTTATTCTAATCACTTTGAGTGTGGTGAAGTTCTTCGAGGGCGGCTGGATCACGCTGGTGGTGACGAGCCTGGTGGTGGCGCTCGCGGTGCTGATCAAACGCCATTACAACCAGACGGCGCAGGATCTCCGACACCTTGACGAGTTGGCCGCAGTTGTTGACATGGACAAGCAGGCCGCCATCCGCCAAGCGAGCGACGACCCGCCGCCGACCGCATTGGACCCCAAGGCCAAGACGGCAGTCGTGCTGGTCAACGGCTTCAACGGCCTGGGGCTGCACACCCTCTTCGCGGTGCTGCGCATGTTCCCGGGAGTCTTTCGCAATTTTGTGTTTGTGCAAGTCGGCGTGGTGGATGCCGGCAATTTCAAGGGCGCCGACGAAGTCGAGAACCTCAAGCGCCATATCCAGAGCGGCAATCAGCGTTACGTCGATTACCTCCGGTCGCGTGGGCTCTCGGCCGAATCCGTGGCGGCAATGGGCATTGATGTCGTGCAAAAGGCCTCGGAGTTGGCGCCCGTGATCTTGCAGCGGTTCCCCAACGCGATCTTCTTCGGCGGCCAGCTCGTCTTTCGCCATGAGACGTTCTTCACGCGGGTGCTGCACAACTACGCGGTATTCTCTTTGCAGCGGCGCTTTTATCAGCAGGGGCTCCCGCTGCTGATCCTGCCCATTCGCGTCTGAAGGGGAATTGCCGTGGCGAGTTTTGACCACGCAGAGCAGGAATCGGCGCAACTTCGTGCCCTCTGAACCGCCGCTTAGTGTTCGAAGTGCCTGCTTTACAGTGGATTATGCATTCATGCTCTGGTTGGCACGGTCGGTGCGTAAGGCCGCAGAATGTTCCTGGCGTGGCTGCGGAGTGGATGCTTCGCGGGTGGTGCGGCGGGAACCAGGTAAACCAATAAACATGGAATATGAAATATAATGCATGGACCTTAGCCTTAATTGGCGCAGGAGTAGTCAGTCTCCCCGCGGTGGCACGCGCGGATGAACGCACAAATGCTGTGTTAACCGCACTATCGACCACGACGATCAGCGGGTATGTTGACACCTCGGCGCACTGGAACCCGGGAACCGGTGACCAGAACCTGCCGATCTACTCGCCGAATGGCAAGCCCGGCGGCGCAAAGGCTGATGGGTTCAATCTCGACCTTGTGGCGCTGACGCTGAGCAAGCCCGCCGGAGAAGAAGGCTGGTCGGCGGGTTACAATGCCACCCTGCTATTCGGGCCCGATGCGGTGGGCTATAATAACTCCGCCTTAGCCGGGGCCTTCCCGAGCGACTTGAGCCTCAAGGACGCTTACGTTGAGTTGAAGGCTCCCGTGGGCAACGGCCTTGATTTCAAGCTCGGGACGTTTACGGAGATTCTCGGCTATGAGGTGTACGAGACGGGAAATAATCCGAACTACACGAGGTCTTATGGGTACGAAATCGAGCCTACTGCAATGACCGGCGTGTTGGCAGCATACCAACTGACTTCGGAAATCACGCTCAACGGCGGGATCGCCGACGCCTGGAACGCTGGGATCAACGCCCGCAGTTTCGCGCCGAATCCGCCTAACTCGAAGGCTGAGTCCTACAAGACCTATATGGGCTCGGTCACCTTTACCTGTCCGACGAATTTCGGCTTCCTCTCGGGCTCAACTCTCTCCGGGGGAGCGATCAACGGCTACGATGCCGGGACCACCGCGGACAAGACAAGCTTGTATATCGGCGGGACGATCAATACCCCGATTACGAACTTGAAAGTTGGCGCAGCCTACGACTACGTGATGTTGGGGCCAGACGCCATTGTCGGACCACTCCACCACTCGTCAGGCTACCAGGGAGCCTTGGGCCTGTATCTGAGCTATCAGGCGACAGAGAAGCTGAGCCTGTATACCCGTGGCGAATACTTCACGGAGAGCGGCTATCTGGCCGGTACTGCCGGCACACCCGGTTCTTACGCGTTGGGCATTGCGGGCACTGCGGCCAGCGCTTTTGAGCTCACTGAAACCGTCCAGTATGATCTGTGGAAGAACGTGCTGGCGCGCCTTGAGTTCCGCTGGGACCACGCCGAGCATGGCGCTGGGTTCGGCGGTGTTGCGACAGGCGCAGCGCCTACCGCGGAGAACGCCTTCTTGCTGGCCGCAAATCTTGTTTACAAGTTTTAGCCGATTTCGTTCCTCCAAGCCCCTCCCGGGAGTCTGGGAGGGGCCCTTTAGATGTCTTTGGGCCGGAATGGCCGGCTAGATCACAGGTTTTTTGATTGGTACCCATAATAATGATGAAGAATACGAAGAAATCAAAGAAAGGAGTGGTGAAGGTCGAGGCGGCGCCGACTGAGGCCGTGAAACCCGCTGGGGTGAAGGCCGCAGCGGCGCCGTCATCGCGGATAGTGCACGATCAGGTCAACCCGTCTGCGAAAAAAGTCGAGGCGGCACCGCTAGCTGAGGCCGTGAAACCTGCCGCGGTGAAGGTGGCAGCCTCGCCGCCGCGAATTGTGCTTGAGTTGGTCAACCCGGCGGCCAAGCAGGTATTCGTGGCCGGTTCGTTCAATAATTGGCAACCGGAGCAGACTCCGCTCGCGCCCGCCGGCAATGGCCGCTGGGCGGGCGGTCTCAAAGTCGGGCCTGGCCGCCATGAATATCTGTTTGTCGTGGACGGCCAATGGCTGCCCGACCCGAACGCCAAGGAGAGCGTCGAGAATCCGTTCGGCGGAAGGAATTCCGTCCTGACGGTCTCCGAGTAGCGCGGCTGGGGAGACGACGCGTCAAAGAGCAATCAATTGACGGGCAGGGTGTCGCAGCCCGTCCATTAAGGAAAGCATGAGCCGCCTGCGGGGTTAATGGTCTGCAGACCGCCACCGGTCGTCCGCTTCCATGACCGAGCGCGGACCGGAGCCGTTCAGCCAGGCGAGGGCTTCGGCGTCGCCGCGCAGGTATGTATCCCAAAACGCCGTGGACAGCGCAAGAATCACACGGTGATGATTCGGGTTGCGCGGTTCGCGTTCGCCCGGCAAGGCACGGTCGGTGAAGGCCGAATGCTCCGCGTTATGCAGCACCAGCTAATATTTCGGCGCGCCGTGGAGCGCCGGATAAACAGCCAAGCCGCTAACACCCATTATGCGGAGTTCCCAAAACTCTCGGCCAGCCAACAGCCTCAAATTACGGGCAAGTTCTGCGCCTCAGGCTTCAACCTCCTCATAATTAACACCTCCGCATAATGGGTGACACTTGCTCGACCTCCAACGAGACCTATACTGGCGATGCGGCCATAAAGAAGCTGAAGGAGATGGGCCTGGAGCCTCCCGAAGATATGGACTGGAAGAAAGCCACCAACAAGTGAGAGCAGCCAACCGGGGTTAGAGGTACTACGGCGAGACTCCCATGAGACTACGGAGGGACTGCCGCCCTATCGGCGGGAATGGGCTGGGAGGGTGGCGGTGGGTGAGGGGCCAGAAGTTGGCTTTTTGGGGGAGCCAACCCGGGCGGGAGCGATCAACCGAGACTCCGGCAACCGGCAAAGGAGCAAGGCTGAGGCGCAGCCTGGCCACTGATTCGACAGGTCGGTATCCTATCCAGAGGGCCTGACGGCGGCAGTTGGGGCAGGAGACGCTGGCAGAGTGTCGGCAGGGGTTGCGTACGATAGCCACGCGGTGCTCAGCGCGGCTGCCGGCATTGACTATTCCCGAGTCGAAGGCTGGTCAGGCGCGCTGAGAACAACAGTTACGTAAAGCCTGTTTTCGCACCTTCATAAAGCACAGTCCCAATGCCATTGACCTCCCTGCAAGTGCACGTGTGTATCAGTCCTGGCACTTGAGAGTGAAAGAGGCTCCCACAACACCCCTGGTTAATCGGGACAGCGCCACGAGGCGGGCAAGGCGTTTGGCTGTTCGGTCTGGCATAGGCGAGCTTTGGCTTCGCTTTGAGACGCGTTAGTAACGGAGAAGCTATCTCTGCGTCCATAAACTCGCCGGCACCGGCTGTGCTATGGTTGGCGTGTGAGGTTCACTTTCAGGCAAGGATACCTTTGATGGTGTTGCCGGCAATCCCGGTGAGACGCACATCCAGGCCCTGGAACTTCACCGAGAGTTTCGTGTGCTCAATCCCGAGGAGCCGCAGCATCGTGGCGTGCAAGTCGTGAACATCGGCGGGATTCTCAATGGCGGAATAGCCCAGTTCATCCGTAGCTCCGTAAACGATGCCCGGCTTGATGCCGCCACCGCACAGCCAGATGCTGAACCCGGCGTTGTGATGATCGCGACCGTCGCCGCCCTGGCTCATGGGGGTGCGTCCGAATTCACCCGCCCAAACGATCAACGTTTCCTCCAGCATCCCCCGCTGCTTCAGGTCAGTGATCAGCGCCATGCAAGCGCGATCGACTTCCTGGGCTTTGAAAGCAATCCCCTCTTTGACGCCGCCGTGGTGATCCCAATCCTTGTGGTAAAGCTGAATGAAGCGCACGCCTCGTTCGGCGAGCCGGCGCGCGAGCAGGCAATTCGAGGCGAACGAACCGTCGCCCGGCTGGCAGCCGTAGAGTTCGAGCGTCTTCGGCCCTTCCGGCTTGATGTCCATCAGGGCGGGCACGCTGGTCTGCATCTTGAAGGCCATTTCATACTGCACGATGCGCGTCGAGATTTCAGGATCATCGACAATGGTGTCATATTTGGCGTTGATGGCGTTGATGACATCGACCACATCCTTCTGTTGCGCGTGCGTCACCCCGGCGGGTGTGCCGAGGTAAAGGACGGGATCGCCCTTGGCCCGCAAATGCACCCCTTGAAAGCGGCTGGGCAATAACCCCGCCGCCCATTGCCGCGCCGAAATCGGCTGATTCTGTCCACCCTTGCCAAGTGAAGTCAGCACCACAAAACCCGGCAGATCTTCGGATTCAGAACCCAGGCCATATGTCATCCATGCGCCCATGCTGGGCCGGCCGGCAATTTGGGAGCCGGTGTTCATGAACATATGCGCGGGATCGTGATTGATGGCTTCGGTGGTCATCGAGCGGATGAGGCAGATGTCGTCGATCACCGAGCCGATGTGCGGGAAGAGCTCGCAGATCTCCGTGCCGTTGCGCCCGAACTTTGTGAACCCGTGCTGGGGACCAAAGCAAACCAGCTTCTGTCCCTGCAACTGGGCGATTTGTTTTCCCGCGGTGAAAGACTCCGGCATCGGCTCACCGTGCATCCTGGCCAGCTTGGGCTTGTAATCGAACGTCTCCAGATGCGAGGGGCCGCCCGCCATAGTTAACCAGATGACGCGCTTGGCCTTCTGCGGGTAATCGAGCGGATTGACGACGCCTGTCCACTTGCTTGTGCGCGCGGCCTCGGCGGCGCCAGAAAGGAGGGTTGGATTGAGGAGCGACGCCAGCGCGAGCGTGCCGAGGCCCTGCGAAGCAAGGCCCAGAAATGCGCGGCGCGTCTGCCGCTGGGCCAGAAACTGCCGGAGTTCAGGTTGTGGGCTCATAGTTGGTCGAGCGAGTGACAGATTTCCCGCGCCCGCAGCTTCACGAACGCGTGATGGTTTCATGCAAATTCAAAATGACGCGGGCGATGTTTGTCCACGCCGCCAGCTCCGCCGGGTCGGCCTCGGGCGGAAGTGGTGACTGGCCGATCTTGAGCAGCGCTTGCGCCGCTGCGGAATCGCAGCGGTATTCGGTGAGTTGCTTGTCGAGCAACGGCTGGAGGGCGTTGATTTCCTCGGGGCGCGGCGCGCGGGAGAGAACTTGACGCCAGGCCCAGTTGAGGCGCGATTCCGTATCCGCGCCCCCTTCTTTCAGCACCCGCGCGGCCAGAGCGCGCGAGGCTTCGACATAGGTCGGGTCATTCAAGAGCACGAGCGCCTGTTGCGGAATATTGGAGCGGTTGCGTTCCGCGGCGCACTCCTCGCGCGTGGGCGCGTCAAACGCCAGCAGACTTGGGTGCAGATAAGAGCGCTGCCACCAGACATAGAGACCGCGCCGATACTGATTCGGCCCCGAGCTGGCGTCATAACTGCGCACGGGGAAATTCAAGTTCTCCCAGTAGCCGTCTGGCTGATAGGGCATCACGCTCGGGCCGCCGATCTTCTCAACGAGCAACCCCGAGACCGACAGCGCATTGTCGCGCACCAATTCGGCATCCAGCCGCCAGCGGCTCTGCACGGCGATCTCGCGATTGAGCGGGTCGCGCGTGCGGAGTTTTCTCGAGCTGACGGAAGTCCGCTGGTAGGCGTCGCTATTAACCATGAGGCGAATCATGTGTTTGAGGTCCCAGCCGCAGTCCATGAATTCGCAGGCGAGCCAGTCGAGCAGCGGCTGGTCCGGCGGTAATTCTCCCTGCGCGCCGAGATCGTCCACGACCCGGGAAAGGCCGAGGCCGAAGAACTGCTTCCAGAGGCGGTTCATGACCACCCGCGCGGTTAGAGGATTCTCACGCGACACGAGCCAGTTCGCCAAATCGAGGCGGTTCAACCGCCGGCCGCCTGCATTCTCGGCGCCACTCACCAGGTAGGCGGGCAAGGCCGGCTGGAGGATGTCGCCCGTCTCGATCAGAAAGTCGCCGCGCGGCAGCACGCGCACCGTACGCGGCTCAGCCTTAGTGGCGGACACCAGGCAGCGCGGAATCGTGGCTTCAAAGTCGTCCTTGGCTTTACGCGCCTCGGCGAGGCCCCTCCTCGCTTCCGCAGTTTCCGGCGCGACACTCTTGAAATGAGCGAAAAGCTTTACCTTTTGCTCCGCATCACGCTGACCAGCAGGAACCAGCAGCAGCTCGGCGATTTCTCCTGGAGGAGGAAAGCGTAACTGCCCCTGCAGGGCATCAGTGTTGGTGGTGACTCCGATGCGAAAACGTCCCAGGGCATGATCAGCGTGGTTTTGCTTGAGTTCGAGGGCCAGCGTTTCACCAGTTCGGACCGTGAGCGGCTTGGACAATCCCAGCACGAGTTGATGGGCTTGGTTGGTCTGCGCGAAGATCGCCCAGCCGAGCGCGTCGCCCTTTGATTGCCCACCGATGACCGAGGCCGCAGCCCAGGGCGGATGGGAATTGGTGCCGCTGTTCTGGCTTTGCTCAAAATCGGCACGCGCCAGGTTGAAGGAAAGCAAGTTAGTCGTCTGGTCGGATCGCCGGATGGTCGCAACAACTTCCGTCAGAACGAAGTTGCCGTCGTCCGCGCGGCCCGGACCCTTTCCCGGCAGCGCATCGTGCGGCAAGGCTTCAATGCGCAAACCGACGAAATCACTCAAGCCGTTGGTGAATGACAGAGTGTAAATGTCCGTGGCCGCCTTTTTTCCGCCAGCCAGCACGGAGTTGTCCGCTTCCACCTTGAGCTCGCTGCCGCTTGCGGACAGAGCCGAAGCAGGCGTCAATGCCGTCCAACGGCGTTCTTGCATCACGGCGGCTGTCTGAACTTTCTGCCATTCCGCGTAGGCGTCCAGCCATTCGGGGCGGGGCGCATCGTAATCCGTTTGGGCCCGCGCCAGTGTCTCGCCCAAACGCTTCAATTCGACCGCCTGCTTCTCGTCCGGCAGCAGCATTCCCGGCCCACGGCCGCCGATGCTCGGTTCTTCGATGTCGGCGAAGAACGCGCCAAGAGCATAGAAATCGCGCTGCTTGATGGGATCAAATTTATGGTCGTGACACTGAGCGCAACCGATGGTCTGGCCGAGCCACACCGCGCTCACGGCGCGCACACGATCGGTCAACATGCGGGCTTCGTAGTCTTTCGGCTGCGCGCCGCCTTCCTCCGTCGAGAGGACAAGACGGTTGAACGCGGAGGCGACTATCTTTTCCGTGGTGCTGTCGGGCAATAGATCGCCCGCCAGTTGCTCGCGCGTGAACTGGTCGAACGGCTTGTTGTCGTTGAATGCCTTTATGACGCAGTCGCGATAAGGCCAAATATCTCGCGGATTGTCCGAATGGTAGCCAATGGTGTCGGCGAAGCGCACGACATCGAGCCAACCTATCGCCATTCGCTCGCCAAACTGCGGCGATGCAAGAAGCCTGTCTATGAGCCGGGATACCGCTTCCGGCGACGCGTCCCGCTCGAACGCCTCCACGTCCCCGGGCCTGGGCGGCAAGCCAACCAGGTCAAAGTAAAGCCGGCGCGCGAGCGTGCGGCGATCGGCCCGCGGCGATGGTTTGAGTCCCACTTCGTGCAAGCGCTGGCCGACCAGCCGATCAATCGGGTTCTTGTTCGGTGGCGTCCTTGGCTTGACCGGCGGCACGTAAGCCCAGTGCTTTTCGTAATTGGCTCCGGCCCCAATCCAGCGCCGTAACGACTCTTTCTGGGTGGAGGTGAGGGTCTTGTGTGCCTCCGGCGGCGGCATCGGCTCTGCCTGGTGAAGACCAAAGACGCGTGTGATCAGCTCGCTTTCCTTCGGTTTGCCCGGGACAATGGCGCCTTTGGCGACCGCATCTTCCCGGACGTCCAGGCGGAACTTGCCTTTGCGCGTCTTCTGGTCCGGGCCATGACAATGAAAGCAATTGTCCGAGAGAATCGGCCGGACATCCCGATTGTAACTAATCTTCTCGGCCCCCAATGCCGAAAACGCGAGGAAGAGCCCGAAAAAGCCACACCCAACGGCGAGAAGGCAGTTCTGCTTTTCCATGCTAACACAAGCGCTTGGCATCATACCTTATTAACCGGAGTATCCGAATTAATCAATAGCTCAAATTAAGGGGCCGCTTCCTGAAGACGATGATGTGCTGGCGCGGCAGGACCTCAATGGTCTGAACCCAATCCAGCGGGAGCGCAGACATCTCTCTCTTCACCTGCAGCTTGGTCATCTTGTGGAGTGGTTTGATGGGCACGGCGGGATCTTCACCCCGATACTCGACGAATACCACGCGACCACGCGGCTTAACCGACCGGCAAATCGCCTCCATGATCTCGGCCGGGAAGTCGAATTCATGATACATATCCACCATGAGGACCAGGTCCACCGATGCGGCGGGGAGCCTGGGGTCGTGGGTGCTTCCCAGAATGGGCACGACGTTGGTTAACCCATCTGCGGCCATTCTGTTTGTGAGCAGAGTGAGCATCTCCGGTTGGATATCTACCGCCAGGACTTTTCCTGCGGCCCCTACTTTTCTCGCCAGCCGTCGGCTAAAGTAGCCCGTGCCAGCTCCCATGTCGGCCACGATATCACCTGGTTTGAGGTTCAGTTGTTCTACCAGGACTTCGGTGTGCTCCTCTGCGTCGCGTTCAGCCCGCTCCAGCCAATCGGCCGCCTCATGTCCCATGACCTTGGCGATTTCCCGACCCATGTAGAACTTGCCAATCCCGGCGGGGTCGTGTGGTTGGCGGAACTCGTAGCGGTTGGTCGCAATGTTCGCCCGCTGCGGCAAATCGGCTCCTCGCAAGCCCAAGCTGGCGGAGGTAATGAAACTGAGGAGCAGGAACCACCTCCAGCGCCGGTGGGCCTTTGGTTGCGTCGAATGATGCACAGCTTACGGTTAGGCATGAGTGGCGTTCTGGCAAGCAGCAGTAACCTCGATTTGCATCCGGTTGCTCTGCGGAATGCAGGCATTCGAAGCACCCCCTCTCGTCCGGCCCTCTCGCCCCCAGCGCGCCGATGGTGGCGCCGAGAAGCGCTTCGCCCCATAACGCGCCGGTCCGAACACCCTTGACCTCCCTGCCTGGAGGATGACAATGAATGCTGGTCGAAAGAGAAACTCCTGCATATCGGCCTTTGATGAATTGGCCGGCATTATTGAAAGCGAGTCATACATGAAGACGGTTGCTACTTTCCCGCTTGCCCCCTCAGGCAGAAACCAGCATCGAGCGCACACCGGGCTTCCAAGGTTCACCCCCACGCTGCTGGCGCTGGTATTTGCCGCTGGACTGTGCGATGTTGTCAACGCCCAACAGATTCAGTTCCGGCCAGGAGAGCTACTCCAAGCCGCCAGCCAGGCCCTCAATGTGGGCGCCTACGCGATTCCATGTGTGGCCGACTGGAACGGCGATGGACGCAAGGACCTGCTCGTGGGTTACCAGACTGCGGGCAAAATCGCCTCGTATTTGAATACCGGCTCAGACGCCAACCCGGTCTTCACGACCTCCGTCAATATCCAGGCCGGCGGAGCCGACATCACCCTGCCGTCCGGGGGGTGCGGCGCGCCGGCTCCGTGGGTCTGCGATTATGATAACGACGGGAAACGCGACCTGCTGGTTGGCGACGGGGCTGCCGGGTATGTCTATTTCTACCGCAACACCAACACCGATGCCAATCCTATCCTGGACACGGGTGTGCGCCTCATGGCGGGGGCGAGCGTTCTGAGCGTCACCTACCGCGCGACCCCTTACCTTTACGATTGGGATGGAGACGGGCTCAAGGACCTCCTCTGCGGCAACGGCGACGGCTATGTTTACTTGTTCAGGAACATCGGGACAGCGCGATCTCCGGCTTATGCTTCCGGCATGCTCATCCAGGCAGGAGGAGTAAACTTAAACCTCGGCATTCGCTCAGTCGTCCGCATGTTTGACCTGGATGGCGACGGCGTGCCGGACCTGGTGGGCAGCTCGAACACGGGGGTGTATTGGTGCAAGAACATCGGCAGCAGCGCAGCGCCCATACTGCTTCCTCCTGTGCCCCTGCGGGCGCCGGTTTCCGGCGGCGGCCTGCAGCCGATTAACACCGGCGTGCGCATGCGCCTGGATTGGGTGGACTGGAACAATGACGGGGTCATGGACCTGCTGGTGGGCAACGCCGACGGCACGATCTCCTATTTCGAGGCCTACCGGTTTGCCTTCACGATGGTCAGCGATGGACTATCCGGGCTCTGCGCCTTGCAGTGGAACAGCTCACCTTGCCTGAGCTACCATCTGCTCTCCGGGCCATCGCCCGGCTCGATCACGAACCTGGTTGCCACAAGTGTGCCTTCCGGAGGGAAGATCACCTGCTACACAAACTCCGGCTTGCCCAGTCAGCAGTTCTACCGGCTCCAGGTGGCGCCTTAGCCGTAACAATTCAGTACCACCACAGATGAACACAGATGGACACAGATAGCTACCTCAGCTATTGGTTGGCCCCCGTATGAAGCCGATTATTTTTCTCATTGGTTGCCTGCTGTTCGTTTTCCGGGCCTCAGGCGCGGAACCGGCACGGGACGCTTCTCCCGCAAATCCGTATGCCAAATGGGAACATGGCCCATCCCATGACGCCGGGTTCTTCCCTATCGCCGTCTGGCTCCAGGACCCGCGTAACGCCGGCCAATACCGCGCTGCCGGCATTAACACGTATGTGGGGCTCTGGCAGGGGCCGACGGAAAACCAGCTCGCGGCCTTGAAAGCGGCGGACATGAAGTTGATCTGCGACCAGAACGCCACCGCCTGCGGACATCTCGACGACGCGACGATAATCGGCTGGATGCACGGCGACGAGCCCGACAATGCCCAGTCGCTCGGCGAATCGAAAGGCTATGGCCCGCCCATCCCCGCGAAGACCATTTTCCAAGACTATCAGAAGATCCGGGCGGCCGATCCGTCGCGTCCGGTCATGCTGAACCTTGGTCAGGGCGTGGCCTGGGATGGATATTATGGCCGTGGCGTGCGCACTAATCACCCCGAAGATTACTCGGAATACCTCCCCGGCTGCGACATTGCCTCATTCGACATCTATCCCGTTGCGCACTCCCATCCCCAGGTCTCTGGCAACCTGTGGTATGTGGCCCAGGGCGTGGACCGGCTCGTGAAATGGGGGGCCGGCCAAAAGGTGGTTTGGAACTGCATCGAGTGCACCCGCATCCAGAGCAAGAGCAAAGCCACCCCGAGCCAGGTCCGGAGTGAGGTCTGGATGTCGCTGATCCACGGCTCCATGGGCTTGATCTACTTCGTTCACGAATGGGAGCCCAAATTCGATGAGGCCGCCCTGCTGCATGATCCCGAGATGCTGCGCGAGGTAAGAGCGATCAACCGTCAGATCACCGAGCTGGCGCCGGTTCTCAACAGCCCAACCGTGCGCGACAAAGTCCAGGTGTCGTCTTCGGACCATCAGGTCCCTGTCGCCGTGATGCTCAAGCAGCATGAAGGCGCCTCGTACCTTTTTGCAGTGGCAATGCGGAACGGAGACACCACTGCCACGTTCAAGCTCAAAGGCCTTGCCGGGGATAAAACGGTGGAGGTGCTGGGTGAAGAGCGCAGTTTAGGCGCGCGCAACAGCGATTTCAGCGACTCTTTCAAGTCCTGGGCAGTCCATTGTTACCGCATTAAGTAGGGGAGGCGTCTCGCCTGCCTCACGCTCCGTTGACGGCAATCCAGAACAAGAGCAGGCGAGACGTGCTGCCCTACTCTGAGTCTCCTGGAGCGAGCGCTAGCTTCGCTTCCCTGCTCGCAGCGGCTTGATCGGTTCCGGGGTCTTGTAGTGTCTTTTCAAGCCCAGTTCGCTCAACATCCCCGCGGGGACCCGGGCGATGAACTCAGGAAAGCTGCGCTCGACACGGTCTCGCAATAGCTTTTGGCCGGTTTTTGAGGCCCAAAACTCCGTCTCCGCCTTCGTCAACGCCATGCCGGCCTCCTCCGGCGACAGGTTCTCGCGTTTGCCGAGCAGCCAGACCAGTTCCTTGTCGCCCGGCAGGCAGACCGGGAAGGGCACGAACTTGAGCGTGACTTCCTGCTCCTCGCTGGCGTCCACCCCCGCGTTCGGGTTTACTTGAATTTCGCCGCTGAACTGAGTGCCGTCGGGCAGGGCAATTTCCACCGCCAGATTTTTCTGCTTGTGATTTGGCTTCAGGAACACATCACTCTCGCCGAACGAGGCGGCCAATTGGGTCTTTACTTCCTCCAGGCTTTTAGGCTCCAAGTCTGGCAGTTCAACCTTGGCACAAAACTTCTCGAAGGCCGAGCCACGAGCTTTCGCCTTGAGCTCCAGTTCGATGGCCAGATAGATCTTTCCTGCCAACTGAGCGTCATGCGTGGCTTTGGGCAGCACTTTCTTCAGCAAATCGAGCAGTTGGGCTTCGGTCGTTTTCTTCGTTTCATTCTTCATATCGCAAAGAGCCCGTTCTTGTGCCAAACCCCAGCCCTCAGCGCAATGTAATTGGTTCGGCTGACCCCGGTTCGAGCGCATTCGCGAGTCCTTGGCGGAGCGCGATCTTCCACTAGCAGTGCCCGTCGAGCTTTGAGATGGCGCTGACACTCTGGTTTCGTCCAAGCAGAAGAATATCATCCGAGTTCAGAGTCTTTGTAGGTTAACTGTTCCAAGAACCGTATTCCTCCCCATGAACCGGACCGCGCGACGTCCCGGCGCGCAGTAGGTGGAAGGCGGGCGGCGGATGGGGAGAATTCTTACCATTCTACAGCCATTCGAACTGCAGCGACCGGGGACCGGTCGCGGTCCGGCCAAGCCTCGGGTAAGGGGTTCAGGGTGCGAGCGACTAGTTCGGGGAATTCTCTCCCCTCACCACACCATCTGCGCCCATCTCTGCGACGAGTCCGAAAAGATCACGCTGGACGCAGAAAGTCACATCTTCATGCAAATCCGGGTGGGCCATCAGACGCCGCCCATTGCGCGACTTCGAAACCGCGCCCAGCAGATCATTCTGTTCGAGGCGGAATAGACGGCGGGCGATTAGCGCGGAATCCGCCACCGCGCCGCTGCTGTTCTTGGACCATAGCAGGTCGCACAGCGCGCCGGCCCCGAGCACATCTTCATAGGCGGTCTGGTCGAGGGTGCCGCTACCCACCAATAGCAAATGGGAATGATGTTGCCGCTCAATGAATTCCGCCGTGGCGCGCAGATTCAGAAATGACCCAAGCAGCACCGCCGCGGCTGGCGCACAGGCTCGCAGTGCCCGCGTTCCGTTTGTGGTGGTCATGGCGATGGTGCGGCCGCCGACTGCTTGAGCTGTGAATTCGCGCGGGGAATTGCCCAAGTCGAACGCACTGCGCCCGGTCAGATGTCCCGCGATCCGGACACCGTCGCGCTCGCCTGCCAGGAGAACCTCCGGTCGGCGCTGACGAATGCTCAGGGCCTCCGGGATCTCCGCCACCGGCACAATGCCCGCCGCCCCGTTGCCCAGCGCCGTCACCATCGTGCTGGTGGCGCGCAGGACATCGAAGACCACGCAGACGGTTTCGCGCAGGTCGCGCCCGGTCATCGAGGCGTATTCGGCGGGCGCAAAAAGGACTTCGAGTGTTGTTGGCATCGACTGAATCAAAAGCTTCGGGTCTTCACCGACACAGCTTACGAAAACAGCCCCTGTCAGCCAATTCCAATAATCCCGGCGCTCCGAACGCAGCTTCGGGTTGACATTGTGGCTATTCGCCCGATTCTTTCGGCCGATGTCAGAGTTGCATTGGTTCGTGGCCCATACCAGACCGAGAAGAGAGAAGAAGGTCGTTGAGCATTGCCAACGGCAGCACATCGCCGTAACCCTCCCCAGCTACGACTCAGCGCACAAATATCGCGGCAAGACGGTCGTGTTCCGGAAGCCCCTGTTTCCGGGCTACGTGTTTCTGCAATTGGAGCCAGCGAAGAAAGACTCGGTGCGTCAAAGCGATCATGTGGCGAACCTGCTTGAGGTGTTCGATCAGCAGACATTTCAGCGGCAATTGCAAGATATCCTGCTGGCGTTGGACGCGAAGGTGGGGGTGCGTCTGGCGCCCGCCATTGGCGAGGGCACGCGCGTGCGCATCAAGGCCGGCCCGCTGCAAGGGATCGAAGGTTGGGTCGAGCGGCGTTCCGGCATGACCATGGTGTTGTTACGGCTGGATTTCATCAACCAGGCCGCCGCCGTCAAGATCGATGCCGACTCGCTCGAACTCATTTGAGCAGGTGATCCGTCTCCGCCATTGTCCTTGTTAAGATCGTGAGACTAAGATTCAATGACTTCGCCTTGCTCCATAAAGAACAATTTCGTTTGGTGGCACCATGATTGACTCGGTTTCAGCAGACGCCAGCGCGCCACCGGATTTGAAGCGAACGCCACGCAGGAAAGCGCCGCCCGCCAATGCTGCCAAATTGGATCGGTTGCCGCCCCATTCGCCGGAAGCCGAGCAAGGCGTCCTGGGCTGCGTGTTGCTCTCGCCCAACGACTGCATGGGGGAGTGCATCGGGCGATTCAAGGAGGGGGCTGAAGTCTTCTACGACCTCCGCCATCAGACGATCTTCAGCGCATTGATCCAGATGTACGATGCCCGCGAGGCCATTGATGTGATCACGTTGCAGCAGCAGCTCAAGAATAAGCAACTGCTGGAAGAAGTTGGCGGGATCGCCTACCTCGCCGGCCTGCCGGATACGGTGCCCTCCGCGGCCAACCTGAGTTATTACCTCGACATCGTGGTGGAGAAGTACCTGCTCCGGAAGATGATCCACACCTGCACGGAGGTCGTGGGACGGGTGTACGATTATGAAGGCGAAGTGGATGCGCTGCTGGACGAAGTGGAGCGCGACATCCTCCGAATCAGCGAATCGCGGGTGCAGACCCAGACCACCACGATCAAGGACCTGGTCAAGAAGGCCATCACGACCATCGAGGATTTTCATCAGCGACAGGGGATGCTGACCGGTGTTGGGACCGGCTTCACGGACCTGGATAAGATGACCAGCGGGTTGCACGGCGGTGAGATGGTGGTGATCGCGGCGAGGCCGAGCGTGGGAAAGACATCCCTCGCCATGAATATCGCGGAGCATGTCGCCATCGAGCAGCGGCTGCCGGTTGGCGTCTTCAGTCTGGAGATGACCTCCGAGTCGCTCGTTTTGCGCATGCTCTGTTCCCGCTCGCGGGTCAACTTGCGCAACGTGCGCGAGGGCTTCCTGGCCGAGCGCGATTTCCCGAAGCTCACCGGCTCAGCGGGCAAGCTGGCCAACGCGCCGTTGTTCATCGATGACTCCTCAGCGCTGTCCATTCTCCAACTGCGGGCCAAGGCGCGCCGGATGTGGCAGCAGTACAGCATCAAGCTTTTCGTGGTTGACTATCTGCAACTGCTCCATTCTACTGCGCGGCGTGCCGAGAATCGGCAGCAGGAGATTGCGGACATCTCCAGCGGCATCAAGTCCCTGGCCAAGGAACTGAGCGTTCCGGTCATTGTCTTGAGCCAGTTGAACCGCGAGCTGGAACGCGAGAAGAACCGTAAACCGCGGCTGTCGGACCTGAGGGAATCAGGCGCGATTGAACAGGATGCCGACGTGGTCGGTCTGCTCTATAAGCCGAGCAGCGACGACGAGGAAAGCGGCAGCGCGGCCGAAGAAGATGCGGTCCCGATGAATCTGTTGATAGCCAAGCAGCGCAATGGCCCGACCGGCGATGTGAACCTAACGTTCTTGAAGTCCTATACACGGTTTGAAAGCGCCGCCAAAGTGAGCGCCGAAGACGTGCCTAACTGACCAGGCGAAGATGAGATTGCTGATTCGCCTTTGCGCGCTCTTCCTGCTTTTCGCCTGGCTGCCCGCCGGGTGGGCGCAGCGCGCTCCCGGTAAAATCTTCCGGATTGATATCAAGCATATCGGCCCTCCCGCAGCCAGCGATGAGCTCATTCGCTCCAACCTGCGCGTCAAGGTGGGGGATCTTTATCTCCGGGCGGCCGTTGATGACGACGTGCGCACCCTCTATGCCACCGGCTTCTTCTACAACATCCAGGTGATGGCCGACGATACGGCGGACGGGGTCATCCTGACTTACAAGGTCCAGGGCAAGCCGCGGCTGGCAGAAATCAAGTTTCAGGGGAATACGAAGTTCAAAGACGCAAAGCTGCTCAAGAAGATCTCGTCGAAAGCAGACGAGCCGTTGGATGAACGGAAGCTTTTCACGGACGTGCAGGACATCAAAACCATGTATCAGAAGTCCGGCTACCCGCACACGGAGGTCAAGTACGTGTTGAACATCGACGAGAACGCGGGCCGGGGCACGGCGACGTTCCAGATCATTGAGGGGGCTAAGGTCAAGATCCTCGAGGTGGACTTCGTCGGCGCGAACGCGATCCCGCAAAAGAAGCTCCGTGGGGTCGTCAAGACCCGGAAGCATTGGATGTTCTCCTGGATCACCGGTCACGGGGTCTTTAAGGACGAGGTGTTCGATGAGGACAAAGAGAAGCTGACTGAGTTTTATCGAGGCAAAGGCTATATCGATTTCGAGATCAAGGATGTCCAATTCCTCAATCCGACGCCGCGGACCATGGTCGTTCGCTTCGTTATTTACGAGGGCACCCAGTACAAGATCGGCTCCGTGAAGTTCACCGGCAACAAATTGTTCACCACGCCCGATCTTGTCGCAGGGATGCGGCTCCAGCACGAACGCAGCCGCAGCAAGGCCCTGATCGGACCCAATGGACTGCCCATGGACGTGGGGCTACCCATGGACAAGGGTGGCGCTTTCACGCCCGATGGTGTGACGAAGGATCTCGAGGCGGTGGAGGATTTCTACGGCGCCAGAGGTTACGTCGATGTCCGTGCTTCCTCACGCAATCTGAATCTGCTCAAGATCCCGAACACCGAAAGCAGCACCATGGACCTGGAGTTCCAAATCGAGGAAGGACAACAATTCCACATCGCAAAGATCGAGATCCACGGCAATACGAAAACCAAGGATAGAGTGATCCGGCGCGAACTGGCGGTGTCTCCGGGCGAACTCTTCGACATGGTCCGCGTCAAGCTCAGCAAGCAGCGGCTGGAAGGTCTGGGGTACTTCGAGCGGGTGGACACCCGGCCGGAGACGACCGATGTGACGGCGGAACGGAATCTCATCGTGGACGTGGACGAAAAGACCACCGGCCATGTCTCGCTGGGCGCCGGATTTAGCACCGTGGACTCGCTGGTCGGCATCGCGGAATACAACGAGTCCGACTTCAATTTGTCCCATCCGTTCGAACCGCCGTGGTTTCGGGGCGGCGGCCAGAAATTTAGGTTGCGGGTGACCATCGGCACGGTGCGCCAGGATTACGAAATGACTTTCATCGAACCCTGGTTTCTGGATCGCAAACTGCAGTTAAGCATCGATTTGTATTATCACGATTATGCTTTCCTGAGCCCCAACAATCTCTATGAGGAAACTCGCGGCGGAGGAAAGGTCGGTCTCGAGCGCGCTTTAGGCAGCGACTTTCTCCGGGGAAGTATCAGCGCCACGATTGAGAATGTGGGCATCGATCTCAACGGTCGATACACCTCAGCCATTCTGCCGTATATTACTTCCTATCCACCTCTGGGCCGCGGGAGCCCAGTCTATGTCGAAAACCCGGGGAACGTTCCGCCGGTCATCGCGGATGAGGCGCATCACTATCTACTGGGCCGTGCTGGTCCGTCGCTGGCCTACGACACCCGGAACAGCGTGCAACTGCCCGACAAGGGCCAGCGCACGGAATTAGACGCGGAACTCGTCGGGCTCGACTGGCAGTTCTACAAGCTGGAACTCAAGACCGGCTGGTATTTCAAGGGTTTTACCAAAGGCCACGTGCTGGAATTGGCTGGGCGGACGGGGGTGGTGCAGGCTTTCGGCAGCGCCCCGGATGTGCCATTCTTTGAACGTTATTATCTGGGCGGCCCATACTCGCTGCGCGGCTTCAAATACCGCTACGTCAGTCCGCGTCAGACTGGCTACACCGAGCCCGTCGGTGGCGACACGTATTGGTTCGGCACGGCGGAATACAGCATCCCGATCTTCGAGCAGGAGCGAGGCATCGGCGTGCGCGCTGCGCTATTCTACGACATCGGCAGTGTGGGCGCCAGTCCCTATGACTTCAACCCGAGTCAGTTCAGCGACAATTGGGGCCTTGGCCTGCGTCTCAACCTCCCCATCGGCCCGTTGCGGCTAGACTACGGCATTCCCCTCCGCCATGACCAATACAGCAGCTCTTCCGGCCAGTTCCAGTTTACGGTAGGTTGGACCCGGCAGTTCTAATATGAGAGACGATGTTCCAACCCAACCGTTGCACTCATTGTGTTTTCCTGGGAGCAGGGAACCAAAATCGCTTGTGTGCTGCACCTCAAACCGCGCTGGGCGCTGCCTGAGCATGCTGGGTTTGCTGGTCCTGGCGCTCGCCGCCGGGGCTGGCTCTTCTAGCGCGGGAGCAGCAACCCCCGCCCAGGCGCCGCTGGCCGGTCTGCCGCTGTTCTTCGAGGCGAACTGCGGCCAGGCGTTCCCTCCCGCCCAGTTTGTTGCGCACAGCCGGAGCGGAACAGTCCTGTTGGGTCCCACCGAAGTGGTCGTCCTGCAGGCTTCGGCCCAACCCCTGGCCGGGCGGCGTGCTCGCGCCGCTGAGCGGAGCGGCAACCGCCGGGCGGAAATCCGAACCCTCTCCTTCCAATTTGTTGGGGGCAATCCGCAAGCCGCCATGACCGGCTTAGATCCTTTCTCCGGCAACATTAACTACATCCTGGGCGATGACCCGGCAAGCTGGCGTGCCGAGGTTCCAGCCTTCGACCGGGTTCGTGTCGCAGAGGTTTATCCAGGTGTTGACTTGGTCTATTACGGCAACCAGCAGAAGCTGGAATACGATTTCATTGTCGCCCCTGGCGCCGATGCCGGCGCGGTTTGCATGCGGGTCACCGGCGCGGACCGGCTTGAGCTTGACGCGCAGGGTGATTTGGTGCTGAGCATTGGCGCCGCCCAACTCCGGCAGCACAAGCCCATCCTGCATCAGATCATCGGCGGCACGCGCAAAGAAGTCACTGGCGGCTATCGGCTGAAAGACCCGCAGACGGTTGCCTTTGAGGTCGGGCGCTATGATCCCCAATGGCCCCTCATTATTGATCCAGTCCTCAGCTACGCCAGCTATTTCGGCGGCATCAGCAATGATACCGCCTGGGATGTCGCGCTCGATGGGGCCGGCAATGTCTATGTGGCGGGCGAAACGCTCTCGGCTGGACTGCCGACGACGCCGGGCGCGTTGCAGACCAACTACGCCGGCGGCTACCCCAATGCGGGGGGCGATGCCTTTGTCGCCAAATTCGACAACACCTGCTCGAACTTGATTTACATGACCTACCTGGGCGGCAAAGGCGATGATGCCGCGCTGGCTATCGCCGTTGACGCAGGGGGTAATGCTTATGTGACCGGCGTAACCGACTCCCCCGATTTCCCCACCACTCGGTTCGCCATCCGGACTAATCTCACTGGCATACCCAGTCCGATATTCGGATTGCTCCCCGCCGACGCCTTTGTGGCTAAGTTGAATCCGGCTGGCTCTGCGCTGGTTTATTCAACCTACGTGGGTGGAGATACTGAGGACGAGGCCATCGCCATCGCGGTGGACCCCGCAGGCTGCGCCTACATCACCGGGTTCACCGACTCCACCAATTTCCCGACGGTCAACGCGATGCAAACCAACCTGGCCGGTGCCACGGACGCATTTGTATGCAAACTTGGCCCCGCCGGCACTAACTTCGTCTATTCAACTTACCTCGGCGGCACCAATGATGACCAGGGCGACGGCATCGCGGTCGATGCGCAGGGCCGCGCTTGGATCACCGGTGTGACCGTGTCCAACAGCTTCCCCGTCGTTAATGCCATTCAGCCTCAGTCGGGGGGGGGGCAGGACGCATTCGTGGCAGTGGTCGCTCCGGACGGCGCGAGTTTGGTTCGCTCCACTTACCTTGGGGGCGCTGGCGATGACGCCGGTTCCCGGATTGCCCTGGACACTACCGGGAACGCTTATGTCGTCGGCACAGATGGTTCGAGCTGGTCCTACAACGGCAGCTTCCCGATTATACCAGGCAATCTTAACCCCGGCGGCGTGTTCACCAGCACCAACGCGGGCGCCAATTGGAGCCGGTCCTTCGCTGGGCTGACTCATCCCCGGATTCTGTCGCTGGCCGTCGATCCAGCTTCGCCCAACAACATTTATGCCGGCACTGGGCACGGCATGGCCCGAAGCAGCGATAGCGGGGCGACCTGGCAGACCTCCCTCCAGGCTATGCCTACTAGCGATGACCTGGCGCCTCCGATTGCTATCGGCTACATTTTTGCCCTCGCGATAAACCCCCTCAGCACCTCAACGCTCTATGCCGGCACCTCGGAGGGTGTTTACCAAAGCCTCGACGCGGGTATAACCTGGAATTTGACCAGCACGGGACTCGTCACTTCGTCTTCCGGTCCCTATGTGCAGACCATCGCGGTGGATCCGGTGACGCCATCCACTCTTTACGCTGGCACCTCGCTGGGCGTTTTCTCCAGCACTGACGCCGCCGCCAACTGGGGACCCAACATCGGGTTGTACACCTACGACGTGCGCGCACTGGCCATTGACCCCCAAGATCCCGCGACCCTTTATGCGGCCACCACCGATGGGGTTTACTGGAGCGCCGACCAGGGCGACTCCTGGGCGGGCATCAACAATGGCCTGACTAATCTCTTTTGCCTGGCCCTTGCCCTTGATCCTCAGACGCGCTCGAATTTGTACGTCGGCACAACCGACGGTTTGTTCAAGAGCACCGACAGCGGAGACAACTGGACCCTCATTTTCTCCTTGAGTAACCTGGGCTACACTAACGGTGTCCAGATCAATGCCCTCGCCCTCGATCCCACGACGTCTTCAACCCTCTATGCCGGGACCGACCAGGGAACGTTCAAGAGCGCCGACGGCGGCGGGACCTGGAGCATCATTACCAACGGTTTGTCCGCTGTTGGAATTCAGGCCTTGGCGGTTAGCCCGGCCAATCCAGCCTTGCTCTACGCCGGCGCCACAGGGTTCCCCGTCACCAACACCAGCGACGCCTTCCTCACCAAGCTGGATGCCACCACCGGTTCCATCCAGTTCTCAACCGTTCTGAGCGGCAACGACACGAACCAGGGCTGGGCGCTCACCGTGGATGGAGCCGGCAACTCCTATGTCGTCGGCGCCACCAGCTCCACCAACTTCCCAACCTTCGCCACCGCGGGCCTCCTCAGCGCGACCAACAGCGGCTACTTCGACGTGTTCGTGACCGCCATCAATGCCGACGCTTCCGCCTTCCTCTACTCCGCTTATCTGGGTGGCTCAGGCACTGATCTCGGCTACGGCATTGCCGTGGACCCCGCTGGCAATACCTATGTAGTGGGCCAGACCGCTTCGATCGACTTCCCGGTCGTCAGCGCGCTGCAGACCAATCTGGCCGGCAGTTCCGATGCCTTTATCGCGAAGATTCAGCCGGGAATAACCCCAACTCTTATTGCCGTTCTAGTGGGGAGCGACCTCCAACTCAAGTGGCCGGCGTTTTCGCCCGGGTACGGGCTCGAAACTGCACCCACCCTCTCGACGGGAGCAACATGGACCGCTGTGCTCCAGAACCAGGTGCTGACGAACGGATGGTACACCGTCACTCTCCCTCCAACCAATAACGCCGCCTTCTTCCGCCTGCATCGTCACTGAGTTCTGAAATCCCTGCGGGGTTTCCGAAACGGCTCAAACCGAAGGCTATAGACTGAAGCCAGACCAGGAGCCCGCCTGATTCCAAAATCCGAGGTTATTCTCTAGTTGGTTTCCTGGAGGATATCGAGCGCCGCGCAATACGAGGCAATGTCGCGGACATAGTCGTCCTCTTGGGCGGGCGTCCAGTGGCTAAACGTCTCAGCCGGACTGGAGTGCCACATGTCGAACAAACGATCCAGCAGGCCGCCGAAGAGGTCGTCAATCTGCTCCTCGCGCTCGAGCGGGCTGTGGTATTCCGCAGACTCCTGGCGTTGCTCCAGGACGGCGGCGTGGTAGTGCTTGGCGAATGCTTCCGGATTGATGTCTTTGGCCTGATTGAGGAGGTCGCGGAACATGTGGTCGGGATCGAACTCCTCCGCCATGTAGTGAGGCGCGGGATGGTGACTGGCAGGGCCAATATCAGCGGGCATGGGTCAGACCCGGGTTGCCGGGAGTTGCCAGGGTTGAACGGTTAAATGTGCCATGTCCATTTCCTGAATCCATTCTACCCGCGCCCCGCCCCCCTGCAATCCTCAAGCGGCTAGAATTACGGACCGTGCCCAACTATCACCGATTACCGCCTGATTTCAGCTATCAGCGTTTCAGTATGGCTGCCACTCGCTACCTCGCTCCCAAGCGTCAGGCAAATCAAACTGATTGAAGTCTGATGCAAATTCATACATACTCGTACTGCGTATGCCAGGTGCAACCAGCAATTCAGGCATCAAGGACAATCACCGGCGCAGCCTTGTCGCCGACTTTATGAAGGCGAGAATCGGGGGCGACTCGCGACATTCGGGTGGGGTGACCCCTCCGAAGAATACAACTATCCGTGCCCCGAACACCCGCCAAGCACGGTGGCTGGCCATTGATATAAACAAATAGTTATGCCTCTATACGAAATTACTACCGACGCCTTTCGTAGCATCACAGAAGCTTCCCTGGCAGAGATGAAGCTCCGCGAGCGCGGCGATTTGCAGCGCTTGCTGCGCACTCAGATAGAAGTGCTCGGCGACGATCTTTATGTGATCGCCGAGGAGTTTGGCGATTGGGAGGACAGCCGCCGCCGCATTGACCTCCTTGCCATTGATAAGAACGCCAACCTCGTTGTCATCGAGTTGAAGCGCACCACCGACGGCGGTCACATGGAACTCCAGTCCGTCCGCTACGCCAGCATGGTTTCCACCATGACCTTCGGCCGGGCGGTGCAAATACACGCTGAGTTTCTTGCCAGCCTGGGTGAAAAGCCCGAAGAAGCGCAACAACGGTTGCTGGAGTTTCTCGGTCTGGAAGAGCCTGACGAGGAGACCTTTGCCGCTGATGTTCGAATCATTCTGGTCTCCGAAGATTTTGGGAAGGAGTTAACGACGGCGGTCCTTTGGCTCCGCGACCACGACATCGACATTTGTTGCGTGCGCTTGCGCCCCTACCAGAACGGCACTACCCGGCTGATAGACGTCCAGCAAATCATACCGTTGCCCGAAGCGAACGATTACCAGGTGCAGGTGCGAGAAAAGGAGCAGCAGGGAAAGAAAAAGCGTGCGGAGCGCTACGACGAGCGACTGCGCTTCTGGCAGGGTCTGGTTGCGGTCGCCCGCAGCCAGAAGACCCGCCATGCGAACATTAAGCCCGGCTCCTACAGTTGGCTTGGGGCTAGTTCGGGGATTCGCGGCTTGGGCTTCAATTACGCGACCGTTCAAGAACATGCAGTTGCTGAGCTTTACATTGACCGTGGCGACCAAGCTGAAAACAAGCGCATTTTCGATCAGCTCTCCTCCCAGCGAGAGAGCGTGGAAAGAGTATTCGGGGATAAGCTCTCGTGGGAACGCTTGGACGGTAAGCGTGCTTGCCGCATCAAGTATGTCGTTGAGCACGGAGGCTATCGCACACCCGAGTCCCAGTGGCCGGAAGTCCATGCGGCTATGGTAACAGCCATGACCAAACTCGAAGCGGCACTCAAACCCGCACTCGATTCCCTGAAACTGTGACTAGGCGAGCTAACTAAACCCTCAAGTGAATCGGGTTTTGGGTAATCCGGCGGGTCTCAGCCGTGACCATGCAGTTGACGAAAACCCCGTTAAACCGCAGAGACGCGAAGGACGCAGAGACAGACCAATCTCAGTCACCTGGGAATCTATCACTGAAAGGTGATTGGCTGTCGCAGCCTCTTCCTCCCACTTTTCTCTGCGCTCTTCGCATCTCTGCGGTTCCTTTCCCCACGCCCCGACTGAATAGACACGGCTTAGCGCGGTGTCCCGGCGCTCCACCCGGGCGAGTCTGGACAGCCCCACCGAGCGCTGGGGGCTCAAATCCGAGAATCGAAATCCGAAGCCCGAAACAACTCCCAAGCCCCAACAAGGGAATGACCAAAGCTATGCCGCGGCGGCTGGTTTTGAACATAGGGCGATTGGGAATTTGAATTTGTTTCGGGTTTCGACCTTCGGATTTCGGATTTCCCAGCCCTGGATCGTGGCACTTGCAGAATGCGCCCATTCCACCCAGGAAAAGTTAATACCGCTGGTGGCGCTGGCCCGGATTTTGCTACGATTCAAGCACCCGCCCAATTGGGAGCGGGGGAACCAGCACCTCAGAAGAGGGTTGCTTGAAACAATATGAAAATCAGCTCCATTCCAAAGTCGGGCCGGAAGGACTCCGTTGTCTATGTCAACAGCCGTTACGGCAAAGTCGTGCGCCAGTACGTGCGCCCACGCGATCCCCGCACCCTTGAGCAACAGCGCAAGCGCAGCAACCTCGTCGCCGTCTGCAAGCGCTGGGGCACTCTCACCCTCGCACAGCGTGCCGCCTGGCGCATTGCCTCGGCCAATAATACCTTCGTAACCGAAACGGGCCGCCGGGGCCGCCTCAACTGCTACAACTTCTTTGTAAGCTTGAACATGCGGCGCGCCGACCTCGACCTGCCCCAGTTCGACCTCCCGCCCGCCGAGCCGGTCTTCAGTCCCAACCCGGTGGCCGAGTTGGTCATTACCAATATGGGAGGCAAGATTACGCTCAAACTCCGCGTCCCAAGCCCGCCGGCCCAGTACACGCTGGTACAAGGCGCCGCCCCGGTCCGGCGTGGCGTGCGCTGTGTGCAGCACTTCCCCTCCCTTGGGCTGCTGCCGCCACCAACCGACGGCTGGATCGATATTACCGATCTTTACAAGGCCCGGTATGGCGAGCCGAAACCCGGCACGGCCATTTGGATTCGCACCTGCCAACACATTGACGGCTGGATCGATGTCCCAAAAGTGGTCCGTGCCCGCGTCCCCGCCCCCGCCCCGTAGCGACGCTCGCCGCCGCCTTTCTGTAGGCTCTGCCCGGGCCACGGCAGTCCGGGACCCTGTGGAGAGGGTCCCTACCTGAAGGAGCTGCGGCTGGACAGGCGTGTTGTCTAACCGCTCATCCGGGAGGGCGAGAGTCCCCGCGAGCCCATTCTTCTCTATAACGCTGAGGAAATCAGGGCTCGCGAGGACGCTCGCCCTCCCAGCAACCCGCCCGGAATGCGCCTCGGCCATCGCTTCTTGCCGGGTTGCCGCGTCTCGGCGACCCTGCGGCCCCCAGCCTGGCTCCCCGAACGACCAAGCCACTCAACCCGCAGCCGTCGCCATTCTGGCGGCCCATTGCCGCTTACAGGTCCGTCTCCTCGCCGTAGCCTCCCCGTAGTACCCTCGATCCGGATCGAGGGTACTACGGCGAGGCTCCGGCGAGACGACAGAGGTATCAGCACGGGGCAGGGAGGGGCGGGCGAGGGCATTTTCGACGCCAGGATTGTCCCAATCCGATACGGCTACGGGAAGAGCCCCCCGGAAGTAGTGCAATCACAGGCCGGTTCGCTTGACTTCCTGGATTGCTTGCTTGCAGCCAAGTCCCGGCTCATCTCCTTGCGAATGCCCTTATCTCCGTCAATTTCCTGGCGTGTCTGGATGGGGGTATGTCCGGGGGCGACGGACACCGCCCCGGTGACACGGGCTTCCAGAATCCTCAGCCCTCGCCAAAACAACTTCCCATCAGCCCTGTCTATGCCAACATCTGGCCGCACGGGCCCGACCCAAATGCGTTTCTTATCTGTAGCGGACCGCGAACTTCGCTCCGCCGCGCGGCAGAAGGCGACTTACCGCACGCGCTGGCTGACGGCGGCGCTCTTCTTTGGGTTGCTGGTCTGGCTGTTGTGGGCCTTCGGCGGGTTCACCAACCGGCGGGCCGCACCCGAGATATTCAAAGTCCTTTCCGTTTTGACCTTCCTGTATTGCCTCTTCCTCGGCACGGCCCGCACGGCTGACTGCATCAGCGTCGAACGGCGTGAGGGCACCCTGGGCTTATTGTTCCTCACCAACCTGAACAGCGCCGAAATCATCGGCGGAAAGCTCTGCTCCTCCGCGCTGGCTTCCGTGTACGGCCTGATGGCCATCTTCCCCATGCTGGCGTTGCCCTTACTAATGGGCGGCATCACCTTCGGCCACTTCGCACGAACAGTCGTAGCATTGCTCAACGGGATCCTGTTTGCCCTGGCTGCCGGTTTCCTGGCTTCGGTCGTATGCAAGCGACAGTTCACCGCCATCGCCCTGGCCTTGGGCTTGACGGTTGGGGTTGCCGGAGGCTTGATGCTCGGAGCCGCGGCGGCGAGTTCCTATGGCCCCACCAAGCCACTGGCAAACTGGCTGGCGGCCTTCAGCCCCCTCCACACTCTCCTGGCCGCGGACGGGGCACGGGGTATTGGACCGAGCCGCTTCTGGCTGTCCGCGGCGGCGGTCGCCAGTGTGTCGCTCGGCGGCCTGGGGCTGACGACGCTCCTGCTCGCGTGCACTTGGCGCGACCGGCCGAAAAGAGTCAGCGCCTGGCACCGGCTCGGCTTCGGGCGGCGCTCAGAGCGAACCCCCTCCGCGCCGCGCGCCGCGCTGCGCCGCCGCTTGCTCGCGATCAACCCGCTGTTGTGGCTGGCCGCGCGCCAACGAGTCAGCGCGCCGGTATTCATGTTCCTCGCCGTGGTCCTGACGACGATCACGGTCTATGTGGCGGCGCCCTTTTTCGGGCGCACGATGGGGTCGGGAGCGGAAGCCCCGGTGGCCGGGTATGTGTTCGCCTGGCTCTGGACCGGGTTGGCGATCCATGCCCTGGTGCTCTATTACGCGGCGATGTCGGCGTCGCAACGGCTGGCTGAGGACAGACAAACGGGTGCCTTGGAGCTACTGCTCAGCACTCCGATCACGGAACGAACCATCTCGCGCGGACTCTGGCTGGCTTACGCGCGCAAGATGTTATTCCCCGCGCTCCTGGCTGTGCTGGTCCACTGGTTCTTCATTTGGATGTTTCTGGTATTGATGACGCTCGATCCTCCGGGACGAATTGCCCTTGGCGCCAGAGCCGGCGAACTCTTTTGGAGCGCCCTGCTCGACCAGCCCCTGAGGGGCCGGGTCCTGGACTGGCAGTTTGGCTTCATGCTGCGCATCGAGTTGCTCATCCTCCTGCAACTGATGGTGGCCTGGCTGACGCTCGGCTGGGTGGGGCGTTGGTTGGGATTGCGGATGAAGCATCCGGGATTCGCCCCTATGGCGTCGCTCGCGCTTTTGGTTGCCCCACCCATTTTGCTGTTCAGCCTGGCTTGCTACCTGGCCGATAAATTCAATCTCGCCCGGCTGCCGGAGCGCCAATTCTTTCCGATGATGATGTGGCTGGCACTCGCCATCGGCATCGGACACTGCCTGGTGCTTTCCATCTGGGCCGCGGCCCGCCTGCGCCACCATCTGCGTCCCGTGGCCATGAGCCGCTACGAACCGCTGCCGCCCTGGCGGTGGTGGCTCCCGAGTTGGCGCGCAGTCCGGCGCATTGCCATCGGCGCCGCGGTTTTTGCGGTCGCCGCGGCCTCGCTGGTCGCAAGTTATTACGGCTATCACAACTGGCGGAGCAAGTCGGCCTGGAGGACCTTCCAAACCTCGCTGAAGCAAAGCGGAGAATCCCTCAATCTTTGGCCACTGTTGCCCAAGCCAGTGCCCGACGACGCGAACTTCGCCTGCTCGCCCGCCTTTCTAGGCCTGCTCAGCAAGACCAACCGCGAAAGCACAAGCCTGTTCGACCGGATGAGGTCGTTCCAGCAGCCAGCCAGCGGTTCCCGGGCGGATGGCGACCTTACGGATTGGGCTCGCCAAACCAATTCACCCCTCCACCCCTTCGTGAAATGGACCAGCCAACAGTCCAGCGACGGCTCCGAGACCAAACGCCAGGATGACGCGGCGGCCATCTTGCGGGGCCTGCAATCACAGAGCGCGAGCTTGCGAGAACTGGCGGCCGCAGCGGCCCGTCTCCCCGCGTTTCAAACATCAACCAACCGCGATGCCCGCGCGGTGCTTCAGCCCGTCCAGGAACCAACTCTCCTGCTCGAGCGCTTGCACCTGCTGTTTCAGGTGCGCGCCTGCGCCTCGCTCGCATTGGGCCAAAAAGCGGAGGCGGCTGAAGATGTGCTGACCGGCCTCCGCCTGGCGCGACTGGCACGGCAGCTTCCTGATGCCGGCGCCACCGCGCGCGTGCAGGTGCTGCTGACGCGCTCACTGCAACCCTTATGGGAAGGACTCAGCCAACAGGCCTGGACCGAGCCACAGCTCGCCGCCATTCAGCATGAACTCGCCGACTTCAACCTGCTCGCCGACTACACCAATGCCGTCCGCCGGGTGGTCCTGGCGCATATCGAGGTCTGGCGCGCGATTCCCGACAGCGCGAATTCGCACATTGTCCTTCCGGCATCGGACGGCGGTTACCTGCAAGAGCCGGCTTGGCAACTGCAACCGCGCTCGTGGTGGTTCGAGAGTTGCATTCAACTTCATAACGCCGGCCGGAATGCGATTGAGCAAGTGGATGTTGCCGCCGGCCGAATTCAACCGGCCATGAACTGGTCCGACCTGAGCGGGCTGCCGTTGGATTCCCCAAGCAGCGAGTTGATCCAGCAGTCGCAGTGGTGGGGAGCAAGCCCGGCGTCGGTCGCCTTCGCGCTAACTTCGGTAAACCAGGCAATCATCGCCTGCGCCTTGGAGCAATTCCGGCTGGCGAACAGAGTCTATCCCGAGAGGCTGGAACAGCTCGTGCCGGCGCTCCTGGCGCGCGTACCGCATGATGCGGTTTCGGGCCGGCCCATGATTTATCAACCCGTTGGACAGGGCAGCTTCATCCTGCGCGGCGTCGGCCCGAATGGAACGGACGATCGCAAGCACAAATCTTCAGACGATTGGCTGTGGACCTACTCCACCAACACAGGGAGCACGAAAGAGTAGTCAAGCCGCTCGTAACGCGCTGACTACACGGCAAAATATCTGGCTTATGCGGATCAGCGTCCGCCCAGGGCGAAGTTCTCAATCAGGATAACGGCAATCCCCATGAGCGCGCCGCCGGCAATCACTCCGGCGCAGATCGGCTCCTGGTTCTGCACGATAATCCGGTTGCCGGCCGATTCCTTGTTCGACCAGAACCGCTCGGCTGCCCAGAAGAACAGGGCGCCCAGGAACATGGCAAAGCAGGTGTTAAAGGGAATCACGGTGGCCAATCCGATGCCCACGCCTGAGAGCCAAAAGCGGCCCTTGGTGGCCAGGCGCACCCCTTCGAGAGCCAGCCCGAGGAGAGCCCCGATGAGCACCGCCCAGCGGGCGGACATCGGCAGGTTCCCCAGGCCCGCCATGAGCAACTCCGCAACCGCCCGCCAGATGGTGGCCGCAGGCATGGGATACTGGTCTGAAACCAATTGGCTTGGTCCTTTGTGCAGAAAGACGTAATAGAATACCGGCACGGCGACGATGGCGCCCGCGATAATGCCCAGCACATGGCCGATTGCCTGCAGGCGCGGCTTGGCGCCCAGCATATAGCCCGGCTTGATGTTCATGAGCAGGTTCGAGGCGTTGCTGGCCACTTCGGCAGTGATGCCCGCCGTCATCAGGTTGGTTTTGATATTGCCCGGCGCCAGAATGCCAAAAGTGAGCTGCGTCAGCTTGCCCAGCGCTCCGGTCGGGGTGATGGAGGTCAGCGCCGTGGAGTTCACCCCGATAACCGTGAAGACGAAGATGAGGGGGATGGCGAGCGCGCCCATCCAGAACGACACGCCAAAGAAGAGATTGGCCAGCCACACGGTCACGCCGCCGACGAGGGGAATGAACACGACGAAAACCCACATCGGCAGTTCAATGGCCGTCATGGGATCCTGGTCTCCGCCGGCGGCGCGCTTTCGGCCCAGGCCCCGGAAGGCACTGAGGAGGACCTGCGGTTTGGCGAAGAACGCGAACAGTGAGGCCGTCGTCATCATGGCCACGCCGCCCCACAAAGCCCACTTGGTGATCTCGCGGAACCCGAACAGCACGACGCCGTTGACTACGCGGCCATGAATGTCGCCGGCCTGGATCATCAAGGGCACCAGGATGAGGTAGTTAATGACAGCGCCAACCATCAGCGAAACGCCGGTGCGGATGCCCATGAGGCCGCCCGCCGCCATCATCACAAAGTCGGTATCGGGCCGCACGGTCAATTGGCGCAGGTCGGTGCCGAAGATTCTGAGCGTTCCCAGGCGGTAAGCCCAGCCGTCGAGAAACTCCGGTATGGTGAGCGCGCTCAGGCGGAGCTTGGTCATGATGGCCTCGCTCTGCATGAGCTTGAGCAGGGCGGACACTCCCCCGGTGACCGCCAGCAGTTTGGCCTTCAGGAGGCCGCTGGCGGCGTCCCCGGTGTGCAGCGCGTCCATCACGATCCCGGCAGCACGCCCCTCGGGGAAGGGCTGTTGTTCGTCATTGATGAAGCGGCGTTTCAAGGGGAAGGCGAACAGGACGCCCAGGATAGCAATGGCCACGATCCAGACGAGGGTATGCATCATTGGGATCACCTGGTTGGTCACCATCATGTAGGCGGCCAGGCTGGAGATCAGCGGCGCGGTCATATACCCCGCGGCGGTGGCGATGGACTGCATGGCGTTGTTCTCGAGCAGCGTGAAGTCCTTGCCCAGGCCAATCGCGGAAAGCACCTTGTAGGCCGCGAAGGCCAGGATGACCGAAGTGATGCCCACACCGAGGGTCCAGCCGGTCTTGGCGCCAACGTAGAGGTTGGTGAGCGAGAGGACACCGCCGATGAGCATTCCCGTCAGCCCGGAACGCAAGGTCAGTTGTGGCATGTCCCCCTTCCACACGTTATCCAGCCACCACCGGTCCTTCTGTTGGAGCGTCCAGGTTCGGATTTGCTCTTCGCTCAGATGCTTGATCGCCATAAGTCAAGCCACACACCAGCAGCCAGACACGCAGTTCATGCCAGCCACGGCTCACGCCGGGCGCGGGAGAGCAGGCGGTTCGCCTCATCATCTCCGAGGAAAACCTCCTGCGCCAGCTCCCAACGCAAGCTGCGTTTGAGCTGGTAGGAGATGGCCACGAGATGGCCGAGCGACGCGGAGCGATGGCCGATTTCCTCATGGGCGCTCGGCCACGCGCGCGAGCGGATGCACTCGAACCAGTTGGCGTGATGGTTGTTGGCGCCAATGTTCACCTGGCGGGTCGTCAGGCTCATTTCGCGCAGGATGCCTTCCGGGCCGCCTTCCACTGGACCGGAGCCCGACATAGAGGTGATCCAGCCGCGTTCGCCGACGAACAGTCCGCCGAACAGTCCCTCAAGCCGCGCCCCGGCGGGCACGGCGTGGTAAAGTTCCTTCACCTGCCCCCAATGCTCCACGTGATGCAGGAGCACACCGTTGGCGTAGCGGCAGGTCAGCGTGGGGAATTGCCCGCTCGAGGGATGGATGATTTCCACTGGGCCGCTGGTCTCCATGCCGATGGCGTATTGAATGACGTCCGCCGCATGGGAGTGATAACCGGTGATCGCGCCCGCGCCGAAGGCGTCGCAGAATACCCACGGCACCACCCCGGGGATGGGGTTGCGGTGGTAGGCCGAGTTGTAGGGGCGCCAGGACGCCGGCCCGACCCACAGGTCCCAGTCCAATCCCTCCGGGGTAGGCTCGGCCGGCAGCGCGGGATCGAGCGGCACATCGGATGGGCCGACGGTCGGAACATTGGTCTTCATCCAGATGGTGAAGACGGACTCCACCTTGCCGAGTCCGCCCGCGCGCACGAACTCGCACACCTGATGGATGGTGGGGATGGAGCGGTATTGCGTGCCGGTTTGGAAGACACGGGCGTAGCGGCGGATCGTATTCACCATTTCACGCCCTTCCCGAATGGTGAGCGACACCGGCTTTTCGCAATAAACGTCCTTGCCAGCTTGCGCGGCGTGAATCGCCTGTAGTGAGTGCCAGTGGTCCGGGGTGGGGATGACCACCGCATCGATGTCTGGCCGTGCCAGCAGTTCGCGGTAGTCGTTGATGCCTGCGCAATGGCGATAGTTGCCCGTGCCGCGCTGCGCCGCGCAGATGTCGTCCGCCTCTCGTACGCCCTGCTCCCGGCGGACGCGGTCCACGTCACTCACGGCGACCAGTTGGGTTTGCTTGTGGCCGGCGAGGACTTGCAGATGCCCGCTGCCCATGGCGCCGCGGCCAATGAGACCGACATTGATGCGCTCGCTGGGTGCGACCGCGCCGTTGCCGCCGCGCACGGATGCCGGGATGATCCAGGGCACTACCAGTAGTGAAGCGGCGGCGCTGCGTCGCAGAAAGGCGCGGCGGCTGAGGCACGAGACGCCTGAGCCGGGCAGTTGGATGAGGGTAGGCCGGGAAATTGGCGTGGGCCCCCTCACCCCGTCCCTCTCCCCCTCGGAGGGGGAGAGGGTGCCCTTCAGGGCCGGTGAGGGGGAATCGGCAGACCCAGACTGCTTTCTCGGATCAGGATATTTGGGGCTCGTTTCTGAATGTGGCTGCATTTGCTGTTTACCCGCCGCTCGCCAGTGCGAGGCTGGCCTGGTTAAAGAAGGCGATGCACTTGGCGATCTCCGGCATGGACTCCAGCCAGTTGTAGGCATACTCAATGCCGAACATGGTCGGTCGGATGCCGAGCTGGTGCAGTTCCTTGAGAACGGCCTCCGCGTGGCCGACGCCGGTGCCCCAAGGCACGTCGTGCCCGTCTGCGCCGCCCGCATGCAGATCATGCATATGCACAGTGATCAGGCGCTCTCTTAACTGCCGCACTCCCTGGACTGGATCGATGCCGGAGCGCATCCAGTAGCCGAGGTCCGCGCAGGCGCCCAGGCGTTTGCTGCGGCCTTCACATGCTTTCAGGACGCCCGCCGGCTGCCAATAAATCGGCGAGGCTTTCGCGTCGTGATTGTGCAAGGCGACGTTGATGTCATAGGCGTCGCAGAACTTCTCAACCGTGTCGAGCGCCTCGGGCTTCGGCTCAGACATAAAGGTCTCGATGCCGATTTTGCGCCCGAACTCGAACACCTTCCGGCAGCCCGCCTCGTCGCCGGGAATGTCCTGGATGAAATACGTGAGCAGGCGCACGCCCGCGCTATCGAGCTTCAGCCGCACTTGGCGCAACTCGTCGTCGGACAGTCCCGGCTCGAAGTTCTTGAGGATGGTATCGCTTACCTTCTGGAAGCTAAGGCCGCCCATGAACGGCAGGCCCAGCTCGGCGGTCTTCTCGATGGCCTCAAAGAGGGAGTATTTCTGGAACGTGTAGGCCTCAATGCCTAGCCGCCACCCAAGCTTCTCCTGGGCGCGGATGGCCGGAGTGAGGTTGGCGCTCGGAATCGTCGGCGCCGGAAGATCGCCGAGAACGAACTGCGCCGCCGCAAGATAGAACGGCAGCAACTTCGGGTCGCGGAACACATACGGATTGTGCGCGATGGTGCAATAGAAAGTCCGGCCCCGGCCGTAATTGCGCAACCAGGCGAGGGCGAAATCGTTGTCGGCCCGCTCTAAATTGCCATAGCCGGGGCCTTGCCGGAGGTCGGTCTTGTCGGTGTCAATACTCAGCAGCACGCGCACGCGCTTTCGCGAGTAGGGCTCATGCACGCGGAAGAACTCGTCACGGCAGTCAAAGCCTTGGCCGCCAAAGGCTTGGTTCACGGGGTGTGTCGGATCATCGAGCTTGATGAAAACATGCTCGTCGCTCGCGCGGTGATTCGCCCCCCGCGCACCGAGCATCAACCCGAACTCCGGCCAATCTTCGACCGCGCCCGGCCATTGGGTGAAGGCCACGGACGTCCCATGCACCCCCATCATCCCGCCGCCGCCATACACGAATTCCAGCAGACTCTGCCGCAGCGCCGGGTCGGTGAAGAGGTTGCCGACCGTGTTGTTGAAGAACACGGCGTCGAACTGGCGCAGGCTCTCGGGACGGAACACCTCGGGATCACGGCTCACCACTGTGTCGAACGCTCCGGTCTTCCGGCCCATCAGCTCAAACGCGAGATTTGCAGTGGGGATGGAGGCATGCCCGCCGTAGTTCACGTTAAGGTCGAAGATGAGCAGCTTGCGAGGCTTGCGCGGCGGGGCGAGGGCGTGCGCGGGAATGGCCGCGTCGATCAATTCGCGTTCGTTGCCTGCGGCCGCGCTCTCGGCAGCCCGGGCGACCGTGGCACCGCAGGTGAGCGCGAGAGCGCTGGTGGCGGCGCGCGCAAGGAAGGTGCGGCGCGTTACGGCGAGCGAGGATTCGGCCGAGAGTCGATTACGAGGAGTGTGATCGTGGCGCACTTTCAGCATGCTTGTGCCGCATTGTGCGCCTTGCCTCGCCAGGGTCAAGCCCGAGGACTCACCAACATCCGACATCCACCTTGAAACAGAGGCAGGGAAACCGCGCAAGCCACCCAAAGCCGCCCAAAGCCAACCCAATGCGACCCTAAAGCTACCCCAAGGCCAGGGGAAAGCCGGAAAGTTGGCGCCTAGCAGGGTGGTGGAACGGATTTCAGGCCTATGACTTAGCGCGCCTGTGCTGAGGAAACGGGGGATCAGGCTTTTATATCAGACGGGCTAAAAGGATGCTATTTGCTGGGTGGGTCCTGAGCCGGCTGGGCGTCTTTCTTCGGATGCAATTCGTCCTTCCACTTTTTCACGTTCGGCGCCTTGTCGTAGATTTCATCCATCAAGTCTTGGGCATCCTGGGGTGTGCGGGTGACTCTGGGTCGCAGGAAGACCATTAACTCGACTTCGTGGCTGCTCTTGTCCTTCTTGTTGAAGAGCCATTTTAGTCCCGGAATCTCGCCGAGGAGGGGTGTCTTGTAAAGGGTGTCGGTGACCTGCTTTTGAATGATGCCGCCCAGTACGAGGGTCTGCCCGTTCTTGGCGGTGAGGTCGGTGCGGAAGTTGCGCGTATCGAAGACGGCGCCGCCGAGGATGGTTTCGCCGGCAACCACAACTGAGGATTCGGCGTGGATCTTGAGCTCGACGTCGCCAGTGTTGTTGATGTGGGGGGTGACCTCGAGAATGACGCCGACGTCCTTGTACTCGAAGTTCTGGCTCAGGCCGATGGAACCGGCGTTCTGGCTGGCGGTCAGGGTGGGGATTTGTTGCCCGACAAAGAGCCGGCCGGTTTCATTGTCGCGGATGTTGATTTGAGGCTCAGCCAGGATGCGGGCGTCGGTGGTCCTGCGGAGGAATTGAATAAGGAAGTCCATGTTTACGGTGCTGCTGAGAACGCCCGACCGGAGCGTGGTCAGGGTCTGGGCCACGGCGTCGGCGTTAGGGGTATTGACGGCGGTAGAGCCACCAACACCCTGCATGTAGCGGGCCGTCGAATTGGCGAGGATCGAGTTTTGGTAGTCATCGGCCGAGAAGACCTGGCTGCCATCTGGGGACCAACGGACACCGAGCTTGTCGAGGAAATCGCTGGAGACTTCGACGAGCCGCGCCTCGATCAGGACTTGGTCCGTTGGCGCATCGAGCTCCTCGATCAATTTCAGAACCTGCGGGAAGAAGTGAACGTTGGCGGAGATGAGCAAAGCGTTGCTGCGCTCATCGGCGACGGCACGCACCCGTCCGACCAGATCGCTCACACTGCGGACGGCAGTGCGGCCGTCGGAGCTGCGCGGGTTATCCGGCTGCCCGCCGAGCCAGGGGAAGTAGCCATCTTCTTTGGTCGCGCGCTCCAGCTCGAAGGCCGGTTGGGCGGCGGCGCGTTGTTGCTGCTGCTGGGGCGTCTGGTTGCCTTGAGGCTGTTGCTGGTTGACGGCGCGCAGAGGCGGGGACCCGTTCTTGGCGAACAGGATGTTGATGCTGTTGGCCACGGTGAAGGCTTTGGCGAACTTGAGGCTAATGCGGAGCGTGCTTTCGCCGGCTTCCGAGGGCTGATCCAGTTGTTTGAGGACTTCTTCCACGACCGCGAGGTTCTCTTTGGAATTGGAGGTGACGATGATGGCGTTGGCATAGGGCTCGCTGGTGATGCGGACTTTCCCGTAGAGCCGGCCCACGTCGCGGTCGGCCTGCGGCTCCTGGTTGTCATAGTAATCCCAGTAGGCTCGTTGCTGGGTCTTCTTCAGGAAAAGCTCGTTGAGAACGTCTTCAATGTCCACTGCGCTGACGTATTTGAGCGGATAAATTTTGGGCGCAAGGCTGTCGTCGCTGACGGGCTCGTCGAGTTCCTTGATCATTTTCTCAATCTCGTCCATTCGCGTGGGCGGGGCCTGAACTATGATGCAATTTCGGCGGCGGTCGGCCACGACGCTCATTTTCCTCGATCCCTTATCGGAGGAACCGGAGGAGGAGAAGATGAAGTAGGGATAGCGGGACGAGCTATCCTGGTCTTTGTTGAGGTCCTGCAATTGTTTGGCCACGTCTTGCGCATCGGCGTTCCTGAGCAGGAAAGTGCGCGAGGCTTTCTCCAGCGCGTCCTCCGTATCGAGCGCGGCCACCAGTTTCTCGACGGCTTTGAAGTTCGTTTCGCTAGAAAGGACGATCAAGGAGTTGGAACGGTCGTTGGCGGCCACCTCGATTGTTTCCCTGGGGGATCGGCCGCCGGTCTTCTGATAGAGGGGTCCCAGCTCTTTAGCGAGGTCGGCGGCGTTCACATTCTTCAACGAAATGACTCGCAGGGCGACGTCTTCGGTTTTGCCAGTGTCCAGGATATCGATAAGGCGCAAGACCTCCGGCAGCTTGGATTTCGGGGCCGAAATGATCAGGCGGTTGGAGGATTTGTCCGGCCAAAGCCTAACCTGCTGGCCGCTACTGCCGCCTTGGGAGCCGCCGCTGGAGGCTGGCGGACTGCTGTCCCCACCCGAAGAACCACCGCCGCCCGGAGGTGAGGGGCTGCCCGGCATGGAACTCATCCCCGGCGGAAACGATGGGCTGCCGCTCGATGGGCGCGAAGATTTCGATGGCCCCGATGCGCCGCCGGTTTGCGCGCTCAGAATCAGGCCCAGCAGGTTCGCTAGTTCGTCGGCATCCGCGTGTTTCAAGGGACGGATTTCGATGACCAAGCCGGAGGCCGAAACGTCGAACTCTTTGATGAGGTCGGAAAGCAGCCGCAGGTTGTCGTTGTAATCGGTCACGATAAGCTGGTTGGCCCGCTCGTCTATATCAATCGTCCCTTTATCCGAAAGCACGCCGCGGACTTTTTCCCGCAGTTCCGCCGCCTGGATGTGCGAAAGGGAGAAGATTTTGACCAGACGCTGACGGCCTTGGGGAATATCCGTTCGCGAGGCATCGAGCAGCTCGGGGTTCATCTTGGGCTCTTTGCCTTCCGGCACAATGAGGATCGAGTTGCTGGATTCAATCGCGCTGAACCCCTCCAACGACAGAGCGCGATAGACGAGACTGATCGCCTCGCGGGTGCTGACCTTCTTCGAACTCATGATGGTCAGTTGACATTGAACTTGCGGATGTTTGACCACGCTCTTGCCGGTGGTTTGCGCCAGCCACTGCACAATCATGTCAATGTTCGCGCCCTGGAAGCTGACTTGGATGTCGTCGGAGCCAGCAGCCTTGTTGGTCTTCGATTGGCTGTCCACGTTGGTGCCGGCGGCGCCCTTTTCGAGGGCGGGAAGCGCGGGAGATTCGGCAACGACCGGCGGGGTGGACGCCAGGACACTTGCTTCAGGTTTGACCGAGGGCGCGGTGTTGGTCGTCGCGGCTTCAGCCGCGGCTTTTGTCTCCGCGCTCGGCGGCGTCTCTTGGGCCGGAGCGGGCGACGCCAGGAGGCCGGCGAACAGCAGACAGATTAGATCTAAGGGTGCGTTCATTAGTGATTGTCCTTTTGTTTGGGCAGGAGCGATTCGCCTCCGTAACCGGAAAAGATGGTGAGTTCCTGCTTTTGCCCGTCTTCTTCCACTAAAACCCGATTAGTGCCGATCTGGAGGAGTTTGAGCCCGCCCAGGTTATCGCCTTCTTTGACGACCCCGGTCTGGCCGTTGGCGGCGCGCAGGAACGCGACGTTGCCGGCGATGCCCAACAGCGCCATTGGCAGCGGTCGCATAACAGGTCCCAGAATCTCACTGTCGGTGATTCGATCCACGCGCGCCCGGATCGCGAGCGGGAGTTCGGGCGCTGTCATCGCGCCGGGGCGTCCGGGAGGTCCCATGCCCATTGCTGCCAGTTGGGGAGGCAGGCCGGCGCTGACGCCCGGCCCTCGGTTGGTCGTACCCGACGTCGTCGCGCTCAGGTTGGTCCTGGCTGAATCCGGGCGCGCGACGATATTGGTTTCCTTGGACCCGGAACGTGGTTCGGCGATGGAGTTTGTGCCGGTCTTTGTCGTGGCTATTGGCAACAGGGAGTTCGTCCCTTTCTGTGCCGACACCGAATGCAGATCATTGGTCCCAGCAGTTCCAGATTCGCGGCCGGAGGGAGAATTCGTTGGCGCGCCGGCGACCTGAGCGCCAGGGTGAGCCGCATTCGTGCCTGCTTTGCCCGAGCCAGAGGCCACAAGAGCATTCGTTCCCGTCCCGCCGGCGGGCGCATTGGTTTCCGGCGGCAACGTCGGCAGGGCCGGAATGTTCAAGTGCGCCAATGGATCGCTCCGCAAGACCAGGCGCACGATCTGGAACAGGAGGAGGCCAGCCAGCGCTACGCAGATGCCCTTCAAGATTGGTTCCGAGCGGTCAAGCATGCGGCGCCCCCTCCTTAGTCCATTGGTCGAAATCCAGAATCAAAATGGTCAGGTTCACCTTGAGCTGCCCCGGCCTCATGTCCGGCGTCAATTGAACCGAATCGATTATTAGCGGAAAGCCGACACTCTCCAGACGGCTAAGCAACCCCATTACGGCCGGGACCGGGCCGGTGCCTTCCAACTGCACCGTGGCCAATTCCTTGCTCGACGGGCGCGCGGGAGATTCACGGACAGGACCGACCTGGACCCCGCCACTCAACGCCGCCTTCTGGATCGCTGCGCTGGCCTCCGCAACAACCGAGGTGCGGGCGAGCTTCGCAGGATCCAAGCGCAAGCTTTCCATCAGCTTTTTCACGACCGACACCCGGTCGTCGTAGAGCCGGACTTCCTGTTTCAAACGATCGGCCTGGCTCACCAGTTGTTGGTAATCGGCTCGGCACCTCACGAAGTATCTCCAAACCTGGAGCCCGCCGAATACCAAGAGGTAAATGACGATGACCGCCGCGCCGAAGCGGACAGTGCGTTTTTCGTGAGGCGTCAGCGTGCGCATGGGATCATGGGTTCGTCGCCGGCGGCGGAGCTGGCATCACTGGATTCCCCGGGGCGGTTATCCGTTTCCCTGGGCCGGGCGTCGCCCCTCCCCCCGGCCCTGGCCTGGGTGGCATTGTCGGCACCGCGCCCGGGAAGCCGCCCATATCCATCGCCGGAAATGCGCCGGCCGGAGGGTCTTTCGGACGGTTCTTGGCCTTTTCGATTTCCTCGGCAGTTGGCCCGAGTGAGAGCGACTGACGGTCGTTGGCAGGCTTCCATTGCGCCGTGATCCGCACCGTCAACTTCTGGCGGTCGGGCGTAGGTGTTTGTTCCTCGACGGCGACGCTTGCGAAAAATCCGGAGTCGATGAGCTTGGAGCGAAAACCGACCACCTGCTGGGAGTCTTTCATGGAGGCCCGCAATGCGAGGTCGCCGCGACGGTTCATCGAGAGCGAATCAAACTTCGCTCCAGGAGGCACCGCTTTTGCCAACAAGAACAACGCATCCAGGTAGGGCGGCTGGTTTTGCTTAACGTGCCGGAGAAAGTCCAGGTCGCGGTCGATTGCCACCATCCGGCCACGGTCGGCCTGGATCGCCTTCAGCCTTGTTGAGAGCCGCCACTTGAGCAAAGGGGCTTCCAGGTACGGCAGAGCCAGCGATAAGAACGCCAGGCCCAGCGCCAGCGCCGCCCATTTCCAAGGGGCCGGACGCGCGAGAGCCGCGCTGCCACTCGTTGGCTTTGACTGGAGGATCACTAACGATTCGCCGCCATTCTCAGTCGCGTTGCGGAGGCCGAGGACAGCGGCGGACCTTCCTTCGCCAGGGCCGACATTCAGCAGTTCGCATTGCATGCCATTTCCCAAACGCCGCGCCAACCGGGGCGCGAAGTCTTTGGCCTGCGTGCTCCGGCCACTAAGATAAATCTTCTGGCCGCTCCAGTGGCCGTTGATGGCGCTGGCCAACGAGTCCAAAGCGGCATCGATTGCCGCCTCGATCTTCAACCCAAGCTCGCCATCTCCGGAGAGACGCGGCGCCAGTCCTGTTTTCAGCTTCTCCGCCTCGTCACGGCTGATTCCGAGCTTGTCTGCGATCGCGCCGGTCATGCTCTCTCCTCCCCACGGGAGAACCCGCACGGCCATAGGCACACCGTTTTCGAAGGAGATCAGCTCGGCATAATTCCTCCCGACATCCAACAGGGCACAGGTCTGGGGCGGGTGCTGCCAAACGTGGCGTCGCGCCAGGGCTGCCACCGTGAACACGGGAACCGCTCCGCATTCCGAAAGGATTTCCGAATACTCCTCGATGACCTCCTTCTTGACGGCGACGACGAGCAATTCCTGCGTTGCGCTGGAGCTGTTGGTTGACTGGCCGGCAGGAGTGTCGGCGCTAACGATTTGGTGGTAGCCCCAGGCCAAGGCGTCGGGCGGCAGTGGGAATTCGCTTTCAATCTGCAGCGCCAGGAGCCGCTTGAGGCTCTCCTTAGGTGCGGCCGGGAGCGTCAGACGCCGCAAGGAGACGCCGCGGGCTCCGATCGCGCAGCAGGCCCGGAATCGGGGCTGCCAGACATCCTCTTTCAGAAAGCCCTGCAGGCTAATAGTCAGTTTCTCCCGGCAAGCCTTCGTTAGCCCGCCAGCGGGCGCGCGTTCCAGCGGCAATTCCAGCCCCGTTTCGCCTTTGAGCGCCTTCAGAGAACTCTGCCGGATCTCGAGATACACACAGGGCGGATCCATGAAATGGCTTTCTCTCACAAATCGTCCTCTCGATAGGACAGCGTCGTGAGATCATTCAGACCTATATGGACGATCTCCTGAATGCGCTGCCGGGTGCCGGTCGAAGTCACTTTGCCCTCGCTCAGGATGCGGAAGGTCTCCGAGCGAGCGCTTACCCGCGCGGCCACCTGTCTAAAGATATCGCTCGTCATGCCCGGCACCATCAACAGGTAAACCGTATTGGGAAAGAAACCGCTGGAGGTGCGATACGAAATAATCGCCTGGGCCAGCTCCCGGCTAACGCCCGGCAGGCACGCCAGGACCTCCAGGCTCGCCGTGTTGATGTTAACTACCCCAGCCAAATCCCCGCCGCTCTGAACGGTCAGATCATCGCCAATCTCCATGAGCAGTTGCTCGCTCACGACCTTGGGTCCCGCGGGCGCCGAAGGTGGGCCATTCGGCGACTGGACATTTGGCGGCGGCGCGGACTGGTCCTGGCCGCTCGAGGCTTGGTTGGGATTCCCGCCAAGCTGATTCGGGTTCTGCGCCGCCGTCACATCCAACAGATCCGCGACGGTCTTGAACTGGTTTTGGCCGCGGTAGGCGACAATCGCCCGGGCGATGTCCGGCGTAATGCCCCGAACTCCGGTCAGGGAACGTTCGTCGGCGGACTGGATGTTAACCCGCTCTCCTCCCGTGGCGGTGATGTCCTTGACCGAAGAATCCACGGTCAAAAGCCTGGCCCAGCCATTGTCCAATTGGTCGAGCGAACTCTCCTCTCGATCATCGCCCGGCGTCCCCAGCAGTCCATTCTGACGAGCAGTCGACCCCAGCAGGAGTTCACGCGTAACGCCGCGGACCATGAGGAGTTCGCGGACTGTCTGCAGCGGGCCATTTCGCGGTTGGGAGGGCGGTTGAAGGGAAGCGTAGTATTCGATCTCGGCCCCGCCGGGAGTAACCGTGTTGTCATCATCCCGCCAATCCTGGATCGCCGCCACGATGTCCGGTGTCATCCCGTAGAGTTGCGCGAGTTCCTCCGCCGAGGCCACGTTCACGTTCAGACGGCTTTCCTCATCGCTGATTCCGTATAGCGTCCCGCCGCCTTCATCTTCGCGTCCACGGCGGAACACGCGAAACTGACCGCGTCCGAATGCCACATCACGGAATTGATCCGAGGCGTCGTAAAGCGCTCCGCTATGGTGCCTGCCGCTGCGGCTGCGTTCACGGGCGTCCTGGTAAAGCAGCGCCTTGGCCTTTTCAATTCCAGCCAGCGCCAGGTAATGCGCTTGAATTCGGTCGCCGTAATTCTTGACCACCAGCAGATCCATCCGCGCCGTGTGCAACACGCCGATCACCACGACCGACAACACCGCCAAGCACCAGAGCACGCCGACAAGCACGGAGCCCCGCCCGCTCCTGGCGCTCACCTGGCATATTTCAGGACATGCAACAAACCCGAAGGGATTGAATCCTTCAGCCCAGGGTTGCGAGGCACGAGCTACCCTGGGTTCAAGCATCGAAAGGACCATCAACCCTGAAAGGGTTGCATCCTCACCTCGATCAGTCCGTTCCCGCCGCCAGGCCGTGAGGTTCATGACCATGCGGGGGACAGATGATACAACCCTTTCAGGGCTGGGGCTCCACCCCATCGCATACCCAGGGTAGCTCGTGCCCAGCAAACTTGAGCTCAGTGAGCGCATCCATTCAGGATGGTAGCAAAGGAGGCGCGCCATCATTGGTTGATTCCTCCGCTAGCAGCCGACGGAGCGCTTTGCCCGTTGGTATCCGAACCGCCCCCGGACGCGTTTTGCAAAGCGGTGGCTAGATTCAGTTGGGCCACAGTCTGGAACACCAACGGCGGTTCGTTCGCGGGCTGTTCCGGAGATGCGCTGGCGGCCGCGGTGCCCGACGAGTCCGCCGGCTTTGTCTTTGGATTTGGGTCGAACCAGAGCGTAATACGCACCGCCTGTGGCATCCCCTCCAGATTGTAACGTTCACGCCGGGAATTCTGGGCTTTGCTGCGCCGGTCCACTTCTCCCCAGCTCTCATACCAATCATACCCGTCGTAGTAATCGAAGCGGAGGCCGACCAGGCCGTCGGCGATTTCCTCCCGGGTACCGCCGGTTAGGGGATCCAGAGCAATCATAGGGTTTCGGCGCCGATAAAGAGCGAACTGTCCCGACTCGGGATCTTTGTCGAGGTAGAAACTGACCTGGCAGTAATCCCCCTCGCGGGGACGGCGGGGTGTGTAGTTGTGGGTGGCGAAGTCCAGGTTATCGGCTTCGACCGTTCCAATCATGCGGTGCATGCCGAGGAATGGAGAATCCTTCGAGAGCGGGCAGGCGCATCGCAGGTCCGCCGCCATCAGAGCCATGGCTACCCGCGCGTTCTGGAAGACAGTGGCGCGCGGTTCGATCATCTTCTGGCTGGCTACCGCCGCGTTCAGACACAAGTACGCGCTGACGATGATCAGCGCCATCAATGCCGCGCTGATAACCACCTCTATGAGCGTGAACGCCCCGCGAGGACCGGATATGGATCGGAAGGTCTTCATTCTCACCTTCCCCCTCTCCTTTGCGACCCGGATCCATCTGTCCGTCGAGAGCCTCCCCGGGAGGAATCCTCCGGTCTCTGGAACAGCAGTGTCCGCAGTTCGTAAATGGGCTGCCCAGTCTTTTCATTCTGCACCACCACTTCCACTTGGTGCAATCCGTCGATCCCCGCTTTCGTGATGGATTCTTTCCAGCGGTACAGTGACAAGCCCTCACTGCAGTCGCCCTCGGTTGTTCCGTCGCTCAAATACTCTTCGGCGCGGAGTGTCTCGATCAGTCCGGCGGCAATGAGGGCAGCAGTGGTTTGCAATTCAGATTCCTTGCTTGATTCCAGGGCTGTTGTAACTCCCTGTGTCAGGCCAGCCAGCGCGATCCCGAGAATCAGGATGGCGCACATCACTTCCACCAGGGAAAATCCCGAGTTGCGGCGCGGGGCGTTCATTCGCGCGCCAGCTCGATAATCCGGACTCGAGCGGTGACCGGGTTGATTCGCAGGGCCAGCCGGAACCCTTCCCGGTCCCGCAGCACGATCTCGCTCGCGTCTGCCGTGCCGTCCGGGTAAAACGTAATCCCGTCGCCCCGCCGCTCCAATTCGGCGCTTTGGCTCAGCCCCTGAGAGGATTGCTGATCCGCAGCTTCAGCAGGGTCGTCGCCTGATTGATGGATCTCGACAGAAATGCGGTTGTCCAGTTGTCCTTCGCCTCCGGGGACATCGCCGGCTGCAACAAACCGGCCTGCCGACCCGCGGTCCGACCCGCGCCTTTCGATCGAGTAATGGCCTGTCTTTCGGTCCAGCCGAAGCTGGCGAGCTTGATTGACGCTAACGGCGTGGCTGGAAGCCAAACCGCACATACTGACCAATTCCCGGCTGGTGGAGCGCAGCAGCGCGTCCTCGTAGGTCCCTTTCATCTCCGGCAGGATCATGGCCGTCATGATGCCAATGAGGACCATCACCACCATCAACTCAATCAAGGTGAAAGCCGAGCAGTTGGGCGATTTGCGATTCTCAAAGCCGTTCGAGGGCAGCCCATCCTGCCAATGCTGCGGGCGCGCCTGCGGGGTGAGTTGCTGAGCGGCTTGATGACCCATCCTAAAGTCTCCGGTTCAGCTACCAATTGCCGATATCCGCGTTAGGCCCTTCGCCTCCGTCCTGGCCATCGGCTCCCCTCGACCACACATCGAAGGTTGTGGTGTGGTGCATCCCGGGAATACGGTATTGGTATTGGTTTCCCCAGGGATCGGGGCGCAGCAGCTTGATGTATGGGCCGCGCCATTTCTTATCTTCGCCCGCGGGCGCTTCCACCAGCACCTTCAGCCCTTCGTCCATCGTCGGATAGCGGTCCATGTGAAGGTTGAAGCGTTCCAAAGCGTTTTCGAGTTGGGAGACATCGGCCTTGGCGGCGCTGACTTTCGCGTCGTGCGTCGTGCCCATGAATTGGGGGATGATCGTGGCGGCAAGAACGCCGATGATAATGACCACCACCATGATCTCGAGGAGAGTAAACCCCGCCGACCGCCTCTGCAGCGAACCTGTTTTCATATCAATCACAACTCACCCACCTGATGTAATTATGTAACGATCTAACGATGCAACCTATGCACCCGAATCAACTATTTGTTTCACCGCCGCTCAATGGATCGCTCGGCTCATCTTGAAGATGGGGAGCAATAAAGCAATCACCATGAATCCGACCACCGCGCCAACTATCAGGATCAGAATCGGCGCCAGCAGCGAGATCAAAGTCTTGGTCCGCGCGCGCATGTGACGCTCCTCGATTTCGGCCACCTTGAGCAGCATTTCATCCAGCCTGCCGGTTTCTTCCCCAACATCGATCATCTGCACGACCGTTCTGGGAAAGATCCCCAACTTGCGCAGCGGGGCCGCCAGCGAATCCCCTCCGCGGGTCTCCTCGGCCACCCGGGCAATCTGCCGGGCCAGGAGGCGGTTGCCTATAGTGTTCTCGACAATCGCCAGCGAGGGCAGCAGTGAGACGCCGCTTTTGACCAGCGTGCCCAGCGTGCGAGCAAACCGGCTCAAGGCGGCCGCCCGGAAGACTGCGCCGACCAACGGCAGCCGCAACTTGGCCTTGTCCCAGGCTTCCGCGCCTTGTGGCGAATGCACATACCGCCACCAGCCGGCCCCCGCTCCAATCAGCCCAAAGAGGACCCAAACCCAATAGTGGTGGAGGAAACCGCTGACTTTCAGGAGGATCAGCGTCGGCAAGGGCAGGATGGGCAACATGTCTTGCAGCATCCCCATAACTTTGGGCAATACCACCGTTAGCAGTACCGTGACTGTGACCAGCCCGAAACCCAGGACAAAGACCGGGTAGGCCACCGCGGCGACGACCTCGCCTCGCACCTCGTCCTCATGTTCGAGCAAGTCCGCCAAATCCGCCATCACCTTCTGGAGCGCGCCGGCCTCCTCCCCCACGCGCACCATGCTGACGTAAAGCTTGCTGAACAGTTTGGGATGCTCGTCCAGCGCGGCGGAAAACGAGGCTCCTTTCCGCACCGCGTCCGAAATCTTCAGCACCACTTCCCGCAAGGCTGGATTCTCCTCTTGCTCGCCCAAGCCGTTCAAGGCCTGCGGGATGGGAATGGCCGCGCTGAGCAGCGCGGCCATCTCGCGAGTGAACGCCGTAATCTCCTTCCGCCGGATGCGTCTCCCGAACGGCTGCCCTTGGCCTCGGGGGATGTCAGCGGCGGCCGTGGGAGCGGAAGCGCCGCCATTGGAAGCAGTGGTTTCCAGGGTGGACGGGAAGAGCCCCCGCCGGCCCAGGACCTGGAGAGCGGCTTTGCGGTCCTCCGCCTCGATCACCCCCTGGACCAAAGCGCCGCCCGTCTCGATTGCCTCGTAGCGGAACGCGGTCATTCTAGCAAGTCTCCCGAAGAAACACGGAGGATTTCCTCAAGTGAGGTGATTCCAGCCGCGGCCTTCTGCAACGCATCCTGGTGCATGGTGATCATGGTCCGCTGAGCGGCGGCCTTGAGCTTCGCGCTGGATCGCTTTTGGAGAACCAGTTCCCGAAACTCAGCGCCGATGGGCAGGAGCTCGAAGATGCCAATCCGGCCGCGGTAACCGGTTCCCCGGCATTCCTCACACCCATTCCCGCGATAGAATTTCCCTTCAAGCTGCTGCGCTCCCAGGGATTCGAGCCGGCTACGGAGCGCGGGAGAAACCGGTGCCTCCACCCGGCACTCGCTGCAAATCCTGCGCACCAGCCGTTGCGCCAGCACTCCCTCCAGCGACGACGAGATGAGGTAAGCCTCGACCCCCATATCCAGCAACCGCGTCACCGCTCCGGTCGAATCGTTCGTGTGCAGCGTGCTGAACACCTGGTGCCCTGTCAGCGCCGCCCGGATCGCGATCTCGGCCGTCTCCGAATCCCGAATCTCCCCCACCATCACCACGTCGGGGTCTTGGCGCAGAATCGAACGCAGCCCATTGGCAAAGGAGAAATTTCGGCTTGGCCGCACCGGGATTTGCGCCACGCCCGGGAGCTCGTATTCGACCGGGTCCTCGATGGTCACGATCTTCTTTTCCGGCGTGTAAATACGCTGGAGGATGGCGTAGAGCGTGGTGGTCTTGCCGCTGCCGGTCGGCCCGGTCGTCAGAAACAGGCCGTGCGGCTTCTCCACCAATCTCGACAGCAATGCGGAGCGCGCCGGATCAAGGCCCAGTTCCTCCGCCGTTAGCAGCTTCGAGGTCTTCTCCAGCAACCGCAGCACCACGCCTTCCCCGTAAATCGTCGGCAAGGTGCCCACGCGGATGTCCACCCGGACACCGCGATGATTGATTTGGATATGCCCGTCCTGCGGCATGTACCGCTCGGCGATGTTCATATCCGCCATGATCTTGATGCGCGACACGAGGGCCGCATGAAGCTGCTTGGGCGGTGGCGGCTTCTCCTGCAAGAGCCCGTCAACGCGGTAGCGCAACTGTACGGTCTGCTCAAACGGCACTAGATGGATATCGCTCGCCCGCTCCCGCAGGGCCGTCGAAATGATCACGTTGACCAGGTTGATGACTGACGGCTCGTTCGCCATCACCTCGATATCGTGCAGGGTCCCGCCTTCCGTGATGACGGATTGCTCCGGGTTGAGATTCTCAATCATCTTCTCAACCGTCATCTGGTAGCACTCCGCCATCTTTTCGAGGATTGCCGCCGCCGGCGCCTCAAATTCCTGCACCTCCAAACCGCTCAGCAGCCGAATATCTTCGATCACCCGCTGATTGCCAGGTTCGGCGGTCGCGATCTCAATCGTGCCGTTGTGAAGACCGATGGGGAGAATTCGATGCCGTTTTACGAAGTCCAGTGGCAGCGCCCGAAGCGCGTCGGCGGGCACCTCCAGCTTGACCAGACTGCCCAAACGCCGTTCCGACGCGCCCTTACCGAGGACACCTTCGGCATCCTCCACGGCTTGGACCAAACTATCCTTCGAACCTGCGTCGGCCTTGTTCATCTATCGACAGCTTGAGTATGTTTCATAACGAAAACGGATTGAACCAGCCTCTTCACCTGATTCCCACCATTCAATTGGGTTTTCTGAACTCGCTACTCCGCTAATTACGACAGGGTTAGACACCGCACACCAGAAATAGTTGCAAGAAAAGCGCAACGAAATTACGATGCTGAGCAGCCCAAGCCCGTTGATACTCGGCCTCTGTGAACCACGAGGCTGGCGTGTATGAAGGCATTTCAGGGTTCTTTGCTGTTTTCGTTGGAGACGCCCATGCCCTTGGGGACACCGCTGAGGATAAGAATCTGGGCGTTTTCGGGGTAATGAGTGGAGTAGCGTCCCCTACCGCCCGCTCATGCCTCCGTAGCCCCACCGGAGCCTCGCCGTAGTACCCTCGATCCAGATCGAGGGTACTACGGCGAGGCTCCGGGGAGGGGACGGTAAGGCTACGGTGCAGCTCGCAGGACGGCCGGGGGCAGGTTGCACGGGAACATGGTGTCCCATATTTGGACACACCGCTAAAGCTTCAGCGGTTGAGGCCGGACCGAGTGCTTAAGCCAGCGACAGTCATGGGAGACTCGCCGGACACTCACTGTAGATTACTTTGAGCCTCCCGGGAGCGCTTTGAATATTTCCGCTGTCATTTTCTCTGACTTCTATTACTCTATAGACTGGATGCGATACGGCTTGCTTATCTTTGCACTAATTATCCGGGCCCGTGTATGCGGCGCCGCCCAAGCCGCGATCACGCCTGAGCAGGCGGCGCAATTGCCACCCCCGGCTGGTCATGCCATCAACTTCACGAAGGAAATCAAACCCATCTTCGAGTCAAGCTGCATCAAATGCCATGGTCGCGGGAAGGACAAAGGCGGGTTCCGCCTGGATACCCGTGAGACTGCCCTCCAAGGCGGAGATAGCGGTCCAGTCGTCCTTCCGGGCAAGAGCGCGGAGAGTCTGCTCATAGCCCTGGTGGGAGGAGTTGACCCCGACAACGTCATGCCGAAGAAGGGCTCGCGCCTTACACCGGTACAGATCGGCCTGCTCCGCGCCTGGATTGACCAGGGAGCGCCCTGGGATGCGCAAGTGACCTTCGGTCGCGTTGAACCGCTCAATCTCAAACCGCGTCTGCCGGTTATTCCCCCGGCGGGCAAAGCCGCCAACCCGATCGACCGCTTCCTGGCGCCCTATTTCGCGGCACACAAAATCCTGCCGCCAAAGCCAGTCAACGATCGACTCTTCGCGCGGCGCTCCTATCTGGATGTAATCGGGTTGCTGCCGCCGCCGGAGGAGCTGGAGTCATTCGTCGCCGACCGGCGCGCGGACAAGCGGGAACTTCTGGTGGACCGGTTGCTCGCCGACGATCACAACTACGCCGAGCATTGGCTCAGCTTTTGGAATGACCTGTTGCGCAATGATTACAAAGGCACTGGCTACATCGACGGAGGGCGCAAACAGATCACCCGCTGGCTCTACTCGGCTTTGCTCACTAACATGCCCTACGACAAGTTCGTGGCCGAACTGGTCAACCCAACGCCCGATTCCGAGGGCTTTACGAAGGGCATTGTGTGGCGGGGCGTCGTTAACGCCAGTCAAACACCCCAGATGCAGACCGCGCAGAACATCTCTCAGGTCTTCATGGGGGTGAACCTCAAGTGCGCATCCTGCCACGACAGCTTCATCAATGACTTGACGCTGGCCGATGCCTACGGCCTGGCCGGCATCTACGCGGACGGCCCGCTTGAAATGGTCCACTGCGACAAGCCGACCGGCCAGAAGGCCGAGCTGAAGTTCCTCTACCCGGAATTGGGCGCTGCTGACCCCAAGGCCGACAAACCGGCCCGGCTCAAATGGCTGGCTCAGATTATCACCCAGCAGCAGGACGGACGGCTCACGCGCACCCTGGTCAATCGTCTGTGGCAGCGGTTAATGGGCCGCGGACTCATCGAGCCAGTGGACGACATGGAGAAGACGGCATGGGATCAGGATCTCTTGGATTGGCTGGCGGAGGATTTCGCCGCTCATGACTACGATATGAAGCACCTGATGCGGCAAATCCTGGCCTCACGCGCCTACCAAATGCCCGCAGTCAATCTCGGTGAACAGCTACAACAGGATTTTGTCTTCCGCGGCCCGGCGGTGCGCCGGCTGTCGGCTGAGCAATTCCGCGACGCGTTGACCCGCCTGACCGGCGCCGGCTATTCCTCGCCCGCCGCAGAGATTACGCCGAGCGAATCGGAGCAAAAGAAATTTGCGCCGCCCGTGGCCGTCAAATGGATCTGGAATGATCCCCACGCTGCCGACAAGGCCAAGGCCGGGCACGTCTATTTCCGCAAGACGATAAACCTTGCCGGAGTTCCCGCGGACGTCGCGGCGCTCGTCATCTGCGACAACAGTTTTACTCTTTACGTCAATGGCACGAAGGTCGGCGCCGGCAGCGACTTCAAGGAGGCGTTCGTGTTTGACTTGCGGCCTTTGCTCAAGCCGGGCGATAACCTGTTCGCCGTCGATGCGGTCAACCACCTGCCGGATAATAGCGTTCCGGACAGCGCCGAACCAGCTCCCGGCACGGAGAACCCAGCCGGGCTGTTATTCTACGCCCGCTTGCGCAGCCCCAACCCTGGCGCCTCCACTAATTCGGCAACTGATGACTTTGCTTCGGACAGTTCCTGGGTTTGCTCAAACGTGAAGCAAGACCATTGGGAGACTCCGGGATTTACCCCTGATAACTGGACGGCGGCTGCCGTGCTGGGAGACATGGGGATCGCCCCGTGGCGAGTGTCCGAACAGTATCTCACCGCCAAGCTCGCGGGAGCCTACCCCGGCGCTGTCCGCGCCGCGCTGGTCGCCGCCGATCCGCTGATGGTCGCCCTGGCGCGGCCCAACCGCGAGCAGGTCGTCACCACCCGGCCAACCGCGGCGACGACACTGCAAGCGCTGGAACTGACCAACGGCGAGACACTCGCCGACCTATTGAAGCGGGGAGCCGAGAACGTTCTTGCCCCGGCCTCCGCCAGCAGGGGCGATTTGATTTCCACCTTGTATGAAAAAGCGCTTGGCCGAAAACCCACAGGCGAAGAGTTGCAGTTCGCTCGCGAGATCGTTGGCCAACCTGCCCAATCCGCCGGCGTGGAAGATTTCCTCTGGGCCGTGACCATGCTTCCCGAGTTCCAACTCATCTACTGACGCCCCATGCCCTTCCTTTCACGCATCACGCATCACGTTTCACGCTTCAACGACTCATGACTCGCCGGGATTTCATCAAGACTGCCAGCACTGCCACCCTCTCCGCTCTAGCCGCGGGATTCCCGCGCCGGCTGTGCGCGGAGCCAGAGGATAAGATCCAGCCTACGGCTGACACGGTCATCGTGCTTTGGATGGCCGGGGGGATGGCCTCGACAGACACCTTCGACCCGAAGCGCTACACCGCGTTTGCGCCGGGCCTCAAGCCCAACCAGGTGTTGAGCACCTTTCCACAGATCGACACGGTGGTGGACTCTATCAAGCTCACCGAGGGCCTGGAGAACATTGCGCGCGTGATGGACCGGGCCACGTTGATCCGGTCCTACACTGCGGGCGATCTCGGCTTCATCCTTCATTCGCGCCATCAATACCAATGGCACACCGGCTACGCTCCCCCGCAAACGGCCGCCGCGCCCCACATCGGCTCCGTCATCGCCCGGACGCTCGGTCCCCGAGATCCCGCCATGCCTGCTTCCATTGACATCGGGCAACGGTTCGATTTGGGCGAGGGCGAGGAATTGAAGGCATTCCACACCGCCGGCTTTCTCGGCAGCGAGTACGGGCCTTTCATCATCGCGAATCCCGACGACGCGCTGAAAAGCGTCCGCCCGCCGGCGGGTATGAGCCCGGACCGATTCGAGCGGCGGGAGACCCTCTATCGCAAGTTGCTGGCGCAAAGCCCAATCGGACAGATCGGCAGCGATTACCAGAAGGAATCCCTCCTGCGCTCGCTCGACAATGCGCATCGCCTGCTCAGCTCGCCGGCGGCAAAGGCCTTCGATCTGTCGCTCGAACCCAAGGCCAGCTATGACCAATACAACACGGGGAAGTTCGGCCTTGGCTGTCTGCTGGCCCGGCGCCTCACGGAAGCCGGCGCTCGCTTCATCGAGGTCACCACGGAGTACATTCCGTTCGAGTATTGGGACACCCATGAGAACGGGCACACCCGCATGGTCGATCTGAAGAAATCGATTGATGCGCCGGTCGCCCGGCTCGTGCTCGACCTCGAGGAACGCGGCCTGCTCCATCGGACGCTGATCGTCCTCGCCAGCGAGTTTAGCCGCGACATGATGGTCGAAGGAAAACCGGACAAGGCAGTGAAGGACCAGGTGGAGGTGCCGGACGTGATCAACGAATTGAAGCACTACGGCATGCACCGCCATTTCACCGATGCCGGCAGCGTGCTGTTGTTCGGCGGCGGCATGAAACGCGGCTACCTCCACGGCAAGACCGCCGACGAGCGGCCCTGCAAGACCCTTGAGAAGCGTGTGGTTATCGAGGACCTGCACGCCTCTATCTATCGCGCCGTCGGCATCTCCCCGAAGCTTAGCTACGAAATCGAGAAGCGCCCCTTCTTCGTCACCCGCGACGGCCTCGGCCAACCCATCCTCGACCTCTTTGCATGAGGTCAGTCCGTAACGCGCACCAACTCCGCCGCGCCAATGCCGCCGGGATTCCAATTCGTAAACAGGAGCCATAGGCGCCCTTTGTGTTTGTAGAGCGTGGCGTCGTGAATGTGCTGGGCTTGCGTGAACCCGAGCTCCGCCTTCGGCGCCACGACGCTCACGATCTCCCATTTCTTCCGGTTGAGGATGTAGATGGGTCCCGGTATGCCCCCGGGCCCGTCCAGGCATGGCGCGACCGCGTAATCGCCCCACAGCTCAAAGTCACAAACCGTGGGCGCCGATGGTTTGCCATTCGCCTCCCCAGCAGGAAGCCTACGCATCTTCACTACCGCATTGCTCTTGAGGCTCCAAAGCACAAACTTTCCCTCGGGCCTCGCGCTGACGATTAAGTCCTTTGTCGTGGGATCGTACGTTACGCCGTGCGGGGTCTGCGAGAGTGAATGCCCTCCAAACATCAATCCGGTGTAATCCAGCGGTGAGGTTGTCGCCTCCGAAATCCAGCCTTCTCCGTAACCATCTGTGACCCAAAAGCGCTTGGTGTTTACCCAGGTTGCATCCGTAGGGTTAAACTGCGAAGCGTTGGTGTATTTGTCTGATTTTGCGGGATAGCCGAGGGTCTGGACGTTGGTAAACGAGGTGTCGCTAACAAACACCCGGTGCTTCACATTGTCGGCCGCTGCCACCAATGGCAACTGCCCCTTGGGCCGCTTGATCAGTTCCGCCCCGTGAATATTTCCTTCCGCTAACTTTGGGTCTCCCTTCACCACCCAGCTTTCGGTAAGGTTATTTGAGAAGGCAATCCAACCGACTCCTTGCAGGCCCCAGTACACGGTGTCGCGGTCGGAGTCCGCGATCAGCGTACCGTGAGCCCCTGTGACTGCCCACTGTGCTTCCGCAGGAATTGGCAAAACATTCGTAACTGCCATAAACGTCCACGCCCCCTGGCCACTGGTAGGAACCCCGCTCGATTTCGAGACAGTGATCTTGGGCTTAACGGGGGGCTTCCGTTCGGTCACGACCCGGATGGGGAGCAACAGCGTGCCACCGTTCGTTCCATCGCTGTCGTGTGCCGCGGCGTTCAGAAACGGCAGCATGGCAGCCATCGTGAGGATTAGTCTTGTATTCATTTATTGATGAATTGATTCGTTTCCGCGGCCAATCCACCCAAACCGACGAGTCCGCCGTCGCCCGGCGGATGCGTGTCCAGATGCTGAGCCGTCCGGCAGCGCCTGGCCTGGACCAGACTCTGCACCCCAACCTGGATCAGAGGCATCACGCGCGCAACTTATCATCGCTGCCAAGAGCTCATGCCGTTCCATCGTTATAATCATAGAAACCAGGGGCGATACCGCTGAACTGCCGTGCTGGGCTGAGCCTAAATTTGGCACCTGAGTGTAACCTCCGCGTCACGAAACCGTAACGCACCGCTGCGAGGATATGACCATGAGAGCAACGACTCTGTTCCTGGAGCCGGCAACCGGCCTTGGGCGCTCGCGCGGCGCCACCGGCATCCGTGTACGCTTCCGGGGCAGGGTTCGGGCCTCAAATACTGATCTTCTCGTTCGCGGTGACAGCGATAGGCGCGGCAACGACAGGCAGCGCAATTGGGCAGAACCGAAACTGACAACGGGTGGGGCCACGCCATTGCAGATCAATCGAGCGTATTACGATGAGTACGCCGACCACTTCCAGTGGCGAACCGCGGCCCTGCCCATGAATGCGGCTTATGGACCGTTCCTTCGGCAGTTGCCTCCTTATGCGCGCATCCTGGATGCCGGCTGTGGTCCCGGACGCAATGCCGCCGCGTTCTTGTCGCACGGTTATCGCATGACCGCGATTGACGCATCACCAGCGATGGTCCAGCTCGCAAAGCGCCGCGGCGTCAATGCCTACGTGATGACTTTTCAGCAGATGACCTTTTGCCGGCAATTCGACGGCATTTGGGCTGGAGCCTCCGTCCTGCATGTGCCGCATGCGGAAATACCGGAGGTGCTGAGCCGGTTTGCGCGCGCCCTGAACCCGCAGGGTGTTCTCTACGTGTCGCTGAAAGAAGGCCAAAGCGAGCGAATTGACGAAGACGGACGCTTCTTCAGCTATTTCACCCTCGACGAATTCTCCGATTTGTTGACGAGTTCCGGGTTATTCAAGGTCCTCAAAGCCTGGAAGAAGAATGGCCTTGATTCCTCGGGGACGATGAGGACGTGGTTGAATTTTCTGGCCGTTAAGCCGTGACAATTCAGTTGGCAGCAAGGAGCGCACGCGTCCTGCGTGTGGCGTCGCTTCCCCACTGATCACTCATGGTGAGTAGGCGCTCGTCGCCGCGGCGATTGCGCAAATCTTCTGGATACTCGGCGGAGGAGCTGATAAGATCATGAATGCTCTTCCACGGAAATGAGCGCGAGCTGGAACCCATTCTCTCTCATCCGCGCGGCGTCGATGAAGTCGCGAGGCGTCAAAAGGTAATTCCCGATCGGTTCAACTGCCTGCTTCGTTGGCTATGCGGGTGGGAACTGCTTGACATGAAAGCGTTTGTTCCGCGCGTCCTGCTCCTTGGCGGCTTGTTGTCTGCTTCGACGGTCAATGGGGCAGGGCAGACTTATACCTTCACCACCATCGCGGGTGTGGCGGGGCTTAGTGGAACGAACGATGGCGCGAGCAGCGATGCGCGGTTCTACCGGCCTGCCGGGATGGCCGTGGACCGAGCGGGGAATGTTTACGTCTCCGACCTGCTCAGCCATACGATCCGCAAGCTTGCTCCCGCGGGCACGAATTGGATCGTGAGCACTCTGGCCGGCTTGGCTGGCTCGCTCGGTTCCGCCGACGGCACCAACGACCAAGCGCGTTTTGATCGCCCCAGCGCGCTTGCCGTTGACGTCGCCGGCAATCTCTTCGTCGCCGACAATTACAACCAAACGGTCCGGAAGCTCACACCTAGTGGCACCAATTGGGTGGTCAGCACGGTGGCCGGCCTCGCCCTGGCCGGCGGTTCCGCTGATGGGACCAATAGCGATGCGCGGTTCAATGGCCCGCAGGGGATTGCGGTGGATGGCGCCGATGGGCTTTATGTGACCGACAGGCTCAACTACACGATTCGCGGAGTTAAACCGGTCGGCACCAACTGGGTCACGAGCACCCTGGCGGGGACGGCTGGGAACGTTTACGGCGGCTTTGTGGATGGCACCAATGGCGACGCGGAGTTCAACGTCCCGTTTGGGATCACGCGGCACACGAACGGCAATCTCTATGTGGCGGATTTTGGCAACAACGCCATCCGAAAGATCGCCCCAACGGGACCGGATTGGGTGACCACGACGGTCGCGGGGTTCTCGGGCAACACCGGCTCCAAGGATGGGCCGGCCAGCGTGGCGATGTTTAGTTCGCCCAACGGCATTGTCGTGGACGCCTCAGAGACCCTCTATGTGGTGGACCAGTACAACTACACGATCAGGAAAGTCGCGCCGAGCGGCGGGTCCTGGGTGGTCAGTACGCTGGCCGGCGTGGCCTTGCAGGCCGGGACCAACGACGGCCCGGGCACGAGCGCGCGATTTTATCGGCCCTGGGGCATTGCGATGGACTCAGCGGGGAATCTCTTCGTGGCGGATTCCTTCAACAACACGATCCGCAAAGGAACGCCCATATCGACCCCATTACCGGCACTTCAGATTCTGCTGTCCGCAACCCGGGTCGTTGTCTCCTGGCCAACGGCAGCGAGCAACCTGGTGCTGGAGACCGCGAGCACACTTGGCCCCGGGGCTTCCTGGACCGCGCTGACCAACGGCATTGCGATTTCAGGCAATAATCAATACCTCACCAACGAAGTCGGCGGCGGCGCGGCTTTCTTCCGGTTGCGCAGCCAGTAAGTGAGCTTTTGTCGTCGCACCTGCGAGCGCCAGCAAGCACCCTTACACCAGCATGAAAGTGCTTCACTTACCATTCAACATTAGCTCCCAAATGTCGATTACGGTCCGGGCTCTGCGCCAGCGAGGAGTCGAGGCACGAGGTCTCGCCCGGCTCATTTCACCACTTCAAGATTACGAAGGGGTTGAAACCATGGTCTGGTCGGGCAAACCCAACCCGTTTGCGCGCTTGGTGCGCGGCCTGCGCTGGCGCATCAGGATGGTCCGCGCCATGGCTTGGGCCGACATCATTCATTGGCACTGGGGAGATACCACCTGGCGCGGACTCGATTTGCGCCTCGCCGCCGCCATGGGCAAGCCCCGCTTGGTCGAGTTCTGGGGCAGCGATTTGCGCGACGGCACCCTCGCCGCTCGGGATAATCCCTTCCTGGCGCGCATGTATGCCGAATATCCCGAATTGGCCGAAGAGCACTCGGACCAGGCCCAACGCATGTTCCAACAAAACGGTTTCGAATGCTTGATTCCCAGTTGCGAACTCACGGACTATGTCAAACCAGAGTTCTTTCCCACTTTTCACCAGACCCGGACGAGGCTCTTTGCCGACGAATACACGCCGCGCTTTCCCGACCCCAGCAAGAAGCGCCCCTGCGTCGCCCACGCTCCATCTCAAAAGCAGCGCAAAGGGACCGAGGCGGTCCTGCGCGCCGTCGAGCGCCTGGCCGCGACTAAGGCTTTCGAATTCAAACTGATCTATGACCTGCCTCGAAGCCAAGCACTGAAGGTCGTTGCCGATTGCGATGTTTTCCTGGATCAGTTCACCATCGGCGCTGAAGGATTAGCCGCCCATGAAGCGATGGCTTTGGGCAAACCGGTGATTTGCTACATCAAGCCTGCCCTGCTTTGCCGCTATCCTCCCGAGTTCCCGGTGATTGCGGCCGATCAGAATAATCTGGAATCAACCCTCGGGTCCTTACTCGAGAATGGACCTCGCCGCCACGAGTTGGGCCGCTTGGGACGCAAGTATATTGAAAAATACCATGACGCCCCCGTTGTGGTGGGCGCGTTGGTCAAGCTTTACGAAGGGCTGCTTCTCCGGCAGGGCAAATCCTGATACCGAGCCCAAGGCGGGGTCCGGATGCCCCCTTTCCGGGCTCTCACTCCAGGCCTCGCCTTATTGCTTGGCTCGTATGACTGCGTCCACTGCCACCTGGTAGTCGTAATCCCACCTCAGCACTTCCCAGTCCTTGCAGGTGTCACAAGGACGAACCTTGGTAAACTTGCCGGTTTGGTGCCGTTCCCGTATTTTGTTCATCTTGCTTCCCTGCCAGATCTCCTTGATGGTCTTCGCCGCGACGCTTTCCACGGTTGATTCCCGCATGAAATCATCGGCGCAAAACCTCAACTGGCCATCCGCCCCTATGGTGACACGCCGATACAGCAGCAAGCAGGGCCACCGATCCTTTACAAAATTGGATGCTTGCTTAGTTTTGCTCACCAACCCTTTCCAGTCAACATAGGAGCGCGTTATGACCCGGTCGAGGATCTCCTCCCAGAAACGTCGGAACGTCTCTAGTTCTATGGCAGCCTCGGGCTGGTCGATGATGCTGGCAAAGACGAAGATATTCTTCCGGCGGAGCCGCTTGCGCTGGCTGAGCAATTCAAAGACGTTTCTCATCACCCGCTCATAATCGCTTCCCAGCCGTATCTTCTGGTAAGAGCTCTTGAAAATGGCATCGAGGCTCACATCGATGATCACTTTGGTCTCCGTAGCGCCCAGGATGGCCTCGAGCACTTCGCCTTCGAGACACACCCCATTCGTATTCATGCTTAGCAGCGGCAGGCGTGTGGCGCATGCGTATCGGATCATTGCCGCCGCCTGCGGGTGTAGCAAGGGTTCGCCATCCCCGGTGATTCTCAGATACGACTGGTTGGCCGCCACTTCGTCACACACCTTCTTGTACAGCTCCAAATCCATGAACGACGGTGTGTGCTTAATCTCCGAGTAGCTGACCGGGCAATGGGGACATTTCAGGTTGCAGACGTTTGCCGTCTCGACCAGCACCATGGAGGGGAAGTCTGCTTCCCGATTGGCAAAACTGTATTTGTTCTTGGTGGCATGGGCTTCTCCTCCTCTAAATGCGGTGTAAGGCGCGACATAAAA
>Ga0182014_10000265_pt1 | contig 66800 bp, 64 predicted proteins | sample 612S2DmetaG_FD_120489 | JGI IMG/M metagenome (GOLD analysis project Ga0182014, IMG submission 120489) | Permafrost microbial communities from Stordalen Mire, Sweden - 612S2D metaG | ecosystem: Environmental > Terrestrial > Soil > Wetlands > Permafrost | place: Sweden: Stordalen | collected...
GTAACCGCAATCGCCACAGCCATCACCGCCTCCCATCAATCAAATCAACGGGAAACATCGAATCATAACTCACCGCGTCGGGGGAATCCCCGGAGAGTCAGAAAATTCGGCGGCTGGTATAAATCAACACTGTAGCTCATCATTCACCCCCACAAGGTGGCAAATATTAACACGTAATATTGTTAATGTGAATCACTATAACTATCGGAAGAGGATTTGTTGGAATTCAAATGGCAAATAAAAAGCATTGAAGGATGTTTCGAGGTCTACTCAAGCTCTCAACGGCTTTTTCGAACAATATTTTGAACGCGTTTTCCAATCGAGAAGGCACGTTTAAACGACAACAAGCTAATATAAATACTAACATGGCCGTCGTACCTAATAACATTAGAGCAACAAGGCACCCCTTGAATTTAGGGCGGCTACTTTAAATAACGTTCCGTTAGATGCATTTGAAATGCAGCCGGATTCAGTTTTTCTCCTGTCGCGGCCAACAATAATTCATTGAAGCCGAAGCGCGAGGCGTTGGTGTGGATGTGTTGCGCGAGCCAGTTTGTTAGGGGCGCGAAATCGCCGGTGGCGAGGTGGGCGTCGAGCGCGGGGATGGCTTTGCGGGCGGCGGCAAAAAGTTGGGCGGCGGCCATGGCGCCGAGCGTGTAGCTGGGGAAATAGCCGATGGCGCCGTCGTACCAGTGGATGTCTTGCAGGCAGCCATGGGCGTCATCAGGCGGGGTGATGCCGAGCAGGTTTTGCAGGGAGTCGTTCCAGGCGGCGGGGAGATCGGCGATGGGCAGGTCGCCCGAAAGCAGGGCTTGTTCCAGGCGGAAGCGGAGCAGAACGTGGGCGGGGTAGGTGAGTTCGTCGGCTTCAACGCGGATGCAGGAGCGCTCGACGTGGCGCAGGCGGCGTTTGAGCGCGCCTTGGGTGATGGGTTTGTTGAAGGCGCTGGTTAGCAAAGGTGCGAGATGGGCAAGGAAGGCATCCGAGCGGACGGCTTGCATTTCGATGATGAGCGACTGGCTCTCATGCGTGGCCATGCCGGCCGCCTCCCCTACCGGCTGGCGGCGCCACGCCGCGGGGAGGTGTTGTTCGTACAAAGCGTGGCCGGTTTCGTGCAGCACGCCGGTGATGGCGGAAAGCGGGTCGGCTTCGTCGTAGCGGGTGGTGATGCGGATGTCCGTGCTCGTGCCGCCGCAGAACGGGTGGGCGGAGCGGTCCAGCCTTGCCGAGGCGTAGTTGAGGCCGGCGGCGGCGGAGAGTTGGCGGCACAAAGCTTCCTGCGTTTCCGTGGCGTAGGGGCCCGGGGGTAGGGTTTCGTGCTCGCGCTGGCTTTGTAATTCTTCCGCTTGCGGCAGGGCTTTTTTCAGGAAGGATTCGTAGTCCGCGAAGATGGGCGTGACGTCGGACGCAGTGATGCCGCGCTGGTATTGGGTCATCAACGCGTCATACGGCGAAAGGTTGAGGGCGGCCCCTAGGATTTGCGCGGATTGGCGGGTGAGGTTGAAGACTTCTTCCAGCGCGGGGCGGACGGCGGCGAAATCGGAGGCTTTGCGGGCGGTGCGCCAGATGGTTTCGCAAGTGCTGTTGGCGCGCGAGGCGGCTTCCACGAGGTCACGCGGCAAGGCGGTGGCGCGGGTGTGGGCCTCATACATCAGGGCGAGGTTTTGCTCCGCCCAGGGGTTTTCCGGGGGCGTGGCGGCGGCGAGGTCTTCTGTGATGTCCGGTGCCGTGAGGAGTTCGTGCGAGAGGCCGGCGAGAGTGGCCATTTGTTCGCCGCGGGCTTGCGCGCCGCCGGGGGGCATCATGGCGGCGGCGTCCCAGCCGAGCATGGCGGCGGCTTCGTTGAGGGTGGCAAGGCGGGCGAATTTTTGTTCGAGGCGTTCGTAGGGGGTCATAAATCCAGGAGCCTTTTGCGGGCGAAAAAGAAGAATTCGAACACCAGGACGCCGGCGAAACCGAACCAGGTTAGGGCGTATTCATAGTGGTTGTTCGGCGGCGTGGGCAGGGATTGCACGGGCTGCGGCGCGGGGGTGCCGGGAGGCGGCAGCGGGCCCATGGCGATGAGAATGTAGGGGGCGACGTTTTGCAGGTGCATGCCGGCGGCCATTTTGACCGGGTCCAGCGTGTAATAGAGCCCCTGCCCCGGACTATCCGGCGCCGCGAAATAACCGGGTTCGATGGCGCCGTGCAGATAGCCGGCGACTTGCGTGAGCCCGGTAGGTTCAGGGTATGGCGTGGGGGTCTGCTGCGGCACCCAGCCGAGGTTGACCAGGACGATTTGCCCGTTGGGGCGTTGGAACGGCATGACCAGCTCGCCGCCCGGAATGGGTCCGGCGGGAGCGTCATGAACTTCATCCCCGTACAGCGCCGCCGAGCCTGGGACCCAGGTGCCGGTGATGGAGACTTTCTCGAACGGCGTGGGGTTTGCCGGGAGCGGTATGGGGGCGGAGATTTCGGCGGTGTGGATGGCGGCGATGATGCCGGATTTCCACTTGAGGCGGTGGAGCTGCCAGACGCCTAACGCGATGAGCAGCCAGAAGGTTAGGAATGCGGCTATGCCGGGGGCAATGAGCCGCTTCCATTTTTGGTTACCCGCGATCACCAAGGGGCGCTCGCGGGTTCCGGGTAGGTAGTAAGACCAAGGGGCGCTGCCCCTTGGAACCCCACTGGGGCCTGAGGCCCCAGACCCCCGGTAATTGGGGATTGGGCGGGAGGGGTATCCCGGTGGTACGGATGGAGATCATGTCCCGGCAATTCGCAACCGGGATACCCCTCCCGCCCAATCCCCCAACTAATGGGGGACCGGGGCCTCAGGCCCCGGCGGGTCCAGGGCAGAGCCCTGGCCTGATTACCCGGCAACGATCGCGCTGCGGCCGAGGAAGTAGATGCACACGAAGAGGAACAGCCACACGACGTCGACGAAGTGCCAGTACCAGGCGGCGGCTTCGAAGCCGAAGTGGCGTTCTGGGGTGAACTGGCCCTTCATGGCGCGGTACAGGCAGACGGTGAGGAAGATGGTGCCGATGATGACGTGCACGCCGTGGAAGCCGGTGGCGATGAAGAAAGAGGAGGAGAAAATGCCGCCGTGGTAGAAGGGGAACGGCGAATGCGTGTATTCCCAGGCCTGCCCGCAAAGGAACATCACGCCGAGCAGCACGGTGACGGCCAAGCCGCGCACGGTGCCTTTGTTGTCACCTTCCAGCAGGCAATGATGCGCCCAGGTGATGGTGGTGCCCGAAAGCAGCAGGTCCATGGTGTTGAACAGCGGGATGGCGAACGGGTCGATGGTGGTAACGCCATGGGGCGGCCACACCGGCGCGAAGGCGGTGCCCATTTTGTCCGGGTAGAAGAAATAATTGAAGTAGTTCCAGAAGAAGGAGACGAAGAACATCACTTCCGAGGTGATGAACAGCGCCATGCCGTAGCGCAGGCCGATCTGGGTGATGAGTTTATGCATGCCGGGGGTGCGGGCTTCGCGCACCACATCGCGCCACCAGACGAACATGGTGGAGGCCACGAAGAGCAGGCCGAGGCCGAGCAGGATGTAGTTATGAAAATGCGCGGCGAAGATGATGCCGGCGAAGGTGGTCATCGCGGCGACGCCGCCGCAGAGCGGCCAGATGCTGGGGTCGACCAGGTGGTACGGGTGCGGGACGGTGGATTTGATCTGGTCGGTTGCCGAATGGGCTGGGCTGCTCATGGTATCTACACTCTCTTCCCTAGAAAAAGGATCCTGGAAACTATTTTTGAAATTTACTGAATTCTCACCACAATTGCCCGTATTCGTGCAGTTTCACCAGTGCAATTGCATAGATGAGAAGACAAAAACCGGCCAGGGCGCCGAGTAGAAGGAAATTGCGGCCACGGCGCCGGTGCAGGTATTCGGCGCGCTGTTCGGGGGTCCAGTTGGACTCCCGCATTTCGGTCTTGGGCATCTTTTCGGGACCATCGCTTTGGCGCGCGGCCGCCCCACCAGCCCCGCGCGCGTCGTCAACTTCACTTCGTTTCGTTGACATTAGACAAACCGATCAACGGCGCAGGCACCGAACAGGATGAACAGATACAGGATGGAATATTTGAACGCGGCGCGGGCCGGGGCGTTGTTGGTCAGGCTCAGGCCCTGGGCGTCCTGCTTGTCAGTCAGCACGCCCCAGCAATAGTAGCAGAATACCAGGCTGAGGATGAGTGCCGAGGCGCCGTAGGTGCGGCCGCACAGGCCGAGCCAATAGGGCGAGACCGCGACGGGAACCAGCAGCAGCGAGTAGACCATGACGGCGACGCGCGTGTGGCGGGCACCTTTGACGACGGGGAGCATGGGCACCCCTGCCCGCTCGTAGTCGCCCGAGGCGAACAGGGCCAGGGACCAGAAATGCGGCGGGGTCCAGAAAAACACGATGGTGAACAGCAGGATGGGCAGCGCCGAGATATGGCCGGTGGCGGCGGCCCAGCCGATGACCGGGGGGAACGCGCCGGCGGCGCCGCCGATGACGATGTTCTGCGGCGTGCTGCGCTTGAGCCACATGGTGTAGATGAAGACGTAGTATAAAATGGACAGCGCCAGCACGGCGGCGGCGACCACGTTGGTTGCCAGGGCCATCAGCAGCACGGAGACGCAGGACAGCACGATGCCGTAGCCAAGAGCGTCCTGCGCGGTGATGCGGCCAGCGGGAATGGGGCGCGACGAGGTGCGGTGCATGACGGCGTCGATGTCGGCGTCATACCACATGTTGATGGCGCCCGAGGCGCCGGCGGCGAGCGCGATGCACAGGATGGCGGTGAAGCTGAGCACCGGGTTGAGATGCGTGGGGGCGACGATAAGGCCAATGGCCCCGGTGAAGACGACCAGCGACATCACGCGGGGTTTGAGCAGGGAGAACCAGTCCGCGGCGGTGGAGCCGCCGAGATCCCGGGGGACGGTGGACTCACTCATGGACAGAAAAGCCGGAAATGCCCGCTTGCGCGGGCATAAGGGCGAAGGAGCCGGTCATTAACGGATGACCGGAACGTCTTCGAAGGTGTGGTGCGGGGCCGGGGAAGGCACGGCCCATTCCAGGGTGGTGGCACCCTCGCCCCAGTAATTGTCCGCCAGCTTCTCCTTGGAGGTGAACACGGCATAGAGGACGTAGAAGAACACCAGGGTGGAGAGGCCGGAGATGATCGAGCCGACCGAGGCGACGAGGTTCCAGCCGGCGAAGGCGTCGGCATAGTCCGGGTAGCGGCGCGGCATGCCGGCGAGGCCGAGGAAGTGCATCGGGAAGAAGGTGAGGTTCACGCCGATGAAGAAGGTCCAGAAATGCACCTTGCCCCAGAACTCCGGGTAGGGGTGGCCGGTCATTTTGCCGATCCAGTAGTAGAACCCGGCGAATACGCCGAAGGAGGCGCCCATCGAGAGCACGTAGTGGAAATGCGCGATGAGGAAGTAGTCGTTGTGCAGTTCCTGGTCGAGACCGGCATTGGCCAGCACGACGCCGGTGGCGCCGCCGACGACGAAGAGGAAGATGAAGCCGATGGCCCAGAGCATCGGGGTTTTGAACTCGATGGAGCCCCCCCACATGGTGGCGATCCAGGAGAAGATTTTAATGCCGGTGGGCACCGCGATGACCAGCGTGGCGACTTCAAAGTAGACTTTGCTGTCGGTGCTGATGGCCGAGATGAACATGTGGTGGGCCCAGACGATGAAGCCCACGAAGCCGATGATGACCATGGCGTAGGCCATGCCGAGATAGCCGAAAATCGGCTTTTTGGAGAAGGTGGAGACCACATGGCTAATGATGCCGAAGGCCGGCAGAATCATGATGTAGACTTCCGGGTGGCCGAAGAACCAGAACAGATGCTGGAACAGCACCGGATCGCCGCCGCCGGCGGGCTCGAAGAAGGAGGTGCCGAAGTTGCGGTCCATGATGAGCATGGTAACGGCACCGGCCAGCACGGGGATGGCGAGCAGCAGCAGGAACGCGGTGACCAGGATGGCCCAGCAGAACAGCGGCATTTTGTGCATGGTCATGCCAGGCGCGCGCATGTTGAGGATGGTGGCGATGAAGTTGATGGCGCCGAGCAGCGAGGAAATGCCCGCCAGATGCAGCGAGAAGAGCGAGAAATCCGTGGCGATGCCGGGGGAATACTGCGCGTTGTCCAGCGGGGGATAGATGGTCCAGCCGGCGCCGGTGCCGGTGCCGATGAGCAGGCCGAGCATGATGAAGATGAAGCCCATGGCGAGGAACCAGAAGCTCATGTTGTTCAGGCGGGGGAAGGCCATGTCCGGCGCGCCGATCATCATCGGCACCATCCAGTTGCCGAAGCCGCCGATGAGGGCGGGCATGACGAACCAGAAGATCATCAGCAGGCCGTGCGCGGTGATGATCGCGTTCCAGGCGGCGCCGGAGGTGATGATGTTGTTATGCGGATACATGAGCTGCTGGCGCATGATGACGGAGAGCACGCCGCCGACGCAGGCGCCGATCACCGCCATGGTGATGTAGAGGGTGCCGATGTCCTTGTGGTTGGTGCTCATCAGCCAGCGCTCGATGAAGCCCTTCTGGTGATGGGTCTCATGGGAGTCATGTGATTCGTGGGTGGTGGCGGTCATGGTCTGGCTCCTGTCCGGGGCTTAATTCGAGGACGCATCAGCCAGTTTGTTGACTGGCAGCGGCGATGAAATGAGGGAAGGCGCAAAGCTGTTCAGCGCATAGTTCGCTTGGGCGTATTTCACCCAGTTGAGATAATCCGCCAGCGGAATGGCCTTGATCTCGATCGGCATGGCGTCATGGTTGATGCCGCAAATCTGGTTGCACTGGCCGTAATAGGTGCCAACCTTGGGAATGAGCGTCCACTGCGTGAGGTTCGTACCCGGAATGGCGTAACGCTGCACGCCAAGCGAGGGCAGGTAGAAACCATGCAGCACGTCCGCGCTGTTGATGATGAACTTGATCTTCTCGCCGGCCGGCAGGACCATGGGATGGTCAACCGAAAGACGGCGGATCTGGCCGGGCTGGATCTGGTTGTCGGGGATCATGTAGCTGGTGTAGTCCAGCCCGCCCTGCACGCCGCTGTAATTGTACTCCCAATACCACTGATGGCCGGTGACGGTGACCGTGAGGTAGGGGTTGGAGTCATCGGCCTCGGAATAGATCAGGTTGATCGAGGGAATGACGATGACGGCCAGTAACAGGGTGGGGATGACGATCCAGATCACCTCGACAAGGGTATTGTGGGTGACGTTGCTGGGCACCGGATTGCGGCTGGCGCGGTAGCGAGTAAGGACATAGGCCAGCAAAATACCGACAAAAACAACCACGCCGGTCATGATCCACAGCACGAATTTCATCAGCCAGTCAATTTGCACCTGCAGCGGGCTGCCAGCCTCGGGGAACCACATCTGCCAGTTATGCGGCGCGTTGACATAAGCATTCGCCGCCGCCGTGGGGTCGGTGGAGGTGGCCTGCGCCAAAGCCATGTGGCCAAACAAGGCCAGCAAACCCGCCGCGCCCAATGCCGAAGTGATGCTCCGCTTCATTCTCATTATCCCGCTTAAGTACCCAGACCGTAAAGCCGGTCTGCCCTGATCCCACCTGATATAAGCCAGCCCCCATAAGATCAAGTTTCGCGCCGCCGAATTAACCAACCAGGGCCGGTAAATGAGCGGAAAGTAAGTGAGGCCATGGGGCTTTGCCCCCTGGACCCCCAGCAAAGGCTCGCCTTTGCAATCCTTTAATAAGGTTTCTGAGAGGGGCTCGCCCGAGCCTCTCCAACGCCCGTGCAGCGAGCCCCTCTCAGAAACCTTGTCAGGGGTTCCTAAGGGCTAGCCCTTAGCGGGGATCCAAGGGGCAGAGCCCCTTGGCCTCACTTACTTGCGCTTATTGACCCGGCCGGTTGGTTAATTCGACGAGGCGGAACAGGCCTAAGGGAGGCATGTTGGTGATTTTGGCGGCTGCGAGGTCTGTGGGGTCGAAGATGTGGCCGAGTTTAAAGTCCGGGTGCCAGCCGATGAGGGAGGATGCGGGGGCGAGGGCGTGTTCGATCCACCAGATGGGGCCGCGATCCTGGGCGAAGTGGTTGACGAGGAGGATGGTTCCGCCGGGTTTGACGATGCGTTTGAGTTCGGCGAGCAGGGCGCGGGGTTTGGGCACCACGGAGGCGACGAACATGGCGACGGCGATGTCGAAGTGGCCGTCGGGGAAGGTGGTGGCGGTGGCGTCCATTTCCGCTAAGTCTTCGATGTTGCGCAGGCCGAGGGCGGCGGCGCGGGCGCGGGCTTTGAGCAGCATTTCCGAGGAGAGGTCTATGCCGGTGACGCGTTTGGCGGGGCTGTAGAGGGGTAGCGCGAGGCCGGTGCCAACGCCGACTTCCAGCACCTGCTCGCCCGGCGCCTTGTTCACGGCATCGACCACGGCCCGGCGGCTGTGACGCGAAATGAGGCCGAACCAGCTGTCGTAGGTGTCCGCCTGACGCTTGTAGGCGGCGCGTACGGCGTCGGTGTCCATTGGCGCGCGCGGGCCCTTGAGCGCCGCGCCGAAAGCATCAGCCATGTGGTTTCCTTAACCTGTCATCGAATTGCCACGGACCTTGGCCCATAATGGCGTGTCAGCGCAATGGTAGAGAGTGGTTTAGAAGCCGAAATTAACCTTGCGTTCATTGGAACTTAGCAACGTCCGGTAGCGGCTGAGGGCCATGAGCGGGAAGAAACGCGGGTAGCCGTGGTATTTGAGATAGAACACGCGGGGGAAGCCGACGGCGTTGTAGGCGCGTTCCGTCCAGCTGCCTTGGGCGTCCTGCGCGGTTTGCAGGAAGGCGGCGGCGCGGCTCACGGATTCGTGATCGGCGAGGCCGGCGGCCATGAGGCCGAGCATGGCCCAGGCGGTATGGCTGGGCAGGCTTTGTTCGGCATAGCCGTGGAATTCACCGGGCGGGGCGGCGGCGTAGGTTTCGCAATCCTCGCCCCAGCCGCCGTCGGCGCGTTGTTTGGCGATGAGCCAGGTGGTGGCGCGGGTGATGGCGGGGTCATGATGCGGCACGCCGGCGGCGTTGAGGGCGCAGAGGACCGACCACGTACCGTAGATGTAGTTGGTGCCCCAGCGGCCGAACCAGGAGCCATTTTGCTCCTGGGTTTCGCGGAGGTATTTTATACCCCGGGCAATTGCGGGTTTGTCTTCTTCAAACCCCAACTGGGCGAGGAACGAAATACAGCGGGCGGTGACGTCCTCGGTGGGGGGGTCGAGCAGCGCGCCGTGGTCCGCGAAGGGGATGTGGTTGAGGTATTGGCGGTCGTTGTTGATGTCGAACGCGCCCCAGGCGCCGTTGGTGGACTGCATGCCGGCGATCCATTCGCGGGCGCGGGAGATTGCCTCGGCGTAGTGCGGCTTGCCGGTGCGGTGCATCAGCATGGCGACCACGGCGGTGTCGTCGACATCAGGGTAATAGGCGTTGTTGTACTGGAAGGCCCAGCCGCCGGGGCGGGTGCCGGGGGTGTTGTCGGCCCAGTCGCCTACGACGTTCAGCTCCTGGCGGGGGAGCAGCCAGTTGCAGGCGGCTTCCACCGGCTCGGGCGCGCCGGATTCCAGCAGGGCGTGGCCGGCGAGGCTGGTGTCCCATACCGGGGAAAGGCAGGCCTGGCAGTAGGCTTCGTCGTCCTTGATGACGAGGAGTTTTTTCACCGAACCATAGGCGATGTCGAAATGCGCGGTGTCGCCGAAGTGGTCGAACATCATCGCGGCGTTGGCCATGGCGGGGTAGATGCCGCCGAGGCCGTCCTCGCCGTTGAGGCGCTCGATGGTCCAGGCGATGGCTTTGGCGATGGCACGCTCGCGGTATTTTTTGGGGAAATAGGGTTCGGCGACGCGCAGCACGTCGTCCAGCACCTTGAACGCGGGGCCCCAGGCGGATTTGTAGGGGCCGCGGATCCAGTCTTTGATTTCGCCGGGCGGGGTGTGGAACAGCTCGTCGATGCGGATGTTTTTCGGGTTGCGGGCGAGGGGTTTTTGGGCGGCGAGGACCATCAGCGGGGTCATGACCGTGCGCGACCAGTAGGAGACTTTCCGCATGTTGATGGGGAACCAGCCGGGCATCAGCATCAGCTCGATGGGAACGACCGGGCTCGCATCCCAAGGCACCGCGCCGAACAGGGCCATCTGGATGCGGGTGAACACGTTGGTGCGCTCGGCGCCGCCATGCGCGAGAATGGCGTTTTTCGCGCGGACCATATGCGGGGCGCCGGGGGAGTCACCCAGGGCTTTCAGCGCGAAATAGGCTTTTACGCTGGCGGAGAGGTCCAGCTTGCCGCCGTGGAAGAGCGGCCAGCCGCCCGGATTGGTGGCGTGATCACCCTGGATGCGGCGCAAATACACGCCGATCTTGGCCTGCAAATCCGGCGTCATGCGGTCCAGATAATGCTCCAGCAGCACATACTCAGCCGGAATGGTGGCGTCCGCCTCCAGCTCGTACAAATAATGCCCGTCCGGGCGCTGCTCCCTGCGCAAAGACGCACGGGCACGATCAATGGCACTGTCGAGTATGGCGTTCATGACCGCCGCTGTTGGCACATCCGGGCTGGGGAAAGCAAGGCCAAGGGGGCGGGGTTTGCGGCTGGCTAAGAGACCGTTTCAGAAGTCGCTCCGGCGAGTCGTATAGGGGGGATTTTTGAGCACCGGCGCGGAGCGTACTTCAGTACGTGAGCACAGGAGCGCAGAAAATCGCCGCTAGACGGCCGCCGGAGCGACTTCTGAAACAGTCTCTAAGGTCTGGGCAGGAGGGCGCCGGGGATGGCGGCCGTGACGAAGCAGGCGTGGTAGGTGGTGATGATTTTCGGCCCGAGGCGGCGGGTGAGGGTGACGGGCGGGGTCATGCAGTCAGGCGGCCGGTAGCGTGAGATGAAAAGGCCGGTTTTGTTTTGCAGATTGGCCGCGGGGAACGCGAACGAGCCCCAGCGGTTGAGGTTCAGGCCGGCGATGGGCACGTTGGCAGGCGCGTAATAGGCAAGGGCGGCGGCGGTTGCGTAGTCGTCCGAGGTGATGAACGCGGGTGTGGGCGTGAGATTGGCGGCGGCGGCGGCGAGGTCTGGCCAGCCGGCTAATTGAAGGGCGGAAGGGTCGCTGCGCGGCGGCAAAGGCAGAAAATGCGTGAGCGCCTGGGCGTAGGCGATGGCGGTGAGGAAAAACCCGGTGGCCAGAGCGGGTTTGAGCCAGCGGCGCAGGGTTGCCATCGGCAGCGCCGCGGCGGCGAGGCAGGCGGAGGGGTAGAGCACGGCGAGCCAGTTGGCCTGCACGCGGTCCGAGAGCACGTGTTCCAGAAACACCACGCCGGGGACGAGGGTGATCCAAACCAGCAGCGACGCGGCCGGAGCGGGCGACAGCCGTAACTTCCACAGGCCGCCGGCCACAAGGAAGAAGATGACCGGCGTGAACAGTGCCAATTGCCCGGCCCAGAATTCGCCGAGGAATTGCAGGGGGCGGGGAATGACGCCTGCCAGGGATGGCTTGGGGGGGAAATATGGCTGGGGAACACTGGGGACAACAAGCCCGTTCCCGGCCGGTTGGGAGGCGGGAAAAATGAACTCGCGGCCGCCTTGTTTGAGGAAACTGGCCCAATGGTGGGAGGCGTTCCAGGCGATGTCCGGCGCGAAGATGAGCCCGGCGAGCAGCATGGCGCCCCACGGCCAGGGGGTACGCAACGTGGCGCGGCCCTCGGGTGAGGTGAGCAGCCAGATGAACACCGCGGCGATGAACAGGACGGCGGTGTATTTGGAGAGCAACGCCAAGCCGGCGGCGAGGCCCACCGCCAGCCACCAGCGCGGGTTGCCGCTGGTGATGAGCCGCGCCAGGGCGGCGAGGCCGGCGGTCCAGAAAAACAGCAAGGGTGCATCCGGCGTGATGAGGATGGCGCCGGTGCCGACCATTAAGGTGGCGTTGAGCAAAGCGGCGGCGATGAGGCCGGCCTGGCGGTGGGGGAAGAGTTGTTCACCGGCGTCCCACACCAGGAGGGAGCCAAGGGCGGCGGCGATAGGGCCGAGCAGGCGGATGCCAAGGGGGGTGTTGCCCAGCAGCATGGTGCCGGCGCGGATCCAGTAGGCGACCATGGGCGGGTGGTCGAGATAACCCGCTTGCAGATGCTGCGACCAGAGGAAGTAGTAGGCTTCGTCCGGTGCCAGGGGCACGCGGGCCGCGACCGCGAGCCGCAGCAAAGTGAGCGCGGCCAGCGCCAGAACCGCGAGGCGCATGGTTAGCGCACGCGCCAGACCAGGGTGGCGGAGACCGCGTAGTTCCAGACCACGCCGATGACGGCACCGGCGGCGCCGGAGAACAGGCTGGAGCCGTTTTCGGCGTACAAGGCGCGGGCGATGCCGACGTTGGCGATGGCGCCGAGGCTGCATACGGCGAGGAAAAGCACCAGGCCGCGCCAGGCGCGCGGGCCTTTGAGGCGCTGGGCGCGGTAGGTGAGCTGGTTGTTGAGTTGGAAGTTGGCGACCATGGCGATGATGGTGCCGATGGTCTGGGAGGTGGCGAAGTCCAGCCCGCTGGAACGTGCGAGGGCGAGCACCAGCACGTTGATAAGCACGCCGAAGGCGCCGACCAAAGCGAAGGAGATGAAGCGGAGCGGGACCGTGCCGCCGAGCATTTTGTCAATGAGCAAACCCGCGAACTGGGCGAGGACGAGGGCGTCGAGCTTGCTCACGCCGGCGGTGCGGGGGCGGAATTTGTAGGGGATTTCCACGATGTTCAGCTTTTGCGGCGAGGCGAGGATGAGGTCCAGCAGGATTTTGAAGCCCTGGCCGGTGAGGCGGGAGGCGAGTTGCTCGAACAGGCCCCGGCGCAGGAGAAAAAAGCCGCTCATGGGGTCGGTGATGGTGGTTTTGGTGACGAGCTGGGCGACGCGGATACCGGTTTCGGAGAGCTTGACCCGCAGGGGAGAGGACAGGCCGGAAGAGTCACCGCCCTCGACATGGCGGGAGCCGACGGCCATGTCCGCGCCCGCCGCGACGGCTTCGAGCATTAAAGGCAGGCGGGTTTCGTCATGCTGCAGATCGCCGTCGATTACCGCGACATAATCGGCCGAGGAGGACAACGCGCCCTCGATCACCGCCGAAGAGAGCCCACGGCGGCCGACGCGGCGGATGCAGCGCACGCGAGGGTCCGTGCGGGCAATCTCGCGCGCGGCGGCGGCGGTGCCGTCCGGGCTGTCGTCGTCAACAAACACAACTTCCCACGCCAGACCCGCCAGCGCGGCATCCAACGCCTTCACCATCGGCGCCACATTGGCCCGCTCATTATAACACGGCACGACAACGGTGAGGGTTGTGCTCAAGTGTTTGGTCCTAGGTTAGGGAAGACCAAGGGGCTCTGCCCCCTGGACCCCCGCTAAGGGCTAGCCCTTAGAACCCGCTAGTCAGGGTCTTGGGTGGGAGGGGGAATTCGCCCGATGGGCCTGTGGTCATTTGCTTTGGCCTGCGCGGGCGAGTTCCCCCTCCCACCCAAGACCCTCATTAAAGGATTGCAAAGGCTAGCCTTTGCTGGGGGTCCAGGGGGTAAAACCCCCTGGCCTTACTAACCCCAGGACTCAAAGTGCTTCGAGCACGGCCTCGGCGCGGCTGACATCGAAGCCGCCCGGTTCTTCGATGGCGAGGTGGGTTACCACGCCGTCCTGGGCGATGAGGGCGAAGCGTTGGCTACGGATGCCCATGCCGCGGGCGATGAGGTCGAGTTCCAGGCCGAGGGCTTTGGTGAAGGCGGCGGAGCCATCGGCGAGGAAGGTGACGGTTTCGAAGGCTTTGTGGTCTTTGGCCCAGGCGCCGAGGACGAAGGCGTCGTTGACGGCCATGCAGATGATGCGCTCGACGCCTTTGGCTTTGAGAGCGGCGGCGTGTTCGACGAAGCCGGGGAGGTGTTTGGCGCTGCACGTGGGGGTGAATGCGCCGGGGACGGCGAAGAGGACGACCTTGCCGGGGCCGAAGAGGGTTGCGGTATCGGCCTCACGCGGGCCTTCTGGCGTGGCGACCATGAGTTTCATGGCTGGAATTTTGTCACCGATCTTGATCATGCGCTTGGCCCCCTGTTTCCCGAAATATGAGCCTACCTATACGAAGTGCCGGAACTCGTGAAGAGTTGGTAAGAAACGGGGCTGGCGGGCGCGGGGCGGCGAGAATATGGTTGGGGTCATGGCAAAGACTGAGAAACTGAGATTGCGTGATGCGGACTGGCTGACGGGGCAATTGCTGATTGCGATGCCCTCGATGGGGGATCCGCGTTTTGCGCAGAGTGTGATTTTTGTTTGCGCGCATTCGGCCGACGGGGCGATGGGCGTGCTGTTGAACCGGCCGGTGAAGAGCCCGAAGTTTGCGGAGTTGCTGGTGCAGCTGGGCGTGGAGCCGAGCCCGCCGAAGCGCGAGATACGCGTGGGGTCGGGCGGGCCGGTGGAGGATACGCGCGGGTTTGTGCTGCACTCGCCGGACTGGGTGGCCGAGGGCAGCATGCCGGTGGATGAGCATTTTGTGCTGACGGCGAATTTGGAGGTGCTGCAGGCGGTGGCCGATGGCGGCGGGCCGGAGCGGGCGGCGTTGCTGCTGGGGTATGCGGGCTGGGCCGAGGGGCAGCTGGATGAGGAGATTAAGCAGAACGCCTGGTTGAGCGTGCCGGCTGACGAGGCGCTGGTGTATGACACGGATTATGGGAGCAAGTGGCAGCGGGCGCTGGCGAAATTGCGGATTGATCCGGGGATGCTTTCGGGCGAGGCCGGGCGGGCGTGAAGCGCGTTTTGATCGCGACGCATAATGCGGGGAAGTTGAAGGAGTTTGGCGCGCTGCTGGCGCCGCTGGGGATTGAGGCGGTGGGGGCGGGGGCGATGGGGCTGACCGAGCCGGACGAGACGGCATCGGACTTTGCGGGAAATGCGCAATTGAAGGCGCGGGCGGCGGCGGTGGCGGCGGGGATGCCGGCGCTGGCGGATGATTCCGGGCTGTGCGTGGCGGCGCTTGGGGGTGAGCCGGGGGTGTTGTCGGCAAGGTATGCGGCGGGGGATTATCCCACGGCGTTTGCGCGGATTATCGCGGCATGCGGGGCGGCGGGGGAGTGGCGGGCGCGGTTTGTGTGCGCGCTGTGTCTGGCGCAGCCGGATGGGACGACCGCGACGTTTATTGGGCAGGCGGATGGGGTGATTGCGAAAGCACCGCGCGGTGAGGGCGGGTTTGGTTATGATGCGGTGTTTGTGCCGGATGGGTATGAGAAAACGTATGCGGAGCTGGGGGGCGCGGTGAAGGATACGATCAGCCACCGGGCGCGGGCGTTTGCGCAGGTGGTGAAAGGATTGGGCTCCAGCTGTCGCTCAGCCGGTGGTGATGGTTGAGGCGCTGCCCGTTTATGAGGGGCACCACGACGTCGGCGATTTTGTTTGAGGTGGTGAGCACCAGGGCGCTGGCGAAGTGTTCCGCCGAAGCGGGGGAGAGCAGGTAGCTCTGGGCAAGCGCGATGAACGGCGAGGCGATGACAATGACCCAAAGTAGTTCACGCATGGAAAGACCCTCCTTATCCGGTGGTCTTATAGGCTTTTCTGGTTGCTCTGTTGTTTCCGCAAGGTAAAAACCCGTTAAACTCTGGTGGAGTTGGCGGGTTTTCCGCGCGGCGGGGGAATGGGTGGAGCGCTACGCCGGCTCTGGCTGCGCGTCCCCAGCGTGGGCTGTTTGCACGGTGACAATGTCCGGGGTGCGGATGAAGAGCAGCAGCGGGATGGCGGCGATGGAGACGATCAGCAGGAGTTTAAAGTCGTCGTTATAGGCGATGATGGTCGCTTGCTGGTTGATGGCGGCATCGAGCAATGCGGCGCCCTGGGCGGTGGCCGGGTTGAGGAGTTGCTGGGCGGCGCCGGTTTGCAGAATACGGTCAAACGGGGTGATGCGGGCGGCGAGGATGGCGTGGTTGACCTGTGAATTGGCGACCAGCAGGGCTCCGGTGACGGATATGGCGATGGAGCTGCCGAGGTTGCGCATGAGGGCGAAAATGCCCGCGGCCTCGGTGCGCAGATGCGCCGGCAAAGTGGAAAAACTGGTGGTGGCGAGCGGCACGTAGAAGAAGCCGAAACTGAACCCCTGGAGGATGCCGGCGATGATGATGCTGTGCGGCGAGGTGTCGGGGGTCCAGTGCATGGTCATGTACAGCGCATAGGAGCCGGCCAGCAGGCCGATGGCCATGAGCAGGCGGACGTTGACGTTACGCGTCATCAGCCGGCCGCAGAGGATGAGGCCGAAAATGGTGCCGATGCCGCGCGGGGCGAGGTAGATGCCCGCCGTGATGACGGGGTAGTTCATCATATCCTGCAAATACGGGGCGAGCAGGGCCAGGGTGGCGAACATGACGCTGCCCATGACGAAGATGAAGACCAGGCCGATGAGGAAATTGACGTCGGTGAAGAGCGACAGGGTGAGGAAGGGTTTGGGCGCCAGCGCGGACTGTACCGCGAAGATGTAGAGGCCGAGGCCGGCGATGCAGGCTTCGGCGGCGATCTCGTAGGAGCTGAACCAGTTGAGCATTTCGCCACGGTCCAGCATGGCCTGGAAGGCGCCGATGGCGATGCTGAGGGCGAGGAAGCCGGTCCAGTCGAGCTTGGCTTTTTGGTTGTGTGGGGTCTCGTGCAGGAAGAACAGCAGGCCGAGGCCAGCGAAAATGCCGACCGGGATGTTGATGTAGAACACCCAGCGCCAGGAGATGTTTTCCGTGAGCCAGCCGCCGAGCATGGGGCCGACGACGGGGCCGAGCGTGCTGCCCATGCTCCATAGCGCCATGGCGGGGCCGCGGCGCTCCAGGGGGTAAATGTCAAACAGCACGGCTTGCGAGAGCGGGACCAGGGCGGCGCCGAACGCGCCTTGCAGGAGGCGGCAGATGACGATTTGCATCAGGCTTTGCGAGAGGCCGCAGAGTGCCGAGGCGATGGTGAAGCCGGTGATGGCGATGACGAAAAACCGGGTGCGGCCGAAGCGGGCGGCGAGGAAGCCGGTGGGGGCGGTCATGACAGCGGCGGCGACGATGTAGCTGGTGAGGACCCAGTTGATCTCCTCCTGGCTCGCCGACATGGAGGCCTGCATGTAGGGCAGGGCGACGTTGGCGATGGTGCCGTCAATGGCCTGCAGCGAGGTGGCGAGGACGACGCAGGCCGTGATGAGCTGGCGGCGGCCTTCGGTCATGGCGGCGGGGGTCATGGCGGGCGGGGTGGGGTGCATCTCCGGAATTGCCGTGAACCTTGGTGGGGGTTTTGCGTTGGTACGCTAGTAACCTAATTTTCCGGAAAGCCCAAGCGCGGTTTGCACGGCATCTGGCCGGAGGATTTGCGGGAGGATGACCGGGGTGGCGGCGCCGGGGGGGTAATACAGGTAGAGCGGCACGCCGTCGCGGTGGTTGGCGGCGAGGAGGGCGGTGATGGCGGGGTTTTTGTTGGTCCAGTCGCCGACCAGGAGGGCGACGTGGTGTTGCGCGAAGGCGGCTTGTACGGCGGGGTTTTTGAGGGTGGTGGCCTCGTTGACCAGGCAGGTGACGCACCAGGCGGCGGTGAGGTCGATGAAGACGGGGGTTTGCGCGGTGCGGAGCTGGGCGAGGGCGGCGGCGGTGTAGGGTTGTGCGCCGGGGAGTGTGAGGGCGGGGGCGAGGAGCTGGGTGCGCAGCAGGGGGAGCAGCAGGAGCGGGACGAGGGCCAGGGGGCGGAGGTTTTTGCGGGTCAGGGCCAGGGTGAGCAGGGCGGCGCCGGTGAGGAGCAGCAGGAAACCGGGGGTGCCGGTTTGGTGGAAGAGGACCCAGGCGAGCCAGGCGAACGTGGCGGCCATGGGGAGAGCGAGGGCGCGTTGCAGGTAGAGCATCCATGGGCCGGGGCGCGGGATGAAAAGCGCGAGGCGGGGGATGCTGGCCAGCAGCAGGAACGGGGCCGAGAGGCCGAGGCCGAGGCTGAGGAATATGCCGATGGCGGTGAGCGGTGGGGCGGCGAGGGCGGCGGCGACGGCGGTGCCCATGAATGGGGCGGAGCAGGGGGTGGCGACGATGACGGCGAGCGCGCCGGTGGAGATGCTGTGCTGGGCGGGGACGCGGCCCAAAGCGGCGGGGGACACGATCTCGAACAGTCCCGCCAGGTTGAGGGTGAGGGCGAAGATGACCCAGGCGATGATGGCAACGAAAATGGGCGATTGGAATTGGAAGCCCCAGCCGGCGGCGGTGCCGAGCGCGCGCAGGGTGAGCAGGATGCCGCCCAAGGCCAGCATGGTGATGAGGACGCCGAATGTGTAGCCGAATGCCTCGTGGCGGATTTTGGTTTCCGCGCCGCCCAGGCGGGAAATAAGCACGGCCTTCATGGCAAGAATGGGAAACACGCAGGGCATGAAATTGAGGATGAGACCGCCGAGGAAGGCGAGCAGCAGATAGGGCGGGTGCGTGGGCGGCGGGCCGACGGTGGGTGCGAGGGTGAGGGATTGCGTGGCGCCGGTGGGGTCGGTGAGTTCGAGGATGCCGGTGAGTTGCGGGTGGTTGGGCAGGAGGGTCAGGCTGAGGGTGAGGCCGGTGGGGGTGAAGGCGAGCGGCTGCGGCGCTGAGTTGACCAGTGTGCCTTGGGCCGTGGGGAAGAAATGCGCGGTGGCGACCTGGGCGGAGGTGGGGCCCGTAAGCGTGAGGATGCCGTCTGGCGCGATGGTGGCGGGGAAGGGTGAGGGGATGGTTTTGGGCGGGGTGAAGAGGGAGGCTTCAGGCGAGGGGCCGCCGGTTAAGGGGAGCGTGAAGGTTGCGTGCTCGGGGATGCAGATGTCTGAGCAGACGAGCCACTTGGCGGTGGCCACGATGCTTTGCCCCGCGTTGTTGGCGGTGAAGGGGAGCAGGGCGTTGCCCGAGAGGACGTAGGCGGTGACGGGGCCTTGGGTGAGCAGCTCGGGCGGCGGGAAGCTGAGCGGGCCGAAGCTAGTGGGGGTGGCGGGGGTGAGTTGCGGGGGGAAACCGGCGTCACCGGGGTTGGACCAGTAGATGTGCCAGCCTGGGGCGAGGGCGAATTGCAGGGCCAGGTGGACGGTGGGGCCGGTGTTGGTGGAGGAGATGAGGCGGACGGTGTCCCGCGGGGAGGTGAAAAAATTGCTGGTGGCCCCGAATGCGAGGCCGGGGATGAGCAACAATAAAAGGAGCAGGGCGCGCATGGGGGGAATATCGCACGGACGGGCGGGTGGTGGTATCCGGGGGCGATGACCGACGATTTGCCCGTGAATGATGTGCTGCCAGCACTACTGGATTGTCTGCTGACGCAGGAGCGCAATGCCGTGTTGGTGGCGCCGCCGGGGGCGGGGAAGACGACGCTGGTGCCGCTGGCGCTGCTGCGGGCGGGGGTGGCGGGGAAGATTCTGCTGCTGGAGCCGAGGCGGCTGGCGGCGCGGGCGGCGGCGCAACGGATGGCGGGGCTGCTGGGCGAGGCCGTGGGCGGGCGCGTTGGGTTTCGCACCCGGCTGGAGAGCGCGGTTTCGGGCGATACGGTGGTCGAGGTGATTACCGAGGGGCTGCTGACCAGCCGGTTGCTGGCCGACCCAGGGCTGACCGGGGTGGCGCTGGTGATTTTTGACGAGGTGCATGAGCGGAGCCTGGATGCGGATTTGGGCCTGGCGCTGGTGCTGGATTTGCAGCGCACGCTGCGGCCGGAGCTGCGGATATTGGCGATGTCGGCCACCGCGGAGGCGGAGAAGATTGCGGGGCTGCTGGATGCGGCGGTGATCGAGAGCGATGGGCGGATGCATGAGGTGGCGGTGAGCCACAGCAAGCGGGATATTCCCACCGCGCGGGAGTTGCCGGAGGCGGCGGCGAAGGCGGTGCGCGAGGCGCTGGTGGCGCATAAAGGCGATGTGCTGGTGTTTCTGCCGGGCATGGCGGAAATCCGGCGGACGCAGACGGCGTTGCAGGGGGTGCCGGCGCTGGTGCTGCCTTTGCATGGCGATTTGTCGCCGGCGGCGCAGGATTTGGCGTTGCGCGAGCATGAGCAGCGGCGGGTGGTGCTGGCGACGTCAATTGCCGAGACGTCTCTGACCGTGCCGGGGGTAAGGATTGTGATTGATGGCGGGTTCCGGCGCGCGCCGAAATTGGATGTGGCGAGCGGGCTGACGCGGCTGGCGACGTTGCGGATCAGCCGCGCGGCGGCGGTGCAGCGGGCGGGGCGCGCGGGGCGGCAGGGGCCGGGGGTGGCGATCCGGCTGTGGTCCGAGGCGCTGCATCGGGGGTTGCCGGGGTTTGAGACGCCGGAGATTTTGGAGGCTGAGCTTTCCGCATTGGAACTGGCGTGTTCCGCCTGGGGCGAGCGGAGCGAAAACCTGCCGTTTGTGGATGCGCCGCCGGCCGGGGCGGCGAAAGTGGCGCGGGCGCTGCTGGAGGATTTGGGGGCGCTGGATGCGGCCGGGCGGATTACGCCGCTGGGGCGCGAGATGGCGCGGCTGCGCGCGGCGCCCCGGTTGGCGGCGATGATGCTGGCGGGGGAGACCAAGGCGGAGCGCGCGCTGGCGGCGGATTTGGCGGCGATATTGGAGGAGCGGGATGTGTTGGGGCGGGATGCCTCGGCGGATATTTTACTCCGGCTGGAGGCGCTGGCGGGGAAAATCGAGGGTGACCGGGCCGGGCTGGCGCGGGTGCGGCAGGCGGCGAAGATTTATCGCAACCGGTTGGGCGTGGGGGCGATTCCGGGGATTGGCGATGCCGGGGCGTTGCTGGCGGCGGCGTTTCCGGACCGGATTGGCCAGGCGCGCGGGGAGCCGGGGTCTTATCGGTTGTCAGGCGGCGGCAGCGGGGCGCTGGGGCCGACGGACCCGTTGCGGCGGGCGCGGTTGCTAGTGGTGGCGTCGCTGGAAGCGAAAGGTGCCAAAATACGGCTGGCGGCGGGGCTGGATGCGGAGGATTTGCCGCCGGTGCTGCGGGGGCGGTGCAAGCGGGTGCGGGAGTCAGGGTTTGATCCGGCCAGCGGGGGCGTGGTGCTGCGGGAACGGGTGCGGCTGGGGGCGCTGGTGTTGTCTGACAAGTATTTGCCGCCGGAACCGGACGAGGTGCAGGCGGCGCTGGCGAAGGCGGTTTCCACACGGATGGAGGCCCTGGATTGGAGCGAGGCGGCGGAGAATTTGTGCGCCCGCGTGGCGGTGATGCGGGGGGTGGAGCCGGAGTATCCGGATTTGTCGCGGGCGGCTTTGGCGGCGGGCGTTGAGGAGTGGTTGGCGCCGTATCTGGCGGGGATGAGTAATCTGCGTGAGGTGAAAAGCGTGGATTTGGGGACTGTGCTGCGGGGGATGATGACGCGTGAGCAGGCGGCGCGGGTGGATAAGGAGCTGCCGGTGGCGCTAAAACTGCCGCATGGCGAGGTGCGGGTGGATTATACCGGGCCGGTGCCGGTGGCCGCCGCGCGGGCGAAGGCGTTTTACGGGCTGGATGCGACGCCGAAACTGGCGGGCGGGAAAGTGGCACTGCAAATCGCATTGTTATCCCCCGCCGGGCGGCCGATTGCGATTACTGGTGATCTGGCGGGGTTCTGGCGCGGCGGCTGGGCGGATGCGCGGCGGGATATGCGGGGGCGGTATCCGAAACATGACTGGCCGGAAGAGCCTTGGAAGTAGGGGCGGGGCGATTGACAGCGCAACGAAACCCTGGGAGTTCGGAGGGTGGATGCGCAACGCTGGGTTGACGGGCCGCAGGCAGGGAGACAAGCCATGAAGGTCCGTGATTTTGGCGTTACAGCGTGCTTGGCCATGATGCCGGTGCTGCTGGTGCTTACCGGCTGCTCGGAAGGGGCAAGCACGCAGGCCATGACGGTCACGGCGCCGCCGTGACCGCGAGCCTGCAGAACGCCTTCACGGTGGGGCCGGTGAACGGCGGGAGGAACACCAATCCGCTGTGGAAGTCCCAGGTTTCGGATGACAATTTCCAGGCGGCGCTGTCGCAGTCACTCTCGGCGCAGTCGATGCTGGCCAGTGGCGCGCCGCGCTATACGCTCAATGTGCAGCTTGTGTCGCTACGGCAGCCCTTTATGTCGTTGAATACCACCGTAACCGCGGATGTGCATTACACCGTGGTGAGTGCGGCTAATAACAAGGTCGCCTTCGACACTGAAATCACCACACCCTACACCGCGCCCTATTTGCAGCAGCCGATCGACATTATACGCCTGAAGGATGCGAATGAGGGGGCGATGGCGGCGAATATCCAGGCGCTGTTGGGGCAGTTAAACGCCGCCGGGCAGCCGGGGCAGCCGCTTGGCCAGTGAAGCCGAAGGGGAGTCGGCACGACACAAATGCATGCATTCGCGCGACACCCCTCACGATGCGGTTAGCGTCGGGTAAGAGCGCTTGATCCGGGCTGGGGGTGAGATTAGCGTGTGAACCATGTCCACTCTTTCCATGCACTCGCCGGTTGGCGATCTGACTTTGTTCGCCGAGGACGAGAAAATCGTCGCGCTGGAATGGGGGTGGGGGAGCGTGCAGGAGCCTTCGCCGGTGCTGGTGCGGGTGAAAGCGGCGCTGGAAGCGTATTTTGACGGCGAGGCGCTGCCTGGTGATCTGCCGTTGAACCCGGCGGGGAGCGCGTACCGGCAGAAAGTGTGGGCGGCATTGCGGCAAATTCCGGCGGGGGAGACGCGCAGTTATGCGCAGATCGCCGCCGTGGCGGGCGGATCGGCGCGCTCCGTGGGCGGGGCGAATGCGGCGAACCCGATACCGATACTGATACCCTGCCACCGCGTGCTGGGGACAACCGGGCTGGGCGGGTACTCGGGCGGCGAGGGGCTGGAGACCAAGCAGGCGTTGCTGAATTTGGAAAAACTGGCGGGAGCCAAGAGCCGATGATGAGCAAGGCAATCCGCATCCACGCCGTCGGCGGGCCGGAAGTGATGAAGTGGGAGCAAGTGCCGACGCCGCAGCCAGGGCCGGCCGAGGCGCTGATCCACCATGAAGCGGTGGGGCTGAACTATATCGACGTGTACTTCCGCACCGGACTTTATAAGACGCAGCTGCCGGCGATTTTGGGCATGGAAGGCGCGGGGGTGGTCGTCGCCGTGGGGGACGAAGTACAGAATGTGAGCCCAGGTGACCGCGTGGCCTATGCCGGCGGGCCGCTGGGCGCCTATGCGACCGAACGGGTGATTAACGCCGAACGGCTGATAAAGCTGCCCGACAGCATCGATTTTACGGACGCCGCGGCGATGATGCTGCAAGGCATGACCGCGCAATACCTGCTGCACCGGACGTTTAAAGTGCAGGCGGGGCAAACCATACTGGTGCATGCGGCCGCCGGCGGGGTGGGGTTGATCCTCTGCCAATGGGCCAGCTACCTCGGCGTGAACGTCATCGGCGTGGTCTCAACACCCGAAAAAGCGGCGATAGCGGCGGCGAACGGGGCGAAACATACCATCGTCGGCTATACCGGGCTGGCGGCGGAAGTGAAACGCATAACCGGCGGCGCCATGGTGCCCGTGGTGTACGACAGCGTGGGACGCGATACCTTCAATACCAGCCTGGATTGCCTGGCACCGCTGGGCATGATGGTGAGCTACGGCAATGCCTCCGGACCCGTGCCGCCATTCGATATCAGCGTGCTCAGCAACAAGGGCAGCCTGTTCCTCACCCGCCCAGGCTTTGCCACCTATACCTCCAACCGCGCCGATATGCTCGCATGCAGCACCAGCCTGTTCGCCGCCGTGGCCAAGGGAATCGTAAAAATCCAGGTGAACCAAACCTTCCCGCTGGAACACGCCGCCGCAGCACACGAAGCCCTGGAAGCCCGGAAAACCACCGGCAGCACGGTGCTGTTGCCCTGAAAATGGGCTTGTTAGACCAAGGGGGCTTTGCCCCCCTGGACCCCCCAGCAAAGGCTCGCCTTTGCAATCCGCTAATTAGGGTCTTGGGAGGGAGGGGGAACTCGCTTCCAAAGGCCTCGTCATGATACAAAGACCTGAGCGAGCGAGTTCCCCCTCCCTCCCAAAACCCTCACTAATGCCGATCGAAGGGCGCGGCCCTTCGCGGGGGTCCAGGGGGCAGCGCCCCTTGGCCTTGCTTGCCCTTTTTCTGGCAATTGCCACCGTGCTGTCGGTGGTTTTTCTGGACCGTCCCGTGGCTTTGTATTTTGCGGGGGTGGTGCAGTGGCGGTGGGTTTTTCAGGGGTTGGCGGTGCCTTCGTTGCTGGCTTTGCCGGGGGCGGGGGTGGTTTTGCTTGTGGCGGTTTGGCGGCGGTTGCGGGGGTTGGGGCCGGTTGGGCGGGTTTGGTTGTTGATGAGTGTGGCGACGCTGGCGGGGACGGCGGCGAAGGATGAGTTGAAGTGGATGTTTGGGCGGTCGTGGCCGTGGGCGTGGTTGCAGGCTGATGTTTATGGATTTCATCCATTCACGAATTCGATTTATTATGGCGGGTTTCCTTCGGGGCATACGGCTTATATTTCGGCGCCGTTGTGTGTGTTGTGGGTATTGGCGCCGCGCTGGCGGGTGGTGTGGGGCGGGGTGATATTCCTGGTCATGCTGGGGCTGGTGGGGGCGAATTATCATTTTGTGGGGGATGTGCTGGCGGGGCTGCTGACCGGAGTGTTGTGCGCCTGGGGCACGCTGGTGCTGATGGGGCGCGATTGAAACAGCCTCTGCGCGAGCTGATGCGGGCGCGGCGGTTTGCGCCGTTGTTCTGGACGCAGGCGCTGGGGGCGGTGAACGATAACATGTTCAAGAACGCGCTGGTGGTGCTGGCGTTGTTCCGGCTGGCGCATTTGGGGCCGGTGGTGGTGGCACTTTCGGGCGGGGTGTTTTTGCTGCCTTATGCGGTGTTTTCGGCGACGGCCGGGCAGATTGCCGATGCGGGGGAGAAGTCGCGGCTGATCCGCTGGGTTAAATTCTGGGAGCTGGGGCTGATGCTGCTGGCGAGTGCGGGGTTTGTTCAGGGGAGTTTTACCGTGCTGCTGGCGGTGCTGTTCGGGCTGGGGATGCAGGCGGCGTTTTTCTCGCCGTTGAAATACGGGATTTTACCGGACCATCTGGCCGGGGAGGAACTGGTGGCGGGGAACGGGCTGGTGGAGGCGGGCACGTTTACCGGGATTTTGCTGGGGACCGTGGCGGGGGGCGTGCTGGTATTGTTGCCGGAGGGGGCGTGGCTGGCCTCGGGCGCGTGCCTGGCGGTGGCGGCGGCGGGGATTTTTGCCGCGTACCGGATACCGGTGGCGCCGCCGGCGCAGCCGGGGTTACGGCCGGGGTGGAATTTTGCCGCCGAGACATGGGGGCTGGTGCGGCTGGCGCGGGAGAATGCGCCGGTGTGGTTTGCGATAAATGGGATCAGCTGGTTCTGGGCGGTGGGGGCGACGTTGCTGGCGGCGTTTCCGACCCTGGCGCGCGAGGTGCTGCATGCGGATGGGCATGTGGTCACGTTGATGCTGGGGGTGTTTGCCGTGGGGGTGGGCATTGGCTCGCTGGCGGTGGCGCGGTTTGTGAAGGATGCGGCGTTGCTGGCCTATGTGGCGGCGGCGGGGGTGGGGATTTCAGTTTTTACCGCGGATTTTGCGGTGACCGCGTTGCGGGCGGGGGATTTGGTTTCCGTGCCGGCGGTGCTGGGGTGTTTCGCGGGGTGGCATCTGCTGGGGGATTTGCTGCTGCTGGCGGTGTTCGGGGGGGCGTTTTCCGTGCCGCTGTATGTGTTGCTGCAGGAGAAATCCGCGCCTTCGCACCGGGCGCGGATGGTGGGGGCGAATAATGTGATGAACGCGCTGGCGAGCGTGCTGGCGGCGGGGGTGACGGCGGCGCTTTATGACAAGGGCGTGGGCGCGCCGGTGGTGTTGCTGCTGGTGGCGGCGGGGAATGTGTTTGTGGCGTGGTGGATTTTTATAAGGGTGCGGCGCGGGGTTTAGTCCTGACCGGGACTGACCAAAACAACGCTGGCGGGCGCCGCGGATTTGGCTTTTGGCAGCAGCAGGGCAGCCGCGGTGGCGAACGGGGTGAGCAGCAGGGTGAAAATGCGGTGCGGGTCGGTGCCCGGCTGCAACACGCCGAAGCGCAGGCGCGGGGATTGCTGTTGCGGGATGGAGAGGGTGCCGAACATCCAGTCAAAAATCGCGAGGAAGCTGCCGAGGTTGCTGTTGTAATGCGCGGGGTCGAGCGAGTGGTGAATCTGGTGGTGCGCCGGGCTGAGCAGCAGGCGGCCGGGGAGGCCGCGCAGGGGTATCCAGAATTGTGAATGTTGCAGGTGAACCAAGAGGAAAAAGAAAACGACCGAAATGATGTTGCTGTTGCCGATGAGGAAAATGTTCAGGCTTTTGCCGGCGGCGTAGGTGAACATGCCATGGAGCAGGCCAGCACTCAGCGCGACGGCATCGACGAAGATTAATGTGTCAACGGGATGCACGCGAAAGACGGTTAGCGGGGTCAGGACCTCGGCGGAGTGATGGGTTTTGTGGAACTCCCAGAGCAGGGGGATTTTATGTTTGCAGTAATGGTCCACGTAGTAGCCGAATTCGTAGCCGAGGAAGGCGGCGAAGGTGAGGCCGGCGCGTAAGGTCCAGTCCGGCAGGGTGGAGGGGGCGTGGGCGCCGAAGGTGGCGGTGAGGGTGTGGACCACGAAATGGGAGACGGCGCCGCCGGAAATGAGGCCCCAGCCGACGAGGGCGCCCATGGCGAAGGTGTTGACCAAATAATAAAACAGATCCGCGTAGGTGGAGCGGGTGAAGAGGATGCGGCGCGAGGCGAGCAAGGCCCGCAGGATGGCGCGCGGGCGAACGCGGCCGTGCCGGCTGTGCTGGCGCCACGCGAGATAGGCGGTGGCGAGGACGAGGGCGGCGGCAAGCTGGGGCAGCGAGAAGATCGTGGCCGGGGAGAGCAGCATGGCTGCCGCCTGGTGTATCTTGTCGATCTGGAGCTTGAACAGATTGAGCATGCAGGTCCTGCGCCGGAGGCGGTTATGGACCGTACATTATTTTATTTCCATGCCGGTGCAAAGCGGCCGGTGCAAAGCGCGGCGGGGCGGGATTATTTGATTTGACAGGTCACATGCGGCGGGGGGCAGATGGCGCATGCGCTTCTGGATTTTGCTTCTGGTTTTTTGTGTGTTCGCGGGGCCGGTGCGGGCGAAGGATTATTATTTTACCGCCTCCGACGGGGCCAGGCTGCACTATACCGAGAAGGGGCCGAAAGGGGCGCCGATTCTGGTGTTTGTGCCCGGATGGACCATGCCGGGGTGGATTTTCACGCCGCAGACCCTGTATTTTGACCGGAAATATCAGGTCGTGGAGTTCGATCCACGCGGGCAGGGGGTCTCCGAGGTTGCCGGGAGCGGATATGACCCGGTGCGGCGGGGTGAGGATATTGGCGAGCTGCTCGACCGGTTGCCGGGGAAGGTGGTGGTCGTGGGCTGGTCGCTCGGCGTGCTGGATACGCTGGCGTATATTCACCAGAACGGGGAAGCGAAGCTGGCGGGGCTGGTGCTGATTGATAATTCGGTGGGCGAGAACCCGCCGCCCACACCGGGGCCGTATCATGCGCCTTACCATGGGAGTGCGGCGGTGGGGCGCGACGCGCAGATGCATGAGTTTGTCTGCGGCATGTTCGAGAGCCGGCAATCCCCCGCGTATTTGAACCGGCTGACGCAGGTGTGTTTGCGGCTGCCCGCGGACGATGCGGAGGCGCTGCTGCACTACCCGGTGCCGCGGGAATATTGGAAGGCGGCGTTGCTCTCCACGGACGTGCCGGTGCTGTATGTGGTGCGGCCGCATTTGCAGGCGCAGGCGGAGAATTTGCAGCGGGACAGGCCGAATACGAGTATTGCGATGTTTCCCAAAGCAGGCCATGCGCTGTTCGTGGATGAGGCAACCCGCTTCAACGCGTTAATGAGCCATTTTCTGGAAAATTCTGTCTGGTGATAAAATTTCTGCCGTTGTTTTTGGTCTCCGCCGCGGCGGTGGGGATGGAGACCGCGCTGACGCGCTATTTCGCCGTCGCGAGCTGGTCGGATTATGGATACTGGGTGATTTCCATCGTGATGGTGGGGTTTGCGTTTTCCGGCGTGTTTCTGGCGCTGGCGCGGGAATTTCTGGTTAAGCGCGCGGCGGTGCTGTTCGCGGTGCTGCCCTCGGTTTTGGTGGCAAGCGGGGCGCTGGGGTATTTTGCGACCATACTCAACCCGTTTAATCCGCTGCAGTTGCAGAACCCGGCGACTTACTTGCCGCAGTTGGGGAATATCGGGCTGTATTACGCGGCGCTGCTGCCGTTTTTCTTCGGCGCGGGGCTGTTTATTTCGCTGAATTTTGTGACCAACGCGCAGTGGATCGGGCGGGTGTATGCGGCTGATTTGACCGGGTCGGGGGTTGGCTCGGTGCTGGTGCTGGCGCTGATGTATTTTGTGCCGCCGTTCGAGCTGGTGCCGGTGCTGCTTCCTGCGCTCGCCTTGGCCGCGTGGTTTGTCGGCAAATACCGCGTGCGCGCGGGGGTGGCTGCGGTTTTAGTGCTGGCGATGGCGGAATTGCTGCTGGCGCTCGGGCCGCAGGCGGCGGTTAGCCCATACAAGCCGGTGTATCCGCCGTTGCATACGCCCGGTGCAAAAGTGCTGGCGCAAGTGGAGCGGCCGCAGGGGGAGTATTTGCTGCTCGATGATTTCACCGAGCGGGTGAACACGGATATTTCCAACGATGCGGCGATGCTGGGCTATGCCGATCCGCCGCGCAGTTTTGGGCTGTACCGGGATGGGATTCGCATTGCCAGCCTGCCCAAGCCGGGGGTGGTGGCGAGCGGTTATGCGCCGGGTGCGCTGGATGCGCTGCCCTATGCGCTGGTGCCAAAGCCGGATGTGCTGCTGGTGGGGTCTTCCGGCGGGTTCCGGGTGGCTGAGGTGCTGGCGCTGGGGGCGGCGCATGTGACGGCGCTGGAGCCGGAGCCGGTGCTTTACCAGGCGTTGATGCATGGACTTGGCGGCTCGCCGGCGTATCCAGCGGATGCGCGGGTGAGTATTTTGGATACGCCGCCACGCGCGGCGGTGGCGGGCCGGCATCAATACGACGTAATCGATATTTCCGCCGACTTCATGGATGCGGCGCCGGCGAATGTTTATGCGGTCTCGGCGCAGGGGTTTGCCGCTGATCTGGCGGACTTGAAGCCGGGTGGCGTGCTCTCGGTGCCGGTGTCGATCGAGGATTTTCCGGCTTATGCCTTGCGGATGCTGGCGAGCGTGAAGGCGGCGCTGGCGCTGCGCGGGATACATGACAGCCAAGGATATGTGGTGGTTTACCGCTCAGCGTGGAATGCGCGGATACTGGTGAGCAATGCACCGTTCACCGCTGGCGAGGTCAGCGCTTTATTAAAGTGGTGTAATGACCGCTCGTTCGATGTCTCGTATTATCAGGGCATCGATGTAACCGCCGCGCGGGATAATTTGTATAATGACCTGCCGGCGGTGTCGTTTAATGATGATACGGTGACATCTTTGGGCGCCGACGATTCCATTGCCGATGAGGCGGGCGGGTTGCTGGCGGGGCAGCAAACCGTGTCGGCGCAGGCGTTTGATCTGCGGCCGGCGAGTGATGACCGGCCGGCGTTTTATGCGATTTTGCGGTTGGGCAAACTCTCGCTGTTGCTGGCGCGGTTGCAGATATTGCCGCAGGGTGAGATCGGCGCGCTGGTGAATTTGGCGGTGCTGGCGCAGGCGGTGGTGATTGCGTTCTTGGTGCTGCTGGTGCCGTTGGCCGCACCGCGCGAGCCGGGGGGGCGCAAGGTTGCTCTGCTGCGGTCGGTTTTTTATTTTCCCGCGCTGGCGCTGGGGTTCTTGTTTTTGGAGATTTTTGGCATCGAGCGGGCGAGCGCGTTCCTCGATGACCGGGCGGCGGGGTTCTCGCTGGTGATCAGCGCCATGCTGATATTCTCCGGGTTGGGTAGTTTTGTCTCCGGAAAATTCAGTGCCAAGCCTTCGCGGGCAGTGTTGGGGACGGCGCTGGTGGTGCTGGTTTGGGCGGCGGGGGCGATGCTGCTCAGCCCCGGTGCGCTGGCCGGGAGCGACCTGGCATTTGGGTTGAAAACGGCGCTGGTGGTGCTGGCGATGGCGCCGGTGAGTCTGGCCATGGGGCTGCCGTTTCCGCTCGGGCTGGAGCAGGAGGAGCAAAAATTCTACCTGGCCTGGGCCTGGGGGCTGAATGGGGCGTTTTCCGTTGTGGCGACGCCGCTGGCGAACCTGATGTTGCGGAATATAGGATTACATGCGGTTTTAGGCGGCGCGATTGTGATGTATGGGATCGCCGCATTGAGTTTCCCCGCGTACGGAAGAGAGAGAAAGTTTGGTCCAGTTTAACGAGAAATTAAGCCGTCGTGGATTAATGGCGGGAGCGGCCTCACTGGCCGCCCTGCCGGCGTTTGCCAGCAATGGCGCCCCGGACGCCATTACGCCCGCAAGCCCCGCGGCCACCGTGCCCCCTGCCGCACCCCCCGTTACATCCGCGTCGCCAGCCGCCCCGGTGGCGCCAGCACCGGTGGCAACCACGCTCAGCGTGCCGATGACGCCCAATGGCAAGCCTTGGGACAAGGCCGCGTTCGAGGCGGCGATGGCGGCTTCCGGCCGGCCGGTGAGCGTGACCGATACGGAGTTCGCCGCGATCCAGGCGCGCAAGCCGGCGGCGATGAAGTCAATCGAGGCTTATTTGAAGATGCGGCTGGGTTCGGCCGACCCGCTGGTGCTGGCCGCCTTCCAGGCGCTGCCGCGCGAGTATTATCATTATAACTACGAGGAACACCGCTCCACCTGCGGTGAAGCCTATGACCAGCCGGCAAAGCCATGGGCGCTGGGGTATGGCTCGGCGCTCTCGGACTATCTGGGGCAGGCGTATATGACTCAGGTGATTGCGCCCAAACCGGGGGAGGTTTCGCTGGAAATCGGCACCGGGTCGGGGTTCCAGAGTTCGCTACTGTCGCGCATTGTCGGGCAGGCGTATTCCATTGAGATCATCGAGCCGCTGGGCAATGCGGTGAAGAAGATTTTTGCCCCGCTGGGTTACGATAATGTGACCACAAAGGTCGGCGATGGGTATTATGGTTGGCCGGAGCAGAAGGACGGGTTCGATATCATCATCGTGACCTGTGCCGCGCAATACGCGCCGCCGGCGCTGTTTGCGCAGTTGAAGCCGGGCGGGCGGATGATTATTCCCATCGGGCAGCCGTTCAAGCAGGGGCAGGTTTTTTATGTCTACCATAAAGATGCCACGGGCAAGATACATTCACGCCGCGACATGGGATGCTTCTTTATCCCGATGACGGGGACAATGATGAAAGTGCCGGCAGCACAGGCGACCGCCACGCCGGGTTAAAGTTATAGGCGGCTGGGATTGATCAGACTTTTGAGGCTTAAGGGAGAGATTTCGTGGTGAAACCGTTACGTAAGGCTGTGCTTCCGGTGGCCGGGCTTGGGACCCGCTTTTTGCCGGCAACGAAGGCGATGCCGAAGGAAATGCTGACGGTGGTGGATATGCCGCTGATCCAGTACGCGGTGGATGAGGCGCGCGCCGCCGGGATTGAACAGTTCTGTATGGTGACCGGGCGCGGCAAAACCGCGCTGATCGACCATTTTGATATCGCCTTCGAGCTGGAAGCGACGCTGACCGAGCGTAACAAGACCGTGGCGCTGAACCTGCTGCGCTCCGAGGCGATGCCGCCCGGCTCGATTACCACCGTACGCCAGCAGGTGCCGCTGGGCCTGGGCCATGCAATCTGGTGCGCGCGCGCGTTTGTCGGCGATGACCCGTTTGCGATTTTGCTCCCCGACGATCTGGTGCTGAGCAAGACCCCCTGCATGAAGCAACTGGCCGATGTGTACCGTGATACCGGCGGCAATGTGGTGGCTGTGACGGAAGTGCCGCACGAGCAGACCAACCGCTATGGTGTTCTGAAAATCGGCGCGACCGAGGGCAACCGGGTGGAGGTTCTGGGGCTGGTGGAAAAGCCGGCGCCGGAGGATGCGCCGTCGGACCTTGCGATCATCGGCCGCTATGTACTGCTGCCGGAGGTTATTACTTACCTGTCGCAGATGGACCGCGGGGCGGGCAATGAAGTGCAGCTGACCGATGCAATGGCGAAAATGATCGGCCATACGCCGTTCCATGGGCTGAAGTTCGAGGGCAAGCGGTTCGACTGCGGCGACAAGATCGGGTTCCTGGAGGCGCAGATCGCCTTTGCGCTGGCGCGGCCGGAAATGGCGGACGCGGTGCGGGCGTTTTTGAAGAACTACGTCAACGCATGAGGAAGTAATGACATTTTCCCATAAGTTCCACGTCAGCTCGCTGCGCGAGTACGACATCCGCGGCATTGTCGGCGAGACACTGCATGAGGCCGACGCGTTTGCCATCGGCCGGGTGTTCGGTTCCATTGTGACCGAGGCGGGTGGTAAAACCGTGGCCGTGGGGCGTGATGGACGGCTGTCCTCGCCGGCGCTGGAAGCGGCGTTGATTAAGGGGCTGGTGGCCAGCGGGGCGGAAGTGATCGCCATCGGCCAGGGGCCGACGCCGATGCTGTATTACGCCGCCTTTAGCGAACCTACCGATGGCGCGGTGATGGTGACCGGCAGCCACAACCCGCCTAACTACAACGGGTTTAAGATGATGCTGGGGAAGAAGCCGTTCTTTGGCGAGAGCATCATGAACCTGGGTAGGCGCGCGGCGGCGGGTGAGGTTGTGCCCGAGGCGGTAGGCAGCGTGGTGGTTAAGGATGTGTCGGCGGCGTATATTGCGCGGATTATGCAGGACTGGGACGGCGACAAAAAGCTGAACGTGGTCTGGGATAACGGCAATGGCGCCGCCGGTGACGTGCTGACCGAGCTGGTGAAAAAGCTGCCGGGCAAGCATAAAATTCTGAACGGCAAAATTGATGGAACCTTCCCGGCGCATCACCCCGACCCCACCGTGCCGAAGAATTTGGAACAGCTGATTGCCGCTGTGAAGAAGGAAGGCGCTGATGTCGGCGTGGCGTTTGACGGCGATGCGGACCGGATCGGCCTGGTGGATAACGAGGGGCATATTCTGTTCGGCGACCAGTTTTTGATTCTGATGGCGCGCGATGTGCTGCGCGAGCACCCCGGTGGGACGATTATCGCCGATGTGAAGGCCAGCCAGGTGCTGTTCGACGAGGTGGCGAAAGCCGGCGGCGTGCCGCTGATGTGGAAAACCGGGCACTCGCTCATCAAGTCCAAGATGGCGGAGCTGGGCTCGCCGCTGGCGGGGGAAATGTCCGGCCATATATTCTACAACGACAAATGGTACGGGTTTGACGATGCGCTGTATGCCGCGGTGCGGGTGCTCGGTGTGATCTCGCGCTCCGGCGAGAGCGTGGCGCAGTTCCGCGAAAGCCTGCCGCATGTGGTGAATACGCCGGAGTTGCGGTTTGACTGCGCCGAGGACCGGAAATTCGGGGTGGTTAAGGAAGTCGCCGAACGCTTGAAGGCCAGCGGGGAAAAGGTTTCCGATACCGACGGCGTGCGGGTGAATACCGAAGACGGCTGGTGGCTGCTGCGGGCCTCCAACACCCAGGCGGTGCTGGTGGCGCGGGCGGAAAGTACGTCGGAAGCCGGGCTGTCGCGGTTGAAGTCGGAATTGGCGGGGCAGTTGGCGGCATCCGGCATCGCGCCTGATTTCTCCGGGGCGAACGCGGGGCATTAGGTTAAGTAAGGCCAGGGGGCTTTGCCCCCTGGACCCCCAGCAAAGGCTAGCCTTTGCAATCCTTTAATAAGGTTTCTGAGAAGGGCTCGCTCTAGCCTCTCCAAATCCCGTGCGGCGAGCCCTTCTCAGAAACCTTGTCAGGGGTTCCTAAGGGCTAGCCCTTAGCGGGGATCCAAGGGGCAGCGCCCCTTGGCCTTGCTTACTAAGTCCCGAGCCGGGTAGGTAAAGGGCATGTCGATATCGTTTATTAAAATGCATGGCGCCGGGAATGATTTTGTGGTGCTGGATGCGCGTGAGGAAGCGTTGGACCTGCCGGTGGCGGCGGTGCGCGCGATTGCCGACCGGCGCACCGGGGTTGGGTGCGACCAGTTGGTGATTATGGAGCCGGATGCGGAGGGGGCGGACGTGTTCATGCGCATTCTCAACGCGGATGGTTCGGAGTCCGGGGCTTGCGGCAATGCGACGCGCTGCGTGGCGGCGTTGCTGGCGGAGGAGACGGGGGAACGGCGGGTGAGTATTCGCACGATTTCCGGGCTGTTGGGGGCGGAGATTCTCGGGCCTGGGCTGGTTGAGGTGGACATGGGTGCGCCAAAACTTGAGTGGGGCGAGATACCGTTGAGCGGGCCTGCGGATACGTTGCATTTGAACCTGAGCCTGGGGCCGGTGGCGGACCCGGCGGCGTGTTCCATGGGCAATCCGCATGCGACGTTTTTTGTTGATGATTTTTTGCTCCCTATTGAGAACATTGGGCCGTTGCTGGAGAAGCATAAAATGTTTCCCGAGCGGGCGAATATTGGCTTTGCCAAAATCGAGAACCCGCAGCGGATGCGGCTGCGCGTGTGGGAGCGCGGCGCGGGGCTGACATTGGCTTGCGGCTCCGGCGCGTGCGCGGCGGTGGTGAATGCGCAGCGGCGCGGGCTGACCAGCGGGCCGGTGAGCGTGGTGATGGATGGCGGCGAGCTGCTGATTAGCTGGGCCGGCGGCGAGCATGACCATGTGATGATGCGCGGGCCGGCGGTGACGGCGTTCAGCGGCGTGCTGCCGGAGCTTGCATAATGGCGGTTACCGGATTTTTCGGGCGGCTGAAGGCGGGGCTGTCACGCAGTGCCGCCAAGCTGACCGGCGGCATTGCCGAGGTTTTTACCAAGCGCAAGCTGGATGACGAGGCGCTGGAGGAGTTGGAGGAACAGCTGATCGCGGCTGATCTGGGGCCTGCGGTGGCGGCGCGGATAATCAAAAATTTCCGCAGCACCCGGTTTGGCAAGGAAGTAAGCCAGCAGGAGGTGCGCGAGACGCTGGCGGCGGAGATTTCGAAAATTCTGGCGCCGGTGGCGCTGCCTCTGGAAATTGATACGGCGAAAAAGCCGTTTGTAATTTTGATGGCCGGGGTGAATGGCGCGGGGAAGACCACGACCATCGGCAAGCTGGCGGCGCGCTACCGCGAGGCGGGGCTGGTGCCTATGATGGCGGCCGGCGATACGTTTCGCGCCGCGGCGGTGGAGCAGTTGCAGGTGTGGGGTGCGCGGGCGGGCGCGGAAGTGGTGACCGCGCCGGCGAACTCGGATGCGGCCTCGCTCGCGCATGACGCGTTGGCGCGGGCGCAGAAGGTTGGCGCGGATGTGCTGCTGATCGACACCGCCGGGCGGCTGCATAACAAGACGGCGCTGATGGAGGAGCTGCGGAAGATTATCCGGGTGATCCGCAAGCTGGACGAGAGCGCGCCGCACGCCGTGTTGCTGACGCTGGACGCCACCACCGGGCAGAATGCGGTGACGCAGGTGGGAATTTTCAAGGATATGGTCGATCTGACCGGGCTGATTGTGACGAAGCTGGACGGCTCGGCGCGCGGCGGCATTGTGGTGGCGCTGGCGGAAAAGTTTGGGCTGCCGATCCATGCCGTGGGGACCGGCGAGCAGATTGCCGATTTGCGGGAGTTCGACGCCGAAGAGTTTGCCCGGGCGCTGGTCGGGGAATAATTCCCGGCTTTGACGGCCGGCGTATTGCTCGCCTAGGTTGTGGCCATGCAACGATTAACCCGGATGGATGGGCTGCGCGGCGTACTCGCGGTTTACGTGATGCTTTGCCACGCGCTGCCGTTTACGGATTTTCCCGGCTGGGTGCTGGCGCCGTTTTCCCATGGCGAGGCCGGGGTGGATTTGTTTTTTGCGCTCAGCGGGCTGGTGATTGTGAACTCGCTGGAGCGGTTCGGCGGGGCGTTTGCGCCGTTTATGCGGGCGCGGGGGCGGCGGTTGCTGCCGGTGTATTTTATTGTGCTGGCGGCGAGCATAGCGCTGGTGGGGTGGGGTGATCCGTTGCGGGCGATGCCCTGGGTTGGCGTTGCGGGGCGCGAGGTGATGGAGCCTGGATTGCCAGACTGGTTGGGCTGGCATGTGGCGGCGCATTTGGCGCTGGTGCAGGGGATGATTCCGCAAGGGGCGCTGCCTTATGCCTATGTCACGCTGCTGGGGCCGGCGTGGAGCCTTTCCACCGAATGGCAGTTTTATGTGGTGATTGGTTTATTGGCGCCGAAGCGGTTGGGGCTGTTTGCGCTGGGGTTGCTGGGGGTCGGGGCCGTGTATCATGGCCTGCATTTGCCGCCGTGGTGGCAGTTCAGCCGGGCGTTTTTACCGGACGCGGCGCCGTTTTTCGCGTTGGGGATTGCCAGCTGCGTGGCGTTGCGCGGCAGCGGCCTACGCGGCGGCGGCTGGCGGGTTTTTGCAGCGTGCCTGCTGGGTGCCTGCGCGGTGGGGTTTTTCTCCGGCGGAGTGGGCAAAGCCGTGGTGCCGCTGGTGTGGGGCGTTGCCATGCTGGCGCAGCGGCAAAATTTCGGCGTGGTGCTGGAAGGGCGCGCGGTGCAGTATTTGGGGGCGATCTCGTATCCGCTGTACCTGGTGAACGAACCGGTGCAGCGCGGGTTGGCGATGCTGTGCGGGCCGCTGGCGCGCGGCGACGCGGCGGTGTTCACCTTGATGTGGCTGCCGCTGGCGGTGCTCGGGCCGGTGATGGTTGCAATGCTGTTGCATCATGGCGTGGAACGGCGATTCATGCGATCCGGGCAGGGGTTGAACTGGTTTTTGCTGCACGAGAGGAGAGTGTTCCGTGCGTCTGAAGGATAAGCGGGTGTTCATTACCGGAGCAGGCGGCGGCATTGGCCGCGCCACCGCGTTGAAATGCGCCGCCGAGGGCGCCTTGGTGATTACGTGCGATATTGATGCCGATGCCGCTGGGGAGACCGTGCGCGCGGTGATGCGGGCCGGCGGCGAAGCCGTGGCGGTGGTGGCTGACCTGACGAACGAGGAGGCATGCAACATGGCCTTTGCCAATGGTGCGGCGGCGTTTGGCGGCATCGACGTGATTTTCAATAACGCGGGCGTGTGCCTGACCGGCGATGACGGGCCGGTGGAGACGGATTTAGCGGTGTGGAACCGCACGATTGCGGTGAACCTGACCTCGGTATTTTTGTGCTGCAAGGCGGGGATTCCGTATTTGTTGCAGGCGGGGCAAGGCGTGATTGTGAACAATGCCTCGATCGTCGCGTATGTGGGCTCAGCGTTTCCGCAGATTGCCTACACCGCGGCGAAGGGCGGGGTGCTGGCGATGACGCGGGAAATTGCCGTGATGTATGCGCGCAAAGGGTTGCGCGCGGTGGCGATCTGCCCTGGGCCGACGGCGACGCCATTGGTAAAAGCGTTTTTGGCGGATGACGAAGCCTGGAGGCTGCGCCGGCGGCATTTGCCGATGGGGCGGTTGGGGCAGCCCGAAGAGATTGCGAATTTAGTTGCGTTTCTGGCCTCCGATGAAGCCAGTTTCATTACGGGATCGGCGTATACGATCGACGGTGGCTTAACGAGTGCCTATGTGATTGACGATAAGGATTAGGCGACGACGCAGAACACGATGATGACGAACAGGACCGTCGGGATTTCGTTGGCGATGCGGTAGAATTTTTCTGATTTGGTGTTGGCGTCGTTAAGAAAATCCCGGCGCCATTTGGAAAGATTGCCGTGGAAACCACTCATTAAAAACAGGCAGATGAGTTTCGTCCACCACCAGGCGGCGTGCCAGTCAACGGCGCCGGGGGTGAGAATGAGCAGGATGCCAAAGAAGAATGTTGCCATCATTGCGGGGGTGGTGATCTGGCGCAGCAGGCGGCGTTCCATGATTTTGAAACGGGCGGATTCCGCCGAACCGGGGGCAACCTGGCAGTGATACACGTAAAGGCGGGGCAGGTAGAACATGCCGGCCATCCACGCGGTGAAGGAGACGATGTGGAACGCCAGGATGACGTGGAAATAGGGAAGAAGTACCGGGAACGTCATGCGATAACTCCAAACAGGTCCTGCAGATTTTGCCACACGCCGCGCGCGCCGGCGGCGAGCAGGGACGCGCCGTCGCCATGCGGTGCGAAGCCGTAGCAGGTCATGCCGGCGGCCACCGCACCGGTAACGCCCAGCGCGCTGTCTTCCAGCACCAGGCAGTTTTGCGGCGGGGTTTGCGCGCCGGCGGCGGCGGCGAGGAAGAGGTCCGGGGCGGGTTTGGCGCGCCCACCTTTGGCGATGACGCTGGCAGCGGAATAGGCGCGGCCATCGGTGAGACCCGTAATGCCGGTGCGGGAAAATTTCACGGCCAGTTCTTCATCCGATGAATTCGAAGCGATGCACCAGGGAATGCCGAGGCCGTTCACGCGCTCCAGCATTTCGCGCGCACCTGGGATGAGTTTTGATTGGGTGCCAAGCGCTTCCACGAGTTTTGCCGCGAGGTTGGGGCGCCAGGAGGCGGGCAGGGTGCGGCCAAGGCGGATTTCGATCATCGGCTGCATGTCGGTGATGGACATGCCGAGGAAATAGTCCTGCGCCTGCCGCGCGGTCATTTGCCAGCCGAGCCCGGAGAGATCCTCCGCGCAGACTTGCGAGGCGACACCTTCACTGTCGATGATGACACCATCACAATCGAAAATAATCAACTCAGGCCGCATATTTTGTCCCAAATTTTGTCCAGGGGCAGTTTTTATGGGCGGTGTCGCAGGCGCGGCCGCCCTGGTGGGAACATAGCCCATTGCCTTGGTCCAGCGCGCGGCGGGCGATGGTGGCCAAAGCCTCGATGAAGGCGGGGTCGCTGTTAGGCACGGGTGCGCGGAAATAGGCGGGGACGCCGCAATGGGCGGCAAGTTCGCGGTTTTCGATGTCGAGTTCCACCAAGGTTTCGATATGGTCGGAGACGAAGGCGATGGGCACCAGCAGGATAGCGATTTTGTCGCGGCCAGCCTGTTCGATGGCGTCCACCGTGCTGGGCGCAAGCCATTTTTGCGGGGTGGCGCGGGATTGGTAGCAAATGACATGCTGCACGGCATGGTCATGCAGGCGCGACATGACGGCGGCAGTCGTGGCTTCGACCTGCGATTGGTAGGGGTCGCCGGCGTTAACGATGGATTCCGGCAGGCCGTGCGCGGAGAACAGCAGACGCAGCGGGGCGCCGGGTGCGAGGGCCGATTTGGCGGCGGCGATAGCGCCGTCGACCAGACCGGCGATGGCGCTGGCATAGTCCGGGTCGTCAAAATAGCAGCATAGCGTGGTGGTGGGTTTGGCGAGGCCGGAGGCGGCGGCGGCCTCAAACCAGTCGTTCAGTGAGGAGCCGGTGGTGGTGGTGGAAAACTGCGGGTAGAGCGGCAGCAGCAAAATACGGTCCGGGTTGAAGGCTTTCACCTCGCGCGCGGTCTCCGCGGCAAACGGGTGCCAGTAGCGCATGGCGATGAAAGTTTTGGTGTCCGGTCCCATCGCGGACTGCAAAGCAGTGGCTTGCGCCTGGGTGAATGCCAGCAAAGGGGATTTGCCGCCCATGAGCGCGTAATTTTTTAACGCCGCCTTGGCGGATGAGGCCGCGATGAGGCGGGCGAGCCAGAAGCGGATGAAAATCGGGGCGCGGATAATCGCCTTGTCGGAGAACAGGTTGATGCGGAATTTCTTGATTGCGTCCGGACTGTCCGGCCCGCCGAGGTTGAACAGGACGATCGCGGTTTTCATGTGATGATTTATCCGGCGTGGATGAGTTGCATCAGGCGTTCGACATGTGCCGTGGGTACGTCAGGGGTGATACCGTGGCCAAGATTAAAGATATGGGGGGTGCCGCGGAAGGCTTCCAGTAGCCGGGCGACTTCCATGTCCAGCGCGGCACCGCCGGCCTTCAACAGCAGCGGGTCGAGATTGCCCTGGAATACGGTGCCCGGCGGGCAGGCGGCGATGGCGGCGGCGGGGTCGGTGACCGTGTCCAGGCCAACGGCGTCCACGCCGGTTTCTCGCACGTATTCACCCAGCAGCAGGCCGCACAGCCGTGGGAAGCCGATGATTTTCAGGCCGGGGTTGGCGGCTTTGAGTGCGGATACGATGCGCTTGTTCGGCTCGATGACGTATTTGCGGAATTGCGCCGGTGGGAAAATACCGGCCCAGCTTTCGAACAGCATGACGCAATTGGCGCCGGCGGTAATCTGGCCTTGCAGGTAGGTGATGGTGGAGTCCACTAATATATCCAGCACGGACTGCACCAAAGCGGGATTGTCATAGGCGAGGCGGCGGGTGCGGGGGAATTCGCCGCCGCCCTTACCGTCCAGCATGTAGCACGCCACGGTCGCGGGGCCGCCGGCAAAGCCGATCAGGGCGGTCTCGGGGGGTAGTGCGGCCCGGACACGCCGCACGGTCTCCAGCACCGGCGCATACACCCCTGGAGCGGCGCGGATGTTGAGGCAGCTCGTGTCCTGCAAGGGCGGTAGCAGCGGCCCCTCGCCCTCGGCAAAGCGCAGGCCCTGCCCAAGAGCCATGGGGAGGATGAGGATGTCTGAAAACAGGATCGCGGCGGCGAACCCAAAACGGCGGATGGGTTGCAGGGTGACTTCGGCGGCGAGTTCAGGATTCAGGCAAAGGGAAATGAAATCCCCGGCCTTGGCGCGGACCTGGAGGTACTCCGGCAGGTAACGCCCGGCCTGACGCATCAACCAAACCGGCGGCGGGGAGATGGCCTCGCCGTTTAACACACGCAGTAATTTCATACCCACCGCTTAGAGCAAGATGATTTCTTCTTAAACCCGTCTGGTGGAGAAAAGATGCGCCGCGGTTATACACACGAACCTCCCTCCCACCCCTCCTTAAATCTTAAAAGTTAATAGACGAGGGGAGGAAGTGGTACCCTGTGGATAGTGGGGGTTAAGGCTCCCAGGATTTCCGTCCACAAGGTTATCCACAGCAAGATACCAGCTTTAACCTGTTGATTCTAACGTATCCGAGGCGGTTTCCCACAAGTGAGTAGGGGACCTCTCCAGAAGCGTCCCCAGTTTACCGTTTCGTAACTTTATCCCCATTAACCCAAAAATTTGGCGCGCGCGGGGAAACAATCCACGCTATCAACAGCGGTATGGAAAGTTATAAACACAATATACACCTGATATCCGACGCCACCGGGGACACGCTAAGTGCCCTGGCAAGAGCAGCTGTAGCGCAGTTCGATGAAGGCCAGGTTAATTACCATCGCTGGTCGTTGATTCGTTCACGATTACAGTTGCACCGGGTGCTCGAAGGTATCCAGGCCGAACCCGGGCCGGTATTGTGCTCACTGTTTGATACGGCGCTACGCGGGGAACTGGACGCCGCCTGCGCGCGCCTAGGCGTACCGCTGCTGCACGTGCTGGACCCGCTGCTGGACCTGCTGCAAGCCCAGTTCGGCGCGCCGGCCAAACATAAGCCCGGCCGCCAATATGTGCTGGACGCTGATTACTTCCGCCGCATCGACGCCATGCACTACGTTATCTCGCACGACGACGGCCAGGCCCATCGGGGCATGGCCGAAGCCGACGTTGTGCTCGTCGGCGTCTCCCGCTCCTCCAAAACCCCCACCTGCTTCTATCTGGCGAACCGGGGCATCAAAGCCGCCAATATCCCGCTGGTCCCAGGCATCGAGCCCCCCGAACTGCTCAAAGACCCCAACTGCCCCGTCATCGGCCTCACCATCGATCCCAAATCCCTGATCGATATCCGCCGCAACCGCCTGCGCCTCATCGGCTCCGGCGCGCAACCCGGCTTCGCCCAAAAAAACAACGGTGAATACGTCGACTTCGAAGCCGTGGAGAAAGAAATCCTCTGGGCCAAACGCCTCTGCAATACCCGCGGCTGGCCCACAATCGACGTAACCCGCCGCTCCATAGAAGAAACCGCCGCCACAGTATTGAAACTCATGGACGCCTGGCACGCGAAACACGACAAACCGGTGGAATGAAGGGAAGTAAGGCCAGGGGACGCTGTCCCCTGGACCCCTGCGAAGGGCCGCGCCCTTCGAACGCGTTAATAAGGTTTCTGAGAGGGGCTCGCTCTAGCCTCTCCAAGTCCCGTGCGGCGAGCCCCTCTCAGAAACCTTGTAAGGGATTCCAAAGGCGAGCCTTTGGCGGGGATCCAAGGGGCAGAGCCCCTTGGCCTTGCTTTCCTTCAAGCCGCGCGTTTGGCGACTTCTTCGGGGGCCATGAGGACCAGGGCTTCGTAGTCGTGGAGGAGGGTTTCGGTGATTTTGCCGGGGGTGAAGTGTTGGTTGTCGATTTGGCGGACGGGGGTTACTTCGGCTGCGGTTCCGGCGAGGAAGACTTCCTGGGCGAGTGCGAGGTCTGCTGGCGGGATGTGGCGTTCGATGACTTCGATGCCGCGGGCTTTGGCCAGTGCGATGACGGTACGGCGGGTGATGCCGTCGAGGAAGCAGTCTGGGATGGGGGTATGGAGTTTGCCGTCGATGACGAGGAACATGTTGGCGCCGGTGGATTCAGCGAGGAAGCCGTCCCAGGTGAGCATGAGGGCGTCGGTGAAGCCGTTGGCTTCGGCGGCGTGTTTGGAGAGGGTGCCGATCATGTACAGGCCGGCGGCTTTGGAGGCGGTGGGGGCGGTGTGCGGGTGCGGGCGGCGCCAGTGCGCGGTTTGCAGGGTTACGCCCTTCAGGCGATCCGCGCCGAAGAAGTTGGGCCAGTTCCAGCAGGCGATGGCGAGGTGGATTTTGGTGTGCTGGGCGGAGACCGCGAGCTGTTCCGTGCCGCGCCAGGCGATGGGTCGCACGTAGGCGTCCGTCAGGTTATTGGCGGCCATGACTTCATAGCTGGCGGCGTTGATTTGCTCGGCGGTGTAGGGGATGTCGAAGCCCAGGAGTTTGCCGGAGTTGATCAGACGCTCGGTATGGGCCTGGAGTTTGAAGATATTGCCCTTATAGGAGCGTTCGCCTTCGAACACGGCGGAGGCGTAGTGCAGCCCGTGGGTGAGGACGTGGAGTTTCGCGTCGCGCCAGGGGAGCAGTTTGCCATCCCACCAGATGAATCCGTCACGGTCGTCGAAAGGGATAAGCGGCATGGGCAAAAAAACTCCGGTTAGGCTGGCGGCGGGGTGACGCCGGTTGTACAGTTTGCAAACCAATAAAGTAGCGTACAATTTTTCAGTTGACGCCGTCCGGCATCATCTTAAAACGATTGCACGCTGCGATAATATGACAGAACCCCATTGCACATAAGTCAGCAATACTGTCATAATACAGCCTGGAAACCTAGTAAGATTGCGAATCTGCCATGCAAGACACACCAACTCAAGCCCTGAACCCGTTAAAGCGGGAGCAAGCATCCGGGATGACGCACGCCCAATCGGGCTCCGGACTGCTGTTTTTGCGCGAGGAGGAGCTGCGCGTTGCCCAGGATATGATGTTCTTTGCGATGCGCGACATTACCTCGGCGCCACTGGCCATTTTGTCCGAGCTTGGCTTTGGCCGGGCGCATCATCGCACGCTGCACTGGATTGGCCGCAAGCCGGGGTTGACGGTCGGGGAGCTGCTCTCGTTCCTCGGCATTACCAAGCAGAGCCTGACGCGCGTGCTGGGGCCGTTGATCCGCGATGGTTATGTGGCGCAGGCGGCCGGCGCGCATGACCGGCGGCAGCGGTTGCTCTCGCTGACCGAAAAGGGCCAGGCGCTGGAGCGCCGGTTGTTCGAGTGCCAGCGGGAACGTTTCCTCTATGCTTACCGCGAGGCCGGCGGGCCGGCGGTGGAAGGCTTCCGTAGGGTGCTGCGCGGGCTGACCATGAAGCAGGGCCGTGACTATGTGGACAGCCTGGACGCGCACCGCCCCAGGGCGCCGCGATAAGCAGGGGGCCGCGTTAAGGAACCAGGCATGAACTCGGAAGGCGCGCATATTCTGGTCGTCGATGACGAGCCGAGGCTGCGCGGCCTGTTGAGCCGTTACCTCACCGAGCAGGGGTTCCGGGTGACCATGGCGGAGTCAGCGGCGCAGGCGCGCGACAAGCTGCGGTTTATGGATTTCGACCTGATGGTGCTGGACGTGATGATGCCGGGCGAAAGCGGGCTGGAGCTGACCGGCGGCCTGCGCGGGGAGCGGGCACCGGCGATGCCGATACTGCTGCTGACCGCGCGCGATGCGCCGGAGGATATTATCGCCGGGTTTGAGGCCGGGGCGGATGATTACCTGGGCAAGCCGTTCGACCCGCGGGTGCTGCTGGCCCGTATTCGCGCCATGCTGCGCCGGGCGCAGCCGCCGGTGCTGCCGGCAGGGCCGTTGCAATTGGGGGATAAAGTGTTCGATGCCTCGCGCGCCGAGCTGGTGGGGCCGGATAGCCGGGTGCGGCTGACGGGGGCGGAGCTTTCGCTGTTGATGGCTTTAGCCGCGCGGCCGCACGAGATTTTATCCCGCGAGGCGCTGGCCGTGGCGCTGGGGTTGGACGATGTGAATGAACGCGCGATCGACGTGCAGGTGACGCGGTTGCGGCGCAAGATAGAGCCGGACCCGCGCGAGCCGCGTTTTCTGCACACCGTACGCGGCAAGGGCTATACGCTGAAGCCGGGACCATGAAGTTACGGCTGGGCGGGTTTTCGGTCGAGCGGGTGCTGCGCAAATTCCTGCCCCGCAGCCTGCTCGGGCGCTCGCTGCTGATTGTGCTGGTGCCGCTGGTGCTGCTGCAGGCGGTGGCGCTGCAGTTTTTCTACGGCAGCCACCTCAACGAACTGTCCCGCCGGCTGGCCGGGGGGGTGGCCGGCGAGGCCGGGTTCATGATCGACGAAATCGACCGCGCGCCGAATACACGTGGGCTGGTCATTCAGGAAACCGATAAGCACTTCCAGTTCAACACCGTATTCCTGCCCGGCCAGGTGCTGCGCCACCTGCCGCGGCCCGATGCGCCGGGGCCGGTGGATGACGACCTTGCCCGTGGTTTGGCAATGGAACTGCACCGGCCGTTCAATGTTGCCTGGAACACCACGCCGGACTTTATCCGCGTCAACGTGCAAATGACCGACGGCGTGCTGCGCATAGATGTGCCCCGCAAGCGGCTGTATATTGGCACGTTCTACCTGTTTTTCGTTTGGCTGATCGGCACCGCCGGGTTCCTGTTTGGCATCTCCGCGCTGTTTTTGCGGACCCAGGTGCGCGGCATTACCCGCCTGGCGGTAGCGGCGGAAAGCTTCGGCATGGGCCGTGATCCAGGGCCGATTAAACCCGAAGGCGCCATCGAGGTGCGCCGCGCCGCCACCGCTTTTAACCGCATGCAGGAGCGCCTGCGCCGCTTCCTCGCGCAACGCACCACCATGCTCGCCGGTGTCTCGCACGATCTGCGCACGCCGCTTACCCGGTTGCGCCTGTCCCTCGCGATGCTGCCGGATATCCAGCCGGACGAACTGGCGGAAATGACCGGCGATATCGAGGAAATGGAGCAGTTGATCGCCACCTACCTCAGCTTCGCCCGCGGCGAGGGCAGCGAACAGGCCAGCCCCACCGATGTAGCGAACCTGCTGGAGGACGTGGCTGCGGCCGCGCGCCGGGCGGGGGGTATAATATCATGCGAGGCACCCGAAGGCCTCACCGTAACCCTGCGCCCCGAAGCTATGCGCCGCGCCCTGACCAACCTGGTGGAAAATGCCCGCCGCCACGCCAGCCACGTGTGGCTTAATGCCGTGATAAACGGGCGCACCCTGCGCATCACCATCGAAGACGACGGCCCCGGAATCCCCGCCAGCCAGCGCGAAACCGTCTTCCGCCCTTTTGAGACCGCCTCCCCCGGCGGCACCGGCCTCGGCCTCGCCATCGCCCGCGATATCGTCGGTGCCCACGGCGGCGACATCTTTCTCCTCGACCGCCCCGGCGGCGGCTTGCGCGTGGTCATCGTACTACCAGCGTGAAATAGCCCCGGCGGGCGGTGGGTTTCAGCAGCAAGGCCAGGGGGTTTTACCCCCCTGGACCCCCAGCAAAGGCTAGCCTTTGCAATCCTTTAATAAGGTTTCTGAGAAGGGCTCGCCCAAGCCTCTCCAACGCCCGTGCGGCGAGCCCTTAGCGGGGATCCAAGGGGCAGAGCCCCTTGGCCTTACTTACTGAAACCCTGCCATGAGCCTATTTCACGCCGTGGTCGTAGAATGTAGCGGCCAGGGTGGTGAGGATTTCGTGTTGGGGGGTTTCGGGGGGGATTGGTGGGTAGAGTTTTAGGGTGACGGTACCGGGGGAGATGTGGAAGGCGCGGGGGCCCCAGCAGAGGCCGGAATTAGTGGCGGCGGGGATGAGGGGGAGTGCGTTGGCTTTGGCCAGGGCGATGATGCCGGGGTGGAGGCGGGCGCGTTTACCGGGGGCGACGCGGGTACCTTCGGGGAAGATGATGATCTGGCGGCCGGCGGTGAGGGCGACGGCGCAATCGGCGATCATTTTGCGCAGGGCCTGACTGGCGCCGCCGCGGTTGACCGGGATCATGCCGGTGGGTTCCAGCAGGGTGCCGAACAGGGGGATTTTGCTGAGTTCGCGTTTGAAGACGAAGGAGGGGTCGGGCAGCAGGGTTAGCCAGATGAGGATGTCCAGGGTGGACTGGTGTTGCGCGGCGAGGATGGCGCCGCCCGATTGGGGCAGGAATTCACGGCCTTCGACACGCAGTTTGACGCCGCAGAGCAGGCGTAGTGCTGCGATGCAGATGCGGGCCCAGCGTTTTGGCACGGAGTCCAGATGTGAGGCGCCCAGACGCCAGATTATGTGACCCCAGATGCTGAGGGCGGCGCCGGCGGCGAACATGACGGTGTTGAAGGCGAGGGAGCGGAGGAAGCGCAGGTTATTGATCCAAGGCTGTGAGGGTGGTGGCGAGGCGGCCGAGGCCGGAGCGGACCACGAGGTACTTGGTATATTCTCCGGCCAGCATCCGCAATGTGGGCAGGCTGAGGAGCTTGCGCATGGCGGGCGGGCGCACGGGTGCCGGGATGAGGGTGATGCCGGGCAGGGCCTGCTGCATTTCCTGCATGGCGCGGGGCATGTGGTAGTCGGCGGTGACGATGATGAGCGCGTGCATGTTGTGGGCCTGGGCCCAGTTGGCGGCTTCCAGCGCGTTGCCGTGGGTGGTGCCGGCCATGTGGCCGAGCGTGATGGCGCTGGCGTAGCGGGTGGCGGCGGCGGTGTCATCGGCGGTGAAGTCACCCAGGTAGGTGCCGTGGCCGGCGCCGGAGATGAGCAGCAGCGGGGCGTCGTGCGCGGCGAGCAAAGCGAGGGCGGTGCCGATCCGGTCGTCGCCGCCGGTGAGTGCTACGATGCCGTCGGCGTGCGGCATGGGGTTGGGCGGCGAGGCGGTGAAGACCACGGTGAGGAAGATGGCGAAGCCCGCCAGCCAGAGGCCGCCCAGGACCGCCAGGGTTTTGAGGATGAAGCGCAACAGGGAGAAGCGGCGGCGGCGGAAGCGTGGGGGGCGGCCCATTACACCAGTCTCCGCAGCCAGCCGCGCACGGTGATTTGCGCCGAGCCCCAGCCGATGATGGCGGCGACCAGGGGCAGGGTGGGCAGGGCGGTCCAGAGTGCGGGGGGCAGGCTTGGCAGGCCGTGGGCGGTAGGAGAGGCGGCGGGACCGGCGAACGGGGCGGCCAGGGTGGCGAGCCAGAACACCACGGGCAGGGCCAGCAGCGCGCCGGCGGCGGCACCGGTGACGGTGAGGAAGGTTGCGCGGGCGGCGAAGCGGTTGGCGATGTCGGCATCCAGCGCGCCGAGGGCGTGGATGATCTCGATGGCCTCGCGCCGTTGCGCCAGCCCGGCGCGGGTGGCCAGGGCGACAAGTGCCGCGGCGACCAGGGCGACGATGACCAGCACGGCGGCGGCGCAGGTTTGCAGGCTGCCGGTGAGCGCGGTGACGCGCGAGGCCCATTGGGAGCCGCTTTGCGCCAGGGTGCCGGGGGCGAGTTTGTCCAGCGGGGCGGCGATGGCGTCCGGCGAGCCGGGGCCGGTCCAGGTGGCGGTGATGACGGCGGGCAGGGGCAGGTTGAGTTGCGCCACATCCGTGCCGAGCCAGGGGGCGAGCAGGTGGTTGACGGCATCCGTGCTCAGCAGTTGCGGGTTTGTGACGCCCGGCATGGTTTGCAGGGCGGTTTGCACGGCGCCCAGGCGGTTACCGTCGTTGGCGGCATCCGGGGCATCGGGGTGGGGCACCTGGATGGTGAGCGCCGAGGTGGTGTTGTTCTGCCATTGCGCGGCCAGCATGGTGCTGGCCAGCGTGCCGGCCACGGCCAGGGCGGCGAGGAAGCTCATGGCCGCGACCAGCACGGGGAGCATCCAGTCCGCCAGCACCGAGTGCAGGCCCAGGGAGTCGGTGCGTTTAGCCATGCCGCTTAGCCATGCCGCTTATCCATGCGATGTGAGCCTGCCGTTGGCCATTTCCAGCCGCGCCGCCGGGTAGCGGGCGACCAGCGCCTGGTTATGCGTGGCGACGACCACGGTGGTGCCGAGGCGGTTGAGCGCGGTGATGAGGGTCATCAGGCGCTCCGCCTGTTCGTCGTCCAGATTGCCGGTGGGTTCGTCGGCGACCAGGAGTTTTGGCCGGCCGACCACGGCGCGGGCAATGGCGACGCGCTGCTGCTCGCCACCGGAAAGCTCGTCGGGCAGCGCCTCCAGGCGGCCGGAGAGGCCGACCCAACGCAGGATTTCGGTGACGTCGGCGTGAATTTGGCTCTCATTGCGCCGCGCCAGGCGCATCGGCAGAGCGACATTGTCGTAGGCGGATAGGTGCGGGAGCAGGCGAAAATCCTGGTAGACGACGCCGATGCGCCGGCGCAGCAGGGCGGCGTCGCGCCGGGAAATTTTCGCGGCGTGGGTGCCGAAAATGTCGATCCGGCCACGGCTGGGGTGTTCGGCCAGGTAGATGAGCTTGAGCAGGCTAGTTTTTCCGGCACCCGAGGGGCCGGTGAGCCAGCGGAAGCCGCCGCCGGGAATCTCGAAGCTGACGCCGCGTAGAACATCGGGCGCCGCGGCGGCGGCGTGGCCGTGATGTTGGTATTTCAACCAGACGTCGTCGAATTTGACCATTATGCCTTAAATTTCAGTTGCCTGTACCGGTTCGCCCTGGCTGGGCCGTTTGTTGGGTCCAGGCAAGGCCAATCGGTCTCGAATCAAGACCTTAGCGCAGGACCGACGTTTAGATAGACAGAAATTTGTGTCAATCGAAGTGATCGCCTTCCGAGGGGAAAGCTGCTGTCATTGGTGGGCGAAATCTCTCAATCGGGAGCCGTCAATCAGGCTTTTTCAACAGGTTGATATGGTTGAACGTATGAGTTGAAATACGAAACGGCGGCTGCCCCCAAGGTGCGGCACATCTAGAGAGTTCACGAACTGTTATTGCGCAGACGCGCCAAAAATGTCATTCGAAACGGTATCATGCGCCTATCATGCCCGAATTGTTCCACCGAATATGAAGTGCCCGATGCCGCACTAGTCGGGCGGAGCCGTAAGCTGCACTGCACGCATTGCGGGACCGATTGGCGGAGTGTGCCGCTGTCTCCGGATCTCGTGCCGATGACGGACGCCGAGCCCGCGCGCGTGGAGACGGATCAAAAACAGACACAAACCAGCACCGCACCCGCCACGGACCCGGCGCTGCCGCTTTTCCTGACCAGCGGGGACGACGGCGGCGCGTTGCCGTTGAACCCGGATGGTACATCCGCCGGCAGGGACAATTCCTTCGCCGAATTGGTCGACGCGGTGCGGAGCAACACGCTCGAATACGAGCCGGAGCCGCCGCCCCGCCGTCCGGCGGTTAATATCAGCAGTATGCCGCTCGTGGTAACGCTTGTTGTGTTGCTCCTGGCCGGCCTTGGCGCCCTGGCGTTCCTCACGCACCTTATCTGAATCTGACGCGACGCCAACGGGTGCGGCTTTTCGTGGGGCCTTGGGGGCAAAGCCCCCCAGGCCTTACTTACACCTCCCTTAACTTACATCTTCATCGACCCCGTTTGCATGAAGCGCTGGTGCCAGGAGAGGGCTTCGCCCGGCAGGCATGGCGATTGCTGGCCGTAGGAGCCTTGGCGGGCGCGGGTGTAGTAGTCCCGCAGCATCGGGCGGTAGTCCGGGTGGGCGCAGTTGGTCATGATGACTTCGGCGCGTTGCTTGGGCGAGAGGCCGCGCAGGTCGGCGAGGCCTTGTTCGGTGATGATGACCTGGACGTCCTGGTTAATGTGGTCGACGTGCGAGGCTTGCGGCACGATGGCGGAGATTTTGCCGCCTTTGGCGGTGGATGGCGTCATGAAAATCGACACATACGCGTTGCGGGCAAAATCGCCCGAGCCGCCGATGCCGTTTTGGATGCGCGAGCCCATGACATGGGTTGAGTTCACGTTGCCGTAGATGTCGGCTTCGATGAGGCCGTTCATCGCCAGGCAGCCGAGGCGGCGGATGAGTTCCGGGTGGTTGGAGATTTCCTGCGGCCGCAGGATCATTTTATGGCGATAGGCGCCCATGTTGGCGTTCATTGTGGCGGCGGCGGCGGGGCTAAGAGAGAACGAGGTGGCCGAGGCCATGCGCAATTTGCCGGCGTTGAGCAGGTCCAGCATGCCGTCCTGGATGACTTCGGTATAGGAGGTCATGTTCTCGAAGGGGGAGTCGAGCAGGCCGGTGAGCACGGCGTTGGCGATGTTGCCCACACCTGATTGCAGCGGCAGCAGCGAGGCGGGGAGGCGGCCGCGCGCGACCTCGTGGCGGAAGAATTCGATGAGGTGGCCGGCGATTGCGAGTGCTGCTTCATCCGGTGCGGCGAAGGGCAGGTTGCGGTCGGGGGCGTCGGTTTCCACGATGGCGACCACTTTATTGGGGTCGCAACGGAAGGTGGTCTGGCCGATGCGGTCGTCCGGGCGGATAAGCGGGATGGGCACGCGGTTGGGCGGCAAAGCCGTGCCGTAGTAAATGTCGTGCATGCCCTCCAGCGCCGGGTTCTGCCAGCGGTTGACCTCTAGGATGATTTTATCGGCGCGGTCCAGCCAGGTTTTGTTGTTGCCGACCGAGGACGAGGGGATCAACGCGCCGTCCGGCGTGATGCCGGTGACTTCGACCACCGCGGTATCCAGCGGCCCGAGAAACCCCTGCCACGCCATCGGGGCAACCTGGCTGAGGTGCATGTCAAAATATTCCATTTCGCCGCGGTTGATCTTCTCTCGCGCGATGGGGTCGGAGTTGTACGGCAGCCGGAATTCGATGCCGTCGGCTTTCGCCAGGGCGCCGTCGAGTTCCGGGCCGGTGGAGGCGCCGGTCCACACGCGCAGGCGGAATTTTTCTCCCGCCGCGCGCTTTTCTTCCATGCGCGCCGCCAGGGCCAATGGGACAGCTTTCGGGTAGCCAGAACCGGTGAAGCCGCTCATGCCCACCGTGCTGCCGGAGGTGATGAATTCGGCCGCCGCTTGCGCGCTCATTACCTTCTGGCGCAGCTGATTGTTCTGGATACGTGAATTTCCGGTCAGGCCCATGTCCGCTCCTCAAGAGTTCTGGTGAGGGCAGCATGTAGCGGCCCTCGGTCGGGGAGCGATTGTCTTAGATCAAAAAGCCCGCGCGCGTTTGGGTCTAAAATTTCAAAGCAGGGCTGCGTTGCTATCGCGCGGGCGTGCGGCGGTATGCTGCAACGCAACAAAACAACCCGCTAGTTCTGCCGCCCGGTCCACTTGGCTTCGTAAATCTTTGCGCCAGGAGGCGGAACATATGTTTTGTCGGCTTCGATATCGGAGAGGCGCAGCGCGTTGAGACTGATGAGCAGGGCGGCGGTGTTCATCATGCCGGGCGGTATCCATTGGATCATGCCGCCGAGCATCTGGTCGTAGGTGGGGGAGATGGCGGGGAAGAGCCGGCCGCAAAGTGTGTAAAAAGAGTACAGGTCCTGGCCGCTGAGCGCGATGTAGGAGCTGACGGCGATCTGCGGGAACATCACCAAAAAGCCGGCGGCGGCGCGGGCGAGGTAGGAGTAGCGCGCGGCGGGTTTTGGGCGCGGGTCCAGCACCACCAGCCAGAACAGCAGGCCGCCGAGCAGGCAGGAGATGTTCATCACCGCGTAGAGCAGCGGGTCGATCATCGCGGCGAAATGCACGGCGGGGATGAGCCAGACATCGGTGGTGATAATGAAAATGGCCATGCTGGGCAGCGGGTGGCAGAAAAAGCGGCTGAGGCTGTGCAGGCGGCGGCTTTGGCACAGGCGGAGCAGCCAGGCGGGAACGCCAAGCCGCAGCACCTCGGGCATCCAGCCGATGGCGATGCAGAAGGGGGCTGCCATGCCGATGGTGACGGCCTGGATGCGGTTGAGGAAGAACATGTGCTGCGAGACATATTCAAAATGCGTCTGCAGCACGAAGTAGATGCTGCCGAGGCCAATGAGGAAAAACCACTGGCGCAGGCGGCCGGGTTTTTTCTCGGGCGCGATGCGGGCCATGCCGCGCAGATACCACAGCAGCACAAACCAGCAGCCGAGGAACTCCGGGGCGTTGAAGATGAAGGGGAACAAATAAGGCAGGTGCGCGGGGAAGAACCGGCAAAGCAGGTCTACGATAACGGCGGCGAGGATGAACAGGAAATCAACCATTCAGCCGGTCCATCGGCACGCCGGCAAGGTCGCGGCTGGTGCGGATTGTTTGCAGGGTTTGCACTTTGGCCACGTGCGGCGCGCCGGTGAGGCGGGCGGTGAGCTGGTTCTCGTGCGCGGCGTCGCGGGCGACCAGTTTGAGCAGAAAATCGCCGCCGCCGCGGATCATGTGGCACTCGCGCACCTCGGGCCAGGTGGCGACCAGCGTTTCGAAGCCGTCGAGCACCGCCTGCTTCTGGCTTTCCAGCCCGACGATGACGAAAAAGGCGATCTGCCAGCCGAGCTTCTGGCCGTCCGTGCGGGCATGGTAGCCCTGGATGAAGCCCGCTTCCTCCAGCCGGCGCACGCGGCGCAGGCAGGGCGGCGGGGAAATACCGGCGCGTCTGGCCAGTTCCACGTTGGTCATGCGGCCGTCTTCCTGCAATTCAGCGAGGATTTTGCGGTCAATTTCATCGAGCTGTATCGGTTCGGCATCGCGCGGCATGGTTTGTCCTAATGGTCTGGCGTCGGCTTTGCGCAATATAATTACACAAATTCATTTGGCCAGGGTATGTTCATTTTAAGGCGGCGGGGTTTGTGCGTGGCCAAAAAGGTAAAAATGTCAGGGGTTCCAGGCCTTAAGCGCAAACGCCCGCTTGTATCGGCGACGGGTCAACAGATATGCTGCATACCTGATTCACTAATATGGATGTTTAACGAGAATGGCTGAGGTGAGGAAAACCCGCATACTGATCATCGGCGCGGGGCCGGCGGGCTACACGGCGGCGATTTATGCGGCGCGCGCCAATCTGGCGCCGGTGATGGTGGCCGGGCTGCAGCCGGGCGGGCAGCTGACAATTACCACGGACGTGGAGAATTATCCCGGCTTTGCCGAGACCATCCAGGGCCCCTGGCTGATGGAGCAGATGGAAAAGCAGGCCGTGCATGTCGGCACCGAGGTCATCTACGACATTATCACCAAGGTGGATTTCTCGGCGCGGCCGTTCCGCGCGTGGTCGGATGCCGGGGTGGAGTTCGTGGCCGATGCGGTGGTGATCGCCACCGGCGCGCAGGCGCGCTGGCTGGGGCTGGAGTCCGAGAAGAGGTACCAGGGCGCCGGGGTTTCCGCCTGTGCCACCTGCGACGGGTTTTTCTACCGGGGCAAAACGGTGGCGGTGATCGGCGGCGGCAATACGGCGGTGGAAGAGGCGCTGTACCTGACGCACCACGCCAGCCACGTAACGCTGGTGCACCGGCGCGATAATTTCCGCGCCGAGAAAATTTTGCAGGACCGGCTGTTCGCCAACCCGAAGATCACCGTGATCTGGGACCATGCGGTGGACGAGATTCTGGGTGGCGGCACGCCGGCGGTGGTGACGGGGGCGCGGCTGAAAAACGTGAAGACCGGCGCTACGCAGGACATCAACGTGGACGGCGTGTTCATCGCCATCGGGCATTCACCGGCGACCGAAGTGTTCGGCGGGCAGGTGAAGACCGACGCGGAAGGTTTCATTATTACCAAACCCGGCAGCACCGAAACCTCGGTGCCCGGCATATTCGCGGCGGGCGATGTGCAGGATAAAATTTTCCGCCAGGCGGTCACAGCAGCCGGTACGGGCTGCATGGCCGCGCTGGAGGCGGAGAAATATCTGGCGCAGCTACCGTTGCAAGTCAGTGAGGCAGCATAAAAATGACCGGGCAGAAAATGGATTGGGACAAACTGCGGGTGTTCCACGCGGTGGCGGAAGCAGGCAGTTTTACCCACGCGGGGGATACGCTGAACCTCAGCCAGTCGGCGGTTTCGCGGCAGATTTCGGCATTGGAGGAGGCCCTCGCGGTGCCTTTGTTCCACCGGCATGCGCGCGGGCTGATTCTCACCGAGCAGGGTGAGGCGCTGAACCGCACCGTGCGCGAAGTGTTCGCCAAGCTGGCGATGACCGAGGCGCTGCTGGCGGAAAGCAAGGAAAAACCGGCCGGGAGGCTGAAGGTGACAACCACGCACAGCTTCGGCGTGACCTGGCTGGCGCCGCGGTTGAAGAATTTTTTGGCGGCGCACCCTGATGTAACGGTGACTCTGCTGCTCGATGACACCGACCTGGACCTGGCGATGCGCGAAGCCGATGTGGCGATCCGCATGCATCCGCCCCGCCAGCCGGACCTGGTGCAGCGGCACCTGGGGGAAATCCGCAGCCAGATCTGGGCCTCGGCCGAGTACCTGAAAGCCAATGGCACGCCGCAAACGGCGGAAGACCTGGACCACCACAAGCTTATCCTGTTCGGCGACCGCAAGCCGCCGGTGCCGGATGTGAACTGGCTGGCCGAAGTGGGCCGCAAGGACGGCACGCCGCGCCGGGGCGTGCTGGAAGTGAACTCGCTGCAGGCCATGCTGGTGTGTATCCGCAACGGCATGGGCATCGGCGCGGTGCCCGACTACCTGGTGCAGGACACCACCGGACTGGTGAATGTGCTGCCTGACCTGAAAAAACCGCCCAACGAGATGTATTTTGTGTATCCGGAAGAGTTGCGGAACAGCAAACGCGTGTCGGTTTTCCGTGACTTTTTGGTGAATAGTATCTCTGAACGTAACGCTCCGAAGCCCTGATTATGCCCAAGGCCGCCGTGAAAACGGCGGTTTTGGTGGGTTTTGGGCGGAGCGCCGCGTGGCCATGCATAATGCGCGGGGCCGCTGCGTAACCGGCGCCGGGAATAATGCGCCACATTACCAAATTAACACTTAAATATTTTTTGATTGTGGCTTATATACAACAATGTCCGGTGCGAGCTGGACATCGTCCGGTCCGCGAGGGCCGGATTGGGACCCTCGGGTCCCAACGTCTCCCAGACGTGAAGCCTCCCTGTTGACTTGACCCGTGGGCCCATTGGCCGACGGGTCTTTTTTTTGGGCTTGCGGCGGCGGTTGGGGGAACTGGAGCGGGTAGCGGGAATCGAACCCGCGCATCAAGCTTGGGAAGCTAACAGGCTACCATTACATCATACCCGCCCATAGGCGCACACATAATCTGCCACGCCGGGGTGCGCAAGCGCGGCCGGCATTGACCGTGCAAGCAGCCGGGTTTAGGCGGGAGGTCACCTCGTGATTTGTCCGGCCGGATTGCGGCGAGGCGGTATTCCAGCGAATACCATTAAATAAACGCGCTAAAGAGGCTGTGGCGCCGCCGTGCGCCACGTCCCCCGTGGCCGGACTTGTTGAAGCGAGGGGATTTGAGATGAGCGATTCCGATAACCAGCGGCTGGCGACAAAGCTGATCCACGCCGGGCGTATCCGCACCAATTTTGACGAAAACAGCGAGGCGCTCTTTTTGACCTCGGGTTTTGTGTACGAGAGTGCGGAAATGGCCGAGGCGGTGTTCGCCAACCAGATCCCACATTACCAATACTCGCGCTTCTCCAACCCCACCGTGGTGATGCTGGAACAGAAACTCGCGGCGATTGAGGGCGCGGACGTGTGCCGCTGCACGGCAACGGGCATGGCCGCAGTCTCCTCCGCCATGCTCGCGGGCCTGAAAGCGGGTGACCGCGTGGTGGCCGCCCGCGCGCTGTTCGGCTCCTGCCATTGGATTGTGAGCACGCTTTTACCGCAATATGGCATCACCACCGTGTTCGTGGATGGCGGCGATATGGCTGCATGGCGCGAGGCGCTGAGCGTGCCCACCGCCATGGTGCTGCTGGAAACCCCCTCCAACCCGATGCTCGATATCGTTGACCTGCGCGCGGTGTGCGGCCTGGCCCACGCCGCCGGCGGCATCGTGGTGGTGGATAATGTGTTCGCCACCCCACTGCTGCAACGGCCGATGGAATTTGGTGCTGACGTGGTGGTGTACTCCGCGACCAAACACATGGACGGCCAGGGCCGCGTGCTCGGCGGCGCCGTGCTGGGGCCGAAGAAATGGATGGAAGAGGTCTACCAGCCGTTCTTCCGCAACACCGGCCCCACCCTCTCGCCCTTCAACGCCTGGGTCATCCTCAAAGGCCTGGAGACCATGGCGCTGCGCGTGAAAGCGCAATCCGCCTCGGCCGAAGCCATTGCCATTTTCCTGGAATCCCAGCCGCAAGTTTCGCGCGTGCTGTACCCCACGCTCGCCTCCCACCCGCAACGCGAACTCGCCATGAGCCAGATGTCCGGCGGCGGCACGCTCGTCACCTTCGAGCTTAAAGGCGGTAAGGACGCGGCTTTCGCCATGATGAACGCGTTCAAAATCATCACCATCTCGAACAATTTGGGTGACACCAAGTCGCTGGCCACCCACCCCGCCACCACAACCCATATGCGTATCGGCCCCGAGGAACGCGCCCGCTTAGGGATCACCGACGGCACGGTCCGCCTCTCGGTCGGCCTGGAAGACCCCGCCGACCTCATCGACGACCTGACCAGGGCGCTGGGGCACGTTAAGTAAGTGAAGGGGGTTCTGCCCCCTGGCCTTGCTTATTGAACCCCCCCAGGTGCCCTGTTAAGGTTGCCGCCAATGTCGGTGGGAGGTTTGCGTGGCGGTTAGTGCAGTTTTTACGCGTTTGCCGCGTGCGGAGCTGGGGGATTTGGTCGCTGCGGCGCGCGATGACGATCCGCAGGCATTTCAGTCGTTTCTGGCTGCCAGCGGTACGTCGGTGGCGGATTATGATTTCGATGGCGAGGTTTTTTCGGTGTTGCTGCCGATCCTGTCGGAGGATTACGACATCGATCTGGAGACCAGCGAAAACGAAACCGTGGCAGACATTGCCGAGGCCACCGAGGCGCTGGTGTTCATCATGACCGCCGAGGACCAGGGCAAATACCTCGAAGCCCTGAACCCGGATAATTTCGACGAGGAAGAACTCGCCGAAGCCTACGAGGATTTCATCGAAGACGAAGATGAAGCCGCCGGTGAAATGATGCTGGCCGCCGTCAGCGCCCTCCATACCGCCCTCGCCGAAGCCGACCCCGGCCACGTCATCGTCGTAACCGTGGGATAACCCCGGCTGCGGATGTTTAGTTAGTAAGGCCAAGGGGCTCTGCCCCTTGGATCCCCGCGAAGGGCCGCGCCCTTCGATCGGCATTAGTGAGGGTCTTGGGCGGGAGGGGTATCCGCCCGCGCCGGCCATTGAATTTGCTCTACGGACTTAGCGGGCGGATACCCCTCCCGCCCAAGACCCTTATTAGCGGATTGCAAAGGCGAGCCTTTGCTGGGGGTCCAGGGGGTAAAACCCCCTGGCCGTACTTAGCGAACACCCGCAACCGGGGTTATTTCGTGTTTTGCGCGGCGGCCTGGAGGTCGGCGGCGTTGGCGAGGATGCGGTCTTCGAGGCCGCTGGCGGTTGCGGGGTCGGCGGGGGTATCGGTCCACTGGCCGTTTTGCTCGGTTTGGTGGAACACGCTGACCTGGATGGCGTCGGCGGTTAGCTGCTGGCCCAGGATATAGGCGTTGACTTTAAAGCGTTCGCCCGGGGTTGCGGGGGGTGTGTACCAATCGGTGATGATAACACCGCCGAAGGGGTCGGCCGAGACGAGCGGCATGAAGGCGAGGGTATTGAGGGTTGCGCGCCAGAGGTAGGCGTTGACCTGAATTTGCGTGCCTGGGGCGGTGGTGCTGCTGCTGCCTTTGCCGAAGGTGAAGATCGAGCTGCCGGTATCGGTTGCCATGGCGCCAGGGAGGTTGGCGGTTTGGGGGTTATAGATTTCCGGTGTCGTGGTTTGGGGGGCGTGGCTGCATGCTGTTAACGCCAATGCGCCCAGGAGCACCCCGGCGGGGCCGGCAATTTTTTTTGAAATCCGCAACTGAACTCTCCAAACCTGAAACTTGCTGGTTGTTTAGCCTTCAACCTCCGCCGCGCCAAGGCCCCGGCCATAAATTGCCTTGGAGGCGCGGCTGGGGGTGTGCTGGTGAGGCGGGCATAGAAAAAGGGTGACGGTTGCCCGCCACCCTTTTTTGAACAGCTAACCTTACGGCTACGCTGTTACCACTTGAAGGTAGCACCGGTGCCGATGGCCTGGACCTGTACGCTGTTACGGGCGTTGCTGGTGCCATTGTTGCTGAGATAACCGGCGACCTGATGAGCGTGGCCGTACATGTACTGCACGTACAGGCTCAGGTCTTTGCCGATGACGTAGTTGGCGCCGACGGCGGTGCCGTATTCGGAGAGCGAGCGGCCCCGGACTTTGCCGCCGGGGGTGTAACCGCCCGCGGACTGGCTGTCGAAGAAGCTGGCGCCGACCACATACGGCCCGAGCACGTAGGAAGCGCCGATGGTGTATGCCAGTGCGTCGCGGGTGCCTTTAACCTTGAAGGCGTAGCCATCTTTAACCTGGCCAGCCTTGACGTTGGCGCCCACGGTCAGGCCGGCGAAGGTGGTCTGCGCGCCGATTTGGAGGACCTCGAGATCGTCGAATTTCTGCGCGGCGGTAAGCGGGGTGGTGCCGTTGTAGCGGATCGGCGTGCCGTGGATGAAGCCGATGTCGGCCTTGGTGGCGAAGCCGTTGGCCTTCAGCGTGTAGAGCATGCCCGCGTCGAACGTGTTCTGGCGGCGTTTGCCGAGGTCGGAAGCGGAGGTGGAGGAAGCAAGGTCAGCAGCCGTCGAACCGGCGGTGCTGTAGCTGCCGTAGCCTTCCTTGATGCCGTTGGAGTTCGGCTCATAGCCGACAGTGGCGCTCAGGCTGCCGCCCAGCAGGGGTTCGACATAGGCCGGGGTGATATACAGGATTTTGTTGGTCGCATACAGCGAGGAGGTATCGGCATAGATGAAGTTGCCGGGGGTCGCGCCGGAAGGCAGCACAATAACCTGCGAGCCGTCGCCGGGCCACTGCGAACCGTCGCCGAAGGCTTCAATGACACCGGTTTGCGTCAGGCCGAAGGCACCGTCGGTCTGGCCGAAGCGGATGAAGCCGACGTCGGGCGTGCCGAGGTAGCCATAGGCGCGCTTGACGTAGATTGAGGAAGTGCCCTGTGTGCTGCCCGTGCCTGTGGTCTTACCCGCGCCGACGCCGGCGTCGGAGGTGGTGGTGCGCAGTTCAATCTGGGTACCGTAGTCAACGCCCGAGACGGTCTGGGCATCAAAGCCGGCATAGAGGCGGACGTCGCCATTGGTGGCGACCGAGCTCAGCTTGTTGCCGGAATAGGTGTTATAGGTGGAGCCCATGTCGTTGATGCCGAACTGCAGGTAGCCGTTCAAATGCACGACGACGGTGCCGGCGGCGACCGGCTTAACCGGCTGCGCCATGGCGCCGGAGGTGGCGGCGAGCAGAGCGCCCATCGAGGCCACGGAGGCCAGGAGTAAATTGCGCATGAAAATTCCTTCTCTTTGAGCCGGTAGCCCGGCGGGGACGTATGTGACAGACTAAAACCCTGTTCCTGAACGGCCCTGCCTTGGGGGCGAGCCGCTCGGATTTGCCCTTAAAACGCGCATCCTGGCGCGGAGGCAATCTCCGAACTGTAATGTTGAGGTAATTCATGACAACTGTGGCGGAAACGACACATGTATATGACAGGAGTGTTAAATGAGTTTGGTAAGTTTTATGACAAAACCATGACAGTTCGACTATTATGACAATATGATGACGAACGGCCTATAAAATAGGTAGGCAAAAGTGATTTTCTAATTATATCAGGTATTAGAGGTTAAATACGCCTCAATAGCACCACAGCCAGCGCAGGAATCTCCCAGACGGCGGATGGTGTTTCCCTCAATTCCACCCAGGGCGAAGGGTTTTGCCCGCCCGGCGCGCCGCGCCAGGGTTTGGAAGCCGTAAATCCCCAGTACGGGCGCGCCGGGGTGGCTGGCGGTGGGGAAAACGGGCGAGATAAAAACAATTTTCGCGCCGGCGCGTTTGGCCCGGTGCAGCTGCGCCTGGTTGTGGGCGGAAGCGGTAATAAGCACGTGGCGTGACAGGGGCAGGAAACCGTGCCGCTGGCCGCCGCGCAGGTGCACCCCGGCGTGCAGGGCGGCGGCCAGCCGGGTGTCGCCCGCCACCACCAAGGTAATTTTGCGCGCCCGGCAAAGTGCGGCGAGCGCCGCCCCCAAGGTGGCGCGGTCCGGCGCGGAATCATGGCGGAACACTATGCCGCACAAGCCGGGGCCGCACAGGCCAGGCGGCAGGGCGCGCACCACCGCCAGCAGGTCCGGCATGCGTGCGGGATCGGAGAACAGCCAGAGCGGCGGCGGCCCGGAAATCCGCTTTACCCTCCGGCCCCAGGCGATTAACCGTGCATCCATGGCTGATATTACGATGATCTCACGCAACCTTGCCAGCATTCACGCCCGCATGGCCGCCGCCGCGGTGGCGGCCGGGCGCGATCCGGCGAGCGTAACGCTGATCGCGGTGAGCAAGATGCACCCGCGCGAGGCGGTGCTGGCGGCGCTGGCGGCGGGGCAGAGCGTGTTTGGCGAAAACAAAGTGCAGGAGGCGGAGGAGAAATTCCCCATTCCCGGCGCTAAACTGCACCTGATCGGCGCGCTGCAGACCAACAAGGCGGCCCATGCGGTGCGGCTGGCCGATGCCATCGATAGTTTGGACCGGGAAAAGCTCAACGACGCGATTGCCAAGGCAGCCCAGGCGGCGGGGCGGCTGCCGGAGTTGCTGGTGCAGGTGAACGTCGGTGACGAGCCGCAAAAAGCTGGGGTGGCACTGGCGGATGCGGATGCGTTCATCCGCGCCAGCCGGGCGCGCTTTGGCGAGGCGCTGCGCGGGCTGATGTGCATTCCACCCGAGGGGCTGGACCCGCTGCCGTATTTTAAGCGGCTGGCGGCAATGGCGGATGTGCATGGGCTGGCGGTGCGCTCGATGGGCATGTCCGGCGACTTTGAGATCGCCATTGCCGCCGGGGCGACGCATGTGCGCGTCGGCACGGCGATTTTCGGCGCGCGATCAATTTTACGGGAAACTTGATTAAACTTTAACAACTGTGGCGGATTCTGCGCCGAGCGCTCTGTGCGCCCAGGCAAATAGCCTGTAATGCCTGCGCTGGTTTTAGAAATTCTCGTGGAGAGCAACCCCGGTGATCAGATTATCGGTCCCGTTCAGGCAGGCTGTATCGCGCCTCACCTTCCCGGTGATGCTGATGTTCTCCTTTGCCCTTATACTTATCGGCCGCGCAGACCAGGGATTTGCCGACCGGCTGCGTGCCGGGCTGGATGATCTGCTGGCCCCGGTATACGCCGTCATCTCCGCGCCGGTGCAGGCGGCAGAGAGCGGGACCGGGGCGATCGGGCATCTGTTCGCGCTGAACTCCGAAAATGCCCATTTGCGCGCCGAGAACGCCAGCCTGCTGCAATGGCAGGCGGTGGCGATGGCGCTGGAAGCGCAGAACGACGCGCTGAAAGCCACGCTGAATTATACCCCACCCGCCGCGCCGGCGTTTTCCACCGGCGATGTGGTGGCGGATCTGGGCGGGGTTTACGCGCGCTCGGTGCTGGTGGTGCTGCCGCCCGGCACCAACCCGGCGGCGTTGGCCGGTGCGGTTGCCATGGATGGGCGCGGCGTGGCCGGGCGCGTGGTCGAGGCGGGCGGGCGTTCCGCGCGCGTGCTGCTGATTACTGATTTGAACAGCCGGATACCCGTGGCGCTGGGTACGAGCGGTGCGCCGGCGCTGATGACCGGCACCAACGGCGCTGACCCGGCGCTGCTGTATTGGGCCCCCGGCCAGCCGCCGGCTGAAGGCGCCATGGTGCTGACCAGCTCCGTCGGCGGCGCGTTCCCGCCCGGCCTGCCGGTGGGCGTGGTGCATTACGATGCACAGAACGACCCCATTGTGCTGCCGCTGGCGGATTTGGACTCGCTGCGCCTGCTGCGGCTGTTCAGCTACCCGGACAATCTGCCGGTGCTCACCCCGATCCCGCATACCGTGGCCAAGACCGCCGCCGTTCTCCACCACCGGAAGAAATAGCCAATGCGCCGGCCAACCCCATGGCGGCGGCTGGATGCCGCCTCGCGCTATGTGTTTCCCTTTGGCATGCTGGCGGCAGGGCTGTTCGTGCTGGGCGTGAATTTCGGCCTGCCGGGGCAGGCGCAGTTGCGCCCGGTGTACGCCGTGGCCTGCGTGTTTTTCTGGACGCTTTACCGTCCGTCCTCAATGCCCGCCCCGTTGGTTGGCTTAAGCGGGCTGTTGCTGGATTTGCTGGGGATTTCGCCGCTGGGGCTGTGGGCGCTGCTGTTGCTGGCGCTGCACGGGGTGGTGCTGGCCTCGCGGCGGCGGCTGGTGCCGCAGGGGTTTCTGTTCACCTGGCCGGTGTATTCCGGGCTTGCCGCCGGGGTGTTCGTGCTGGCCTGGGGCGCGGAATCGCTGCTGGCGCTGAGCCCCTTGCCGGTGCTGCCGGTGGTCACGGAAATTGGCTTCGCCACCTTGCTCTACCCGGCGCTCGCGGCGTTTTTCGTCCGCGCGCACCGCAGTGCCGCGGCGGCCGAACTGGCGTAATGCTGGATTTGCATGCTTGATTTGCGCGTTCGGGGTACGGACAGGCCATGAAGCGTGAGACCAAGGACCGCTCGGCCTTTAACCGCCGCGCGCTGCTGATCGGCACCGCGCAGCTAGGGATTTTTGGCGCGATCGCGGGCAAGTTGTATAATCTGCAGGTGTCGCAGCACGGTAAATACGCGCTGCTGGCGGAACAAAATTCCATCTCCGAACGGCTGGAAGCGCCGATCCGCGGGCTTATCACCGACCGCTTCGGCACCATTCTGGCGGGCAACCAGCAGCATTGGCGCGCATTGTTCATGCAGGCGCTGGCGCCGGACCCGCAGGCGGTGCTGGATAATTTCTACCGGCTGGTGCCGTTGCCCGACGACGAAAAGGCGCGGATTGCGACGGATTTGGCGCACCGCCCCGGCTACATTCCGGTGCTGCTGAAGGATTTCCTGGACTGGCCGGACATGGCTGCCCTTGAGGTGAACACGCCGGACCTGCCGGGGGTCGTGGTGGAGGTGGGCGCCAGCCGCTCGTACCCGTTCGGCCCCGGCCTGGCGCATGCGGTGGGCTACGTGGCGCGGCCCAACGCGCGCGAGGCGGCGGCCGACCCGGTGCTTTCGCTGCCCGGCATCCGCGTTGGCCGCACCGGGGCGGAGGCGGCGCAGGATGCGGCGTTGCGCGGCATGCCGGGCTTTGTGCAGACCGAGACCAATGTGCATGGCGAGGTGGTGCGCCAGGTGGCGCATGACGACGGCACGCCGGGGCAGACCGTGGCGCTGGCGCTGGATGCCGGGTTGCAGGCACTGGCGGTGCAGCGGCTGGCCGACCAGGCCGGAGCGGTGGTGATGCTGGATGCCAATACCGGTGAAATTCTCGCCATGGCGAACAGCCCGGCGTTTGACCCGGAATTGTTCGACAAGGGTGTGCCGGCGGCGACCTGGGCCGGCTGGATGGCCGACGCGAAAGACCCGCTGCAGAACAAGGCGATCTCCGGCCTGTTTGCGCCCGGCTCCACGTTCAAGCCCACGGTGGCGCTGGCGGCGATGAAATCCGGCGCGCTGACCCCCGATACCGTGCTGACCTGCATAGGCTCCTTCACGCTGGGCGACCATGTGTTCTGGTGCGACAACCACGTGGCGCATGGCTCTATTACCTTGCACACCGCCTTGCAGGTGAGCTGCGACGTGTTCTTCTACCAGGTGGCGCTGATGGTCGGGATCGACCGCATGGCGGACATGGCGGCTCAGCTTGGCTTGGGCACGGATCTGGGGATGGATATGCCCGATGCCTCGCCGGGGCTGGTGCCGACGCTGGATTGGGCGCGCAGCCGGGGGATCCATTGGGCCGAGGGCAGTACCGTGGTGCAGGGCATCGGCCAGGGGTACACGCAGCTTACGCCACTGGCGCTGGCAACGATGATTGCCCGCGTGGCAACGGGCAGTGCCGTTGGGCCGCATATTACGCGCCGGATTGGCGGGCAGTTGCAGGATGGCTCCGACCCTGGCGACTGGCCGGCGCTGGACGTTGACCCGGACCATCTGGCGGCGGTCCGCCAGGGCTTGTTCGAGGTGGTGAACACGCCCGCCGGCACCGCCTATGCCTCCCGCCTGACGCTGCCGAATGTGCAGATGGCGGGAAAAACCGGCACCGCGCAGGTGCATAACAACACCGCCGCCGAAAAGCAGAAAAACTTCAACGACCTCACCATGGCGTGGGAGGACCGGCCGAACGCGCTGTTCGTCGGCTTCGCGCCGTATGACAATCCGCGCTATGCCATTGCCGTGGTGATCGAGCATGGCAATTTTGGCGCGCAGTCCGCCGCCCCGGTGGCGCATGATCTGATGACCTATGCGCTGACCCATGACCCCGCCGGGCGCGATACGCCGCTGGGCGGGGCGGCTGGGGTGGCACCTTCATGATACCCGAAAAACTCGCGCCGCAGCGGCCGTTCCGTGACCCCTCCTTTGGCCTGGTGCGCAAGTTTGTGCGGATCAACTGGCTGTTTGTGCTGTGCGTCTGCCTGCTCGCGGGCGTGGGCTATACCGCGCTGTATTCCGCCGCCGGGGGCGCGCCGGTGCCTTATGCCAACGGCCAGCTGGTGCGCTTCCTGGTTGCATTGGGGCTGATGCTAGGGATTGCGATGGTGGATATCCGCCTGATCGCGAAAATCTCCTGGCCGGCCTATGCGCTGGGGATTTTTTTACTCCTGGTGGTGATGAAGTTTGGCCATACCGGGTTGGGCGCCAAACGGTGGATGACGGTTGGGGGCGTGGAAATTCAGCCGAGCGAGCTGATAAAATTGTTTTTGACCCTGGCGCTGGCTGCGTATTTTCATCGCGCCACGCAGGAGCGGCTGAACCACATTCTCTTCCTCCTGCCGGCGGTGGGGGTGATTTTGCTGCCGGTGGGGCTGATTTTGAAGGAGCCGAATCTGGGCACTGCGGTGATTACCGCGTTGATCGGCGCCACGGTAATGCTGGGTGCCGGGGTGCGCTGGTGGAAGTTTGCGCTCGTGCTGGGCGTGCTCGTGGTGGCGGCGCCGCTGCTGTACCACCATTTGCACGACTACCAGCGGGCGCGGATTATCACGTTTATGAATCCCGGCTCGGACCCGCTGGGGGCGGGGTATAATATCATCCAGTCAAAAATCGCATTGGGTTCGGGCGGGTTTACGGGCCAGGGATATTTGCATGGCACGCAGAACCAGTTGAATTTTTTGCCTGAGAAACAGACGGATTTCGTGTTCACCATCATTGCCGAGGAGTTCGGCTTTCTGGGCAGCATCGCGGTGCTGGGGCTGCTGTTCTCGATTGTGGCGATGGCGCTGTATACGGCGTTGTGCAGCGCGCATGTGTACGGGCGGCTGGTGGCGCTGGGGGTGGGGACGAATTTTTTCCTGTACTGCTTCGTTAATCTTTCCATGGTGATGGGGCTGATACCCGTGGGGGGCGTGCCGCTGCCGTTGATCTCCTACGGCGGCTCGGCGCTGACGGCGGTGATGCTGGGGTTTGGCGTGCTGATGTCGGTGCATGTGCACCGGGATGTTGAGTTTGCGAATGAGGAATTTTAGGGCGGGAAATGCATCTGCTCGTTTTTGATTCCGGCATTGGCGGCCTGGGCGTGGTGCGGGAAATACGGCGCCTGCAACCGCATGCGCGGATTACCTATCTCGCCGATAACGGGTTTTTCCCATATGGCGAAAAGCCGGACGCGGTGCTGTTGCCGCACATCGTGAAACTTATCGGCGGGGCCATCGGGGTTTTTAAGCCCGACGCGGTGGTGGTGGCGTGCAACACCGCGAGCACCATTGCGCTGGTGGCGTTGCGGGCGGTGTATGCGGTGCCGTTTGTGGGCTGCGTGCCGCCGATAAAACCGGCCGCCGCCGCGAGCAAGAGCAAGGTGATCGGGATTCTGGCGACCGCCGCGACCGTGCGGCGGGTTTATTTACAGGATTTGATTGAGAAGTTTGCACCCGAGTGCGAAATTCACAGCCTGGGCACGCCGACATTGGCGGAGCTGGCGGAGCAAAAATTCCGTGGCTTTCCGGTGGATGTGGCAAGCGCGGTGGCGCCGCTGTTCATGCAGCCGGGGGCGGAGCGAATTGACGCGGTGGCGCTGGGCTGCACGCATTATACGTTTCTGCATCCGGAGTTTCAGGCGCTGTATCCGCACATTGCGTGGTTTGACCCAGCGTTGCCGGTGGCAAAGCGCACGCTGGCGGTGACGCAGGATTTAGCGCCAGCGCACGGCGGGTACGCGGGCACAGCGTGGTTCACCGCGCCGTTGCCGGATTTTGATGTGATGCAGGCGCGGCTGGCGGAGTTTGGCTTCTACGAGGTCCGGCAGGGGTTGCCCGCAGCTTATACCAGCCGCCGAATTTTCTGACTCTCCGGGGATTCCCCCGACGCGGTGAGTTATGATTCGATGTTTCCCGTTGATTTGATTGATGGGAGGCGGTGATGGCTGTGGCGATTGCGGTTAC
>Ga0182014_10000267_pt1 | contig 65525 bp, 72 predicted proteins | sample 612S2DmetaG_FD_120489 | JGI IMG/M metagenome (GOLD analysis project Ga0182014, IMG submission 120489) | Permafrost microbial communities from Stordalen Mire, Sweden - 612S2D metaG | ecosystem: Environmental > Terrestrial > Soil > Wetlands > Permafrost | place: Sweden: Stordalen | collected...
GAGTGTCGCGGTGGCGAGTGACCCAATCGTTATTCCGGGACCGGTCGCTTCGTTTGTGACCACGTCCAACGTGGGCGATCTTCTCGTCTATACCAATACCGGTTCGACGCTGAATTCCTGGTCGGTTCTCGACGTCTCCACCTTGACCCTGGCCCCGAAGGTCGCCGGAACGCTCTCGATGGCCTACAACGCGTCTGGCGTCGACATCGCGGCCCTCACGAGCAACGGCGACGTCGAACTCTTCACCTCCCCGATCACGGCGAGTCCGAGTGCCCTCAGCGACCATGCCGTGACCGCTCCAGTGTGGTCGGCGCTCAACGTGACCAGCGTCGCAACCGGGGCGCCGCCGCTCAGCGGCTCGATCTTCGTGAGCGCGACGCCGACACAGACCTCCATTGACGGCCAGGCCGCCAATTGGGGCGACCTCTTCTCTCTCTCGAACACTCCCGGTTCATCGACTTGGTTAACCACCGACGTCTCAGCGACGGGCGGCAGTTCTGCGCGCACCGTCGGAGACGCCGTGACGGGTATTCAAGTGGGCACGACGCTCACGCTCTACGCCGCGGGCGTGGACTCTCCTCCGCCCCAGGGTGTCGGCGTCTACGCGATCCCCTCGTCGAAGTGGAGCCAGGCCATCACCGACGGCTGGCCCATCGTCAGTGAAACCGGTGGACTCGGCACACAGAGTTCGCCCTGGGTTGGCTTCACGTCCGCCACTACCGTCGCCAACTCCCCCGATTTCCTCATGGGTCAGAGCATCTACAACTCGCATAAACGCGTCACGTGGCTCTCCTTTTGGACCGTGAGTGGACCCCTGAAGGGCCAACCACAGACCACGACGAACTACTACAACCACGGTTTTGCCGCGGGGGCGTGGGTGGCGACGCAGATCGACCAGTACCGTTCGCTCGGCGTCGGACTGAAACCGGACTGGGTCATCTTCGACCCCGAGGGATACCCCGACAACCATTCCGGTTTGGACGCTCCGGGCGGATCGTCCAACGCCACGCTCGCTGTGTACGCCACCTACTGGAGTGCGATGTTGAAGGGCTGGGCGAGCGGCATGGCGTCGGTCGACCCGTCACTCAACGCCGGGGTCTACGCCTCGCAGTCGGAGTACCGCAATTACAACCTGGTCACGCAGTCCATGCCGGTCTTCGTCGCCATCGCCTTCGGGAACGGCGGCCCGACGCCGATCGGCGGCGCGACCGGTTCGAATATTCGCGGCTACATATCTTTCGCCGCCGCCTGCACCCCGGCCTCAACCCTGGCCCAAGAAGAGTCCACCCTCCTGAACCCGCCCTGGTCGGGTCAGTTCAACACGTTGCAGTTCAACGCGGGCGTGTACTGCGCACCGACCACGCCGTAGTCTGGGCCCATGAGCGACTCCACCGAAACGTCTGACGCCAACGAAAGCGCTGAACCCACGCAGTCCAAGGAATCGAACGATTCTTCGGACGCTTTTGGCGAGAAGGTCCAAGACCTGCGCAATCGAATCAAGCACCTCACCCAACCGCTCGTTGACTCGCTCGACTCTCGGCTGCGCGATCAGATCGACCGTCGCGTCGATGACCGCGTGGAGGAACGAGTCCAAACACTGGTCGACGAGGCCCTCGCCGCGCGACTCTCGGTGATCGAACGCGCTATCGCCGACATCGACCGCGCACTGAAAGAACTACAGGGCAAGTAACCCTAGGGGGTCTTCTCGTTCGACGCCTGCGAATCGCGACGTTCGCGGTCACGGCGAACGGCCCAGCGCAGCGTCAACACGACGAGCACCAGCGTCGCCGCAATGAAGACCGAGAAGACCGCGATGAACACGTCGTCACGCTACGACGTGTCACACCAGGGCGCAAAAGTGGATGCATGACCACGACGCTCGATTCCTCTCCCCTCAGTGTGGTGGAGGCATTGCGCGGCGACCGGTCTAAGCGTCCACTGATCGATATCGCGAGCGCCGGTGGTCTCCGGTCGCTCCTCGAAGACGGGATCTTCGAGATCATCGGAGCCCAGCGCCTTGCGACACCGCTCGTCGTGCGGACCTCGTCACTGCACCAGCGCTTGGCCACGATCGATCTCGCCATGTCGACGCCCGGACGTATCCGCGGCGTTCTGATCGGACAGCTCCTTCGACTCCTGAGTGTTGGGATGTCGATCGATCACGCGTTCGACGACGCCGTCGCGACGTGGCGCGCTGAGGTCGGCGCCAACGAACTGATCCAACAGCTCGACGCACTCGATGACGACGACCGCGCTCGACTCGCGACCGACGTTGCCGCCCACTGCGTCACGTTGACGCGCGCTCTGGGAGAGATTCCGGCGCGCTGGATGCCGCGCAGCGCAGTTCGCGCGACCCAACGGCTCGCGGGCGGCAACGTCGTGCTGCGCGACGTCGTTGACCTCATGATCGGCGCCTCGACGAGTGATGTGGCGTCAATCGCCCTCTTTGACGTCACCACCTCCCCACTCGGCGAGGGCGCCGAACGTTCCATGCGCTTTCACGCGCTGATGCACACGCTGCGAACGTCGGTGATGCCGTTGCGCACCTGCACGTTCTCGAGCGCCACCGGCGAGATGTGGATTCGAGACGTCGACTACGAATTGCTGGCGCGAAGCGTGCAGGACGTACTTAATAGCGTCCGCGACCAGTGGAGCGCAAAGTGACGTTGATGCATCGCCGTCTCACCAGGTCCGATCTCAACGAACTCGTCAGCGCGGCGCCGGCGGCACCCGTTCAGTTGCTCGATGCGCACCGTGCGTCGCTCACCACGCGATTTCGCGCCGTGAGCGTGCCGGGCCATCGTCGACTCGACGCGTGGAGCGTCGAGCGCGCCGGTCGAAGCAGCAACGTGTTTCGTTGGTCGCCCGCCACGGCCCGACGAGTCCTCGGGAACGCCTCGCTTCGACGCCTGGCGACCCAGCCCGCGTCGGTTCGCGACGCCGTACGCGACGAATTGGGCGATCAGATGCTGCGCGCCGCGTCGGGGTACTCGAGGAGCGGCTCACTTTCGCACTGGCTGGCTTCGGCGCCTCATCCGGTCATCGGACTCGTCACGGCCGAAGCCGTGAACTGGGCGACGCAACTCCAAGAGATTGCCGAGTGGCTGGACGCGACGTGGGAGGTCCCGACGAGCGACGCCTACTACGACGTCGCCTCGGCGCGAACGACGCTTCGAGCCCGTCGAGACCTCGTCGTGCGAACCAGTGAATCTCGGACCATCGTTCGCGTTCGTAGTGGATCACCGGGCAAGAGTGCCGGACCGGGGTTGCGCGCCGATCTCACGATTGAGGCCCTGGCCGACCACGACGGCGTAGCTCCGGTGCGCTACATCGGCCTATGGCCCGAGGCCGGGGTCTGTCTCTCGGTCGACGGCACGATGAGCGACCTGCGCAGCGGCGCGCGTGATTTGGTGCGCACCGCCGTCGCTCAGCGACGTCGAGGGACCCTCCTGGCCGCCTAGGTTCTGAATCAAGGGGCTCCCGAGTAGCCTTTATGGGTCATGACCTTGAGAACTTCCCTTAGAAATATCGCCATCATCGCCCACGTGGACCACGGAAAAACCACGCTCGTGGACAAAATGCTGCGTCAAACCGGTTCATTCACGGCCCACGAGGAGCTGACCGACCGGGTCATGGACTCCGGCGACCTCGAGCGCGAAAAGGGCATCACCATCCTCGCCAAGAACACGGCCGTCAAGTGGAACGACCTCACCATCAACATCATCGACACGCCTGGTCACGCCGACTTTGGCGGCGAGGTCGAACGGGGACTCGCCATGGTCGACGCGGTCATCTTGTTAGTCGACGCCGCCGAGGGTCCCCTCCCGCAGACTCGGTTCGTGCTGCGAAAGACGCTCGAGAAGCGTCTGCCGGTCGTCCTCGTCATCAACAAGGTCGACCGTCCCGACGCCCGTATCAAGGAGGTCGTCGAAGAAGTGGAGAACCTCTTCCTCGACTTAGACGCCGACGAACACCAGATCTCCTTCCCGATCCTCTACGCGAGCGCCCGTCAGGGCTGGGCATCGCTCGACGTCAACGACACGTCGGGTGACCTCACGCCGCTCTTCCAGACCATCGCGGACTACGTGCCGGCACCGGAATACGAAGAGGGCCACGGACTCCAGGCACTGGTCTGCAACCTCGACGCCTCCCCGTACCTGGGACGTCTGGCGCTGTGTCGAGTGATCAATGGCAACTTAGAGCGCGGTCAGCGCGTCGCGTGGTGCCGCATCGACGGAACGATCGAACACGCCAAGATCACCGAACTCTTCATCACCGAGGCGCTCGAACGCGTCCCCGCCCAGAGCGCGGGTCCCGGTGACATCGTGGCGGTCGCCGGATTCGAGGACATCACCATCGGTGAGACCCTGGCCGACCCGGAGAACCCGATCGCGCTCGAACCGCTCCACGTGGACGAGCCGAGCCTCTCGATGACGATCGGCATCAACACGTCCCCGCTCGCCGGCACCGAAGGCAAGTTGCTGACGGCACGAATGGTGAAGGACCGACTCGACCGCGAACTCGTGGGTAACGTCGCTTTGCGGGTGCTCAACACCGAGCGTCCCGACGCCTGGGAGGTTCAGGGACGAGGCGAGCTGCAGTTGGCCGTGCTCATCGAGACAATGCGCCGCGAAGGTTTTGAACTCACGGTCGGCAAGCCCCAGGTCGTCACGAAGATCGTGGACGGCAAGGTGCACGAACCGGTCGAGCACGTCACGATCGACGTGCCCGAGGAGTTCGTGGGCAACGTGACGACGCTCCTCGCCACGCGCAAGGGCACCATGACCGACATGGTCAACCACGGCACCGGTTGGGTTCGTCTCGAATGGCGAATCCCGGCGCGTGGACTGGTGGGGATGCGTACCGAATTCATGACCGAGACCCGCGGCTCGGGCATCATGCACTCGAACTTCGATGGCTACGCCCCGTGGTTTGGTGACATCCGGCTCCGTCAGAACGGCGTGCTCGTCGCCGACCGGCGTGGTGACACGACCGGCAACGCGCTGCTCGACCTCGAACAGCGCGGCGTGCTCTTCGTCGGTCCCGGCGTCGAGGTCTACGAGGGGATGATCGTCGGCGAGAACGCGCGCTCGGACGAGATGAACGTGAACCCCACGAAGGAAAAGAAGCTCACCAACATGCGCGCCTCGGGCAGCGACAACACCGAGCGGATCGCGCCGCCCACCATCTTCTCGCTCGAACAGGCCCTCGAATTCATCGCCGATGACGAGGCCGTCGAGGTCACGCCCCAATCGGTTCGTCTGCGCAAGGCCGTTCTCGACGTCGCGGCGCGCCACCGCCTCCATAAGAAGAAGTAGTCGTCAAGTAGCATCTTCCCCGGAGGGATGACAGAGCGGCCGAATGTACCGGTCTTGAAAACCGGCGTGGGCTTGCCCACCGTGGGTTCAAATCCCACTCCCTCCGCCATTCATCATTCGCGTGACAACGGGATTGCCTGGAGGGTACTGTTCATCTCGTGGATGACGCCGAGCTCCTGAAGAGTCTGCTCGGTGGCGACGAATCGGCCTTCAGCGAATTGGTGCGGCGCTACCACTCGACGCTGGTGAAAGTGGCGCGCTACTACGTGGCGAGTGCGGCGAGCGCCGAAGACGTCGCCCAGGACACGTGGATCGCGGTTCTCAAGGGCATCGAGAAGTTCGAAGGGCGAAGCACCTTCAAGACCTGGTTGCTGCGTATCTGCGTGAACCGCGCCCGCACGTCCGGCGTGAAAGAGCATCGATCGATTCCGGTAGACCCGAATGAGTCTGGTCCGACGGTGTCGGCGCACCGATTCGACCAGGGCGGCTTCTGGAGTGACCCGCCGGTTCCCTTCACCGAGGCCATCGACACGCGACTCGACAACACCGCGGTCCTCAATGCGGTGCGTGACGCGATTGATGCGCTCGCTGAGCCCCAACAGGCCGTCGTAACGCTTCGCGACGTTGAGGGACTATCTACTCAGGAGGTGGCCGCACTTCTCGGACTCAGCGAGGCGAACGTGCGCGTGATCGTGCACCGCGGTCGAGCCCGCGTTCGAGAGATCGTCGAAGAGGCCATGAAGGGATCGAAGATATGAAGTTGCTGCCGTCACCGCTGGTGTGTCGCGACGCCGTCGAACTGGTGAGCGACTATCTCGACGGCACCCTGTCACGTCGCCAGCGCCGACGTCTCGAAAAGCACCTGGCCCAGTGCGACGCGTGCAGCGCCTACCTCGATCAGATGCGCGCGACCATCGCCGCGAGCGGCACGGTCGGTCCCGAGGACCTCCCGAGCGAGGTCGTCGAGGGCCTCGTCAACCTGTTCCGTCAATACCGAGCCGACGAGTGAAGGGCCCCCATGGCTTCGTCTGACTCTCCAATCACCGTCTACGGCGCCAGTTGGTGCCCGGACTGTCGCCGCGCCAAGCAGTTCCTCGCGTCCCACCGCGTGGCCTATGAGTGGATCGATCTCGAGGAGTTCCCCGAGAAGACGACCGAGGTGGAAGCGCGCAACGACGGCAAACGGATCATCCCGACGATCGTCTTTCCCGACGGCAGTTTCCTCGCCGAACCGTCGAACGACGAACTGGCCGATCGCATCGGCCTGTCGCGCGTGACCTCGGAGAAGGAGTACGACCTCGTCATCGTCGGTGGGGGTCCCACGGGACTCACGACGGCGATCTACGGCGCTCGAGAGAACGCCAAGGTGTTGATCGTCGAGAAGTCAGCGCCCGGCGGCCAAGCCGGCGTCACCGAGCGTTTCGACAACTACCCCGGATTCCCCGATGGCGTGGGCGGCGCCGAACTGGCCGAGCGCATGACCCAGCAAGCGTTGCGCTACGGCGTCGAAATCCTCGAAGCCGTGGGGGCCACAAAAATACGACGCGACGGACCGATGATGCGCGTCGAACTCTCGACCGGAGACTTCGTCCTCGCGCCGGCCGTACTCGTCGCGACCGGTTCGACCTATCGACGCACGGACGCCGAGGGCGAAGCGGACCTCATCGGTGCCGGCGTCCACTTCTGTGCGACGTGCGACGGACCGTTCTACCGCGGCGCCAAGGACCTCACCGTCGTCGGCGGCGGCAACAGCGGCCTCGAAGAGGGACTGTTCCTCACGCAGTTCGCCGACCACGTCACCGTCGTGCAGGCCCTGTCAAAACTGACGGCCAACAAACTCCTTCAAGACAAGGTCGTGAACCACGCGAGGATGTCGGTACTCCTGGACACGTCGGTCACATCATTCAACGCGAACGAGTCCGGCAAGCTGGAGTCGATCACCGTGTCCTGTGACGGAACCGAGTCGATACACGAGACCGCCGGCGCCTTCATCTTCATCGGTCTCGATCCCAATACGAGTTTCCTCGAGAACTCGCTGGACGTTGACGCGCGTGGATTTATCGTCACCGACACAAATTTTCGCACGAGCGTCGACGGAGTTTTCGCGGCGGGTGACGTGCGCTCCGGTTCGACCAAACAGATCGCGTCGGCCGTCGGCGAGGGCGCGGCGGTCGCAATTCAGATTCGCTACTACCTCGACTCGTTGGACCGCGTCGACGTCAATAGTTGACATTTGATGTAGTCGCGCGAGCTCGCGCGTCGCGTTGCGCAATTTTTCGCAACGCACCCACACGCGCGTAACTTTTTTCTGACGTGGCGTGATCGCATCGTTGCGCGCGCGTATTCACAGCAGATACTAAAGAAGTAATTCAAGTATCGCCAGTAACGTCTTAATAGCGGCCGCAAATTTCTCACGTAATACACGTGCGTTCTTGCTAATCGCATCACACACAAATGTTTGCCGAACGGAGCGTTGTAGATGCCAAGGAAAAGTTTCGACGCCTCAGTGCTCGGCGAGTTCTTTTGGAACTCGACCGACCTGTTGTCGATCCTGGGCAGCGACGGCACGTGGAAGATCGTCAACGCGGCGTGGCCCGAGCACATGGGCTGGTCCCTCGAAGACCTGCAGAGTAGCCCCTTCATTGACCTGGTTCACCCGGATGACGTCGCGGCAACCGTGCGCGAGTTCGACCGTATGGTCGCGGCACCGGACGCCACCTTGATCGAGTTCCGCAACCGCCAACGTCACCGAGACGGAACGTACCGATGGATCGAGTGGAGTTGTCAGGGCCGCAACGGCATGGTCTTTTCCGCCGGGCGCGACGTCACGAGCCAAGTCGAAGGACAGATGGAGTTGGCGGGCAGTCTCGAGACCACGCGCGCGATCCTCGACGCGGTGGTCGATTCGATCATCACCATCGACGAACAGTTCCGGGTGCTCGACGTCAGTCCCGGTACCGACCGAATCTACGGCGTTTCGCACGACGAGCGACGAGGTACGAACTCGCTCAACATTGTCTTGCCCGATGACCGCGATCACGTCGCAACGGAGTTGCGACGTCTCTTCCGCGGTGAAGATGGGTCGATCACGAGTTATCGCTTCCGAGCGCACAACGTCGACGGCACAACGCTGACGATCGAGACCCGCGGACGACTAATTCGCGATGAGGCGGGCCACGAACCTCGAGCCGTACTGGTCTCGCGCGACGTCACCGAAGCCGTCGCCGCCGAAGCGGTTCTGAAAGAGGCGAAGGAAGCGGCCGAACGCGCCAACGCCGCCAAGAGCGAGTTCATGTCGCGCATGAGCCATGAATTGCGCACGCCGCTCAATTCCGTGCTCGGATTCGCCCAAATACTCGAAATGGAGTTGACGTCACCCGACGCGCTCGAGATGGTGGGCTTCATCCACAATTCGGGCGCGTACTTACTGGAACTCATAAACGAAGTACTTGACATCTCGCGCATCGAAGCAGGTCACATCAGCGTCCTGATCGAGCCGATCGCACTGAAGGATCTCGAGAGCGAGTGCATCGAGCTGGTCACGCCCCAGGCCAGTGAGCGCGGTATCACGATCTCCTCCAAGTCCAATTACGACTACCACGTGCTCGGCGACCAGCAGCGACTCAAGCAGGTCCTCCTGAACCTGTTATCCAACGCCATCAAGTACAACCGAACACACGGCACGGTGACGCTTTCGTGCGAATCCAAGAGCGACAAAGTCCGATTCTCGGTCAGCGACACCGGCCCCGGCATCAGTCCGGACCTGCTCTCGCGGTTGTTCACGCCGTTCGACCGTTTGGACGCCGAGATGACCGGCATCGAGGGAACCGGTCTCGGACTGGCGCTCTCCAAGGGCCTCATCGAGGCGATTGGCGGCGCCCTCGGCGTCGAGAGCAAGGTCGGCAAGGGTTCGACGTTCTGGATTGAACTCCCGGCCGCGGAGTGCCTGGCGTCGTGCCCCACCGCGAGTCAGCCAAACTTGGCCCTCTCGGCCTCGTGCCACGCCGCGACGTCGAACGTGCTCTACATCGAAGATGACCTCGCCAACGTGCAACTGGTCGAACGGCTCTTGCTGCAGCGACCGAACATCAACCTGATCACGTCGCTGCTTGGTGGCCTGGGCGTCGAACTGGCTCTGCAGTATCGACCGGACCTGATTTTGCTTGACGTGCACCTCACGGATATTCACGGGTTCGAAGTACTCGAGCGTCTCCAGGGCGATTCACGCACCGTCGACATTCCGGTCGTGGTTCTCTCGGCCGACGCCACGACGTGGCAACGCCGGCGCTTCCGCAACGCCGGCGTCTACAACTATCTGTCGAAGCCGCTCGACCTCCATATGTTGCTCGATGTCATTGACCAGCACGTCGGTGCCGGCGCCGCGTCGCTCGTGATCGCGAACGCCCGCGAGCACGTCACCGCAACCTGAGTTCTCGCCTCCGCACGTCTCAGGGCGTGATACGAGAACGAATCTCTTTCATCCACTGATCCGCCGATCGTCGAGCCTCAGCGACCTCTTCTCGTCGACCCGTGGCTTCCACCCCGGTGACCGGATACGAGCCGAGGAACTTCACGCGAGCGAGGTGGGTCTGGAGATCGGCCAGGCAATCGGCGACGACGTCGTCGGCGACGTGACCTTCGAACTCGATCACGAAGCAGTAGTCGCCCAGTCCGCGCTTCGTCGGCCGGCTCTCCAATTTCGTAAGGTTGATGTCGCGCGCGGCGAAGCGACCGAGAATCCCGTAGAGCGAGCCGGGACGGTCGGAGTCCTGGAAGCAGACAATGGTTGTTCGGTCGTGACCCGTGGGCGCCGCGACGCGCTCGCGGGCGACGACAACGAATCGTGTGGCGTTGTCGGGATGGTCCTCGATGTCGGTCGCGAGCGCGACCAGACCGAACAGTTCACCGGCCAGGGTCGACGCGACCGCGGCCCACGGTTCGCTGGACTGCGCGACCTCTCGGGCGGCTTGTGACGTGGAGGTGGTCTGTTCGATCGTGACGTCGAGTCCGTGCAAGTAGCCGCGGCACTGCGCCAACGCGTGCACGAAGCTGCGAACGCTGGTCAGGTCCTCAATCGCGACGCCGGGCCGGGCGAGCAAGTGCAGTCGTATCGGGATGACGATCTCTTGCACGATCACCAACTCGTGATCGAAGACCAGTCCGTCGATCGTGGCTGACACCGTCCCCTCGATTGCGTTTTCGATCGGCACCAGTCCCTGGTCGAGCGAGGAATCGGCGACCGACGAAAGAAGATCGGCCAGCGTGTCGCACGCGATGCTCTCGACGTTGTCCATCGTGGAGACGGCTTCGTGAGAGAACGAACCCTCCGGTCCGAGGTAGCCAATGCGCAGCGTTCCCATCACGTGAGGATAGTTCCACGACCCCGGGGGCCTCGCCGCACCGGGTCTGGTGAGGTCGTTTGAGGTCGTACGATAGACAGGGATCAATTTCGAAAGGCCGTGCAATGGGGCACCCGATGTTTGAGTATGACGCCACGCTGGCGGACGAGGTCTTTGACTACTGTCGAGACCGCCTTTCGATGGACCCGGTACCACTCGACTTCGGGAGTTTGAACGCGACGGCCCCGGGCGATATGAAGGGATTCATCCGTCCCGAGGGTCACGACGCCGACGAGATTCTCGAGTTCTTCAAGAACGATTTGGCCCCGGCGGTCGTCTCGATCGACTCACCCGGCTTCCTCGCCTTTATTCCGAACGCGCCCACCAAGAACTCGTTGCTGTTCGACATGGTCGTCGCCTGCTCGGGCCTCAACGGCACCAGTTGGTTGGAGTCGAGCGGCGTCGTACTGGCCGAGAATCTGGCCCTCGAGTACCTCGCGGAGTTGGCCGGCATGCCCGAGGGCTCCGGCGGCGCGTTTGTCTCCGGGGGATCGTTGGGCAACCTGTCGAGCCTCACCGTGGGACGCGACATCGGACGCGCCAAACATCCGAACCTGTTGCCGCACGAAGTGCGCTACGCGATCTCCGCGGACGCCCATTCGAGCATCGGTAAGGCCCTGCACGTACTCGGCGTCCAACCGCTCATCGTGACGACCGACGACCACCGCTTCACGCGGGCCAGCCTCGAGCAGGCGATGGCGGATGACCCGAACACCGAGAACGTGATCGGTATCGTCGCGACCTCGGGAACGACGAACGCCGGCATCGTGGATGACTTAGAGGGCCTTGGCAGCTACGCGCGCGAACACGATCTGTGGTTCCACGTCGACGGTGCCTACGGCGGGGCCGCGCTGTTCTCACCGACCGAACGACACCTCCTCGCGGGGTTGCGACACGCCGACAGCTTCATCGTCGACCCGCACAAGTGGCTCTTCGGGCCGCTCGACTGCTGCGCGCTGATCTATCGCAACCCGACCGTCGCGCGCAAAGTCCTCGCCCAACAGGCCGGCTACCTCGACATCTTGCACTCGAGCGACGACGAGCACTACGAGTGGAACCCGTCGGACTTCGCGATCCACCTGTCGCGCCGAGCCCGTGGTCTCCCCTTCTGGTTCTCGCTCGTCACCAACGGCACGGCGGCCTACGAGAGCGCCGTGCAGAGCGCGGTCGACATCGCCCATCGCACGCAGCAGAAGATCGCAGCACTCGACTACGTCGAGATGGTCCGACCCATCAGCCTCTCGATCGTCCTATTTCGCCGTAAGGGCTGGACGAGCGAGCAGTACACCGAGTGGAGCCATCAACTCCTGCGTGATCAAATCGCCTTCGTGACGCCCACGAAGTGGGAGGGCGAGACGGTCGGTCGTCTCGCGTTCCTACATCCCAACACGACGGACGAACTCGTGGATCAGATCCTCGAGTCGATGAGGGACTAGAGCCCTTCCAACAACGGATCGCTGGGCGTTCGTGCGGCTTCGCCCCGTTGCGACTTCCGTCGCCAGGCGATGCCGCCCAGCGCCTCGAGCACGATGCGGTTGCCCAAATAGGCCGTGATCTCGGCGTGATCGTACGGCGGGGAGACTTCGACGACGTCGAGGCCACCGACGTCGGTCTCCATCGCGATTCGGCGTACGGCGTCGAGCAGTTGGCGACTCGTCAGCCCGCCCGGTTCGGGCGTGCCGGTCCCGGGAGCCGAGCCCGGGTCGACGACGTCGACGTCGACCGACAAGAAGACGGCATCACAGTCGCTCGTTGCGATCGCGATCGCTTCGTGGAGAACGTCGTCGAGCCCGCGCGACACGATCTCGCTCATCTCGAATGAGCGCATCCCCTGCTCGGCCATCCACGCCAGTGTCGCCGGTTCGGGCCAGTAGCCGCGCAGTCCGATCTGCAAGAAGCGGTCACCGCGACAGGCCCCGGATTCGATGAGTCGGCGCATGGGAGTGCCGTGTCCGTACAGCGAACCCATCTGCGTGTCGCCGGTGTCGGCGTGGGCGTCAAAGTGAATCACCGAGACCCGTCCCCAGCCAACGTGTCGAGCCACGCCCGTGACATCCGGTAGAGCGATGGTGTGGTCGCCACCGAGCACGATCGGGATGACGCCGGCTGCGGCGACCGCGCTTACTCTCTCTTCCAGCAGACGAAGCGACTTCACGGTATCGCCCGAGGGCATCTCGACGTCCCCGAGGTCGACCACCGCAAGGTCCTTCAGCGCGTCGACCCCGAGGGCGAGGCTCGGCCGCATCCCGTCGTGCGGCAAATAATCCGTGACGCGAATCGCTTGGGGACCGAAGCGGCAACCGGGTCGGTGCGACGTCCCCCCATCGAAGGGTGCGCCAATGATCGCCGCGCCCGACGTCGACCATTCAGCCGGTACGTCGGGGTCGGCCGCGGGCACGCCGAGGAACGTGGCGTCCGGCCCGTAGAGGTTGCCTATGCGCATGATTCGACCCGCCTACGGCGTGCGATTGTCAAACTCGCTTTACGCATACGTCGTCTTGATCGCCGCGGACAGTTCGTCGAGGTGGTTGACGACCAACGAGACGTGCCCGTCTCCGGCGAAGAAGCGCTTGCGCGCCGTCGGCAGACTCTTCGCCAACCACTCCCCGTGCGTGCGCGGGACCATGAGGTCCTGATCGCCGAACCATACGGAAACGGGGACGGTGATCGTGGTGGGGTCGAAGCCCCACTCCTTCATGATCGCCTGGTCGTCGTCGTAGAAGCCGCGCCATCCGAACTCGAAACCTTGTCGCATCGACGCGGCGAACTCCTCGCGTGCGGACTCGGGTTCCAAGACCGCCTTGTCGGGCTCTGAGAGCAAACCGCCGAACATCTCGACGACATTGTCCTTGGTCGCTACGGCGAATGCGTCGCCGTACATCGCCATACGGGCTTCATATTCGGGACCGCCTTCTTTGGCGAGCGCGAACTCCTCGACGTTCTCCGGGCCCATCCCTTCGGTCCAGTCGAAGTTCAGGTTTGTGGGCACGACACTGGCGAGCGACCACGCCGCGAGACAGCGCGGCGCGTCGAGCGCCGCGCAGGCGAGCGCGTGTGGTCCGCCGCCGGACCAACCGACGACGACGTAGTCGCCTCGACCGAGCGAATCCAACGCCACACGAACGTCACCCACGACCGAGGCCACGTCACGACCTTCGAGACGCGATGATTTGCTGTAGCCCGCGCGTGACGAGGTGACAATGAACAAACTGCCGTCTTCGGCGAGCGGCGCGAGCATCTTCACCAGATTCGCCGAACCCGGGGTTCCGTGATGAAAGAGGACAGTGTGACCGGACGGCTCCCCGAGGGTGGCCACTTCCAGGTATCTGCCATCAGGCAGTTCGATCAATACTTCGTTGTAGTGCATGGTATTTCCGATCGCCGTTTCAACTCCCACCCTACGCTGGCGAGATGTCGTCGTCACGTTCGGTTTCGGTTTCGCAGTTGATCCACGCCCCGGCGTCGCGGATCTTCGATCTCCTGGCCGATCCGCGTCAACACGCTCGCCTGGACGGATCTGGTTCGGTCTCGTCGGTGAAGAACGCCCCCGAACGTTTGACGCTCGGCTCGACCTTTTCGATGCACATGAAGATGGGGTTCGGCTACATGACGCGCAATCGGGTCGTCGAGTTCGAAGAGAACCGTCGCATCGCGTGGCACCACTTCGCGCAGTTCGTTTGGCGCTACGAGCTCGAAGAGGTCGAGGGTGGCACGATGGTCACCGAATCGTTCAACTACGACAAGCCGTGGGCTTTCGTCATCATCGCGATGGGCTTCCCCGAGAAGAATCGACTCGCCATGCAAGCGACGTTGCGGCGACTCGAAGAGCTCGTCACCTCGTGACGGTGAGCGTCACGCCGACGTCCAAGAGTTCGACCCAGGTCTGACCGGGCGTCATCAGGGCCGTTTTCCCGTTTGCCGTCTTGTACTGGATGACGTCGGACTTCGACGGACCTCGCGACCACGTACCCGTCGTCTCCAGGCCGTCGACAAAGAAGGCCGCGGTCCCCGATCCCTGCAGGTTCGCGTAGGAGGCCTCGGTGCCGATGCCGTTCACGTAATTCACATACATGACGATGACGTTCTTGGGCGACTCACGAACACCGGTGCCGGTCACGTCAGCCTTGCCGAAGAGCGTTCGATCCCACGACATCGAAGCTGTATCCCACGTCCACGTCACCGGGTAGATGCTCGGGAAGGGGACGATGAAACTCACGACTGGCCTACCACCCGCGATCTCCTTGGGCGTCCGGTAAGAGAACAGTGCCGGCGGCGGCACCGGGGCGCCCCCGAAGGCGAAGAGCTGGGGCGCGATCGCGAAAAGGTTGTGAGGCGCGTAGAGGTTGGGGTCGCGGAACATCGCGGTGCCGGCACTCGACTCATCAATCAACTTCAAGCCCGGTACCGTCGAGATACTCGCCACGGCGTAAGGCGCGCCTCCGGAGTAGGCAAAGATCCCGCCCAGGGGCCACACGACCTGAGTATCGGTGGGACGCACCGAACGCACTGGTCCAACTTTCGCGGGTGCGTGCGAATTGAAGATCGCCGCTAATCGCGTGATGCCGCCGTTCACGATTTCTTCGTAGACAACGTCGGCCTGATCAATACCCCATTGGGGCAGCGCTTCCGGTGTGTTCTCGATCTTGACGGTCAACGCCGGTCGCTTCACCGAGAGGCCAGTTGGATCGGGCAGGCCGCTCAATGGCGCGGTTGGGTACTGCAGCAACGTCGTGGTCGTGGTCGGTGCCGTGGTCGGCGTCGTCGTGGTCTTATGAAAGTGAAGGAAGGCCAGTCCCCCGATCGCGGCGAGCACAACGACGACGACGATCACGGGGAGTGTCTTTCGCATTCTCCAAACCTACTTAACGATGCTGACCGTCCTGTGCCAGTCCTTCGTCGAGAAATAAACGCTTGAAGATCACAGTGTGCGGCAACATTGTCTCAGGACTGAGGTGCTCCGAACCCTCGACGCGAAGCCATCCCACGGATTCATAGAAGCCCAGCGCCGTATCGCGACCGTTGGCCCAGAGTTGCTCGGCGCCGAGTGCGCGTAGGTCCTCCTCGGCGAAGGCGAGTACGCGCGCGCCGTACCCGCGTCCTTGGACGTCGAAGTCGGTCGCCATGTAGCGCAGTTGGAACGTGACGAGCGAGGGGTTCATCGGTGGCGCGGATGGGAAGAACGACGCGCTCACGACCAGCCGAGCACCGAGGAATCCGCCGTAGTGGAAGGACGTCTCATCCCCGTCACGCGGATCGGGACGATAGATCGCGGGGTCGTCGTTGCGCAAGATCCGTCGACGAAGACCGTGGAGTTGGTCGGCCGAGACGCGCTCGACGTGAAAGTCGTCGTCAGTCAAGTTGCTGCACCATCGTGATCAAGGTCAATGAATGATCGCGCTCCATTTGGAAACTCTCTCCGTTCGGTCGAAAGCCCACCTTCTCATAGAAGGCGCGCGCCCGCAGAACCGACGAACCCACGTGCAAGTACACCTCGTCGACCCCATGTCCCTTGGCCCATTCCCCGATCGAACGGACCAGGAGTACGGCCGTGCCCGTTCCTCGTTCGCTCGGCGTCACGTACATGGCGTAAAGCCACCGCGTTCCGGGGTAGGCGTCATTGAAGCCCCCCGACACCATGCCGACCACGCGACCGTCCCGATCGGCCAAGTAGTACAGTCGGGTCGAAGCCGCGTTCTTCCACTGCGCGTCGGACCAGCGCAGCGACTCCTCGTAGGTGGATCCGTAGGCGTCGGGGGTGTCGCTCAGCGCTTCGAGGCGAATCACGCGCAGGTCCTCCCAGTCATTGGTCCCGCACAGTCGGATGGTTAGCGTCGACTCACTCGTCATCGGTCATACGCGCGGCCACGTTGCGTTCGGCGGGAGTTCCCTCGGCCAGATTGTCACGCACCGCGTCGTGATCGACGTCCGGTCGATTCTGTGACAGCTTGGCCTTGCCCTGGATCGCCTCGACCGCGATCTCGATACCGACGATGGCCTTCACTTGTCGTTCGACGTACTCCGCCGACGCGTCCTCGACGTGCCACTCGGGCGATCGGCCGAGCTCGAACTGGTCGGTGACCAAGCGCACCTGTCGTTGCAGCCATTCGGAATCGTCGTGCACCGTGAGGTGACCGCGGACTTCGGTCGCGACGTAATTCCAGGTCGGCACGACACCGGGGTTCTCGAAGCGGCTCGGATAGTTCGACGGCGACACGTAGGCGCTCGCGACGAGGAAGAGGGCGAGGACCTCGTCACCGTCGTTCAGCGAGCGCCACCACGAATTGGCCTTCGCGACGTGAGTGAGGATCTTTGTGCGGTCTTCACTGACCACGACGGGCACGAAGACGCTCTGGAGTCCGTCGGGCGTGGCGACAATCAACATCCCGGCGCCGGCCTCGCGGACGATTTTCCACGCCGCCTCTTCGTCGAGTGCGTGCTTCGGGGGAACGTACACGCGACCATTCTTCCACGCGGCCCGGTGGCCACGTCCGAGAACCGCCTTACGTACCTTCGGGACTCGCCAACATCGTCGGGCCCTCTTGGCGAGGCAATCGGGCCGAATAGATGCTGTACCCGTCAATCTGACGCACGATGAACGTCGCGATTGCGGTAGCGGCCATCATGGGTATCCCCAACGAGAAGCCACTGTGCGTGAACTCGAGCACCAGTACCAGGCCGGCGAGCGGGGCCTGCATCGAGGCGCCGATCATCGCCGCCGCGCCGACGAGGGCGAACGCGCCGACGGGCGTACCCGGCCACAGGTGAATCCAGAGCGCCCCGAAGAAAGCGCCGAAGAGGGCGCCCGTCGCGAGGAACGGTGTGAAGACGCCACCTGCGGCACCGCTGCCGAGCATCATCGCGGTGACGAGCGGTTTGAGGGCGAAGAGTGCGAACAAGAGTCCTACGCCACCGACGCCGAGGAACGCTTCGTGCGCCATGTCCTTGCCGTTACCGAAGAGTTGCGGATACCAGATTCCGATGACGCCGAGGACACCGAAGGCGACCGGCATCATCCACAAGATGTTGGCGCCCTTCGCGCGAAAGTGCGAGGCCCATCCGATCAGTCGAACGTAGAAGATCGCGAGGAGACCGATAACGACGCCGGCGAGAATCGACCACACCATCAGCGAAGCGCTGAAGCGATAACCGGGAATGTCCGCGTACGTGGCACCCGACGGCAGGTACAGCCACGCCACCAGCGTCGCAATCAATGAGGTCGCGAGTGCCGGCATCACGACCGGCAACGCGAAACTGCCGTAGAGGACTTCGGCCGTGAAGATGGCCCCGCCGAGTGGCACGTTGTACACGCAGGCGAGTCCCGCGCCGCCGCCACAGGCGACGAGCAGGCGCTTCTGGGCGGGGCTCAGATTGAACCAGTGCGAGAGCACACTGCCCGACGCGCCGCCCATCAACTTCGGTGCCGCTTCTCGTCCGATCGACGCGCCGAGGCCGATCACGATCTCCGAGACGATCGACGTCAAAAAACTCCGGCGCAGCGAAAGCTCGCCCTCACCGTTCCAGACGGCGTCGTCGATGTCGGACTTCTCATGCTTGAGATAACGCCTGATCAAATACCACGACACCGCACCAATAACGCCACCAATCAACAGGACCACGATCCGACGAGTCGAGCTCACGGCGGCCACGGCGTTCTGGAAGTACCCGGAGTGGTAATGGAATCCAGCGCGTTCACACTCGGCGAGGATCCACATTAAAAGGTCGCCGAACAGACCCGTCGCGACACCGGTCAACGCCACGGCGAGCCAGAATTTCGGAGTCAGTCGCGCTTCGCCGTCGTGCGTGACGTTCGGTTGCTCCATCGCGCCGCGACCCGATGCGATTCGCCGCTTGATCATTGGCGGAGGAACGCGAAGGCGTTCACTCTCGGAGTTGCGCTTTCGCACCATGGACCTCTCAAAGCAATGGCTGAATCAATGGTAGTGCTCGCCTTATTGCAACTTTCTCTCTGGAAAAAGTGCGGAGCTACCTCGGACTATCGATGACGGTGCTCAGTGCAGCGCCATGAGCCACGGCGGTGGACTCACTTCGATGCGCGCGAACGGCGAGGCGACACGACCAAAACGATCGTCACCCGCAGCCCAGGCGCGCCACGCGTCGGAGATCTCGTCTTGGGACCTCGCCACAAAGTTCCACCACATGAAGAGGCGTTCGTCGAAGGGAACGCCCCCGATGAGCATCGCCCGACTCGGAGCATTTGAATCGAAACGGCACTCGTCTCGTCCCGCGCCGAGGTACGCCAGCGCCCCCGGTTGCACGACGGTGCCGTCGACCAACACCGAGCCGTTGGCGACGATGAGCGCGTACTCGCAGTTCGGCTCCAGTGCGACTGTGACGGGACCCCCGTGAAGATTGAGTTCGACGCCGACCAGAGCGCTGTCTCGACGGGCCGGTGAACTCGTCTCTGCGAAGGAACCGACGAGGACCGTCGCCGAGAGGTTCGACGTCTCGATCGTTGGCATGGTGTCAAAGTGTTCGAATTCGGCGCCACCGTCACGCGTCGTCGAAGGTTGCGCGACCCACAACTGCATTCCGTGCATCTCGCCCGATCGCAGTCCGGGATTCTCTTCGGAGTGGGCCACGCCGTGACCTGACGTCATGAGATTCAACTGTCCGGCTCGGATGAGTTGCTCCGACCCGAGGCTGTCACGGTGCAAGAACTCTCCGGCGAAGAGCCACGTCACGGTTTGCAGCCCCATATGCGGATGAGGCGCGACGTCAATCGATCGATCTGGCGTCAACGACATTGGTCCCATGTGATCGACAAAACACCAGGCCCCGACGGTCCGTCGACCTCTCGTCGGCAGCGCTCGTCGAACGCGCAGTTCCCCCACTTGCGCTTCTCGGCTCTCGTAGATTTCGACATCGTGGTCAGTCACGATCCGACCTTCCTTTCCGCCTCGACACAGCGCTTCGTTACGATCGGATCACTGGCTCACTCGTCGTAGGCGGCCTGTAACTTGTCGACCTCGATTTTGCTCATCACCATCATGGCGTCGCGAACGCGACCGGCCTTCATCGCGTCGGGGTCGCCCAAGAGCACGGTGAGAAGCGTCGGAATAATCTGCCACGAGAGGCCGAATCGATCCTTCAGCCAGCCGCACGGTCTCGGTTCACCGCCGTCACCGAGGGCCGACCAGTAGTAGTCAACTTCGGCTTGGTCCTGACACGAGACCACGAGTGAGAAGGCCTCGTTCAGCGAAAAGGAGGGGCCGCCGTTCATTATCGAAATCCTGAGATTCTCGAGGCGAATTGTCCCAATGACGAAACCGCCATCGGGCATCGTCGGTACGTCCATCCGGGTGACGTCGATGATCTCGGAGTTAGCGAAGACGCTGGCGTAAAATTCCAGCGCCTCCTCCGCGTTGTCGTTGAACCAAAGGAAGGGAGCGACGTCCACCACCGCTTCATGTTAATGACGAGTGCCACGCGAGACCCCGTCCAAAAGCGCCTGAAATTGGCCGCGCCGAACATCGAAACTGCGCAGTTGCTCTGTACCGTCCTGATTTTCGCGCCAGCCATATACTGCGATTTATGGTTGCAATTCTGTTCTGGGTCGTCATTGTCGGGTTCTCGTTCGTCCTCGAACTTCACTCCAACGCCTTCATCGCCGTCTTCATTGGCTTCGGTGCCGCGATCTCCTTCGTCCTGGCGTTGGCCGGCCTCCCCTTCACCTTCCAGGCCGGCGCATGGCTGGTCGTGTCGGCAGTCTCGCTCGTAACCCTGCGACCGTTCGCGATGAGAAAATTTCACCATCACCGATTCGAAATCGACATGTCACAACCGACCAATACCGCAATGACCGACATGCGCGGAACCGTTGAAATGCCGGTGGGCGACGCCACTCATCCGGGGAGAGTCAAGATTCAAGGCGAGTCCTGGAAAGCGGTCACCGACTGGCCGGCGCAACTGCCCGACGGCACGCTCATCGTTGTCAAGAAGGCCTACGGCACCACACTCTGGGTCGATCCCGTCTAACAGCGTGTGTCCTAATTGGACCCACCGGATTGCCTTGACCAACTGAACCACGTGGCTCAGAATGTGCTTGCTCGCCGTCCGAGTTCTCAGATGACTTTCTGTCTGGGTTCTCGATTCCGACCCAAGGCCCTCATCACGTTGCCGTGATGTTTGTGCGGGTGACTATCGGCTCATCCCGCGTGCTTCGCGGTGCAGATCCTTTAGAGATCAGACTGTGGAGAGAAGCAATTGGCGAGTCGGGACCTCGCTCGCTCGCGTCCTTTGGACCCCGGGGTGGTTCTGGCCAGGGCCTGGTTGGCCGCCTTGAGCGTGCGCTGCGCTTCTCTGAGTGTTTTCACCCCCTCGAAGATTTCGAAGGGAGTACCGTTCGCGTCGGCGGCGACGCAAAGGGACATGATCCCACGATCGACACCAACGGGAACGGGGTGGCGAATACTGCGACTGCGCTCGGCCTGGTGCAGTTCAGCGGCCACGCCCGTCAGCGAGACAATCCAACGTGCCGCGCGCTGGGTCAGTGTGGCCGAGAGTCGATGTGCCGCCGACGGCGCGGTGCCGCGGTCCATGAGCACGAGTTCGATGCGTTTGTCAGAACCCTGCGGGAAAGGTCTTCGAGTATCAACTCGATGGCTTTTGCTTCGGACGTCGATACGGGAACCGCACGCACGCAAAGCGGCAGACCAGTGACGTCCACGCAGACGATTCGCTCGGCGCCCTTGGTTCGGCCATAGGGATCGCCCTGGTTATGGAACGTTGCTCCGCCATTGGAGACCCCTCTCGCCAGATGCGTGTCGATGACCACCATCGAGGGCAATGGTTCCTTTCGACCGAGGTTGGTGCGCAACAACGCGTGCAGCGCCACAAGCACCTGAGTCCACGTTCCGTTCCTCGACCACCGGCGAAACTGAGACCAGACCCTCTTTCAGGGTCCGAACTGCTCGGGTAAATACCTGCACTGGCACCGGGTGTGCGAGATGTAGAGCATCGCGTCGGCGACGTGTCGAATGTCATCTCCGTGCTTTGGTCCTCGTTTGGAGGGAAGCACGAGCAAAGGTTCCAGCATCTTCCACCTGGGCGTCAGTCAGATCACTCGAATAGGCCACGTCTTGATGGTGCCGATCAACGCTCTTAGCGCACTCGCCAAATAGAACACAGCCTCTAAGCAACACGCCGCAGTTGCGTATCGAGGCGCGATTGCTCCGTGGTACTACTCAGAGTGTCTACGACTGAGTACTGGGAACGTCGGCCATCACGCTCTTGATGGCCTGAGCCGCACCCAAGAGCGCCGCACTCTCGGCGGGGATGATCAACTTCGTGTTAGGACTCTCAGCGAACTTCGACAAGGTGTCGAGCTGCAAGATCGCCACCAGCGTTGGGTCGGGCTGTTGCAACTTGATCGCCGCGTACACCGAGGCGATGGCCTGGGCGCGTCCTTCGGCTTCGAGGATGAGCGCCTGTCGTCGACCTTGGGCGCGCAGGATGTCAGATTGCTGAGCACCTTCGGCTTCTTTGATCGCCGCTTGGCGTTGTCCGTCGGCGACGTTCACCGCGGACTGCTGCTGTCCTTCGGATTCAAGGATCCGAGCGCGCTTCTCCTGGTCGGCCTGCTTCTGCAGGGCCATGGCCTGAAGAATCTGTTCCGGCGGCGTGATCTCTAAGACCTCCACACGGTTGATGCGAACGCCCCACTTGTCGGTGGCCTCTTCCATCTGGGTCTGGAGCATCGTGCCGATTCGCTCGCGCTGGGAGAACGCCTCGTCCAAGGTGATGCTGCCGAAGACCGCTCGCACCGACGTGCGCGCCAAGTTGTCGACGCTGACCAGGTAGTCCGAGTTGGTGAAGAGGGCGAGGCGAACGTCCACCACTTGGCTGAATATCGTTGCGTTGACGATGACCGCCACGTTGTCACGGGTGATGACCTGTTGGCGGTCGCCGGTGCGCGGCGTCTCGCGGACGTCGACGATCTTCATGACTTCGATGAAGGGAATGATGAAGGTCAGGCCAGGGTTCTTGATGTCCTTGAACTCACCGAAGCGAGTGATGACACCGACGAACCCCTGCTGGACGATTCGTACGGCCTTCAATATCGCTGACAAGACGAGCAGGACGATGATCCCCGCCACCACTGCTAACACAATTCCAACCATCTGAATCCCTTCACTACGGCCCATAACGAATCGATTGGCCGCTATTTAGCCCGTTGTTCGGAGTGTACTTGTCCTCTTCCGCGTCGCTTCAGGTGAATGGGCAACGCGGTGGTTGGCTCAACCAAACGTGAAATCGAAGGCCTGCACGCCCGGAGTAAACGTCAGCACCATCGTGCCGGTCGACGACGACTTGGCGTGAAAGAGCGTGTAGAGCCGAGGAACGCCACGCACGTGAACCGTGGTGGGCGCCGTGCCATTGCCCGCCGAGACACTCACCGTGCCGGTGCCGCCCATCACGAGATAGACGTCCTGGGCAACGTAATTGATCTCCAACTTCGAGTCCTTGATCGACGTCGCCTCTTCAGCGTGTTCGTTCCACTCACCCGAGAACGCCCACGTGGTCGACGAGAGGTGCGTCGGGAAGTGGAACTCGGTCGCGACGTTCTTCGCCGGCTCCACGTCGGAGTCCATGTAGGTCAGGCCGTACTTGTAGCCGATGTAGGACTCGGGGCTCGTCTCTTCGAACGGCGTGCGATTCGCCACGGACGTCGGCGGGGGCAGCTTCAGTCCCGGGTGCGCGGCGACCAGGAGCTTGCGGATGAGACTCTCGGTCAATGCATAGTTACCTTCGCCGAAATCGACGTGTCGCACGACACCCTGGGCGTCGATGAGGTACTCGGCCGGCCAGTACTCGTTGTCGTAGGCGTTCCACGTTCCGTAGTCGTTGTCAACGGCGATCGGATACTTAACGCCCAGCGCCTGGGCCTGGGCCTTCACGTTGCTCACGACGTGCTCGAAAGCGAACTCGGGCGTATGCACGCCAACGATTTCCAGTCCGTACGGGGCGTAGCGCTTGTACCACGCTTCGACGTGCGGCAACGATCGTTGGCAGTTGATACACGAGTAAGTCCAGAAGTCGACGATGACGACCTTGCCTCGCAAGCCCTTCATCGTGAGCGCCTTGTCCTGTGACGTGTTCAGCCACGTGGTGACGTCGGTGAAGTTGGGCGCGAGACCACACGACACCAAGCCGGGCGAGGAGGACGGACACGACACGAGCGACCCCGAGACGGCCTTGGATCCCTGATGGCCCTTCAAGGTGTTGAGCTGCTTACGAATGCTGGTGGAGCCTTCGATCTTCTTTTGCAGGACGCTCGTGTATCCGGGCACGTCCCTTTGCAAGAAGTCGAAGGAGTTGGTCGCGATGCCGATCGCCATCAACAGCAGCACCACTCCACCGATCTGTCGATAGAGCGGTGCGCGTTGGCGTACTGCCTGCACCCGACGGACCAGGCCCCCACCGGCCAGAGCGATGAAGAGCAACGGCACGACCGCACCGACGGCGAACGCGAGGGTAACCACGACGGTTTCAAAGTGGATGTCGCGCGTCGCACCCAGTACGGTGATCGCGGCGAGCACCGGTCCGGCACACGGCACGAACACCAGACCCAACGCCAAACCGATAACGAAACCGCCGCTCGAACTACTCGGTTGGCGTCCAACCAGTCTGGCGAACGGCCGTTCCAGCCACTCCCCGATCACGGGAATGACGAAGCCGATTCCGACGAGACCGAGGAGGCCCACGCCGATCCACATCAACGTGTTCTGAGGGAGATCCAATCCCGACAGAATTTCCGATCCGACGAGCACCAGGAGACTGAAACTGAGGACCAGGCCAAGGACGATCGCCACCGAACGACGCCACGAACCCTTCGGAGTCTCCTCGGCACCCGGTGCCGCCACGCCGGCTACAAAAACAATCGGAAGAACTGGCAAGATGCAGGGCGATATTCCCGCAATCAGTCCTGCCGCCAGCGCGACAACGATGAGCGTCACGTCAGATTCTTGACGATCGGATCACTCCACCTTCGCAATCGAAGACCCATGGACTGAACTCTAAGTGTCGACGTTCCGTCAGGCTCCACAACGAACAGTCTTGAGGGGCGCCAAAACGTTACACCGGTCAGCTTTATCCAATTCTTAATGTGGCTCGCACAGGCCGACCCGCTTCGACGCGGTCGACCGAGCGTGAATCTCCTCGACGCGAGATACGAGCGTGTTTCGCGCAGCGGGACCGCTGGGTATTGGATTCACGGCTCATTTTCGAGTCACGACATACTCGTTGTTCACAATGCCCTCTTCTACACTCAGGACATGCTCGCCGACATCGTGGTCTTTGACGGACTCGACGAGCTCGACGCCTTGGGTCCGTACGAGATTTTGAGGCGAGCGGGACAACTCAGCATCGATTTCTCCGTGCGCCTCGTCACCCACACTGGTCAACGCTCGGTGTGTGCGGCGAGTGGGCTGACCTTTGAGACCGACGGAACCTTCATTCCCGGCGAGGCGGAGATGGTCATCGTCGCCGGTGGCGGCTGGAACGCCCGCTCGAAACAGGGAGCGTGGGCGGAGTACCAAAAGGGTGAACTGGCGCCACTGCTCGTCGAAGCCGCGAAGAGTGCGACGGTGATGGCCGGCGTCTGCACCGGAACCATGTTGTGGGCCCACGCCGGCGTCATCACCGGTCGCCGCGCGAACACGCACTACACGGCGCATGAGGAACTCGCCGAGTTGGGTGTCGTCGTCGTCCCCGATCGAGTCGTCGACGATGGTGACCTGGTTACCAGCGGCGGCGTCACGAGTGGACTCGACCTCGCGTTGTGGTTGGTGGCGCGCGAACTGAGCGATCTACTCGCCCAACAGATCGCGAAGAGCATCGAATACAAATGGTTCCGACCGAATCGTTCGATAAGCGCGTAGGGCCACCGTCCGGCGTCGACTACTCGGCGAATTCAAACTCCGTGGCCGGACCGCGCATGGCTCGCCACTCCGGGGCCAGAACCGCGTAGACCAGTTCGTCGGTCCACTCGCCCTTGACATATTCATTCTCGAGGAAGTGGGCCTCTCGTCGCATACCTAACTTCTCGAGCACCCGAGCCGAGGCAGTATTTCGCGCGTCGAGGCGCCCACTCACGCGATGCGCGCCAAGTCCCGAGAAGGCCAATTCGACGATCATCGCTGCACCTTCGGTGGCGTATCCGAGACCGGCGTAGGTCGGGTCGAACACGTAGCCAACTTCAAAGTGCGCGTGGGTCGAACTGATGAATCCCATCGCCAGTTCGCCGATGAGGACCCCCTCACCCTTCGCTTCAACGCCGAAATTGATCCATCCACCTTCGCCGGGCAACTCGACGATGCTTCGACGCGCGAGATGATCCTGCGCGGCGGGGCGATCGAACGGCCCGAAATAGAGATAGCGCACGACGTCAGGATCGGAGAACAACGCGTGGTGGCGTTCCACGTCATCAGGAGTGAGCGCGCGAATGATGAGACGATCCGTGGTGAGTGGATAGACCAGTCGCATCAGACTCCTCTCCTCAGGGACTCACTCGGAGGTAACACCAGATTGGCGGCTTCGTCGACGACGATTCCGAAGAATCGATTGGCGTTTCGTACCGATCCCTTGTAGTGACCGAAAAGTTCGAAACTGATGCAACCAAAGATCTGGGACCACACCATCAACGAGAGCGTCCTCACTGACTCGGGGACCCCAGGCATCGCCCCATCCAGATTGCGCGTTTCGAGTAGCCCCTTCATCGTCGACTCGTCGTCGTCGTTCGCCTCAGAGTTGGACTGCTGCCACGCGTCGGCGACGATTGAACCGAGAACCAGCGCGACTCGGGCGGCCGGTTCGACCGTGAACTGCGGCGCTTCGTAGCCTGGAACGGGCGAGCCGTAGAGCAGGGCGTACTCGTTGGGATTGGACTTCGCCCATTTGCGAATGGCCGACGCAGCCGCGTGCAGTCGGCGTCGAGGTTCCTCACGAGGCACGCGAAGGGCCGCGCGCTCGGCGAACTCCCCGAGGTCGTTGTAGGCGTCGACGATCAGCGCCGTTAGAAGGTCATCGCGGGTCGGAAAGTATCGGTACAGGGCCGAGGACACGACGCCCATTTCGCGAGCGACCTCGCGCAGCGACAGACCGGGAGCGCCTTTTTCGGCCATCAACCTCCGCGAGGTCGACTTGATCCTGTCGATTTGGCGCAGTCGCGCCTCGGCGCGGGTGACTCTCACTTCACTCATCCGACCAGTATCGCAGGTCAGCATCGCTTTTGCACGAGAAATGAGAGCGGTGCTCTTGCACTATTGATTGGCGTGTGCGATACTGTTTGAGAGAGCAGTGCTCTCCCAGAAGAGGAGGATTCATGGGTACCTATTTGATCGTCGGAGCCGGAGCGATCGGCACAGTGGTCGCCGAAGAGCTCGCCCAGCAGGGGCACGCCGTGCGGCTCCTCTCTCGGCGCGGCACGGGACCCGAGCACTCGCTCATTGAACGAGTGACGGGCGACGCCTCGGACTCAGCGACGGTGACGCGCCACGCGACGGGCACGGACGCGGTATTCAATTGCGCCAATCCCCCCTACCACCGCTGGCCAACGGACTGGCCCCCCATCGCCAACGCGTTGCTCGCGGCCGCGGAAATCAGTGGCTCGAAACTCGTCACCCTCAACAACCTCTACGCCTACGGACGTCCGACCGGGCCGATGACGCCGCACGACCCGCTCAGTGCCGACTACGAAAAGGCTCAGGTGCGCGCCACGATGTGGCTCGACGCCAAACGAGCCCACGACGACGGCCGTATCAGGGCGACCGAGGTACGCGCGTCAGACTTCATCGGTCCCCGTTCGGAGAGCTATCTCGGGCTGTTCATCCCGCGCATCATCGCGAACAAGAGTTGCCAGGTCATTGGCAACATCGACGCACCGCACAGTTGGAACTACACGAAAGATGTCGCGCACACCCTGGTCACCTGCGCCCAGGACGAGCGATCTTGGGGTCGCGCCTGGCACGCACCGGCCAATCCCGCGTGTACCGTGCGCCAGGCCATTGACGACATCGCACGTATCGTAGGCGCCACGAACGTCAAGATCACCAAGGTCCCGACGCTGGCGCTGCGCGTGTTGGGGTTGTTCAATACCGACATTCGCGAACTGCCCAAGACGTTGTACCAGTTCGAGGTCCCGTTCATCATCGACGACTCCGAGACACGAACTACCTTCGGTCTCGTGCCGACTCCCTGGGACGAAGTCTTGAAGTCGTCCATCGCGTTCTATTCCAAGGACTGACGGACACGAGGTTCGCCACTACGCCGTGAGAGGTCCGTTTTGGTTCGCGACGGGGGACAGATATGTTGGTACCAACGTGAGGAGGTTCAATGTTCAACGACCTGAGCGCTGACGTGCTCGAGGTGATGCACGAACTCGAAGCGCGTGACAAGCGAGACCGTGACGACGGCACGCCACATCTGGAGCGTCTACGACAGATCACCCCGGACACGGGACGCTTCATCGCCCTGTGGGCCGCATCGGTACCGGCCGGGGCGATGATCGAGATTGGGACGAGCGCCGGCTACTCCGCGCTGTGGCTCGCCCAGGCCTGCCGAGTCAGCGGTCAAAGCCTCACCACATTCGAGATACTTCCCGAAAAAGCGCGCCTGGCTCGCGAGACCTTCGATCGAACGGGCGTCACTGACGTCATACGTCTTGTCGAGGGCGACTATCTCGACCACGCCGACGAGATCCGGGAGGTGGCGTTTTGCTTCCTCGACGCCGAAAAGGACGTGTACGAGTCCTGTTACGACGTGATCGTCCCGAAGATGGTGCCCGGAGCGATCCTCGTGGCCGACAATGCCACGAGCCACCGCGAGCACCTGCAATCCTTTCTCGAGCGCGTACTCGCCGATGACCGGGTCGACGCCATGGTCGCCACCGTCGGCAAGGGTGAACTCGTGTGTCGCCGACGCTGAAGCAGCCTCGTCAATGGATAGGAGCGAATTCGCTCGCGCCCTGAGCGATGCCTAAACGTCTTTGAACATCGACGTCGCGAGGACTTCGTAGCCGAGCGAATCGTATAAGGATCGCGCGGTCAGATTCGGTCCGAAGACGTTGAGGGCGACGCGCGTCCCACCACGCTCACGAGTCCACTTTTCCGCGGCTTCCATGGCCGCTCGGCCAAAGCCACGACCACGCACGTCCTTCGCTATCTCGATGTCATAAATAAACCAGGTAACGCCGTCGCCCGAGAACGGGCGGCCCATCCAGAGCGTCCCAACAATCTCCTCTTCGGCAACGACGTTCATCACGTATTGACCTTCGGCCGGACTTTCGTTGGGGAAGAGTTCTGCGAATTGAGAATCAGACAACTTGCGGGCGACTTCGGAGTCTTCGCCAGCCTTTATGCGCTCGGCGATGTAGTGCTCTTTCATGTTCGGCATCCACGACGCCAGTTCCTGGGATGTCTTTGCTTCCAATTTGACCATTTGACGACTTTAATAGCGCCGTCATCCGTCGCTTGACCCAGTCGAGCGCCGCGACGTGCCGGGAGACGAATCGCGCGGTGTTATCCTCGGCCTCGTTGAGGGAGCATCCGTGACGCTGTCGAGTCGAGAACTCTGTACATCATCGGCGATTGAACTCGCCGACGCCCTTGCCTCTGGTGCGACCTCGTCGGTGGAGATAGTCACGTCCTTGATGGAACGAATCGCGGACATTGACGCGCCCGGCAGTGAGATCGAACTGCGAAGCGTGTTGGCCCTCGCGCCCGACGCGCTCGGCGAGGCACCGCGTCTCGATGACGAAAGGGCGCTCGGGACACTGCGAAGTCGATTGCACGGTGTACCGATTCTCATCAAAGACAACATCGAAGCCGTGGGACTGCCGGGCAGTGCCGGATCGACGGCGCTACTGGGTCGACCCGTCCCCCATGACGCGCCGCTCGTCAAGAGACTCCGCGATGCCGGCCTCGTCATTCTCGGTTCCACCAACCTCTCACAGTGGGCCAACATGCGTTCACCCTTTTCGACGAGCGGGTGGTCGGCCGTTGGGGGTCTCACCCTCAATCCGTATCGCCTGGACCGTTGCGCCGGAGGCTCGTCTTCAGGTTCTGGCGCGGCACTCGCGGCGCGGCTCACACCGCTGGCAATCGGTACTGAGACCGACGGCTCGATCACCTGTCCGGCGTCGCTTAATGGCGTCGTGGGCATCAAGCCGGCCGTCGGCACGGTGCCGGGAGAAGGGATCGTCCCGATCTCGTCGAGTCAAGACAGCGCCGGCCCGATGGCGCGAACGGTCCGTGACGTCGCCGCCCTCTACGAAATCCTCACCGGTCTCGATCAGGTACTCGAACGCGTCACGCGAGGATTCGACGGCGCGCGCGTCGCCGTCGCCACGAACTTCACGACCGGACATCCCGCCACCGATCAACTGTTCCTCGAGGTGGTCGACGCAGCCCGGCATGCCGGGACATCAATGCCCGAGATAACGGTTCTCGAAGCCGACTCGAGCGTCGACGCCGATGAACTGACCGTCCTGCTCAGCGAAATGAGTGACGACTTGACGACTTTCTTGAGGCGCCGAGGCGGCCACGGACCATCGACACTCGCGGAGTGCATCGACTTCGAAAACGAGCACCGCGACGTCGAACTCCCATTCTTCGGTCACGAATTCTTCGATCAGGCGCTCGCCTCGGGAGGGCGCGGGGGCGAGAAATACCGCGACGCGAGGTCGAGGAACGTGGCGTGGGCGATCGACCAGTGTCTGACGCCGGCGCTCAGCGACATCGATTGCTTCATCGCACCCTGTTACAGCCCCGCCTGGAAGAACGACCTCGTCTTGGGCGGCAGCGGGAGTGCTCACTGGTCACAGGTCACCCAAGCACCGGCAATCGCCGGATGGCCAATCGCGACGGTGCCAATGGGAGTGATCGACGGCCTCCCCGTCGGACTCTCGATCGTCGGTCGACCGGGCTCGGAGACGATCATGCTCGCGGTCGCCGCCGGATTCGAAGGCATCCTGGACCTGGCACGAGGTGACGCCCTTCGACCCACGTTCATTCGTCCTCAGAAGGGTTGACGCTCCTCTGGGTGGCGCCCGCCTCGGGCCGGCGACGTAGTGAACGTCGTTGCGACCTCGACCAAAATCGGGTCACAGGCTTTTGCTACGTTGAGCACATGTCAACTCCACTGCGCGGTCTTCGCACCCTCATCTATCCGGCATCCGACCTCGCCGCGGCCAAGGCGTGGTGGACGGACTACCTCGGATTCCCGCCCTACTTCGATGAGCCGTTCTACGTCGGCTTCGAAGTCGCGGGCTACGAACTCGGCCTCGTGCCAACGGACCAAACCGGCGCGAGCCCCACGACCTACTGGGGCGTCGACGACGTGGCCCAAGCCGTAGAAGACGCTGAGGCCAACGGTGCGGTACTCCTCGAGGCGCCCCAAGACGTGGGCGATGGCATCATCGTCGCCTCGGTCGAGAACCCGAGTGGACATGTGGTGGGGCTGATCTACAACCCCCATTTCGTCGCGAAGTAATCGGACTACGAACCGACCGCCATTTCGTCTCGGCTTCGTTTTCCGAGAACCGGTACTGCGCGACTATTTGCGCGCCAGCACTTCTTCGTGGACGACGACGAAGATCCCGTCATCGCTATCCGACCATGCCCGAAAGGCGTCGCTGATCGCACTGAGTTCCTCACTCGTGGTGAGTCCGTATTCCAGACCTTGGCGGGCGAATTCGCTGTACAGGACACGGTCGGCCCATAGGTCGGCCCACCATTCACGCTCTTCGACGCTCTCGTACGTCCAGTCGGACCTCGAGCGCTCAAGCGCAGTGAAATCGGCGGCTTCGACCCACTCGGCGAGATAGCGACCGGCGTCAGCTTCGGCGTCATTCTTTCGGGTGATCTGGTGATACAACTCCATCCATCGAGTCAGTCCATCGCTCGGTGGCGACCAGGTGAACTCGCCGTAATCCCCGTCGCGCACCGCGAGCCATCCTCCATCTCGAAGTACGCGCCGCATCTCCATCAGAGCGCGCGTCGGATCGCTCAGGTGTTGGAGGACCTGGTGGGCGTAGACGACGTCGAATGATGAGTCCTCGAATTCGAGATTGTAGACATCCCCGACCGCGAACGAGAGGTTCGACAGCGCTCTCGCTTCGGCCGCTTGCCGGGCCCGTTCGATCACTTCGGGTGAACGGTCAATGCCAACGACGTCACCCGGGGCGACGAGTTCGGCGAGATCCATCGTGATCGTCCCCGGTCCGCATCCGACGTCGAGCAGGCGGTCACCCTTTTTCAGATGTGGGAGTAGAAATCCGGCCGAATTCCGCGCCGTGCGCCACGTGTGGCTGCGCAGAACCGACTCGTGATGACCGTGGGTGTAGCGATCGAGTTGAGCCATGTCGTCAAGATACATTCGAACACGGCGCCGCGTCAACGCCTTCGCTCCGGTCACCTTTTCGCCGACGATACGATGCGACGATGAGCTCGCAACCGCACGCTGTCTGCATATTCCGGTCCGTTCGAACGAACCATTCAACCAACGAATACGAGGAGTGGTCGAGTCGAATGGACCACATGGTCGCCACGATGCCGGGCTACATTAGCCACGCCAGTTTTCGTGATGACACGTCCGGCCGAGGGGTGACGATCTCGTACTTCGAGTCCATGAAGGACCTCGTGGCATGGAAACAAGTACCCGAGCACCTCGAGGCCCAAGCGCTGGGTCGAGCGACGTTCTATAGCGAGTACGAGATTGAAGTGGCCGAGATTGTTCGCCACTACGAATGGACGTTGGAGTAACTGCAGTGTCGTTTGCTCGACACCTTGTGCCATCTGGACCCCAAGGACGACCAGCGACGAACCAGTCGCCTACGACAACATGACTCCTGCGAGTCATCAGCCGTCGAGATTCGTTCAGTTTGCGCACCAACCCGGAGCCCACGGGACCGGACTCGTCTCGAAACATATACGCGCAGCGATCGAGGTCGAAAAAAGTCAGCGCAACGCTCGTCGAGGAGAGCTCTCGTGTTTCTGAGTTTTGGGACGGTAGGTTTCTTATGGAACAGTTGCGAGGAGGGTCGATGAAGCTCGATGTGGCGGCGGTGCAACTGTCTTCGGGCTCAGACGTCTCGCACAATCTCGAAGAGGCGGTGCAACTCGTCAACGTGGCCGCTGACCGAGGTGCCCAGTACGTCCAGCTACCCGAGTACTTCAACTTCCTCGGTCCCTTCGCGGGATTTGCCAACGCTGCTGAATCGGTCCCGGGGCCAACCACCATTCGAATGGCCGAGCTCGCCCGGTCACGCGCCCTGACACTGCACCTGGGAAGTCTCTTGGAGGTGTCACCGATTGAGGGCAAGTTCTACAACACGAGTGTGGTGATCGGACCGGATGGCGAGATCGTCGCCACGTACCGCAAGGTCCATCTCTTCGATGTCAACGTGCCGGGCGCGATCGTCCATCGCGAGTCTGACGTCATCGCGCCCGGCGGGGAGATCGTCGTCGCTCGCTTCGAAGGGTTTGGACTCGGGCTGTCGATCTGCTTCGACGTGCGGTTTCCCGAGTTGTATCGAAATCTGGCGCTCGCCGGCGCCGACGTGATCGCGATACCGGCCGCCTTCAACGTCATCACGGGACGCGCCCATTGGGACCTTCTGGTTCGGGCGCGCGCGATTGAAAATCACGCCTTCGTCGTAGCCGCGGCGCAGGTCGGCACGACCGCCGAGGGGATCGCGACCTACGGACACTCACTCATTGTCGACCCGTGGGGAGAAGTCCTAGCCGAGGCAACAAGTGACGCCCCGGAGGTCGTGACGGCCACCTTGGACGTGAGTGAAGTTGCGCGGCGCCGAGCTCAGATCGCAGTGATGGACTTTCGTCGACCCGACGTCTATGACCGAGAGACCCGCGTCACCGATTCGTAACGTTCCACGCTCACTCTCGTCCCGCAAGTTCCTGGTGAAGTTCGGTGATCGAAACGGTTCCCGGAGCGAGACCCCGGCGCGCCATCTCGTTGGCGCGGCGTTGCAGCAGTTCGTTCACCGGCGTGGCAATGTCGTAGCGCCGTCCGAGCTGGGCGATCTCACCGTTCAGATAGTCGGTCTCGACGTTGCCCGTTCCACGAAGCACGCTCTGCCACGAAGAGCTCCCGACGCGTCGAATCGATCCAATCGAGTGGTAGTTAACCAGCTTCGAGCGCTTCTCCGCCAGTGTGGTCGCCCGCACGACGTCGACTTTGTGGGCTGTGAGGCAGGCGACGGCTTCGTTGCGGACTCGGCCGGCTAGTTCGTCACTCATCGCGCTCGGACCACACAACACCTCGAGGGCGTTTAGGACGTTCGAGAGCAGCTTGCCCCATTTCAACGTCTCGATCTCCTCGGTCGCCAACGAGGCGAATCCGGAGTCACCGAGCAGCCTCGACATCTCGAGTGCGGTCTCGTCGACGCCGCTCGGCCACCGACCGACGTCGAGGACCCCGATGACCGGCGCGGAGAAGACCTCGACGCGTCCCGCTTCGAGGTACGACGCCGGTGACATCACGCACACGCCGTAGGTATTGGCGAAGTGCCGTGACACCAGTCGCTCGTTCGCCACACCGTTCTGCGCGCAAAAGACCGCGAGCGACGCCGGCGCGATACTCGCGAGCTCCTCGAGCACGCCCGCGGTATCCTGACTCTTTACACAGAGCACGACGGCATCACCTGGTTCGAAGGTCAACGATGAAATGCCATTGACGACGTCAATCCTTGACCGGCTCGTCGTGTCCGGAGTAGCAATCGTAACGCCGCACTTTTCAATGACCTCATAATTTGCTCCGCGCGCGACGAGCACGACGGGGTGACCGTGTTCATGAAGTCGCGCGGCGATCGGCGCGCCAATGGCGCCCGCTCCGATGACGATGACTCTCACGATTCGATACTTACACGACGGGACAGGAGTCGAATCCGATCACGTAGCCACCAATGACGTGTGACAATCGCACGGCGTTCAGTCGGTAAAGCAGAGCTGGCGGAAACGACCGCCCAACTCCTCGGCGCGCTCGTCGCTCGCGAGCTCGATGCGCGAATACAACCAGAGCAAGATGTCTGAGCTGGAACCGGTGATAAGCGGCGTGCCGGCTTCGATGCCGTCCACGAATCTCACCGTGCTCGGAGCATCGCCCTCGAGCACGGTCCAGCTTCGATCAACGTCGGTACACTTCAGCCCGAGTGACCCACCGAGCACCGTTCCCGGTGGGTCGATGGGATCATTGTCGTTCGATATCGAAAAAGTGAGGAACTCATCGATCGAGTCGGCCGCCACTGCGGGATCGACGGTGAAGTCCACGCCGGCGGCGTGCGCCGCATCCCAATGGTGCACGACGACTTCTTGCACCTGATGTCGAGTAACGAACGCGACGTTCTGCTGTTGGGGAGCCCACGTGTAGACCCGAGTCTTCTGATCACTGTCTCCCAGCACGTGTGCGAGATGTTCGGAGCCTCGCACAAATCGATCGACGAGCTCTGATCGGTCAATTCCTGTCGGTCGACCATCTCGCGGGCGCTCCAGCAGTCGCTGCTCGACGACGGTCGCCCAGAACCACTGCACCTCGGTGAGATGTTGGACGAGGTCGGCCATCGTCCAGCCGGGGCAGTGTTCGATGGGTTCATCGAGATGAGCGCTCGCCGCGGCAGCGATTCGAGCGCTGTGGTCGGCGATGGCTTCGGTATAGGTTGCGAGCTCCACGGTCATTGCATGAGACTACCGAGGGGCTGTTCGAATCCGTAAGAGCCGTGATTCTTGTCGGCCGTGAACCCTTCTAGAGTCGGATGCTGTGAGATGGCCCAACGCCGAGGTCCAAGTGAGCGCGACCCTCGTAGAAGAGCTCGTGCGCAGCCAACACCCCGATCTCATCAGAGGCAGAATCCGAGGGTTGTCGACAGGATTCGACAACACGATCTGGCGACTCGGCGATGAATTGGTGGTCCGGTTGCCCCGGCGCCAAGTAGCGGTGAAGTTGATCGAGAACGAACAGCGATGGTTACCCGAGTTGGCACCACGACTACCACTGTTGACTCCAACGCCCGTCCGCGTGGGCCTTCCCAGCGACGCCTTTCCCTGGTCCTGGACGATTGCGAAATGGATCGAGGGAACGCCCGGCAATGAGGCCGACCCGCGTGCACTGAGCGGCGCGGCCACGCTCCTCGGACACTTCCTTAAGGCACTGCATCACGACGCGCCCGCGGACGCGCCGATCAACGAATTCCGGAGCGGACCCTTGGTCTCGCACGATGTCAGCTTTCAGGGACGTCTCGATCACGTCGGCGCCGCGATTGATCGAGACCCGGTGCTAGCGATCTGGCGAACGTCGCTCGACGCTGAACCGTGGGTCGGGGCTCCTCAGTGGATCCACGGAGATCCGCACCCGGCGAACCTGATATTCCGCGACGAGCAACTCACTGGCGTGATTGATTTCGGCGATCTATGTGCCGGCGATCCGGCAACCGATTTGGCGGGGGGCCTCCTCGCCCTTCCGCGCGAATCCCTAGAAGAGTTTTTCCGCGCGTACGGTGCCACTGACGACGCGACGATCCGGCGAACCCTCGGATGGGCCGTCCACTTCGGTCTCATGTTCGTTCTCCTCGGAGAATCTGATGAACCGACGTACGGCCCGATCGGACATCGGGCAATTGAGAACGCTGTCGCCTTCGCGCGCCGACCTGTCTGACGGCGACGACGATCCCTCAAGTGGTGGTGGCCTCTTCGAGGAACTTTCTTACGTCACGTGCGCTGGAGAGGACGACGACTCGGTCGGGTCCGACGTACTCGCGGGCCTCGTGCGGAACGACATCGTGATATTTCGAGTGTGAATTCCAGGACCACAAGATGATGTTGCGCATCGGGTCCCGCGACAACGCATTGCGCAGTGACTCTCGATTGCCGTTCCACAGTTGTTCGCGCTTGACGATACGCAGAATCGTTCTCTGGATCACCCGTGTCATCACGACACGTTTCGGGAGATCAATGAAGAGAATCGTTGTGGACCTCGGCCAGAGAATGTCACGAACACGGCTGTAGTTCCCGACCACGACCCAGCGGGTTTGTTCGACGAATGATCCGACGCGGGCTCGAAACTCCTTAACCTCGAGCCGATTCCAGTTGGGTTGTTGGTAGAGCCCGTCAAGTTCGAGGCACGAGATACCCAAGGCGTCAGCGAGGGCGTTGGACAGCGTCGTCTTCCCACTGCCCGACGTGCCTTGGACGACCACGCGCGTCAATCGACCTTCCGTCGTTCCACGATCGTCGGACACCGCAGCAGCCTACAAATCAGACGTCGCTCCGGCGTCAACGCTCGCTTCGAACGAACGTCGCGAGCGTGGAGTCGATCGCCTCGTGACCCGCGAAACACCCTGTCTTTTGGAATCGTCGGGTTACAATCCGGACTGGGTCTAGACGAGGGCCACACGTGAGTGGTCCGGTGGTGGGAGATAGTGACGACAATGGGACTTCTGACACCGATTGTTGGATTCGCCACCGCGGTGTCCATCGGAACATGGATTCAGCTCCTCATTGCGATTGGCGTGGTCGCTTTGATGTACCTGGCCACGGGCCGGATCATTACCCAGGCCGGATACTCAGCCTTGTGGATACTCCTGCCCATCGCGCCGCTCGTATTCACCACGATTTGCTTCTTCATTTTTTGGCACGACCTCAACACGATCATCTTTGGTGGATCCATCGGATTCATCGGGATTTCCACCGTCGGCCTTTTTTGGCACTTGGACCAGATCAGTTTTCTCGCAAACTTCGCATTCTTCATCGTGTTCGCCTTTATTCGTTGGCCAGTATCCGGGGGACAACACTCGCCGGATACTGACGGGCCTCGTCAACAAGGTTTCATTGGTCGGGGCCCGAGCGCGCCAGCGTCCGGCCCAATGACGCCATCGGACCCGGTCAACGTTGTTCGAAGCATGCCCGCATCGCCTGGCGGACCCGGACCCAGACCCATACCTGGGGACGGCCCAGCCGTCGTTGCGAGTGCTCCGCCGGCGAAGAGACCAGTCGGCAAGTCTTGCGCGTGGTGCGGTGAGGCACTTCCGGGGAACCGCGCACTCTTCCACGATTGCGGACCAAAGGATCGACCAGAAGTATTCTGCAAGAAATGTGGCAACGCACTCAGCGCGGGAACCTCACAATGCAGTTCGTGTGGTGCCGCCTAACACTCCTCGGGAAAACCGCTGCGAAGGGGTAGGAAGATCACGCGTCAACGAGTATTGCTCGCTCTCTTGGAGAATAATGAACCTGACCCGGCCGTAGTGTTGCTGACAGCGCTCAACCTCGACCGAGTCCAGGTGCGCAACGACTCGAAGGGGGGCACCGTTCTCGAGTAGATCGAATCAATCGAAGTCAGAGTGGGCCAACCAAAAGTCGACGAGTTGTCGATCGCCAATCTCCTCGACGTTCCCTTGATCCACTCTTCGACGTCGAAGAATGACGAGCAGCAAGTCGACGGGTGAACCGACGAGTTCGGCATTGAAGTTGCCGTCGGTCTTCGACACGCTGAAACCGCCCTCACCAAAGGTGATCGACCAAGGCGTCTCAGAATTGTTCACTCGAAACGCGAGCCTCTCACCGCGACCATAGAGCAGCGCCAGTTCCGGCGAGTAGTTCCCACTTTTCTCGATGTTGGAGAGAAATTCGTCAATTGCGTCAATGGCAATCGCCGGCTCGGCCTGCGGTATCACTTCGGCCGCGAACTCGAGGTCCATGCGGTGAACCAGTGTTTCGTGAAGTTGACGGCGTGACCAAAATCGAACGTGTTGATCGCGCCCCCACGCCCACATTTCATCATCGGGATCTGCCGCGAGCAGGGTCGCGACCAACTTCATCCCACCTTCTCTGATCCACTCCGGACTCACGGCATCTCGAATCTCAACGGACGTCTCGCGAGCGATTCGCACCGGCGAGCGAAGCCGGACCAACTCTTCAGCCCAACGGTGAATTACTCCCAGATGCTCGGCCAGGTCCCCCACGCTCCATCCGGGACACGTGGCGACCTTTTGATCCATCGGGAGCGTCGACAGAACGCTCGCGAAACGCGCCACCTCGATTTCCAGCGCCCTGCAGAATTCAACGTGGTCCACGGTTCCCTCCAAGTGCTCGTCACCTGGGGCGTCGTCGACGTTGAAGTCGCCTCGCGCGCCATCGTAGTGGCGAGACGCCACGTTGTTGTAGTGACCATCATTGAAACGAGAATCATTGGATAAACAATCCGAGAGAAGAGTTGCGTGGCGCTATCTACGAATGATGCGAAGCAGATCCACGTCAGACGCGCTCGCCAGCCAGCCACCGGAGTACTCATTCGACCCGCTCACTTCGGCCAGCGCCGACTCCGGGCCACTCACTCGAGGGACGCCCTCGCGCAACTCAATCTCAGCGAGCACGAGACCCGAGTGTCGACCCTTGAACTCATCAACGGCGTACGGCACGCCGTTTGACACCGCGGTCCAACGGCTCTTCGAAATTATTGACGCCCGCGTCACCGAAAGAACCTGGAACTCACTCTCGCTGAGATAGATGTTGGTGATCTTCACCAGTTCCGGATTGTCTTCGTCGAGTCGAACTTTCTGACAGAGTTTGTAGACGACCTCGCTGCGATTCTGAATCATTCGAAGCCGCAGTGACGTGCCCGTCCAGTAGTGGTCGACGATTACTCGCTCGTCCGTGATACCGGGTGGCAGTTCCTCCAACAGCCACCGCTGTTCACGTTCGAGTTGGGCGTACCGACCCTCACCGGGGCGACGACTGGTCACCCCACGAGTTTAAGGACGGACTTCGACGCCTGGCGGGGCGAACATGCGGCACTTCGCTAACAGCACCACTGCGCTCGCCCCGCCTCGACGCAGAGAAGTTCTCGAGCGCCCGGGCCGCGTCCACGCTCGCGCACTCGAAAATGTCATTTGACAACTCGTGCCGCCATGCCAGGCCGCGACTGCCATCTTCGTTGACGAGTGAGTCAACGGACTGCCCATTTTTCCAGGCATTGACCTCGTTGATGAAGGAGAACCCCGACCAGGACAAGGAAAGTGTTGACGGTTCGCACGTATCACCACTTTCCGAGAGAACTTCTCGCTCGGCCGATCGGGCATCCAAGTTGGTTTTCACTCAAGCCAGGTGGTGGTTGACCGTGAAGCGGCGAGCGCCCGCACACTTGGCGAAAAGGAACCTCTGCTGCGCGTTCGGATCGAGGGCGAACTGGAACGTGACGGCTCGCGAGAGAACTTCGCCCATGTGCGAGAAGATCGGGATCGTCGGTCGTGAGGCCACTGCGCCCAGTAAGGGGACGAGGTGTGACACGGGTCGCGAAACGATCAGTGATGGGGATACACCGGTTCAGCGATTGGCCGAGTACGACAACTCCGTGAGCGACTGAGTTGATTCGTGCAACGGGCGCGAGGATGAGTTCGGGGCACAATGAGGGGTATGGAACTTTGGACCGAACGTCTCATGCTTCGAGAGTTCCGGCTCGACGACGAAGTCGCAGTTCACCGGTATGGATCAGACGAAGAGGTCACCCGCTACCTCACGTGGGGACCAAACTCGCCGACCGACACCACGGCGTATCTCAAGCGGGTCGCTCGCGAGACGGCCCGAGAGCCTCGAACTTCATTCACCCTCGCCGTGGCGACTCTCGACGATGAGCTGATCGGCGTCGCCAACCTCGCCATCACCGGGGAAGCGTCGATAGGCGAACTTGGCTACGTTCTGGCGAGGGAATCGTGGGGACATGGCTACGCCACCGAAGTAGCCCGTCGACTCATCGTCTTCGGGTTCGACGAGCTGAGACTACGCCGGATAACGGCGACGTGTCATCCCGATAACTTCGCTTCGGCGCGAGTCTTGGAGAAGGCGGGAATGCACTTCGAAAAGACTCCGCGAGACCACCTCCGAGTTCGTGGAGGGTGGCGAGTCTTCGCCGTCGCGGCCAGCGACGAAGGTGCTGTCCACGCGGACTGAAGAGCTCCGCCGCGTCCGCGCAACGGGGTTGTCCACTGCGGTGTCGCAAGACCTACGAGTTCAGCACAGCGCCCGAAGGAGCTCGCTGATGGAAGCGACGTGCAGCCATCCGGTGGCTGAGGTCACGGTGTTCTCGAAGCAGCGCGCCAGGCGTCGCCGTCGCACGAGGTGGCCGTGGGCAACCTCAACCCGCCAGGCATGGCGGATGGGGCGAAAGACCTTGGCGCCGTGCTCGTTGCGCGGTGGCTCGTCCCATCCAACACGGCGAACCTCGTAGTTGAACTTCGCTGACAACCGCGTGGCGCCAGACCGCGCCGTGCCGCGGTCCATGAGCACGAGTTCCAGCCGTTCGTCCTCACCCGTGAGGACCAGGTCGTCGAGTATCTGTTCGACGGCGCTGGCTTCGGACGTCGAAGCGGGCACCACGCGCACGCAGAGCGGCAGGCCCGTGACGTCCACGCAGACGAAGCGCTTGGCACGATTGGTTCGACCATAGGGACCGCCCTGGTTGTGGAAGGTTGCGCCCCCATTGGAGGCTCCTCGTGCAAGGTGGGTGTCTATGACCACCATCGAGGGCCGCGGGTCCTTTCGACCTAGGGCGATGCGCGACGAGGCGTGCAGCGCGACAAGAACACGGGTCCACGTTCCGTTCCTCGACCACCGACGAAACTGGGACCAGATTCTCGTCCACGGTCCGAACTCCTCAGGCAGGAAGCGCCATTGGCACCCGGTGTGCGAGATGTAGAGCATCGCGTCCACGACGCGGCGCAGGTCGGCTCCGTGTTTCGGGCCCCGTTTAGTGCAATGCGCAAGCAGGGGTTCGAGGAGGCTCCATTGGGCGTCGGTTAGGTCACTTGAATAGGCCACGACTTGATAGTGACGGTCGTGGCGCTTGGGGCACTCGCCAAATAGAACACACGCTCTAAGACCAGAGCAGATGTGCACGATCGCGAACAGTCGTCACGCGGCGCCAAGGAGGTCCCACTTGTTGCCGTACAGATCCTTGAAGACCGCGACCTGACCATAGGACTCGGCCCGTGGTGCCGTCAGGAATTCGACGCCACGCTCGGTCATGTGCTTGTACGACGCAAAGAAATTGTCGACGCGCAAGAAGAGTCCCACGCGACCGGCGAATTGCCGCCCGATCAGAGCCACCTGCTCATCACCTCGAGCTTGGGCGAGCAAGATGCCACAGCCGGCGCCGGGCGGGCGAACAACGACCCATCTCTTAGGTTGGCCGTCGCCGTCGAGCGATGGCGAATCATCTTCCACGACACAGCCGAGCACGTCCACGAAGAACTCAATCGCCTCGTCGTACTCCCTCACAATGACACTGACCAGTTCAAGACCCATGGGGTCAGACTATTTCCTCGAACCGTCTGATCCGATGGTCCGTTCACTATCGTGGCGTCATGAGTTCTGATTGGGCGCGACCGGTCGTCCACTGGTCAATCGTCGCGCTCGACCCGGAGCGCCAACGATCCTTCTACGCCGACCTGTTCAACTGGGAGATTGGCGACGGACCCATCATGGCGATCCCGGCTGGAATCGGGGGGCCGGAGCCGGGACCCGAGGGCCACATCCAGGCCGGCGCGAATCCCGGGGTATCGCTCTACGTGCAGGTGGGCGACTTACGATCGACGATCGCCAAGGCGATAGCGCTCGGAGGGAAGGAGACGATCCCACCCTTTGACCTGGAAAACGGTCAGACCCTGGCCGCCATCGAAGACCCGGAAGGCAACTTCGTCATGCTGGTGCAGCAGTAAGAGCCTTATCCGGGCAGTTCTTTGAAGTATTCGGTCGCGATCGAAGGCGCGTGTAACCGTGACGAGAACTCGAGTGCGACCGGCGACGTCAATGCCTCGGCGGCGGATCGTCTCGCGTCCTCCATTGACCGCCACCACGTAATCGACATCCACTCACCATCGAGGCCGTTCGCGACGGTCCGGCGAAGCAGTCCCTCCTGGCGGTAGGCGAAGTGCTGTTGAAACTCGGCGTTCTTCTCCAAGAAATCCTCTGAGCTGACGTCGTTCGTCAATCGAAACTTCGTAATTTCAATCATGCTTGGCACATTACAAGTGACGCCCAGCCGTCAAATGTTCTACGAACCTGAATGATTCGATCAGTCGTTTTCGACGGTGTAGTCCCAGTAGGCCACGACGTGCCGGTGATCGGGTGCCCATTGCATCATCCCCTCGCCGACGAGCTCGTAGGCCCGTAGTTGGAACGAGAGGGTCTGACCCGGGTGCAAGACGCTCGGCAATGCCTTCGCGCCCGGCACGAGTCCCATCAAGAACACCGCGCCGAGGTGGTCGACCGAATGGAAGTCGGCGACGGACACCGGCACGTCGGCGCTCGCGTCCTTCATCGTGACGGTCCACGTGCACGTCGTGCCTTGGGGCTGATTCGGCAATCCCTCACCGGGGACGATGGGCCCACTTACCGTCACGCGCACGTGAAACGCGGTGGTGGTGACGGCGACGGGCAGCCCCTCGATCTGGAGCGCCGGCTTGGCCATCGTGCCGATCATCACCTGGTCGACGTCAGGCGTCAGCGTCTTTTTCGGCAGGAACGACGGATACGACGTCGCCGTCGCGCACCCCGCCAACATCACGCCAGACATCGTCAATCCGACGAGCAGCGCGAGGCCGGGCCCGAAGGCCCGTCCTCGCGTACTTCTCGTTGTCGGTGTTTTCACGGTCGCCGAAAAGTGCGCGTCGCGTTAACCGTTCGCGCCATTGGCTCCGTCCGCCCCGCGTTTGCCGGGCGTACCGTTGCCGCCGTTGCCACCGGGTTGTCCCGGCGTCGAATGAACGCCGTTACCGCCGTTGCCACCGCTGCCGCCGTCGCCCCACGTCCCGTTGCAGGGAGGTGTGTCGTACGGCGTCGTTGCGGCACCCGAGGCGCTCAGCCACATACCGTTACTCCACTCTTCGGGAGGACACGCGCCGTTGCCGCCGTTACCACCGTTGCCACCGACGCCGGCCGAGTTCACGCCAGCGCCGCCACCCCCGCCGTTGCCGCCGTCCGTACCACAACCGGGTGCGCCGCCAGTCCCGCCGGTGCCACCATGACTACCGAATCCGTTTTGGCCGTTCGATCCACTTCGACCGAGCCGGAAGTACGCCGGGCAGTACACGGTGGACGAACCGTTGCCACCGACGGGGAAGAATCCCGGAGGGGACGAAAGCGTCGTGAAGGACTGTGCGGTAAAGACGTCGGTGCCGAAGGTCGCCAGCCCCGCTTGCGCGGCGTAGCCCAGGTGACCCTTCCCGTCGAGGCCCCCGCAGACCGTTCCAGCGGCCAGCGGAGTATCGGCGTTGGACGGTTCGTTGCAGGTCTGACCGGTGAGAAGCAGGTCCTCCATTGTCCGCAGGGTGCTGTAGTGGTTGTAGTACGTGCTCGACACGGTGCCGGGCTTGATCAGCGGACTGATCAACACCGTGCCGGTGTCGCCTCCGCCCGGCGTGAAGTCAGTTGGGTCGTAGAGCGGGTCGACCGTGACACATCCGGAGGTCGTTGCCGCTTCGCTCCCACTGGGACAGCCCGCAGTACCAACCGTCGAGACGGCTCCCTCGGCACCCAAGGTTATGTTGCCGATGAAGCCCGACGTCAAGGTAACCGGCTGACCACTGTCGTTCAAGAGCTGGAAGCTACCGAGCCACGGCTTGGCGTAGTTGTTCGACGCGGTGGTGGTGCTCGCGTTACTCGAGAGAGCGACCGGTCCCGTGTCGCTCACCGCGCCGACGAAGGTATCGGCGGGGATCCCCGTACCCGAAACAAGTCGCCCGGTGTCGTCGGCGTTGATCTTGGAGTCGAGCACCATGCTCGAACCTGGCGCCACGAGCGCCGGCTCCGTCGCGGTTCCGGGCGAGCCGCTGAGGTTCGGGCTCTCACCGGCCAGGCCCGTCGGTCGATCGATGAAGCCCGAAGCACCCGGGCCGGGTTGGAGTTGCTGACCGGTGGCGTTGGTGACTTCAGGGTCATTCGGACCGGTCGGCTCGATCGAGACGTTTTTGCCGTTGATGTTCTCGCCCGCTGCGTCAGCTAAGACGCCGTAGGCGCCGTAGAGCGAATTGGCGCCCGGGGCCGTCGTGCCCGCCGATCCGAATGTTGGCTGGTCCGCCGGAGCGCCGGAGGTCGTGACGTCTCCTGACGCTGGCACGTTGTTGAAACTGTTGCCAATGGTGAAGGGGGGGTTCGCCTCGTCAAAGGTCACGTCGATGAGACCACCATCTGCGAACGCCTTGGACTGCTCGATGAGGGGAATGTAGTAGCGAAGGAACAGGTCCGCCGCGTACAGACCACCGGTGTAATTGATCGGCGTCGTCGCCTCGGGGTCGTTCGCCGGGAGACCGGCCGGTGTGTAGTTCGGCGTGCCGTTGGCGTTGAACGCCCCGGACAAGTTGTTGCCTTGACAGGTGGCGTCGTGCGCGTCGCTGCAGTTGTTCGGCGTGATCCAACTGAATGCCGGTACCTGGTTGGACGGAAGACCGAGGTCGTGCGCGAGTCCGTAGGTCGGGTCGTCCAGGTTCGTGACGTGATTGGCGTCACAGTTGGTATCAGCCGTGCCGGACGTCGGTGCTCCGGGGCCGTCATTTTCCGGCGTGGTCGGCTCATTCAACGCTGACTGCGCGGAATAGGTCACGCCGTTTTGCGTGCCCGCGGACTCCCCGGTAAGGGCCGTGAACCATCCGGTTGGGAAGTGTTTGGCGACGTACTGGTCCGCGGGGTCACCGTTGCTATTGGCGTTGGCCGGCTGGGCCCCGGTGTAACTCGTCACGTCGCCGCTCGGCGCGACGAGGTTCGTCGGGTTCGTGACGGGATTGGCGGTCGTCGATCCCGGGTACCCGCACACGCCGTCGTCGCGACCGGGCACCGTATCAGAGATCCCCGGGGTAGCACCGGTCACGTACGTGGCCGAACCGACGGGCTGGGCGCCGCCGAGGTCCTGCGCGTAGGCCTTCCACGACACGCCCGCCGCGTTGTACTGATTGAAGAGTGTCGCGACATCGGTGGGATACACGCAGCCGTTATTTCCGAGGGCCGCGTCGACACCACCGTGGACGAGAAGTTGTCCGTAGTTGCCGTTGCCAGTGCCCGACGGGTTCGGGGCGGTCGTGTTGGTGCCGCTACCATCAGTCGTCCCGTCGGTGTCGGTCGACGTGCCCACGGTGCCGGTCGTGATGATGCCGCTGTTGTTGTTGGTCATGTTGGCCGTCGTAGAACAGTCGTCCTGCACGCCGTAGGAAGGAGACTGGCCCGAGACCATCGAGATGTAGTTGTCCATGCTGAAGTGACCCGTGCCGTAGTAGTTCGTCAACAACGCGCCCTGCTGCGGGAGCGTCTGCCACAGGTAACTGTTCTGGTTAAGTCCGGTGAAGGTCTCGTCGTACGACTTGTTCTCGAGGATGATCAGCCAAACGTGCTTGATGCCGCCCACCGGGGTGCCGGTCGAGGTGATGACACACTGAACGTCGTTCGGCGATCCGCCACGGGCCGCCTGCAGCGTGCTGCCCACCGGACAGGTCGTCGGTGACGCAGCCGACGGCGTAGTGCCGACGAAGGACGTCGCGACGCCCACACCGGAGACCGCGGCCAGGACTAAGACGAACGACATGGTGATCGTCCGAAGTCGGTACTTGGATGAATGTATGAGTTTCATAAGGCGCACGGTAACGACCTCGAGTTACGCGTAGCCATCAAACAGCACACGAAATTGCAACTCTTGCGTGACTACTCTGTGCAACAACGAAGGTGAGCGTTCCGTTCGACAGAGATGAAATGGTGACGAACACGAGTCGATGAATCTCCGGCAATGAAGACCGAATGTTCGGATCTTCAGTTTGGCGCAACAGCCAGCGCGGCTCCCAGTTTGCGAATCTTGGCCAGGTCCGGTGAAGGGACAACCGACTGGAGTGACGGACAGAGCGAGAGGAGAGCTACAGAGTCGACTGAGTTGAACGTGGTGACCGACATCGGTAGGTGGGTCTGCGACTCGACCTGTCGAGCACCAACCGCCACCGACACCATTGCCGTGTCGATGTCCCGATCGCGATTCAAGAACGCACAGAACGCTGAGCCGTCAGTAATGAGCGCTCGTAGAGCCACATTGCCCGACTGTTTCTCGTAGCTCTTGAGCGCGGGATCGACGTCAGTGACTTCGGTCAAGAACTGCGCGACGTCGGCCACCGATGCCTGGGGTGCCTTCAGTGGCCTTGATGACGTCAACGCTGTAGTGGGAGTCGTAGCTGACGTCGTGGTCTTCGGAGTCGAGATCGTGTGATCACCGGCGCTCCAGGCCCATGCGGCCGCTCCCATCGCAATGATCAAGAGCACCGCCGTGCCCGCGAGAAAGCGGTGGGGGCGTGGTCGGCTTGTCATAGTCTCCACTTCATTCACTTCGCTGCGGCAACATTGCTTCTAACTCCAATACGACGACGACTTGTTCATAGCAGCGGCGCGACGTGACGTGCGGGTGACGATTCTGTGTCCGGCGTCGAACTACCTAGTCCGGATGTACGTCAACAAGAAATTGATACCCGCATTCGGCCGCCTTGAACCGACACCTGCTACTTCGTAACGAGCTAGGAAATCGGAAGCGCCCGCCTCGCCGCAACCGCGAGATAGAGGGGGTCGTTTGTTTTCTCCCACAGTCGCCGCGCGGTGTAGACCAGTTTCGAGACGTGCTCGTCATTATTGAACGCAGCAATCGACGCCACTTCTAACGGATCGCTTTCATTGAAGCCGTCGAATTGGTCGAGTCGGTCCCTTGACCACAGGGGCGGTGCTCCGATCGAGAGATAGGCAGCGGTGAGCGCCTGGAAAGCGAATCGACTTAGTAACTCATCGTCGTCAATCCAGGGACGAATCGAAGAGATCGCCTCCGAGCCAGTTACTCCATGAAGAGCCGTGAAATCGTCCGTTGATACGTACAGCACAAGCGCTGCCTGAGCCAACTTCTGATCCGTATCGTCAGTGATTTCAAGCGAGGACACCGCAGCGTCGAAGAGCTCACTTTGGGCAACTTCGCGCATCTCTTCGTCAATGTTTTTCAGTTTCGGCGGCCCCGGCACATCGGGGGACGCTGACAAGTCGGAGAGAATCTCCAAGGGGTCCTCCGACGTGACGTCACCAACTACCAACGGTCTCAACGGGCTTGCGACTTCTGCGAGGTACGCCAAGGCGGCCGCGATACGTGAAGGCGACGAGACCTCAATGGCGTACGCGAGTCTGATGACGCCATGAAAGGCCGCACCACCAATACCCGAAATGAGAGCCGGGAGATGTGTCCTTAGGGTTTCGTCCGGTCCCACTTCGCCAACCTGTCTGACGAAATAACTTCTGAGATCCGCGGCGGCGCCGTAGTTGCCAATCGCTGAGCGCCAAGAGTTTTCGTCCAGGCGCGTCGAGGACTCTTCGAGGGCGGTGTTGCGCGTGGAGTACAAAGCGGCGAAGCGCGTGAGTTCATCATCGTCGGCGCCGAGGCCCGCCTTCGCCACGAGAGCCATCGGGAGGTGATTGGTGAGGCCGCGCACGGTTGTCGGGTCGGTTCCAAGCTCCTCGTCGAGTAGCTCTTGCAATACCTGGCGAGTATTTTGACTCACATCGACGACGCTATCGGTGCCCATCTCAGACGAGTCACGCGCTCTGACGTTTACTCGACCAATCCCCATATTTGGTCAAACACTCCCACGACGCTTTCGTCCCCTTGGGCAACGGCCGAGGGCCTATTCCTGAAGCCATCGTGAGAGAACCTTGACGTCGTTCGTCTCGTAGCCAATCCGTTCATAGAAATTGAACGCTGACTCGTTCTCGTTCCGAACCATCAGTTGGACTTTCACGGCACCTTTTCTGCGCAGCCATTCTTCGGCGGCTTTCATAAGCTCCGATCCGAGACCCGCGCGCCGATGAGCGTTGCTCACCGAGAGGTAATAGACCCAACCTCGATGACCGTCGTTGCCCACCATCACCGTACCCAGAAGCACATTGTCACGCTTGAACCCCAGGATCGCGGAAGTCGCGCCTTCCAGAGCGCGCTCGAAATCTGCTGTCGGGTCATTCCACGGCCGCGTCAGTCCGGTCTCGGCCCAGAGAGCAATGGCGGACGCACAATCCTCACGGACGAGCTCGACTATTTCCATCGGGCAATCGTAATTGGCGAGAGTCATTCACTCCTACAGGCTGAACCGAAACACGATTTTTGACAGATTCTTGGTGGCAATGGTTGGGGAGACCGACCGACTTCTTCGCGTCCGTGGACGGCTTTCAATGAGAGTGAAGGCGATGATTCGTTGATTCACCGTCAATCGAATGCGTCGCTACTCGCGCCTAGTCATCATTCGAGTGCTGCGAACCAGCGAGTGCAGTGAGGGCATCGCCAGTGAGGCGAAACTCTGTCCACTCGTCCAACGTCTCAGCACCCAAAGAGCGATAGAAGTCGATCGACGGTCGATTCCAGTCGAGCACCGACCATTTGAGGCGGTGGTAACCGTTCGCAACGCATTCCTTCGCGAGGTGGACCAAGAGGTCCGTGCCGTATCCACGACCGCGGAACTCTGGCTTCACATAAAGATCCTCGAGGAAGATGCCGTGTGTTCCGGTCCACGTGGAGTAGTTGAGGAACCACACGGCGAAACCAGCCACCTCTCGTTGGTCGGACTCCACCAAGTCACAAAAGACGTTGGGTGCGGCAGAGAAGAAACTCTCGCGGAGTTGTTCGGGCGTGGCTCGCGCCATTTCCAGTGCTCGCTCGTAGAGTGCGAGGTCTCGAATGAGTTGGTGGATGGTTGGCACGTCTTCGGCAACCGCCCGGCGGATTCTCATTTCGACGGCCTACCGAGTGACAACGAGCAGAGCGAAACCGTCGTAGCCCTTGCTCCCAACAGTTTGGATCGCGGTTCCTTCGACTCGGTCACTTGCGGCCGCCATCTCCAGAAACGCACGCACGCCGTTGACTCGTTCGTCGGCGCTCGTCGAATTGGCCACCTCTCCGTCGCGAATCACATTGTCGGCAACAATGATCGTGCCCGGTCGCGACAGCTGCAGCGACAACACCAAGTAGTTCGGATATCCCTCCTTGTCGGCGTCGATGAAGATGAAGTCGAAAGACTTCGTGTCTCCGTCGATCAGCCCTTGCAACGACTGCGTCGCCGGACCAACACGAATGTCAACCAACGCCCCAAGTCCCGCTCGATCGATGTTCTTGCGCGCGACTTCGGCGTGCAGAGACTCCAGTTCAAGTGTCACCAGCGTGCCGTCACTGGGCAGTGCGCGAGCCAACCAAATTGTGCTGTACCCGCCGAGAGTTCCGATTTCCAGAATTCGTCGGGACCCCTGCATCCTGGCGAGAAGTTCCAGTAGTTTCCCCTGATTCGGAGCAACGCTTATCGGAGGGAGTTCCGCTGCCGCACTTTGGGCCAGGGTCTCCTCGAGCGCACCATCAGAGGGCAAGAAGAGGGATTCAAGGTACTCGTCGACAACAGTCCATTGGCTTTCGGTCATGCCCACAGTCTCGCACCTTGGCCACTGCCCATGATTACGAGAAGTGGAGAGGCGAGAGACCTAGCCTATACACGTTGGTCTATCGCGCTTTGATAAAAGTATTACTACTGTGAAGCAACGTGGATTGTCTTTACAATGGGCATCGGCTCGAGCAGTTCATCACTGTTGAGCCGCATGCCTTCGAGATGAAACGGAATCGCCTCACGCATATTCTCGACTACCTCGTCGACAGTCTTCCCTGTCGTGATGACTCCATCAAGTCCAATTACGTACGCGGCAAAGTTTGTGCCAGCGTCCTCAATCACGATCGTGTACTCAGTCATTGGTTTCGCCTCCTCAATCCGGCTTGTCTCAAGATGTTAGCGAGGGTGCCCTTGGGAACATCGTCGGACGGGTGACCTGGCACCGTTACGCATCCTGGCTTCGAGCGATGATGAAACTGCCGATGACTTCCTCGCTGCCGACTCAGAAACCAGCCGTCATCCTCAAGCATCTCGAGGATTTCTCGAACCGTCACGACCCGCAACGGTCGCCGACGATCCCATGGGTTGACGAGTCAAAACTTTCATGACGCTCATTTGTCTCGAGCCTTTTCGAGAGAAGAGCACTTAAGACGCTCAATCAATTCTTGAAACGCCAGATAGCGTTAAGCGGTGAGTAGTTCGCCTATCCGAGCAGTGATGTTCTTCGCCAGCGATCCAGAGATCGTTGCGTCATGGTGGGCCTCCAACCTTGGAGAAGACGCTCCTGTTGTAAGAGAAGGTGAGTTTTGGTACTTCATTGTGGACCAGATAGAGTTCGGCTTCCACCCAGCGGACGACGATCGCAATCCAATTGGCGCCAGTCCCGTTATCTATCTCTCAGTAGCCAACCTTGAGATGACTCGAGCCCATCTCTTGAAACTCGGCTGTACGATGCACCGCGGGCCACTCACCATTGACAGCTCTCGTCAAATATGCCAAATGATCGATCCGTTTGGTAATGCCTTTGGCCTCGACGGACCTTAGGATTATTGCCCATCCGCCTACTGATCGTTGGAGTAGTGAGATTCATCGGTGTGAAGGTCTTCTAAGAACAAACGATAGACATTGGTCTGCGGACTCAGTTGTCGGGCGTTGCCGCAACCAATCGACGCCGAACATCTACCGTGTTCACGCCGAGGGCGCCGAACAATGCCGCCGCAGGATCTGGTGGTTGGAGGGTGAGGATCTGGGCCAGCACCTGCTGAGCCGTGACGTAGAGCCTGCGACGGTTGGGCTTAGACGCTTGTTCAAGCACTTTCTTTGCCGCGGGCGTTATGCGGAGGCGATCTTTTTGCGCGACGTCTCTGATTCTCGGCTTCTTCGGCACGGCGCGCATCGCCAATGGGGGTGCGTCGGTGCCGAAACCCAGGCCCAGGGCACCCAGGGCTTCCCGATCGAGCGACTCAAGAGCCAGGCGAGCTTGCTGCAGGCTCACGCCCAACAAGGCTTCGATCGAGGGTTCCTCGAACAGGGCGAGCAAGATGTGATCGGTGCCATATCGGCGATCACCTCGGCGACGAGCCTCCTCACTGGCCCGCAGACAGATGGCCCAGCCGTGAAGCGTCGCTGGCTCAACGGATTCGGTGGTCATTACGACTCCTTGTTGTATTTGGTGTGCACGGATTGGCGGGTGATGCCCAAGGCGTCTCCGATCTGCTGCCACGACCAGCCCTTTTCCCGGGCCGATTCGACGTGGTTCGCTTCGACCCTCTCAGCCAGGCGATGGAGCGCCAACGAGGCGCGAAGCCCAATCGCCGGGTCATCCGACGAGAGATTCGCACTCAGTTTCTCGATGTCCATGTTTGTCAGTATAGACTGACGTTCTTGATTTGTCAACCCAAACTGACACATCGCACTCGGCGCGGTTCGTTACTCTGCTCTCTCGCGTGCAAACGTCAGGCTCTCTTCAATTAGTCCGAGAGCCACTGAGAGTTCTTCTTCATCTTGTGGGCCGTAGATCATAATTTCCGTACCAAAGTCGCCGTACGGATGAGGTTCGCCCCATCCCAAGTCGCAAACTTCGCGTGCTCGTTCGAGAGGTAGGCACAAATGCGTACTGGTGTCTTCCATTCCGTGGATGTGAACCGGCTCAAGTCGATTACCAGGGGAAAGGTTGGTCGATTCGACATAGGCGGTATCGAGGTCATCAAAGAACAATGCAATAGTCGAGGCTGGCGAGATTTGGCTCCGACCCGTTTCAACGTGCGCCAAAGCGGAGGCTTGTGCTACAAGGCCACGCCACACTTCGGCCGATGATTGCCCATCTAGTTGGCGATGCGGTCCTTCGATCGACGTTGTTGGACGAGGTCTATTGCGGGGTGCCAGATCTAAGCTCACGTAGCAACGCGTACCGTAGACACACGCGTGGTAGGTGGCGGCACTTCTTCGCCGTGGAGCAGCATTCCCTCAATGTGGAATTCAATTGCGTCGCGCATTAACACTTCGATCTCTTCGATGTTGTCAGCTGCGCCAATGCACCCGGGCAAGTCAGGCACGTAGGCGGCAAGATTCGCGCCGGCGTCTTCAATGACAATTGCGTATTCGTTCATTTCGGTCTCCCCGGCAAGCCTGCTTGACGATAAATCTGCCTCAGCGTTCCTAATGGTAGGTCCTTGCTCATTGCGCCGACAACGGTGACCGTACCCGGCTTTACCGAATGGTGGAATTGTCGATGACTGCCTCGCGTACGGACTTGATGCCATCCATTTCGCTCGAGCAATTCAATGATCACTTTCACTTTCACGCACTCCCAAGGGTCGCGCGCGCGTCAGCTTTCTACAACCAACCTGTAGACGTTTGTCTCTCGGTACCCCAGATGGGCGCCAGTAATGACGTCTTACTCTTTCAAAACGTTGACCAATTCTGCGAGCGACGTAATTATGGCTCCGTCCCACGAGCTCACCGTATCGAAACGATCCGTATCGAGCAAGTTTGGATCAATAAGCATCGTGGCTGCCATCCCCAGTTCCTGAGCTCCATATAACTCATTGCTCCCGCCATCGCCAATGAACACGCACTCCTCCGGCTGCACGTTGAGACGTCGCGTGGCCGCCAAGTAGATCTCTGGGGTCGGCTTTCGTACGCCGATCTCACACGAGAACGTGACAACGTCAATCACGTCATTCAGCCACGATGAGTTCCACGTCAACGGCGTTTCCGCTGAACAGTCCGTGACAATTCCCAATCGGCATCCCCGCGCCTTCAATTGGGACAAATACGCTGCCGAGTACTTGTCGCTCAATAATTCTCTGGAAAACTCCAGACGCTGATCTGCGGCCAGCGCAACTTGTCGGGAAGTGGGTGACCCTCCAACGCGTTGCGCCAGTTCCGAGATCGTTTCTGAAAGACCACCCGTCGTCCCTCGTACTCGCTCGTCGAATGTATCTCGCACGACGTCCGCGAACTTTTTACGATCGACCTCTAAGACATCGGCCATCTGAAACGCAATGGTGTCTCGCCGCAGCCGCGAACCACCCGGCAGCAACGTTCCGCAGAGATCGAAGATGATTACTCGTGAGCGTCGCACAACGGTCATCCCGTCAAGGCACATTCACGATGCAATCTGTATCACTCCAGCCCGAGAATGAGGGACGGGGACCTCTTCGCCCATTTCACGAAGAATCTCTAGGTGCTCGGCAATGGCTTCTCGAAGGGTAGACGTCACCTCAGCAACGCTCGCGCCCGTGGCGATGCAGCCAGGAACGTCAGGGGCGTAGGCCGCGTAGTTAGTGCCGGCGTCTTCAATCACGATGGTGAATTCGGTCATCGTGGTCTCCTTTCGAGTCCGGCCTGTCTGACAATGTTACCCAGGGTTCCTTTAGGGATATCATCACCCAAATTCCCCGCTACACAAACCGAGCCGGGGAGCGTGGCATGTTTGAAGTGACGATGACTTCCCGTTTGACGAATCTGAACCCAACCGGCTTGTTCCAGTTCGCTGACTATTTCTCGCACTTTCACGATTCACAACGGTCGTGACAATCAACCAGGTGAGCGAGTTGCTTTATTCGAGTTCATTCTCTTTTATCAACCGCCGATAGACATTGGTCTATCCCGCTTTGATAAAAGTATTGCAACCGTGAAGCAACATAGATCGTCTTGACAATCATCCTCAAGCATCTTGACGATTGCTCGAACCGTCACGAGCCGAACGGGCGCCAAAACGGCAATACTTTCAGCTCTAGTCGATGATTATTCATCCAACGAGTTCTAGCGGCGCCCGCTATTTCGTTGAATCGAGATTCTCACGGCTAGTTGAATGCGACCGAGAGGTGGCCGTCGATGCATTACCTTCGGTTCTATGGTGACCGAGATCGAAGTTCGCATGACAGCTCGATTGCGACTTCGTCGGCCGGTTATGGATGACGTCAAATCAATTGTCGCGATCGACTCTGATCCGAGGACGAATCTTCATCGTCCCGGTGGAGCACCTAGCCCAGACAAAAACGTGCAGACTTTTAGCGAGTTTGTTCGCGGATGGGAAGAGCACGATGTCGGTTACTGGATAGTTGAGTTTGATGGCGACATCATCGGGATGGCGGGCGTAGAACCCCAACTCTTCTTGGAAAGAGAATGCTGGAATCTTTACTACCGCCTGTCTCCCATTGCTTGGGGCAATGGTTTCGCCGTCGAAGCAGCGAAGGAAGCGGTGACCGTGGCCTCTTCTCTCCAACCAAAGTGGCCCGTGGTGGCGCACGAGAGGAGCGAATTACGCGGCCGCGCGCACTGCAGAAAATGCTGGCTTACGACGATGCCCAGAACTGGACACCAGTGGTTTCGAGGTCTTTGCGCGTGGTTGGTAGTCCCTGGTTCAGGATTCGATAACGGACCTATACACGTTCGCCTTTCGCGAATCACTTAGTTGAGACCAAGCACCAATTCCAGTGCGTCATCGATAGCCCACATTGCATCGCCCTGAAGAGTCATGATTCTCTCGCCAAGTCGGCTGACGTCGAGGGCGGAAATCTGCTCAACCAAAACCTTGGTTCGATCGCCCAGAATCTCAATAATGGGTCGCACGGTCGCCTCGCGCGCTGCCGTCGAGGTGGGAGCAACCAACACCACCGATCGAGGTAGGAGGGCATCCGATTGAACGATGACCCCAAATCGTCGTCCTCGTTGCTCACTACCAACACCCTTAGGCAATCGAAGTTCGACGACGTCACCCCTCCGCACGTAGCCACTCCATGAACTCGGCAACTTCCGACATTTCTTGTCTGTCGTCTTCGTCAGCTTCAAGAGAAGCCATCTCTCGGCGAAGTGCATCACGCCTACGCGCTTGCTGGGCGCTCTTTATGAGGGCCGATCTAATTGCTTCGGAGCGCGAAAGACCAGATGCCTCAAGTTGAGCAAGTGCCCTTTGCGCCTCCTCGTCGAGTCGAACGGAAATAGCGTTTGTCACGCAATCACTGTATCACATATTGTCATACATTTCCAGTTCCTCCACCTAACAACGGTTGAGGGTTTTCATCGTTCTACCAAAAATCTGTACACATTGGTCTCGCGAAGTTCGAATCCGAGTCTCGCGTACAGTCGATTGGCCGCCTCGCGCGAGGGCCTCGTCGTGAGGTCGATCGATCGAACGTTGCGCCGGCGCGACTCTTCGATCGCCGCGTTCGTCAAGGCTTCGCCGACTCCCATTCCTCGAGCGGCACGGTCCACGACGACGTCTTCGATCCACGCCCGCAGTCCCGTCGGGATAGGAAAGACCACGAGCGTCAACGATCCGACGATCCGCTCCTCGTCACGAGCGATGAAGACGATCGTTGCCGGCGACGCGACGAGTTCCGCAACATCCGCCGAACTAAGCGGGGCGGCGCTCGTTGAGAGTTGAGGCAAGAGTTTGTTCAGACCAGCCACCAACTCTTCGGTCACTTCGTTCGCGATCTCGACCTGCACGCTCACTGGTCCCCCCTCCACACCGGCCGACGTAGATCGTCGTAGAAGACGTCGCGATGTTCGCCGTCAATGGCCGCGAAGATCGGATCGGCCCATCGTTCGGCGCCGATAATGGGCGACGGCAAGTTGTCGCGAGTGAACCACCCGGCGTCGAGGCATTCGAGTGGGTGAATATTGATCTCTCCCCCCACGGCGCGACAGAAGAACAACAATGAATACAAGGGGATTCGCGACGAGCCGAGTCGCATGCCGTCGAGGACGCCGATGAGTCGTATCGGCTCAGCTTCGATGCCCGTCTCTTCCATCACTTCTTTCACCACGACTTCGGGGGCGGAGTAGCCGACGTCGCACCAGCCCGTCGGGTACAGCCACACGCCCGAGTCGGCTCGTTGGATGAGGAGCAGTTCGCCGCGATCATTCGTCACGGCCGCGCCGACCGCGACCTTGGGCGTCTGGTAACCCGCGACGCCTTTGCCGACTTCCTTCATCCATTCCGCGACGTACCCGTCGGCGTCGAGGACACCGTCTAAGCCCACTTCCGCCGCCGACTTGATGTCGCCCGCGATCTTCAAGACCTCTTCGAAGCGCTCACGTTCGTACTGGCTGTCGGTGAATCCGAGACCAGTTCGCGCGACGCCGGCCAATGACTCGGCCCAGCGCAGCAGCGTCTTCTCGGGAATGGGTTCCACTGTGATGACGCTACCAACGCGTCCTAGGCCAACGTGGCGTCAAGGACTTCGTCGAGCGTGCCCACGAGTCCCGTGTAGAACGCTCCGAACTCGGCGTACAGCGTCGAGGCCTCGTCGTAACGCATCGTGTACACGCACTCCTTTAGGTCATCGACGTGCACCCCGAAGAGCGTGACGCCCCACTCCCAGTCGTCCAGTCCCGTCGAGCCGGTGATGACCTGAATGATGCGGCCCTTGAACTCACGGCCGAGTGCGCCGTGTTGACGCATGAGTCGTTCGCGCTCGTCATAGGAAAGGGCGTACCAGTTGTTCGACTCGTCGCGGCGCTTGGACATCGGGTAGAAGCAGAAGGCTCGCTTTCCGTCCGGCGGGAGCGTCGGGAAGAGACGGTCCTGCAGCATCTTCTCGGGCATGCCGGCCGCATACTCGCTCACTTCGGTGACTGAGACGTAACTCTCAGCGACGAGGAACCCGGCTGCCTGGATCCTCGATTGCAGTTGGCGTAGGGCCCAAAGGTCTTCGCCGAGGATCATGAAACACACGTCGGCCTTCGCGCCCATGATGGCGACGCTCACCACCTGGAGTCCGTTGCCGCGGGCGTCATCGACGGCCTTGCGCAGCGCACCGGCGTCCACGTCAGCGCCGGGGTGACAGAACAGGTGCAATACGTTGAGTCCACGAGAGGGCGCGAGCGGTTCTGGAGTCATGGCCCAATGCTACGACCTGTCCACAAAGATCAATCTCGCGTGAACCCAAAGAGAAACCGTGGGGCCCGAAGGCCCCACGGCTCTAGAACGATTGAGAAGCGGACGCTTTAGTAGTCGTCCATTCCGCCGCCGGGCATGGCCGCGACCTTCTCCTCGGGCTTGTCGACGATCACGCACTCGGTCGTCAAGAACAGCGCCGCGATGGACGCCGCGTTCTGCAGCGCCGAGCGAGTCACCTTCGCCGCGTCGATGACGCCGGCCTTGATGAGGTCCTCGTAGTCACCGGTCGCCGCGTTGAGTCCCTCGGTCGCCTTCTTCAGATTGCGAACCTTGTCGACGATGACGCCGCCTTCGAGACCCGCGTTGACCGCGATCTGATTGAGGGGTGCCTCGACGGCCTTGGCCACCATTCGCGCACCCGTCGCCTCGTCACCGCTGAGCTTGTCGGCCGCTTCGAGGATTCGGACCTGGCTGCGAAGAAGGGCCACGCCACCGCCGGGCACGACGCCCTCTTCGATGGCGGCCTTCGTCGTCGACACCGCGTCTTCGATGCGGTGCTTCTTCTCTTTCAGCTCGACTTCGGTCGCGGCGCCAACCTTGATGACGGCGACGCCACCGGACAGCTTGGCCAGACGCTCCTGCAGCTTCTCACGGTCGTAGTCCGAGTCGGTGTTCTCAATCTCGGCCTTGATCTGGTTGATGCGGCCCTTGATGTCGTCCTCGGAACCGGATCCTTCGACGATGGTCGTCTCATCCTTGGTCACGACGATCTTTCGCGCGCTCCCCAGCATCTCGACGTCGGCGGTCTCGAGCTTGAGACCGATCTCTTCGGAGATGACGGTGGCACCGGTCAGGATCGCGATGTCCTGGAGCATGGCCTTGCGACGTTCGCCAAACCCGGGGGCCTTCACGGCGACCGACTTGAACGTGCCGCGAATCTTGTTGACCACGAGCGTCGCGAGGGCTTCGCCCTCGATGTCCTCGGCGATGATCAACAGCGGACGACCAGACTGCATGACCTTCTCGAGGACCGGGAGCACGTCGCGCACCGACGTGATCTTGTTCGAGACCAAGAGGATGTAGGCGTTCTCGAGAACGGCTTCCATGCGCTCGGTGTCAGTGGCGAAGTACGGAGCGATGAAGCCCTTGTCAAAGCGCATTCCTTCGACGAGGTCCATCTCCATTCCGAAGGACTGGCTCTCTTCGACGGTGATGACACCGTCCTTACCGACCTTGTCGATGGCGTCGGCGATCATCGCACCGATCTCGTCATCGGCGGCAGATATCGACGCCACCTGGGCGATCTGCTCTTTGGTGTCAGCCGGCTTGGCGAGTTCGTGCAGCGACGCGACGGCAGCTTCCACGGCGGTCTCGATGCCCTTCTTGAGCGACATCGGGTTGGCGCCGGCGGCCACGTTCTTCAGGCCCTCGCGAACCATCGCCCAGGCGAGCACGGTGGCCGTCGTGGTGCCGTCACCGGCGACTTCGTCGGTCTTCTTGGCGACTTCTTTGACCAATTCGGCGCCAATGCGCTCGAACGGGTCCTCGAGGTCGATGTCCTTCGCGATCGATACACCGTCGTTGGTGATCGTGGGAGCTCCCCACTTCTTGTCCAAGACGACGTTGCGGCCCTTGGGTCCGAGCGTGACTCGAACGGCATCGGCCAACTTGTTCATGCCGCGCTCTAGCGCCCGGCGGGCCTCTTCATCGAATGAGATCAGTTTCGCCACTGTGATTCCTCCTAAAGCGAGACACCCTTTTGGTGCAACGCAATATTAGCAGTCTAGGGTGGCGAGTGCTAACGGCACTCAGCCGCCGGCCACGGCCGGCACGAGCGAAACGGTCTGGCCCGCCTCGAGCACCGTGTCGAGGCCGTCGAGAAAGCGGACGTCCTCGTCGGCCACGAAGACGTTCACGAATCGGCGCAGGGCCCCACGGTCGTCAAGGACCCGAAAGGCAATTCCGGGATAGGTGGCGTCCACGGCGAGGATGGCTTCACGCACGGTGACGGCCTCGACCGGTACTTCACCGGCTCCCCCGACGAGGGTGCGTAGTTGGCTCGGGAGACGGACCGTGACGCTCATGACGCGGCCACCAGTTGGTGAAAGCGCAGCGCCTCTTCGGCCGCCTCGAGCGACGGGGTGATCGTTGAGCTCACGGTCGCGGTATCGACGATGGCGTCGAGCGTCTTGAGACCGTGACCCGAGATGATCGCGACAATCGATTTGTCACGGTCGATCGTGCCTCGGTTGATCATCTGGCGCAACGAGGCAATCGTGACCCCGCCGGCCGTTTCGGCGAAGATCCCTTCAGTCTCGGCGAGCAGACCGATGCATTCGAGAATCTCGGAATCGGGCACTGAGCCACAGTCGCCCCCGTAGGCGCGCAACTCGTCAAGCACGTACGGGCCGTCGGCCGGGTTGCCGATCGCGAGTGAGCGCGCAATCGTGTTGGGGCGCTGGGGCGTCACGACTTCGGCACCCGAGGCGAACGCGCTCGCGATCGGCGAACATCCGCTCGCCTGAGCGCCGAAGAGTACCGGCGCTGGCCCGTCGACGATCCCGAGTTCGATGAACTGCTTGAATCCCTTGGCAACCTTCGTGAACTGACTGCCCGACGCGAGGGGCACCACGACTTGATCGGGCGTGCGCCAGCCGAGTTGTTCGCAGATCTCGAAGGACAACGTCTTGGAACCTTCGGCGTAATACGGGCGAAGGTTCACGTTGACGAAGGCCCAGTCGGCGTGCTCGGCGACCAATTCGACGCACAGTCGGTTGACGTCGTCGTAATTGCCCTCGACCCCAAGTACGGTGCCTCCGAATATCGCCGCCATCGCGATCTTGGATTTCTCGAGGTCGGCCGGGATGATGGTCACGCTCGGCCAGCCGATGGACGCCGCGTGAGCCGCGACCGACGTGGCGAGGTTGCCCGTTGACGCACAGGCCGCCGTCGTGAAACCGAGGCGTCGCGCGCTCGAGAGCGCCACCGACACCACGCGGTCCTTGAACGAGCCGGTGGGGTTGCGGGTGTCGTCCTTCAGCCACAAATCGCGAACACCGAGTACGTCGGCGAGGCGTGTGGAGCGACGCAGCGGCGTCCAGCCGGCCCCGAGGTCGACGGGCTCGACGCCGGGATCGGGTAACAGTGCGCCGTAGCGCCAAATGGAATTCGGACCACTCGCGATGGACTCGCGCGTGAGGACACCGCGGGCCGCGTCGAGGTCGTAGTCGACCTCAAGTGGACCGAAGCAGAAATCGCACGAGTACCGCGCCTCACTGGAATAGGTGGCACCGCACTCTCGACATAGAAGACCTGTAGCGAAACTCATAACTCCCTTTTCATCGTTCGGCCTTTGGCACCTGGTGTGATGAGCGGGTTGCTCAGGTATCACACTGGTTGTCGCGACTTCAACGGGGCCGTCCCTCAGTCGCTCTGGATGACCCCTCAATTCTCCCCGACGGCACAGTCCGTGTCAAGTTCGAACTCGCGGTTCGTCCCGTAACCTCTTACGAATGAGCAGCCCCGACGTCCCGTGGACGCTTAGCCGCGAAGAGTTCAACCTCGAACGCGTCATCAGCCTGAAATCCCAGACCACCGTCGCGGTCGTCGTCCCGGCCCGCAACGAGTCGGCCACGGTCGGTGCGGTCCTCGACGCCGTGCTCGCCCACCGCGAGTTGGTCGACGAACTGGTGGTGGTGAACGACAACTCGGTCGACGACACGTCCACGGTCGCGGACCACCACGGAGCACGCGTGGTTCGCCTCGATGGTCCCAGTGGCAAGGGCGAAGCGATGCGAGCCGGGCTCGCCGAGACGACCTCGGAGTTGGTCGTATTCCTCGACGCCGACGTCGTCAATACCACCTCGGAATTCGTGGCCCGTCTCATCCAGCCCCTCCTCGAGCGCCCGGAAACCCAGTTGGTGAAGGGTTATTACGAGCGACCGCTGCACAACATGCCGACCGGCGGCGGACGAGTGAACGAACTCGCCGCTCGCCCAATCCTGTCGCTGCTCTACCCCGGACTCGGCGAGATCCGTCAGCCCCTCGCCGGTGAGACCGCCGGGCGCCGCAGCGCCTTCGACGTCATCACGCTCGAGAAGGCCTACGGCGTCGAGATCGCTCTCCTGATCGACATCGCCCGGCAGTTCGGTGTGAGAAGTTTGGCGCAGGTTGACCTTGGTGTGCGTCGCCATCGCAATCGACCGCTCGAAGAGTTACGGCCGATGTCAATGGACGTGTTGCGAGCGGCACTGAAGCGTTATTCCGTGCACCTGCCGCCGCAGGCGTGACTAACCCCTATTGGCCGAGTTGTGTCCGAGAATCACAATGACGTCGTCGCTCGACGCGCCGGGCACGGGACGTTGACCGTTGAGCGCTTGAATCGAGTGAACGCTCACGTGAATTTTGTTCGCGATCTGAATCGCGGCCCACTTGAATCCCGGATTGAAGTACACGATGGTCTTCTTCTCGGTAACGGGTGAGTTGACACCAGGAAGCGTGTTCCAACCCTGAGTCAATAACTCCTGTGAGTACCCACGAGCCAAGTTCGGAACGTTGGTGCCGTTGGCCACCTGCACGCGAACCGTTGACTTGGCAACGGTGTGGTGATGAAGTGTCGTCGTAGTTTCAGATGGAGACAGTGTCGTGGTCGAACTCGAGCTCGGAGCAGGGCTCACGTATCGAAGCATGAGGAACGCCGCCGCAACGAAGAGAACGACAATGATCAACACCACACTCAGAGCGGGCTGGTAGTGAGAGCCTGGCGGGTTGGTGCCGTGGTGGGGCTGGGACGAATCACTCATTCGTCTCAGCCTACATATTGAGACCAAACGATTTTCACTAACCTTGGTCTTCCAAGCCGGTGTGGCGCAGTCTGGTAGCGCAGGCGATTTGTAATCGTCAGGTCGTGGGTTCGAATCCCTCCACCGGCTCCCTCGGCTCCCTCGGCGGATTGAATTTGGCTTGAGTCAGACTCCGAAGACTTCGACTCTCGAGTATGCCCTGCTCGATTGCCCCGAAATCGAACCTTGACCAGAGGACGCAATGCTCACGCCACGCACCTTGAGGACTTGCAGCCGGTTACGCAAATAAATCGCGACAATTCTCGCTCGCTCTCGACTTAGCGAAAAGTTAAGTGAATTCAGTCCTGTTGCAGCGGTGTACCCAAAGAGATCAATCTTGAGATACTTTCTTGACCTAATAGTGAGCGCAACCCGATTGATCTGACTCTTCAATGCAACTGAAAGTGACGAGGAACCACTTTTGAAAGTTCCAATAGCTCCGAACAACGCTGCGAGTTTGTGGCCACTCCATTGCGCGTAGAGAGTTGTCGAACCAGAAAGTTCAAACCCTTGACCCACAGGATATGAAGTGCCTGATCCATTCGCACTGGTATTCCAGTGCGTTAGTTCGAAACCTGCATATATCAATCCGCTCTGGTCTGGCAAAGTTATCGTCGAGCCAGGTGTTCCATTAATTGGATCAATCGAACCACTACCCCCATTCGCATCAAATGTCAGAGTGTCGTTCGGCCCTGCAGTCCACTGCGCGTATAGCGTTTGGCTACCGTTCAACGTCAGACTTGCTCCTTCTGCATACTGCGTCCCACTCCCATCTGATTGCGTGTTCCATCCACTAAATGCAAAGCCCAGCATCGTGATTCCGTCAATTGTGGGCAATATGGCCAATGAACCGCCTTGGCCCGTAATTGAAGCGACGGAGCCAATTCCGCCATTCGCACTGAATGTCAAGACATCGACTGTTATTGATGTCCATTGCGCGAACACCTGAATCGAGCTCATTGGTACATACGAGGTTCCACCAGCACCTATAAGTGTTCCGCCAACTTCAGCGCTGAACCATCCGTCAAATGTATTTCCACTGAACGTTGGATTCGGAAGTGTGATAGCAGTTGAGCCGACGACATAGTTCGCGGAGTCCATCGTCGCCACTCCTCCGTCATAAGAAAAAGTGACTGCGTAGGTGTCTGGCGCCCACTGGGCGTAGAGCGTTTGGTTTCCTGAGATGACATAGGTGGCACCGACTGCGTACTCAGTTCCGCTTCCGTCAGCCGCTGTATTCCAACCAACGAACGTATAACCGAGATTATTTATTCCGGAACCAGATGGCAGAGTTGTAGATCCGCCTAGTTGACTTGATACCGATCCAATAGACCCAGTTCCAGTAGTCGATTCGAAACTCAGTGTTGTAGTCGGAATTGATGACCAAGTGGCGTATAGGACAATTGGGGTCAAGAATGCATACGTTGAACCATCTCCATATGCGACACCCCCTCCGTTGGATTGGGTATTCCAATCAACAAATGACGAACCTGGATTTGAAAGTGTCGGACTTAGCGTCGCAAACATCGTCAGCGCAGTAGATGCGTTCTCCGATTGAATTGCGTACACCGGGTCGGATGGACTGTCATTTTCGACAAATGTGACTGCATGAAAAATCCTCGTCCAAGTGGCATAAAGAACCTCTGCCGCGGTGAAACTATAAGCGGAGCCATTGGCGTATGACGTGCCCGATCCATCTGGCGACGAATTCCAATCGACGAACGAGTAGCCACTGTTCACAAAAGTTGGATTCAGATTGGTGAAAGACGTAAGCGCGGTCTCGACATTCGCCGTTTGTGATGAATACACCGGATCCGATGGACTGTCGTTCTCAACAAAAGTTACTGAGTGAAACATTGGAGTCGACGCGATGGCAACAGAAGATGGGATCGCGCCTTGAATCACTAAGGTTGCGAAAAGAATTGCGACGATGCCGCGAGCCTTCACAACGTGCCCCGACTTGTGGATTGAATTCACGACCGCAGCCGGTCACAGGTTGAGACAGAAATACAGACGGACAGGGTGCGCATGGGACGTCTTTCATAGGAGATGGGCGCTCTTAACCGAACGAGCGTTGTTCCCGCAGCCACCACTCCGACGAGCAAATTTTGCTCGAAACGATTGGCGACGTCTCCAAGTTGAAAATCAGTGACGATAAATTCCTGCTGCAGTCTTTCCCTTGCGCTGCAAGACTAGACATCGAACATTCGAACGTCGTAGGGTCCGAAGTCCCTAATTGAATCTCGCTACGAACGTCGAATTCGTTGACGCGCCACTTCAAAAGCTGCCACCGACACGGCGACACCGGCGTTCAACGAACTGATCTTGCCCAACTGGGGTATCGACACAACGGTCGCGCAACGTTTGCGGGTCAACACCGAAAGACCTTTTTCTTCACCACCGACCACGAGCGCCACGGGCGTGGTTCCCAGATCGAGGTCGTAGATCGAATCGCGTGACTCACCGGCGAGGCCGACCGTCAGCACACCGGCCTTATTGAGCACGTCGAGTGCCGCGGGGACTCCCCCGACGTCGCAGAAGGTCAGGTACTCAATTGCTCCGGCCGCCGTTTTCGTCACTGACGGTGAGATGCGCGCCGAGCGATGGCGCGGCACGACGACGCCGGTCACGCCCGCGCCGTCGGCGCTGCGCAACATAGCGCCCAAGTTGCGCGGATCGGTCACGCCGTCACAGACCAACAAGAAGGGGTGGCGGTGTTCGAGGAGTTCGTCGAGACTCACCGTTTCCAGCCGGGCGGCGATCGCCATGACGCCCTGATGTCCCTCGGTGCGCGCTTCACGATCGAGCCGGGCCATCGAGATGACCTGGACTGGCACTCGCTGGCGCTGAGCCTCGAACTCAATAGCGTCAAGCGTCTCGCTGGCGTCTTGGGCGTCGGCGACGAAGATCTTTTGGATTTGGCGGCGACGGGCCTTGAGGAGCTCGAGGACGGCGTGACGACCCTCGACCTGCTCACCACCGAGTCCTTCTTTTTCGCGTCCGCTCGGCGCACGCCTCGGACCGCCGACCTGACCACCGGTCATCGGACGACCACCCTGACGCGAAGAGCGGCCCGGAGGACCCTTTCGCGGTGCGGGACGCGAACTCACGACACCTCTTCCAAGAGAGCGACCGCGCTCGCGCCAATGCCCTCAACGCGGCCAAGGGCGC
>Ga0182014_10000268_pt1 | contig 65501 bp, 54 predicted proteins | sample 612S2DmetaG_FD_120489 | JGI IMG/M metagenome (GOLD analysis project Ga0182014, IMG submission 120489) | Permafrost microbial communities from Stordalen Mire, Sweden - 612S2D metaG | ecosystem: Environmental > Terrestrial > Soil > Wetlands > Permafrost | place: Sweden: Stordalen | collected...
GATGCCTTTGACAAGTGCGAAGCCGGCGCGCGGGCCGTGGGAGACCATGACTTCTTCGTAGATGCCGGGGGCGGCGGCGGTGACGTGCGGAACCTGGCGCAGGCGATCGAGCAATGGCCGCCAGTCGCGGATGCCGTCGGCCTCGACGCGCATCAACTCGACGTGGGCGGAGGAGCCGAGGAGCCGGTCCTGGAGATCGCGCCTCATGCCGTTGGTGATGGCGAGAGCGATGATGAGTGCGGCAACGCCCGCTGCTACCCCGGCGACGGAGATGGCGGTGACCACGCCCACGACGGCCTGACGCCGTTTGGCTCTGAGGTAGCGTGCCGCTAAAAAGAACTCGAATCGCATCAAGGCTTGGTTTCCTGGATTGCTTTTCTCCCGGCGGGGATCACGGTTTTGGCGACGCCCACGTTTTCGTATCGGTCGAAGGCGCGGACGGTGACGAGATGCTCGCCGGTCTTGGCGGCGACTGCGCCTCCTGCGTCTACTGCGCCCAATTCGACATTGAAGTTGTAGTGCTCGGTTCGGGAGTCGGAGAGCTTTCCGACAGGTTCGATGAATTGCCATGGGCCAGCATCGAGCGAGTACTCCGCGCGAACGATAGGCGAGAAAGCATCAACGGCAGTGAAGGAAACAACAATTTCACGGAGGCATGGCGCTCCGCCGCATTCGATTCGTCGAACGGCCTTGAGCTCAGCGATCGCCGGCGGTGTAGTGTCAACTTCGAAGCGGTCGCTTACCTTTTCGGCGCTGACGGCGTCGGCCGGGGTGTGCGACGGGGCATCGGAGGCGACCACCTTCACCTGGTAACCGCCGTCGGGAATCCGGGTCGCGTCAAGGCTCCAGGCCTTCTCGGTGATCTGGTCCTTGATCAGGCGCCACACGGTTTCTCCATCCCCGCGGAGATAGAGGGAGTAGATGAGGTTGTCTCCGTTGTCGTCGTGGGCCGCCCAGCGGACAGTGACCGCGGTACGGTCCTTAGCGGCGGTTATGGGCGCGCCGGCGGTGGGGTCTGTGACGCCGTCAACGGGCGAAGCGGAAGAGCCAAAGGCAATATTGACGGTCTGAGGAGGGCCTGCGGTTTGAGTCTGTGAACTGACACGGGCGCCGGTTGCGACCACAATGTCGTCAATCACGGGAGCGGCATTCACGGGAAGGTAATTCACACCCACGCTGCCAACAATTCCATCGCTGTGGAGCACGGCCTTCCACTGGAGAAAACGTCCGGCGGGCGAAGCGACCGCGCCATCCTTCAGTGGCAGCCAATCGGACCAGCCGCGGACTGGCTGCTCGACATTGCCGGAGCGGGTAAGAATCTCAAAGGCGGAAGAGCCGGGCTCGATTTCGACGCGGCCAAAGCGGGCCAGCGCGCCTGCATCGAGGACATTGCTGGCGTATTCGTGCTTCTCCGCGGCACCGAGCAGGTAGAGCTTTCCGGTGTTGCCGGCGCCGATGAGGATGCCGCCCATGCCCTCTTTGTCTCGGAGAACGGCGAGGCTCAAGCCTTGTTGCGCATCGAGGTGCGCGATGTCGGCGTAGCTGCCGTCGGCCTGAATGCGGAAGATGTGTCCGCGGTTGCCGGTGAGCGCGAGCAGGCCATCGGGGCGCGCGGCGAGGGCATAGACGATGTCGTCCTTGCTGGACCAGAGCTTGCGCGGGGCCTGGCCTTCGTCGAGGGCGTAGATTTCGGTTCCCTCGGGCAGGGAAACGCTTGTGTTCACTGCTTGGAGCGAACCGGGCTGCATGATGGTAATGGTGGCCGTACCGATGCCTTGTATAGGCAGGGGAGGCAACTGATTATGCGTCTTGTCTCCCACGCTGGCGGCGTAGACTGTGCCGGTTGAGCCAACGGCGACGGCAGTGATTTCGCGGCGGGGGGCTTCGAAGAGCACGTAGCCTTTGCCTTCGGGGCTGATGCGGTAGACGAGGCCGGAGCCGTCGGAGCCGGCTATGAGATTCCCGTTGGCGTCCCAGGCCAGGGTGCGTATGTGGGCCTCGTCGGACTTGAAGAACATCTCCGGCGGTGCCGCAGGATGCGAGGGATCGACACGGTACACGGCCGCGGGCCCGCCGGCAGCGATGTAGAGCCTGCCGCCCTTGTCGAAGGTCAGATCCCAGATGTAATGGGCGTTTGAGCTTGCCTGGACGCCAGTGGATGTGCCGCCGGCAGTGCTTGCGATTTCCAGTTTCGATGGATCGAAGATGACTCGCGCGCTTGAGTCATCCTGTTTCGCCGTCGCATCGGGCTTCAACTGGTAGATCTTGCCACTGGGCAGGGTGGCTGCGTAGAGGTATCCGTCGGGCCCCATGCGAACAACCTGCACGCTCAGGTCTTTCGACTCGAAAAGCGTGAACGGTTTCTCGTCCGGTTTGGTCCCCAGGCGGAGCACCGTGCCCGGAGATCCGGTTCCAACGAAAGCCAAGCCCGCATCGCTCACGGTCACTGACCAAACGAAGGTTGAGGGCGTGGTGAGCATCTCGGTGAGCCCTGGGCCCTGGCGCAGGTGGCCATCGCTCTCAAGGGCAACTCCCTGGGGCGTGCCTTTCTCAAACTCGTCGATCTTCGATTGTGTCCAGAGGTGAGTGCCCTGCGCGGCAGCGAGCTGACTGGCAACGAGGATAGAAAGAGCGAGCGCGGGGCGGAGAAGGCTGATGGTGTGAGAGGAAGCAAACATGCTGCGGTTAAGTCTACTAAACTCCGGCGCATTGCAACCCGCCGAGCGTCCTCGAGCATGCTGGAGCCCGGAAAAGTTGGGATTTCCAGGCCGCGAACAAACCCACCTCGAAACGTGCCGGGGCTTCATCGGAGAGAGGAGTGGGTTTTGACCCCGAAAGCAGCCAAGAGGATTTGCACGGGCTTCATAAGCTGCGGGATAACTCGGAGGCTTTGTAACAGCCATCCACCGGCTTGCCGACCCGTGGGGGATGAAACAAGCGATTTTCGGTTTGTCTTTGTTTTGTCGAACTTGAAACTCTGTTTCTTTTTTGGGGCACGACTTTAGTCGTGCCACCCTGTGCTGTGGTGCTCGCTGATAGGAAAACCCTGTGCACTCGCTATGCAACTCCTTGCACGTGAGGACGAGCTAAACTCGTAAGTTGTTGAATATAAATGTCAGAACTTTGGCGACAAAAGTGCATAGTCTAGCGTATCGCCCTGGCGTTTTTCCAGGGAGGTACCGGAATTCTCCAGACGAAATCCGACGGTAGCTCGCGCGGCCCAAAATGCTTCCGTGCTTCCGCGCCGGAAACTTCGTGGGCCCTTCACCTTAACCTCTTGTCCAAGGAGATCACAGTGATTAACCTGCTTCGCTTCAAGCTCGCCGCTTTCCTTTTCGTAGTCGTTCTTGGCGCTTCGGCTGCCGCAATCGGTGAATCATACGACTTCACCACGGTGGCGCCCGGCACGGCCATAACCAACCAGTACTCCGGTGTCGTCTTCTCGCTGGCAGGCGGTCCGGCTACAACTGGCTCACCCACAATCGGAGGTTTTTATTGCTCAAGCCCAGCTTGCGGTGTGGCTAACTCGCCCACCGGGGGCGCCGGTGTTTCTGGGTATCCAACCACGAGCATCCTTGACTTGGCGTTCACGTCGCCGGTTGATGATTTGTCGTTCACCTTCGCCAATTGGGGCTCAGGCAATGGCTCCTTCTACACCGCCTATGACGGAGCGACAGTTGTCGCCACGGGCGTTATAGACGGGTTGCCCAATTTCGGCCTCGTCTCCGTCGCTGGAGTCGATATCACCGATCTAAAGCTCAACAATAATTCGGGTGGCAATTCCAACTGGATTTTTGGCGTGGGTCAACTGAACTTCACGTCAACTCCAGAACCAGGTTCATGGCTTCTCTTCGGCAGCGGAATTCTTGGAATGGCCGGTATGCTCCGCCGCAAGTTCTTGGCCAGGTAGTTGGTTCAAGGATGGCGTATGACTGTCCCTGAATGCCGCCGGCAAGACACTCGATTTGAACCCGGCGTCAGCAACCGATAGGACCCGCAATCAATCTGCGGCCCGGGAGATTCGGCTCCTGGGCCGCCTTTCTGTTTGTCGCCGTTTGCCTGGCCCCGCCGATCCGATAATCGAGAGGCTGGCCGCCGCCGCTTGGCACCTACCCCCGAAGAAAGCTCTCCCGCCCCCATTGTCTGCGTAATATCCGAACAGGCAGCCTTCCACACGCAAGAAATGCTATTTTGCAATGAATTACGCCCCTATTTGCAGCCTTTTACGTAGCCCTGCACCGCCCTTGCTTCAAATCATGTTGTCTCTGAGCAACCAGGTCCCTATACCTAGAACCCTACAGGGTTAAGGTCTCAGAGAAGTGCGTCCGTTCAGGCCAACCTTTTGGGCTATGTACACACCACGTGAGCAAACCTTTTGTGCTCCTGGCTAACCGCTGGCGCGAACGTTTGCGCTTTCGAGAGATTTTCCGGATTTGGGCCGGGCGCGCACCGATCAGAACAGCCGTGAGGACTCCGGCAGTGAAGACGTCAAAGTTCCAGCACGTTGTCTTCGATGGCGAGGCGGACGTTGCCGTCGGATTTGGCGAGGCGGCGGACGGCTTCCGGCTTGTCGACTCTGGCCTTGAGCATCACCAGGGCGACCGGCACGCTACGCCCCGCGCTCTTGATGGTGTTGACCGCGGTCTGGCGGTCGATTTTGCAGGCGCCCATAAGGATACGGATTCCGCGCTCGACGAGCTTGGAGTTCTGCATGTGGACATTGACCATCAGGTTCTCGTAGACATAACCCAGGCGGGTCATGGCGCCGGTGGTGATCATGTTCAGGATCATCTTCTGGGCGGTTCCGGCCTTCATGCGCGTGGAGCCGGAGATGACTTCGGGGCCCACGTCGGCAACGATGGAGATATCCGCGGCATCGGAGAGCGGTGTTCCCATATTGCAGGTGACGGCGGCAGTATGCGCTCCGCGGGCGCGGGCGTAGGCGACGGCAGCGACAACGTAGGGCGTACGGCCCGAGGCGGATACGCCCACGACAACATCCTTGCGGGTGGGGCGGCGGCGGGCAATGTCGCGTTGACCCAACTCCTCAGAGTCTTCATTGACCTCGACGGAAGAGGCCAGCGCCTTGGGGCCGCCGGCCATGATGTACTGCACCTGACCCGGCGCGCTGGAGTATGTGGGTGGACACTCGGAGGAGTCAAGGGCTGCGATACGTCCGCTGGACCCGGCGCCGACGTAGATGAGCCGTCCGCCGTCGCGCAATCCGCGGGCCACCTCGTCGATGACCTGGGCGATCTCTGGAATCGCCTTTTTGACCGCTGCCGCCACCTTCGCATCTTCGTGGTTGATGATGCGCGCGATATCCAGCGCGGACTTGGTGTCAAAGCCTTGAGAAGCCTCGTTCTGGCTCTCGGTGGTGAGTTGCTGAAGCAGGGAGGCCTGGTCGTTCTTGGTGTCGTTTGACTGGGTGCCGGCCGTCTCTGACATCATCGAGCTGGTTAGCATCGCGTTTGTCCCCAATTTTTGATTCTATCTTCAAAATGCGCAAGTAACGAGAGAATTCTGGAGAGCCGCCACCCAGTCACCGATAAAGGTGCCTAGCTGCTAAAGAGCCTCGCGCACGGCATCGTGAAAAGCCGGCCGGACCTGGCGGATCGACTGACTCTCCCGGTCGGGCCAGGTGCGGTTGGTGAGCAGCACAACCGCAACCCCCGCGTTGAGATCGATCCATAAGGAACAGCCGCTGTAGCCCAGATGCCCTATGGAATGAAGCGAAAAATGACGCCCAGACGAGGAATTCAACGAGGGCGTATCCCACCCGAGCGCGCGCGAACTGTCCTCCGGCGCCTGCCGCTCCGCAAAACGTTGGACCGTTTCGGGATCAAAAAGGTTGTCTGACCCTACCGGGGAGGCCAGCTTAGGCGAGGAACGGAGGATCTCGCCGGCAAATCGAAGCAGGTCGGGCACATTGGAAAAAAGGCCGGCGTGACCGGCGACGCCGCCGAGCAGCCAGGCGTTTTCGTCCTGGACTTCGCCTTGAATTCGATGCCGGCGAAAGGTTGTGTCTTCTTCCGTGGGCGGAATCAGGTTGCGCGCCTCTGGAGGTGGAGAGAAGCCAGTGGATGTCATTCCCAGCGGATTGAATATCTCGCACTGGACCCAGGAGGACAAGGGCTCGCCGATGAGAACTTCCAGAGCCCTACCGAGCAGAATGAAACCAGGATCGGAGTATTCGGCGCGGGCGCCCGGCTCGGCCTGAATGGGCAGTTGAAGGCAGGCGCGGAAGAGGGCTTCCGGGGTGGACGCGGTGCGAAAGAACTCAACGTAACCCGGCAGTCCTGAGTTGTGGGCCAGCAGGTGGCGGAGACTCACGCGGCGCGCCCAGTCACCTGAAGCGCGACCCAAGAGAAACCCAGGCAGCAGATCGCCGAGCAGCGCGTCCAGAGGGAGCAGGCCGCGCTGATTGAGCAGCATGGCCGCGGCTGTGCTGGCGACGACTTTGGTCAGGCTTGCCAGGTCGTACACCGTGCTGGGAGTAATGGAGGGCGAACTTTCCTCATAGGTGAATCTGCCCAGCGCATCCTGGAGCAGGACCTCGCCGCCGGCGAGAACTCCGAAGGCGCAGCCGGGAAAGGCGCGAGCGGCAATCGCATCGCTCAGAACTCTGTACGCGGCGGCAAAATGGCCAGACTGCGGTGAAACCGGCGGGGTGATTTCGGCAACCATTGCTGACTTGCATCCTATCGCGAATCGAACACCTCGCCGGCGCCCGCCTCTCATTTTTACCTATTTGGCGCGAGTGTGGGCTATCCTTGGAGGCGGACAATCCGTCTATCACGAATAGGGCAAGAGGGGGAATTATGCATCTGTTGCGTGGATCGTTTATGTGGGCAATCGCTCTGAGCCTTGCAGCATCCGGCGCAAGTTCAATTGTTGCCCAGAGCAGTGTGGCCCAGGCGCCCGGCTCCGCACCCGCCATCGAGGTGTCTCCCTCGACTCCACCCGAGACTATTGCCCCTGATCCCGAGAAAAAGACCTACACGGTCCCCGCCGGAACCAAGGTGCTGCTGCAACTGCGAAGCGCCGTCAACACCAAGAGCGCGAAGCCGGGGGACGGTGTTTACCTGGCTTCGACATTTCCCGTGGTCGTCGGGAATCGGGTGATGATTCCGGCTGGGGTGTATGTGCAGGGGGTGGTCGACCGCGTGGTGCACCCAGGCCGCGTGAAGGGCAAAGCGCAACTCGACATGCACTTTACCTCAATCATCTTTCCCAATGGGTCGGTGGTTGAGGTCCCGGGCATGGTCGACAGCCTGCCGGGCGCAAAAAAGCAGACCGTGAAAGATGACGGAGAGGGAACTGTCGAGCAGGACGGCGACAAGGGGCGCAATGCAGGCGAGACGGCCAAGATCGCGATTCCGACCGGCGCGGGGGTAGGCACTATCGGGGGGGCTGTGGCGGGGCATCCAATTGCGGGCGGTCTTGCTGGACTCGGTGCGGGGCTTGCAACGGTCGGCCTGGTATCGCTATTCACACGCAACGCCGATGTCGATATTCCGTCTGGAAGCCAGGTGGAGATGGTTCTGCAAAGGCCTCTGATCCTCGAGGATGAGAATCTGGCTGCTGCGGGAGCGCCCGGAACCGGACTGACGCTGGTTCCCTCGGCCAACCAGCCGAAACCAATCGAAAAGCCGCGGCGAGTCAGGGTTATTTGTCCGCCGGGAGGAATAGGCTGCGAATAATAGTAATCTGGATATGAGATGCAAATAGGCCCCCAGGAAACACCCGCCCAAAGCTCCACGGTAGACACTCAGGCGAGCAGCGCTTCGCCGGGTCCGAGCCCCGCGCCTACTGAGACCAAAAAGGCCGGAGCCGCAAGCCTGTGGCTGCGCGATCTGTTTGTTTCCGCGGCTGCTTCGGTACTGATTATCACCTTTCTCTATCAGCCGGTGCGCGTAGAAGGAACGAGCATGTTGCCCCGGCTCGAGGACAGCGATCGGCTGTTCATCAACAAGTTCGTTTACCACATCTCGGCCATTGAACGTGGGGATATCGTGGTCTTCCACTACCCGCGCGACCCGGAGAAGAGCTACATCAAGCGTGTTGTCGGATTGCCCGGCGACCAGTTATGGATAGCGCAAGGCCAGGTATGGCTGAATGGCAAGCCATTGCCGGAGAGTTACGTTCCGGAGCAGTACCGCGATACACGGTCGCTGGCGGAGACGATTGTGCCGCCGAATTGCTACTTCATGATGGGAGATCACCGCTCGATCTCGTCCGACAGCCGCGAGTTTGGGCCGGTCGAGAGGTCGCTCATCTATGGAAAGGCTGTGTTTGTTTACTGGCCGGCCAAAGACGCGGGGGCGGTCCGCTGAAGCGCGGGGTAACGACCCGGAAATCCACCGCGGAACCTGTTAGAATCGGTTGAATCCACTCCTCGGAGAGGCAATGCAGGCAATCTTAGCGCTCGAAGACGGGCGCATCTTCCGTGGCCACGGCTATGGGTACCCCGGCGAATGCCAGGGTGAGGTCGTTTTTAATACTTCCCTTACCGGATATCAGGAAATCGCCACCGATCCTTCCTATGCCGGGCAGATCGTCGTTCTCACCAATCCCCAGATAGGCAATTACGGTACGAACCTGGCGGACAACGAGTCGGCCAAGCCCTATATCGAGGGTTTGATCGTGCGCGAGTTCTCGGCCATCAGTTCGAACTGGCGATCGGAGCAGGTGACCGACGAGTACATGGAGCGGTATGCGGTTCCCGTGCTGGCGGAGATCGATACGCGAGCGCTGGTTCGGCATCTGCGCACCTACGGCGTGATGCGGGGCGTGATTTCGACGAAGACCGACGATGAGGCGGCGCTGGTCGAGAAGGCGCGGAGCATCCGCAAGATGGATGGGACGGACCTGGCAAAGGTGGTGTCGACGAAGGCGGTCTACTCGTTCGATTCGGCGGATCCGCGGAATCAGTCGGGAGATTCGCTGCTACCGGATTCATTCCTTCAAAAGGAAGACGCGCGGAAGCGCCTTCATGTAGTGGCTTATGATTTCGGGATCAAACACAACATTCTGCGTATGTTGACGCGGGAGGGTTGCAGGGTAACGGTGGTGCCTGCGGAGACGTCTGCGGAGACGGTGCTGGAACTGAAGCCGGATGGGGTGTTTTTGTCGAACGGGCCGGGCGATCCGGAGCCGGTGGACTATGCGGTGAAGGCGATCCGCAAGTTTCTGGGCCGCGTGCCAGTCTTCGGGATTTGCCTGGGGCATCAACTCACAGGGCTGGCGCTTGGTGGGCGGACGTACAAGCTCAAGTTTGGGCATCACGGAGGCAATCACCCGGTGCGGAATAATGCGACGGGCAAGGTGGAGATTACGGCACACAACCACAACTTCGCGGTCGATCCGGACTCGATCAACGTGAGCGAGGTGGAGTTGACGCACGTGGATCTGAACGATCAGACGCTGGAAGGGCTGCGGCATAAGACGCTGCCGCTGTTCAGCGTGCAGTACCATCCCGAGGCGGCGCCGGGGCCGCATGACTCGCATTATCTGTTCCGAGATTTCCGGAACATGATGGAGGAGTGGAAGGGATGAAGCCTCGGCTGCACAAGGCGATGATTTTTTCAAAAACAGCGGGGCTTTGGCTCCGCTGTTTTTTGGACGGAGGAACGCGATGAAGAGGCTTCTGTTGTTCGTTCTTATCGCCGCGTGCGTGAAGCCTGAGGCTCTACTTTCCCAATGGATTTGCATCGGGAAAGATGGAAAGCCGTGCACGAACAAAGACGTTGACGAGATGATCTGTCAGCCTGAGAGGGCGCCTGCTAACCTCTCAGTTGCCTACCAAGTTCGATTGACCGGGACTCTATTCGATCCGACCGGTGCCCCCATTAACTTCGATGCGGTGAGGCCGGACCATCATTCGATTGTTCAGATCAAAGATGTGAAGTCCGGTCAGGTTCTTTTTGCAGTTCCTCTACGCCCCAACGGTGAGTTTGAATTTGAGTCAGTGCCTTCGGGTGAATATCGGCTTATCGTGGTCTGGATGAAGGACGGCAAATTCTCTCGCCTACCCCTGGCCGATCAACCCAAGGCCCTTATCTGCTCCGATCCGAAAGAGTGCAGGGTCAGCACGATAATCACGTTCCACGGTACAGACAACCCAACTGATGCTTGTCCTCCAAAGTGAAGGTCGAAAAGACACATGCCACGTAGAAATGACATTCAGAAGATATTGGTAATTGGCTCGGGGCCGATCGTGATTGGGCAGTCGGCGGAGTTCGACTACTCGGGGACGCAGGCTTGCAAGGCACTGAAGCAAGAGGGCTATGAGGTGGTGCTGGTGAACTCGAATCCGGCTACCATCATGACCGATCCCGATTTGGCCGATCGCACATACATCGAGCCGCTGACGCGCGAATACGTTGAAGAGATCATCCGCATTGAGTCGGAGATGCTCGCGAATCAACCCGGCTCGGGGAAGTTTGCGCTGCTGCCGACGGTGGGCGGACAGACGGCCCTGAACCTGGCTGTCGATCTGGCCGATGCAGGAGTTCTCGATCACTACAACGTCGAGTTGATTGGCGCGAAGCTTGAGGCCATCAAAAAGGCCGAGGACCGGCTGCTGTTCAAAGATGCGATGGTGCGCATCGGCCTTGAGGTTTCGAAGTCGGCGCTGGTGAACAATCTTCGCGACGGGCTGGATTTTGCTTCGAAGCTGGGGTTCCCGGTGCTGATCAGGCCTAGCTTTACGCTGGGCGGCACGGGCGGCGGCATTGCCTACAACCGCGAAGAGTTGATGGAGATATTGGCGCGGGGGTTGGATCTCTCGCCGGTGCACGAGTGCCTGATTGAAGAGAGCGTGCTGGGGTGGAAAGAGTACGAGCTCGAAGTGATGCGGGACCTGGCGGACAACGTCATCATCATTTGCTCGATTGAGAACTTCGATCCGATGGGCGTGCATACGGGCGACTCGATCACGGTGGCGCCTGCACAGACGCTGACGGATCGCGAGTACCAGAAGATGCGCGATGCGGCGATTGCTGTGATGCGCGAGATTGGCGTCGAGACGGGCGGATCGAATGTGCAGTTTGCCGTGAACCCGCAAGACGGGCGCATGACGGTGATCGAGATGAATCCGCGCGTGTCGCGGTCGTCGGCGCTGGCATCGAAGGCGACTGGATTTCCGATTGCGAAGATCGCGGCGAAACTGGCCGTGGGCTACACGCTGGACGAGATCCCGAACGACATTACGCGCAAGACACCGGCGTGCTTCGAGCCGACGATTGATTACGTTGTGGTGAAGATTCCCAAATGGCAGTTTGAGAAGTTTCCCGGCGCGGACGATACGCTGGGCCCGCAGATGAAGTCGGTGGGCGAAGTGATGGCCATGGGGCGCACCTTCAAGGAAGCACTCATGAAGGCATGGCGCGCTCTGGAGACCGGCAAGAAGACCGGAGCAGAAGTGCTGGAGCCGCGGCGGCTGACACAGATGCTGGTGACACCGCGGCCGGAGAGGCTGAGCTATATTCGCTTCGCTTTTGAGCGCGGTATGAGCGTGCGCGAGGTGGCTCGCTTCACGAAGATGGACCCTTGGTTTCTGCACCAGATGCGCGAGATCACGCTGGCGCAGATGGCGATTGCGGAGACAACGCCGGAACAGATCGGCACGGAGCAACTGCGGCAACTGAAACGACTGGGGCTGAGCGACGAGCGGATCGCGACGGAGTGGAAGCTGGATGGCCACGAAGGGATCAAGCAGGTGAGGGAACTGCGCGAGGGGAAAGGCATCAAGCCGGTCTTCAAGCTGGTGGATACCTGCGCAGCTGAGTTCGAGTCGATGACGCCCTATCTCTACTCGACCTACGACGAAGAGGACGAGGCGCCGCCAACGGATAAGAAGAAGGTGATTATTCTGGGCTCGGGTCCGAACCGGATCGGGCAGGGAATCGAGTTCGACTACTGCTGCTGCCACGCGGCGTTTGCGCTGAAGGAAGACGGCTACGAGACCATCATGGTGAACTGCAATCCGGAGACGGTTTCGACCGACTACGACACCAGCGACAGGCTCTACTTCGAGCCGCTGGTGCTGGAGGATGTGCTGGCGGTTTATAACCACGAGGCGCAATCGGGCGCGAAAATTGGAATGATCGTTCAGTTTGGCGGGCAGACGCCGCTGAATCTTTCGCAGAGACTGCTCGCTGCCGGAGTGCCGATCATTGGCACGTCACCGGCATCGATCGACCTGGCGGAAGACCGGAAGCTGTTCGGGAAATTGCTCGAGGACCTGAAGATTCCGCAACCCGCCGGCGGTACGGCGACCAGCGTAGAGCAGGCATTGGCTGTCGGCGAGCGCATCGGCTATCCGGTGCTGGTGAGGCCAAGTTACGTGCTGGGCGGCAGAGCGATGGTGATTGCCTACGATGCCGAAGCGGTGACGCGCTACATGCGCGAGGCGGTGGAGTATTCGCAGGAGCGGCCGGTGCTGGTGGATCACTTCCTGGAGAACGCGGTTGAGGTGGACGTGGATGCGCTCTGCGATTCGACAGATGTGATTATCGCCGGAATCATGCAGCACATCGAAGAGGCTGGGATTCACTCGGGCGATTCTTCCTGCGTGCTTCCCGCTGTGGGGATTCGCAAGGAGACGCTGGAGACGATTCGCACCTACACCCGCAAGCTCGCTCTTGCGCTCAAGGTGGTAGGCCTCGTGAACCTGCAGTTCGCCATTCAACGCGATGGCGACGGGGAGGATCATGTTTTTGTGATCGAGGTGAATCCTCGCGCGTCGCGCACGGTGCCGTATGTTTCAAAGGCCACCGGCGTACCACTGGCCAAGGTTGCGGCACGGCTGATGACCGGGCGCACGCTGCGCGAATTGCTGCCTTCGCAGCTTGCCGCCGGCAAAGACCTGGAGACGGGCGCGCATTATTACGTCAAATCGCCGGTGTTTCCGTGGGCCAAGTTTGCGGGCGTGGATACGGTTCTGGGTCCGGAGATGAAGTCGACCGGCGAGGTGATGGGGGTGGCGTCCACCTTCGGCGAGGCGTTTGCGAAGGCGCAGCTTTCGGCAGGCCATCTGCTGCCCACCAAGGGCACGGTGTTCTTCACCGTCAACGATCACGACAAGCCGGCCGCGATTGAACTGGCCCGGCGCTACGCGGACCTCGGTTTTCAGATTGTGGCGACGGAGGGTACCGCGAATGCGCTGGAGGGAGCGGGGCTGATTGTGGAGCGAGTCTTCAAGGTGAAGGAAGGGCGTCCGAATATCGTCGACCTGATCAAGGGCGACAGGATTCAGTTGGTGATCAACACGCCGCGTGGGCAGGACACTTTCTTCGACGAAAAGGCGATCCGGCGGGCTGCGGTGCTGGCGCGGATTCCGACCATTACGACGATTGCGGCGGCGCAGGCCGCGGCGGAAGGCATTGCCGCCATGCAAAGGCAGCGGACGACAGTTTACGCCTTGCAGGAGTTGCATACGGCGATCAGGGTGTAAGAGCGAATTCCCGCAGTTCAGCTCTTCTGAGCTTTGCGGCGGAGCGCGAGCGCTGCGCCGATCGAGTAGCCGACGAGAGCGGCTGCGGGCCACGTGCCGATAAAGGGACCGTCGTCGTCGATGAGTCCGCTGGGACGAGGCAGGCTGAAGAGGGTTCGCGACAGTTTCTCCGTCACGCCGCACTGGAAGCATTCGTTTGGCCTGGTGGGCATATCCACGATCCAGAGGGCAACGATCATCAGCCAGATGAGGCCCAAAAGCCATACAACCGTTGCCATATCGTCCTGTCTGATGCGGGTGACGATGAAGCCCACGATGAGGGGAACCGCGAGGGAAAGCAGAAGAATCACAAGCTGGGGGACGCCCTGGGGATTCACGGCGTACCCGATCAGCATCAAGGCCAGCCACGAGCCAAGAGCCAGAGCCGTATGCGCGAGGAACGAAAGAGCCTGCCGGATAATTTTGGAGGTGCCACTGTTCTCATCTTCATCCGTAAGTAACAACGAGTCCATCCCCGAAGCTCCTGATTAGAGGTTATCTTTGCGGCTATTATCCACTTATCATGGGCGGGTCGGCAAATTCGAGATCGCAAAGCCCATGCCTGGCGGAGGGAACATCGCATAGGACGGCGCCGGTTCTACAATTGAGCCATGCTGATTGAAGGTGTCTTTGCCGCGATTACAACCCCGTTTTATGGGGATGAGAGGGTGTACTTTCGCAAGCTTGAAGCCAACATAAGCCGGTATTCCCGCAGCCTGCTGGCCGGGATGATCGTGTTGGGCTCAACCGGCGAAGCCCCAATGCTGGACGATACCGAGACCCGTGACGTGTTGCGGGTGGCCGCGGAAGCCACGGCGCCGGAAAAGGTTCTGGTTGCTGGAGTCGGCCGCGAGAGCGTCAAAGGGACGGTGGAGCTGGCCGAAGCCGCGGCGATGTACGACTACGATGCGGTTCTGGTGCGGACCCCGAGCTATTACGCGAGCCAGATGAGCAGTGCCGCCGTGTTGCATTACTTTCGCAGCGTGGCGGACCGCTCGCCGCTGCCGGTTCTGCTTTACAACGTTCCCAAGTTCGTTCCTTACCAGATTCCCGTTGAGATTGTGGCGGAGCTGGCCGCGCATCCGAATATTATCGGCATCAAGGACTCGGACGGCAGCGCGGAGAGGATTCGCGACCTGGTCGCGGCTACGCGCACGGCTCCCAAACACTCCGTAACGGTGACCCAGGTGTTTGAGGCTGTAACAGGGCGGATGCTGGCTCCGAAGACCGAAGCTTCCGGTACCTTTGTCTCCGCTGGGCAACTGGCCGGCGGTGCGGCGGTAGCAACAGCCGCTCCGGCCCCTGCGATCAAGACGCGTGCCAAGGAAGTTGGATTCCAGGTGCTCTGCGGATCGGCTTCGGCATTCCTTGATTCGCTTGAGGCCGGCGCCAGCGGGGCGATCCTTGCGCTCGCGGCATTCGCGCCGCAGGCCTGCCAGGAGGTTTGTCTAGCCTGGAAGGACCATGACCTGAAGCTTGCCGAGGAGAAGCAGAAGCGGATCGTTGAGGCGAACAGCCGCGTCATTGGCGACCTCGGAATCAGCGGCGTGAAATATGCCTGCGATTTCAACGGCTACTACGGAGGGCGCACCCGCGCGCCGCTGCTTGCTCTGACGGCGGATGAGAAGGCTGAGATTGAGGGCCTGCTTTGCGGAATGCGCAACTAGGTCGGTGACCGTTTGCCGATGTGCTAAGGCTGAGCGCCGCGGCTCCCAATTCTTGGAGCTGGGGCGGTACGATACCCAATCGCCACAAACGAAAGTACATGGTGAGAAACCTATGGCGCGGCCTCACACCTACCGCCGGATAGGGAATTCACCGGCATCCGATTCCTCTTGCACCGGGCGTTTCTTCTGTGGAACAGTAGGGCGGGCTTCCATTCCCCTAGGTGCAACACACTTTCGGAAGCCGGAGCAGAAACATGTCACTTCCCAGGGTTCTCATCGTCGCCTTGCTCGGCGTCGCCTCTACAGGCGCCGCATTCGGGCAGCAGGCTGCCGCAACCATCGTCCCCCAGGCCCCCAGCGGGCTTAGCATTGCCTTTGATGCGCCGCACGGCCAACTCACAGCCACCGGCTTTGCCCTAAAAGCCACTCCAATGACCGCCAACTCGACCCGAACCACCGGAACCATCGAGGTAGCTCTCAGCATCAACCTGGTCAGCAAATTCCGCAAGGGGACAACCTTCCCATGCGCCATCCTCGTCCTTGGCGGACAACTTGACGCTGCCAATCAGAAAGTGGATGGAGGCATGGAAACCGCCAGCGGGTTGGCGTCCGTTAATGCGGCGAACCCGTCAACCGCAACCTGCATGCTCAGCATCCCGTATGCCTGGACATTCCAGAACGATGCAACCGCCAGCACCGGCTTGGTCCTTGCGTTCGCGGTCGCGGGGCTCACTCCACAGGGCGTTACCCAGCGCTCCACCGTGCAAGTGACCGGCGTAGACGCGTTGCCGGCCAGCGGCGCAACTACTACGTTCGCCTTCGACGCAGCACTGTAAGGCTCGCCCGCAGAGGCTCATGCTCCTACCGGAGCCGCTAGGACTCGGCAGGAGCATGCGTCAACGGTTGGGTGGGCCAGATATTGAATGTCCGATAACGAATATTATGTATAGTCAAAGCTGCTGCTGACTCGTTGTGGTCAATCTCCTCTTGATCCAAGGGTTGCAAGGCGTCTTGTGCACTTCCCCGGAGGGCTCTTCACATCTTGTAGCGGCCAAGATCCTCGTCGTTGAGACCTTCCAACCAGCCGCGCAATTGATCCTCGGACGGTCCGGAGGTGTTGAGCTTGGCGCTCTGCATCACCTGCTCGGCGACATAGATCGGACAATCCGTCCGCAGCGCAAGAGCGATTGCATCGGAAGGCCGCGCGTCAACCATTACCGGCTCATCGGCTTGGCGAAGCCACAGAACGGCATGGAAAGTATCGTCCTTAATCTCTGTAATTACAACCTTTTCCAGGCTGGCATTCAAGTGACGGATCAGGTTTCTCGTCAGGTCGTGGGTCATGGGACGCGGCGCCGCCAGTTTCTCGATCTCAATGGCGATGGCATTGGCCTCAAAGATTCCTACCCAGATCGGAATTACGGAATCCGAACTGACATCCTTGAGCATGACTATTGGCATGTTGGTGGCCGGGTCCATCATGAGTCCGCGTATTCGCACCTCGATGTCCATGGATTCCCCCTTCCTTGGCAGCCCTACTATTTTAGACGGCGATACCGGCCAGACTGTTCGGGTGAGTGGCTGTGATTCTTACTTGAACGTAGCTGCCAGGGGCCGGTGCAATGGGATGCGGCCCGGTGAAGTTGACCGGCTTGTTTTGGCTGCTGCGTCCAGAGATCTGCTGGCGCGCCGGATTCGAGCCCTCAACCATCACCTCCATGATTTCACCTAAATGCTTGGAGTAATTGATTCTCTGGATCTCGCGCTGGCGGTCAAGCAATACTTGAAGACGCTGTGCCTTTTCCGCTTCCGGGATCGAGTCGATCATGGTGAGTGCCGGCGTATTGGGGCGCGCCGAGTACTTGAAACCGAAGACGCAATCGTAATGCACTTCGGCTAGAAGGTCCATCGTCTGAATAAAGTCGGCGGGAGTTTCACCCGGAAAGCCGACAATGATGTCCGTGGACAAGGAGATGGGCCGCCGGGCGGCTTTGATCCAGGCGATGCGCTCCAGATACCACTCCGGGGTGTATTCCCGCGCCATCAACTTGAGGACCCGGGCCGAACCTGACTGAATAGGCAGATGGACGTGGTCGCAAAGCGTGGGCGTCGCATCGATGGCCTCGACGATGTCGCGGGTAAAGTCGCGCGGGTGGCTGGTGGTAAAGCGGACGCGGCGAATCCCTGACACTTCGCCGACGGCTACCAGCAGTTCCGCGAAGCTCAGCTTCCCTTCCGGGTCGCGATAACTGTTGACGTTCTGGCCCAGGAGCTGAATCTCGGTGTACCCAAGGCCGGCGATGCGCCGCGCCTCATCGAGAACCGACGACGAGGTACGGCTCCGTTCCTTGCCCCGGGTGTAGGGGACCACGCAGTAGGCGCAGAACTTGTCGCAGCCCTCAATGATGGTGATGTAACCGCGGTAGGGGTTCTGACGGGCGGTGAACTCAGTCTCGAAGGTCTCGTCGGTCTGGCGGTCGTCCAGGCCAGTGATCCGGTTCTCTCCGGCTTCGAGGCGGGTGAGCATCTCGGGGAGCTTGCGATAGGAGGCAGACCCCGAGACCAGCGACACGTAGGGGGCGCGTTCAAAGATCTTCTCGCCCTCCTGCTGGGCCACACAACCCAGAACGGCGAAGCGCTTCCCTGCCTTGTGCAGTTTCTTGTAGTCGTTGAGGCGGTTGAAGACCTTTTGCTCGGCCTTGTCGCGAATGGAGCAGGTGTTGTAGAGGATCAGGCCGGCGTCTTCTTCCGACTCAACCTGCCGGTAGCCCTGCTGCCGCAATGTGCCGATGACCTTCTCGGAATCATGGGCATTCATCTGGCAGCCGAAGGTTTCAAGATAGAAGGTTTTCTCGGATGCCATATCAATCCCAAGTATAGCGTGCCTTGAATTGAACCGGACGACGGCGCCAGGGTTATCGCATTTGAGGTGTTAAAGGGTCTGAGAGGAGAGACTGTGTGAGTGTGAGGGTGGGCCTTCATCCAGGTGACCGTTCAAATGCGAACAGTTTATGCTGAAAATGGACAGACGCTTTCCCACTTCAGCAATCTCCGTCTAGTCAATTCAGTGACTTAAGCGCAAGGACAATGACAGCAGACGTGCTTTTATGCTCGAGAAGAACTGGGCCTTCCCCAAGGATCCGTCACTGCCCGAGGTAAACGAGCATGCAAACCCTGCTTCAGGACTTTCGCTATGGCATCCGGCAACTGATCAAGATGCCGGGATTTACGCTCACCGCAATTCTCTCGCTGGCGATTGGCATTGGAGCGACTACCGCGGTGTTCAGCGTGGTGTACGCGATTCTCATCGATCCATTCCCCTATCGAGCGCCCGATCGCATGAATCATCTGAACCTTCTGACGCCGAAGGACGAATTGGGAGACTACGCATACCTGACTGCCTCCCAGTGGCAGCAACTTCGCAAGTCACCCGTGGTTGAAGACGCATTTCTCTCCGGTACCCGGAGCCTTACTGTCACGGGAAGCGATTTGCCGGAAGACGTGCAAGCAGCATCTGTCACCTCGAATACATTCCAATTCTTAGGTGTTCCGCCGATTCTGGGCCGCGGCCTGCAGCCCTCGGACGCCGTCGACGGGCAGGATCCGCAGCCGGTTGTCGTGCTCGGCTACAAGTTCTGGCAGCGGCACTTCAACGCCGACCCAGGCGTTGTGGGAAAGACGATGCAATTGGATCACAAGTCCTACACGATCGTCGGCGTGGCTGCCCCGCGCTTTACTTGGAGCGACGGCGACGTCTACCTCCCGCTGAAAATCACCCAGGATCAGATCCAGAGTTATTTCCCGGAGATTCGCCTCAAGCCCGGCATAAGCCGTGCCCAGGCAGACGGCGCCCTGCAGCCGCTGATCGAGCAGTTCGCGAAAGAGACGCCCAAACACTTCCCTCCAGGCGCGGTACGGCTGCACGTGGGCTGGATCAACGAGGATTTCGTCAAGCAACTGGGCGGGACACTGTACCTGCTGTTCGGCGCGGTGGCGTTGCTGCTGGCCATCGGCTGCGGCAACGTCTCGATTCTGCAACTGGCACGAGCCACGTCCCGCACCCACGAATTCGCCGTTCGCGCCGCAATTGGAGCCAGCCGGGGCCGCATCGTCCGCCAACTTCTTACCGAGGCGCTCCTCATCTCGCTCACCGGGGCCGGACTTGGACTGTTGCTGGCCGACAAGCTGCTGAAGCTTATCGTTGCCAACCTCCCCGAACACTCATTCCCGCATGAAGCGGCCATTCATATTGACCTTCCCGTGCTGTTGTTCTCTGTGGCAATCGCGGTGGCCACCGGAATTCTGTTTGGCCTGTGGCCCGCGTTGCAGCTTTCCCGGCCGGAAGTCAGCCAACTGATGCAATCGAACACGCGGAAGACGACGAGGGGCGTGAGCGGACGGAGGCTTCACAACGGGTTGATCGCTGGACAGATCGCCCTCACGCTCCTGATGCTCGCCGCGGCCGGCACGGCAATAGAAGGTTTCTTGCGGCTCGTTTACACGCCGCTGGGATACGATCCGCACAACGTCATGTCCGTCGGGTTACCGATTCACGAGGGGACTTACAAGACCTGGGCCGGGCGCGCCGCCTATTTCGAGCAACTGAGGGCCACGGTGGCAGAGGTTCCAGGTGTAACCATTGCGGCCATTTCCAGCAATGCCACACCGCCATCGAATGGTTTCAACACCAAATTCGAAATCCTCGGCAAACCTTCGGCGCAAGATCAGACGATGCGGCTCAACATGGTCAGCGAAGAGTATTTCCCAGCACTGCGCATTCCCCTAGCGCGGGGCCGCATTTGGGATCAGGCGGAGAACCATCGTGGTGCGTTGTTCGCGGTAGTGAATGAAACGCTGGCGAGGCGGTTTTTCCCCGGCGAAGATGCGGTAGGCCACTCGATCAAATTTCCCGGTCTCCCGGTTCAGCCGCCTTACAGCTTCCTGGCGCCGGGGGCGGATGGCTGGCTGCAAATTGTCGGCGTGGTCGAGGACAAACGCGACGACGGGCTTTCCTCGCCGATTCTTCCCGAAGCCTTCGTTCCTAACACGCTGATTGTATGGATGGGAACACAAATCCTCGTCCGGTCGCAGGTTCCGCCGCTCACACTGCTCCATGCTATCCAGGTCAAGGTAAATTCCGTCAATCGCGATCAACAGACCGCTGGCCATGTCCGGGATCTTGAACATTGGATATCCGAGGAACCTGAATGGGCCCGGGGGCAACTTGTGGCGTGGCTGTTTGGCGCGTTCGCCGCGCTGGCCCTGGCATTGGCGGCGGTCGGACTCTACAGCGTGGTTTCGTACACCGTTGTGCAACGGACCAACGAATTCGGCATTCGCATGGCCCTGGGCGCGCCGCGCGGTCACGTTTTGCGGATCGTTTTTGCATCGACAGTGGCGAGCGTCGGGGGTGGAATTGCCGCCGGATTAGTTCTCACCCTGGTGTTAAGCAAAGTCATGGCGCATTGGGCGCAGGAGAGCCAGGCCAGTTCGCGCGATCCATTGCTGCTCGCTGCGGCCGTGTTGGCCCTTTTGATGGTTGCGGCTTTCGCCTGTGCCCTGCCGGCCCGCCGCGCCGCGGCAGTCGACCCGATGAAGGCCATTCGCTACGAGTAAGTGGGCCACCGCGCTGCGGATGTAAACCTCTGTCGCTTATCGGAGCCCGGTGTGCAGGTAGGCCAGCAATGCTTCCATCTGCTCGCCTGTAAACCGGCCGGCAAAAGAGGGCATTGTTCCTTTGCCCGCAAGGATCACACGTCTCACTTCAAGTTCAGTGACCGGTGCGCCGGTGGGCAGCGGGGACGCCGTAAGCACTGCATGAAGATTTGGCGGGATTTTCTTGAGCCCTAAGTCGTTATCCTCATGGCAATGGGCGCAGCGAACCTGGTAGAGATGCTTCCCTTCGGCCTCCTGCGAAGTAAGCGCGGGCCTTGAGCGGCAGCCGGAGAAACCAAGACCGGCCGCCATCGCCGCACACCAGAGAGCCGCAGCGCCTGCCCGGCGCAACCGAGAGCGTATGGCTCACTTACGCCTTCTGGGCAAACTGTCCGCTGACATAATCCCAGTTCAGGACCTGGAAGAAGGCCTTGACGTAGTCGACGCGCCGATTCTGGTACTTCAGGTAGTAGGCGTGCTCCCATACGTCGACGGCGAGAACGGGCTTGTGGCCAACGGTCAGCGGGCTGTCCTGGTTGGGCGTGGTCTCAATGGCCACCGTGCCATCGGGCAGCTTGACCAGCCAGGCCCAGCCGCTGCCAAAGACGCCCAGGGCGGCGGCCGTCAACTTGTCCTGAAACGCGGGGAGCGAACCAAATTTCGCGTCGATGGCTTTGGCCAGTTCTCCTGAAGGCGCCGCGGCGCCTCTGCCCAATGTCGGCCACCAGAAAGAGTGGTTGGCGTGGCCTCCTCCGCTGTTGCGTACCGCTGTGCGCGCAGCCTCAGGCACGCTGGTGAGGTTCGCGACGAGTTCGTCCACGGTCTTTCCCGCCAACTCCGGGTGTGCGGCGGCCACCACATTCAGGTTGTTGACATAGGTCTGGTGGTGCTTGTCGTGGTGAAGGTGCATGGTGGCGGCGTCGAAGCTTGGTTCGAGGGCGTCGTAGGCGTAAGGCAAAGGCGGAAGCGTGAACGGGCCAGTGGGAGGCGCGGCGGCGGGCGGGGCGGCTGCCTGGCTAGCGGGCAAACCCTGAGCGCCCAATCTGCCGGAAAGAAGCGCTGCGCCGGCGAGTGTACCCATTTGCTGGATTGCGGTTCTGCGGTCAAGCGATTTCATAACGACGTCCTCCGGGGAAGTCTCTGTTCAGTCTGAGCGGGCGGGGTGGGAAGGTCAAGCGCAATTCTGTCTGCTACATGGGCGCCGCAGAACTTGTGCATGCAAAAGCCGATTGCGGAAAGGTATTCTGGGTTCATGCGGCTTCCGACTCTCTCTCAGATTCATGATGCGCAGAAAGTGGTCTATCGCTCGATGCCGCCGACACCGCAATACAGTTGGCCACTCTTGAACAGCCGGCTCGGAACCGAGGCCTGGATCAAGCACGAAAACCATACGCCCGTGGGTGCGTTCAAGCTGCGCGGAGCGCTTGTTTATTTGGACTGGTTGAAACAAACCGAGGCTGGAATTCGAGGGTTGGTGGCGGCGACGCGGGGCAATTTTGGCCAAGGAGTGACGATGGCCGCGCGGCTCAATGGTCTCAAGGCGGTGATTGTGATTCCATTGGGCAACAGCAGAGAGAAGAATCGTGCCATGCTGGCGCAGGGGGCGGAGCTGGTGGAGCACGGCCAGGACTTCCAGGAGTCGCTGGAGTTTGCACGCCTCTTAGCCCGCGACAAGGGATTTCATCTGGTCGAATCGTTCCACGAACGGTTGGCCATGGGGACGGCGACATATGCGCTGGAGTTGTTTGCGGGCGCGCCCACACTGGTCGCCGTCTATGTGCCCATCGGCATGGGATCGTCGATCTGCGGCATGGCGGCGGCGCGCAATGCGCTGGGAATGAAGACAGAGATCGTAGGTGTAACGGCCGCCGAGTGCCCTGCCTATGCGCTCAGCTTTCAACGCAGAGAGTTGGTCGAAGCGGCGGCACGCAGCAAGATCGCCGACGGCCTCGCCTGCCGTACTCCGAGTTTTGAGGCGCTGGAAATCATATGGCAAAATGTGGCCCGGATTGTCGAGGTCTCCGAAACTGAGATTTCAGAAGCAATGCGCGCCTGTTTCGAAGATACCCACAACGTGGCAGAGGGCGCAGGCGCCGCCGCACTCGCAGCGGCCCTGAAGGAGAAAGATGCCCTGCCGGGCAAACGGATCGGCATCGTCCTAACGGGTGGAAACGTCGACCGGGAAACCTATGCGGCGGTCCTTGGGTGAGGGCGCAGGCCGGTTAGGGCTCGATGGCAAGAGGCGCTGTCAATCTCACTCCCCTGCCCCCACCACGCAGACCCCAGCCGCATGATAGGAACCGTCTCAGAACCCTCGACACCGCTCAGTGGTACAGCTCCGCGGAGGTCTGGTAGCAGCAGTTGCCGCCGTCCCCGTCGAAGCCGCCCGGAACCAGCACATCTCCATTGTTCAGCAGGACAGACGGTTGATTCTGGCGCGCGGTATTCATGCTCGCCGTAACGGTGAACGTTCCGCTCGATGGGTTGTAGAGTTCCGCGCTCGCGATGGACCCGCCGTGGTTGCCGGCTTCAATCAGCACGTCTCCGTTAAGCAGCAGGTTGGCCGTCTGGTAAAAGCGCGAGGTATTCAGGCTTCCGGTTGCGGAGAATTTTCCGCTCGAAGGGTTATAGACTTCCGCGCTGGCCAGCCAGATGTTGCCGCTGTTCTCGCCTCCAACAACCAGGACGTTGCCGTTTTCGAGCCGCGTCGCTGTAAAGAGTCCGCGCGCGGTATTCAGGCTGCCCGTATAAGTGAAAGCCCCTGTCGATGGGTTGTAAAGCTCGGCGCTTGCCAGGTAGCCGGTGGCGGTGCCGCCGGCGGCAATCAGCACATCGCCATTCTCCAGCAGCGTAGCGGTATGACCGGCACGCGCGGTATTCAGGCTGCCCGTGGCGCTGAAGGTTCCTGTGGACGGGTTGTAAAGCTCCGCACTCGCGACCACGTTGGAGTTGACGTCTCCCCCCGCGATCAACACCATTCCGCTATTCAACAGAGTGGCTGTTTGCGAGCAGCGCGCCGTCTTCATGCTGCCAGTCACCGTGAACTTGCCGGTGGACGGGTTGTACAACTCCGCGCTGGCCAGACAGACCACTTGACCGCTTGCATCCGTCGCACCTCCGGTAATAAGAACCTGCCCGTTCTCCAACAAAGTCGCCGTCTGATAATTCCGGCCCGTATTCAGGCTCCCCGTGCTGGTGAATTTTCCAGTCGAGGGGTTGTAGATCTCCGCCGTGCTGAGGTTATAGTTACCCCGCTGCCGCCCCCCAGCCACCAGGACCTGGCCGTTCTGCAACAGGGTGGCCGATTGGTTGGCGCGCGGAGTCTCCATGCTGCCAGTAAAAGACCAGGTCTGTGCGTGCAGTGCGAAGCCCGCACAGAGAATCGATAGGTAAAGTCCCATCCGGATTCCAGTATTGGTATTCTGCATCTCACTACCCTTCCGGGCGCGATCGGGTTTCTGCCCGTCACCAAGCCTTGCGAACAAATTGACTCGCCGAGCATAGGCGCCCTACAACAAGAGGACTTTAGGCGCGCAAGGCGTGCAACGTGTTTGCGGGATGTCAATCAACTTGTCATAAGCTTGTAAGTGTTTGTAAAGACTTTTTTACTTGGGTCCGACGGGCTTCGTTTCCGGTAAACATCCTGTAAGCGTCTCGCGCGCGAATCGGCAATTGCCGGTCTCGCGATGTGCGGGCACAGGTTCCAATCGAGGGGTTATGGATCGTTTAACGTCATTTCAACAGCTCAATGGTCCACAGCCATCGAACCGCTGCTTCGGTTGCGGGCCGGCCAATCCTGCCGGACTGCACCTTGAGTTCATGCTTGCTCAAGATGGTTTGGTGGTTTCGCTTCCGACTGTTCCGGACACCTTCGAGGGCCCGCGAGGCTTTCTACATGGCGGCATCATCGCTACCTTGCTGGACGAGGCGATGAGCAAGGCCGTCCGCGCGCGGGAACTAACAGCCATGACCCGGCAAATGGAGGTGGACTACCTGCGCCCGGTGCCGTCCGCGATGCCGATCCGCATCGAGGGAAGATTACTGCGGAGCGAGGGACGCAAGCACTGGACCGAAGCCAGGATTCTGAGCGCCAAGGGAAGTACACTGGCCGCGGCCAAGGGGCTGTTTGTGGAGGTGCGCGCCGGCAGAATGGCGGCCGGGCAACCTCAAGACCGCCCGGCCGGGAGTTAGGGAATCGGGAATTAGTGAATCATGTTGATGGTTTCCTGGGTGATGGTGTCGAAGGTGGTTATGGCCTTTGAGTTAGCCTCGAAGGCGCGCTGGGCAATGATCAGGTTTGAGAACTCGGCGGAGATATTGACGTTGGACATCTCAAGTTCCGAGTCTTTGATCGTACCCAGACCGTCCGTTCCCGAGACACCTATGGAAGCCGCGCCGCTGGCCGTCGTGGTTGCATAATCGCCACTGCCCTGGAGCGCCAGCCCCTGCAGATTGGTGACGTTGGCCAGCGCCAGTTGACCAACGGCTTGGGACTGGCCGTTTGAATACGACGCTGTCACCGTGCCGTCCGAGCCAATGGTAAAGCCCTGATACGAGCCGAGGGCATAACCGTTCTGCGTGGGCGAGGAGGTTGTGGATGTGGAGGCCTCCTGTCCGATGGTCGACGTGCCGTTTGTGCCCACGATATTCCAGGTCATGTCCAGTGGCGATGCCCCGTCGCTGAGCCCTGTAAAGGAGACGCCGCTCACGTTGGCTGCCGGGCTGACCAGGGCTCCGCTCGAATTGAAGGTGAGCGTCCCGGCTGCGCTGGCCGAAGCCACCGGATCCTGGATCAGGCTGCCGGATGTGGTAATGTTGGCGCCGGTGATGGATAACTGACCCGCGGCCGTGGCCGTGACCGTTGTCCCGGTGATGCCCGCGGCCGCCAACGCATTTGTGAGAGCCGTCGCGTAGCTGGTCAGAGACATTCCCGCAGCGACTGTTGGCGCGATGGTGGTTGCCGTGGCGCCGCTGGTCGTCAAGCCGCTGATGGTTAGAGTTGTCGAGGGATCGACTGTGGCGACCTGCCCGCCGCTGGAGCCGAAGGTGTAAGCGATGGTGGTTGCCGTGAGATCCTGGCCGGCGGCGCCGGCGGTCTTGAGTGTAGCCGCGGGTCCGACGATCGACAGTTTGCCGCCTGTGGCTGTGACTGATACGCCGTCGGCGCCAGTGTTGATGCCGGCCTTGGTGAGTTCGTTGTTCAGGGCCGCGGCATATTCGGCCACCGTCTCACCGGCGGAAACGGTTGGCGCGGTGGTGATCGCCGTAGGCGGAGTTCCGCTCACGGTGGGCCCTACAATGGTCAGGTTTGTCGCCGTGTTGATCGTGGCGCTGGGACCGAAGTCGTAGCTGATGGTCGTGTCCGCCAACCCTTGCTTGACGGCGCCGCTAAGCGTGGCGTTCGCGCCCACGACGGAGAGCACGCCGTTTGCCGCCGAGACTGTGACGTTGGCGATCTTGGCTGTCGACAGCGCGGTGTTCAGGGCGGCGGCATACTGGGCCACTGTCTCCCCGGTGGAAACCGCCGGCGCAGTGATGGTTGCCGTAGTCCCGCTGGAAGTTTGCCCGGAGATTGTCAGGTTGGTCGTGGGATCGACCGTCGCGCTCGATTCAAAGGTGTAGTTCTTTGTTGTCCCCAGCATGTTCTGGTTCACGGCGCCGGCGATCGTCGCCGTGTCCGGGCCTACGATCGACAACACTCCGCCGGAGACTGACACTGTGACGCCCGTAATGTTGTTCGCCGCCAACTTGGCTTGTATTTCGGAGGCATATTGCGTCACCGATTCGCCGGCGGTATTGGATGGCGCGACAGTGATAGTGGTCGAGCCGCCCGTGGTCGTCGGACCTGAGATGGTGAGGCTCGTGGTGGGAGCAACGGTGGCTGGCGCGGTCAATCCCGTATTTGGATCGGTGTACGACCCGAAGTCGTAACTGCTCTGTGTGCCGGTGAAATCCTGTGTCACTTTGCCCGCGATCGCCATGTTTGCCGGACCGGTGATGGACAGTTGTCCGTTGCTGGCTTGCACCGTGACGTCGTTGATGCCTGCCGAGGTCAATGCGCCGGAAAGGGCGGCTGCATAGTTGGAGAGGGATTCACTGCTGGTGAACGCCGGCGCGGAGACAGGCCCCAGGGCGCCTTCGGTGATGTTCAATGTCGTCGTGGGATCGACGGTAGCTACGGCGCCGTTGCTGGTGACGAAGTTGTAATTGGTCGTCGTCATCGCAACATCCTGCTTGATGGTATTGCCGGTGGTGAAACCTCCGGTCGCTCCGGTGACGGTCAATGTCTTGGTGACGTCGTTGCCGACAACCGTGACGCCGTGGCCGCTGGTCAGCAAATTCAGGGCGGTGGCATAGGCCGAGACCGCTTCACCGGACGCGGGAGTTAGGGTGTAGGTCTGTGCCCCTATCGTGATCCCGAAGTTCGTTCCGGAGTCGAGCAGGCCTGTCTCGGCGAAACTGTACGTATCGACCGTTGTTCCGGGAGTCGTGGTTGAATCCGAGACCACGGTGACGGTGGGGTTGGTTGACGTTGCCTGAACGGGTGCGGCCGCGGTCAGCAAGGAGGCCGCCGCGGCTGCCACCGGCGTTGTTGACGCGACGGTGCTGGAAACGGTTGTCCCCAGGATGTTCTGATTGACATTGCCGGCGATGGTCATGTTCGAAGGCCCGGAGAGCGACAAGACTCCACCCGCCCCCGATACCGATACGCCGGTAATATTGTTCGTGTTCAGCGCGGCTGCGATGTCCGCGGCATACGCCAGCACTGTTTCCCCGGCGGCCTTGGCCGCGATGACCACAGGGGTCAAGGCGCCGGAGGTGTTTTTGGCGGTGATGGTGAGGCTTGTCGAGGCATCGACCTGGGCCAGAGTGAATTCGCCTGTGGTGGGGTCGGTGTAGGAGCCGAAGGTGTAGTTTGTCTTTTGGCCGGTGAAGTCCTGGACAACATCGGTGGCGTTGCCGATGGTCATGGTTGTTGGACCGGTGAGCGTAATTGTGCCATTCGCTCCCGAGGAAACGGACACGCCGGTGATGTCTGCCGCTGAAAGCGCATTCCTGACGTCCGTGGCAAAACTCTGAACCGACTCTCCGCCGGCGTTCGCCGTAACGGTGACGGGAACCAGTGCGCCGGAGGTGTTCGTCGCGTTGATGGTAATGGTGGACGCGGCATCGACTGTGGCCAGGGCGCCGTTGCTGGTGGCGAAGTTGTAGCTGGTGCTGTTGCCGGTGAAGCTCTGGCTCACGCCGCCTCCGATGCTGGTGGCTCCGGTGATGACCAACTGGTTGCCGTTCACTAACGTGACGGACACTCCGGGCAGGCCCCCCGCCGCGGCGGCAAGGGCCCCTTCGAATGCGGCCAGTGTTTCGGGGGGGGTGACCACCAGCGGGCCAACGGTCGTGGGTGCTCCCACTCCATTAAGTGCGGTAATCGTCAGATTCGTCGGATTGCTCGGATCGGTGCTGGAACCGACTGTAGCCATTGCGCCGTTGCTGGTGACGAAGTTGTAAGTGGCGCTGCCGGCTGGAGAACCCGGCTGAGCAACCAGCGGAGCGCTGGTGACTGTTGCCGCAACCGGCGCGGCCGCGGTCAACGATAAACTCATCTGCGTTGTTGCCGGGGCAGCCGCGGACAGGGGGCTGGCAACCGTCGCCGAGGGCTCAACCGACGTGGTTGCGGCAGTCACCAAAGTCGCTACCGGCGTATCCGCCGTAACCGGGATCGTCGCCGCGGCGGCGGCGGTCGCGGCACCCGCGCTGAGAGTATCGGGCAGCGTAATGCTGTAGGCCCACTGGTTGGTTGCGGTCTTGGTGTAGTTCACGGTGGCCTCGTAGCTGTTGCCCAGCGAATCGTAGACCTTCACCTGGCCTTGAACGGAGTCGCCGATTGCAGCTTGGGAATCGAGGTTGGCTGTCATCCCAAAACTTGTGGTAGCCTGCGGCTGCTGCACGTCTCCGGTTACCGGAATTGCGATCGGCGTCAACGCTCCGCTGGTATTCACGACGCCTTTCAAAGCTGGGTATCCCATCACCTCGAGACCGCCGGCGGTGACAAGATTGCCGTTGGCGGCCTGCGTGAAGGTTCCGTCGCGGGTCAGCAGGTTCGTTCCCCCGTTGTTTACGACAAAGAAGCCGTTGCCGTCCAGGGCTACATCGGAGGATGTGGTGCCGCTGGTGTCGTACGACCCTTGCGTAAAGTCAACGGAGTTTGAGGCGACCTGCACCCCGCCGCCTACCTGAATGGCATCGCCGGAGCCCTCTGTGCCGACCTGCGCATAAAAAAGGTCGGAGAAGTTGGTTGTCTGGGCTTTAAAAGACGTGGTGCTCATGTTGGACAAGTTGTTGGCAATGGTATTCAACGCCGTGGAATCGGCGTTAAGGCCGGAAAGCGGAGTATAAAAGCTCGCCATCGTGGATCTCCTCTCGGTGCTGTGCTAAGTCGGCAGGCCAATCCGGCCGGCGGGTAAACGACTCGGTAGACTTTCGGCTATTGCGATGCCTTCGAAAACGAGTTGGATCGTCCATCCAGTGCGTGCGCCACGCTGTTGGCCGCGGGAGCCGTGTTGGGAACGCTGAGATTGCCGGAAACCCGATTGGCCGCCGGGGACAAGACCGCCGGACTGCCGGCAGAGCTTGCGGTTGGGCGAGTCAAGGACGATGAGGCGGCCGATACTTGTCCGCCGCCAGCACTGTTGGAACTCGAAGTTGAACCCGAACTTCCGAGCGCTGTCGAAAGATTCTGATTGATGTCGATCAACTGCTCCAGGCTGTTCACATTGACCAGCTGATTGATGTATTCGTTGGGATCTGTCGTCGCGGTGGGATCCTGGTTTTTCATTTCGGTCACAAGGAGAGTGAGAAAGTCGTTGGCCGAGATTGTGGAACTGTCTGTGCCGCTGGTGCTGCTGGTATCGCCCGTCACGGTTGCCGGGCTGGCCAGGGGAGTTGCGCTCGATCCCGACAGCGCCTGCCCCGCCGTCATCGCATGATTGAAGATTCCTGTTGCTAAAGCCGCCATTTCTCCTCCTCCGTTCGTTGCCTTCGTGACTGCTGTTCTGAAAAACCGTGGCGCATCCGCTTTCCGGGGTCCTCCGGGTTCAAGCCATGACAGAGATGTGGGCGCCCGACTGCCCCTGAATCGGGATGGCCTGAGTAGAACTGCTCTCCGACACGTTTGCCTCCCAGGGGGCTGGCGCGGCGGTTGCCGCGGTAGCCGGCTGAGGGATCGATTGCGGTTCCGGAGATCGATCCTGTCCAGGGTGCTGGCTCATGCCCTGGTCCATACCCCGATCCATTCCTGAGCTCGTGCCAGGGTCTTGATCCTGAGCCCTGGCCAACACGGCTTCCCTGCCCCCAGGCACAGCCAGTGTCAGAGTCTCAACCGGCGCATGTACTTCGCCCAGATACGCATTCAAACCTGCCATATGTCCGCCCAGCGTCTGGGCCGCGTCGTCCGATTCCGGCAGCAGTGTGGCGTGCACCTGGCCTCCACTGGTATCCGCGCGCACACCAATCCAGCCCAGGGCCGGATCCTGAAACCCTGCCTCGGCCCGATGAACCCCGGCATGGATCCAACTCGGAGTCCCCGGCCGCGTGCCTGCGTCGAGCGCGGCAAATGTCTGCTGCGCTGCCGGTTCGGGGACACCGGCCGCGCCGCCACCGCCTCGGCCAGCTACGGTGGTCGATCCATGTGCGCCGGCCGGATCGCTTGCTATGACAGCCGCATCCCTGGGCGCGCCGCCCGCCTGCGCCGCAGGCGGATGATTGAAATGCCCGGCAAAGCCGCCTGCTCCGGACTCATGCGAGTACTGCGGCTCGACCTTGCCGGACGGTCTGGCGAGGCTGCCAACCGCCGGTCCTGCGTTATCGGCGGACGCGGTCTGGGCTTCAGACGCGATGGGGCTATCTGTTGCAGTTGCGCGAGCCGCGCGGCCGCCGGAGACCGGGACAGGCTTGAGCGCTCCGGCCCGATCTACTGGCTGCGCCTGAACTCGCGCCTGTCTCTGAGCTTGAGCTAGTCGGGACTCCATTGGGTAAATGTGAGCCGAGATCGCGGTCGCGACGGGTGGGTTGGCTGCAGCCGATTCCACTTGCGCCGTTTCGATTGCACGCGCATCCCCGGAATCTCCGTTCAGTATCCGATCGCCTTCGGGAGACGGAACACCCGCATGTTGAACTACTGCGGAGGTTCCCGAACTGGTGCCGGCATTCGCAACCACAGGGGTTTCCGCGGGGGGTTCATAGATGCGAGGTGCTAAACCGGAGGCGGTCGAGACGGGCATCCTGGCCCCAACGCGCGGCGCTGAGGATGAAGGGGTGTTGGCATTCTCTTCTCCTGGCGGGAGAGGCGCAGGAGAATCTGGTTCTAGAGCCGCGGCAGAATCCGGGGCGTGCGTGTCAAGCGAAGAATCGCTCGAGCGCTGCATCCGAACAGAGGTCTGCCGAGCCGCTCCGGCGGACGTCCGCATCTCGCTGGAGAATGGTGCCGGTATCCCGGCCGGTTCACGGTCTGACGGCTGAGGAGCGGATTGCGCTCCACGCGAATCGCTCGCTGCTTTGCTGCCGGGATCTCCAACCGGAATCGGATGGCGCCCGGCTGAGCCTGCATCCCCAGGAACCGAAGATGCATCCTGCGCAGCCCGACCCGCTGCAGGCGAGCTACGTCCAGCGATAAGCCCGGTCGGGCTGGTCCCCAAGAGCTCCCGTGCCCCCTCCATTCGTTCATTAGGAGTGGAGCGCAGCGAAGTCGAAGAACCTGCTTCTTGGAATTCTGGCGATTGGGTGGGATACGGCCGCGCCAGCCCGGTCCGTTCACCCTGAGATGGCAAGAGACCGGGGATGTCTCCGTGAGCGCCGCGATCCGAGCTTCCGGCTGAAGCTGGAGCCGCAAGGCTCTCCGCCTTCTCAGGGCGGAGCGTCGCCGCGATCCCGTTGTGCCCTCGATCGCGGGTTTGTCGAGCGGCTTCGACCGGTGCCTGAATTCGAGCGGAAGAAGGCAACGCCGTAAAACCGCCACCGGCGTTAGGAGCCGGCAATTGCGCGGAGGATTCCGCCGAAACCGAACTGAGCCCGGAAGCGCCGCCTGAATCTCCAACCGAGGCCCCGCCACTTTCACTCGAGCCTGGATTGCTGAGTTCAGGAGCTGCATTCTGCGGACCCGGTATTCGAATTGACGACGCCGGCAGCACCACGGAATCGCCGGCGCGAACCGTAACCGCGCCGAGAGGAGAGGATCGGAGAGAAGGTCGTTCAGATGAGTCCGCTTCAACTGAGTCCATTGCAGCGCCATCGCCACGTACTTCGGAGCGGGCACTCCTGTCTGCAATCGTTCGGTCGCCCTCAGTTTGAGCCGGTGAAGCACTCTCTTGCCGTAATATGCCCCCGGACGACTTCAGGGCCCCGCTTTGCAGTACGTCAAACTCGGGAACAACCGCAGTTGGACGGCTTGCGGCCGGTACGCTCTCAGCGACATTGCACCGGCGGGTGTCGATGGACGACCCCGCTCGAACCGATCCTGGATCCGATACTGGAACCGCAGCTGGAGCCGCGACGGTCGCCGGCTGCGTCAGGGCGAGAGTCCCGGTTTGCGCGGCGATTATTTGAGGAGCTTTATCTTCGGCCGCGGCCGTGCCCGCCGAATGGAGCGGCTGACTCTCCGCAGGGCTCTTCGTCTTCTCGCCGATCGCGGTTTGGCGATCGGCTCGGACCGCTCGGCCCGAGACGGGTACCTGGTTTAACGGAGACGGTGGGCCGACCTTGTCCGTACTGAGACCCGGTGCGGCTTCCTGTACTGGCGGACGTCCTGCGGTTGGCCTCGAACCCGGTACTGATCGCGCGACGGAGGGCACAGTCGTGCCCGAGCCGCAGCTTCCAGGTTGTCCGGCAGAGGTCGGCCGAGCAGCCTCCGCAAAGACCTCCGTCATGTTTGTTGTTCCGTCGGTTCCGGCCGACACGAAGCCGGAAGCTTCTGTGCCCGCGCCCAGAGAGGCAAGCTGCGTTTGCCAACTCGATTGGAAGCTCCCTTGAATATGCTGCGAAACGGAGGGGACGGTCTCTGCTGCCGCCCCGAACCAGCTTTGCGCCTGCCCCAGTGTTTCCCCAGGAACCAATCCCTGGCCCGGCAAACTTTGGCTGGCCGCCTTGGTCTCGATTCCTGCGAGGACGCTCATGGACCGGGTGAGTGCAGATTCGAAGCCAAAGGAAGCGGCAGAGAGTTAAAGCATTGTCAGGATCGGGACCACGCGTCCCATTTCAGGAGAGCCCCTCTCTTTCGGGCAAAATCCCGCTCATGTCGCATCGATCGGATACTTGCTTCCTCCGGCGAGATCCTCGGGCTTGGAGGGCTCTTGGGAGCTCGGTTCGCGGCCTGCAGCGAGGAGGCGGAGACGGTTGAGGTACCAGTCGTCAAGCGCCTGTTGCCCGCGCCGGGCGGCGACCACGGCGTCCCTGGCCTCGGCCTCGCGGATCAGGGTCTCGGCCTGGCGGTATTCGACCCGCTTGTCCAGAAACGCCAAACGAAGCTCCTCGACTTCGCGCTCTGCCAGTTCGATCCTTGCCTCAAGCGCCGTTGCTCGCCGAATAGCGGCGGATGTCTCCTCAAGCCCGGCGAGCCGGTCGGGCAGCTCCCCGGTTCGTGCGCTGGCCTGAACCAGCCTGCGGCCGCCCCGCGCGCGTTCCGCGGTCGCCGAGAGCGCATGTTCCCATTGCCTGAGATCGCCCAAAGCAGCCTCCAACTCCAGGCGGCACTGTTCCTCTTCAAGGCTCAGTACCCGCAGCAGCCGGCGCAGCGCCCGCGAAACAGCCATCGCTTACACCTCCGCGGCCAGCGCGGCAAGGCGGCGAATGCAATCCGCAAAGCGGATTTGCTCATGGGCGCCCTGGGTCATGAAGGCGCGCATGGCGCCCCTGGCCCGCAAAGCGCGATCGAGATCCGGATCGGCTCCGGGTTTGTAGGCGCCGATCCGCACCAGGTCTTCCGAGCGGGCGTAGACAGCCATCAGGCGGCGCAGAAGCTTAGCCTGTTCGCGGTGCTCGGGCCCGGCCACGGCCGGCATCAAGCGGCTGATCGAGTCCAGCACTTCCACGGGCGGGTACCAGCCCTCGGCGGCAAGCGCGCGGGAGAGCACGATGTGACCGTCCAGCAGCGACCGGACGGCGTCGACGAGCGGGTCCTGCTGGTCGTCGCCCTCCATCAGAACGGTATAGAAGGCGGTGATCGAGCCGGTGCGGAATTGCCCGGTGCGCTCGACCAGCCGGGCCAGCCGGGTAAAAACTGAGGGCGTGTATCCCTTGGCCGTAGGCGGCTCGCCTGCGGCCAGTCCAATCTCGCGGGCCGCCATGGCAAACCGGGTAAGCGAATCCAGCACCAGCAGGACATGCTTCCCTTGCGCGGCGAAGAACTCCGCCACGGTGGTGGCGGCAAGCGCCGCCCTCATGCGCAGCAAGGGAGACTGGTCGGATGTGGAAACCACGACGACGGAGCGGCGCCGGCCCTCGACGCCGAGCGCGTCCTCGAGAAACTCGCCGACCTCGCGGCCGCGCTCTCCCACCAGGCCGACGACCGTTACGTCAGCCTCGGTGTTGCGGGTCATCATGCCGATCAACGTGCTCTTGCCCACGCCGGACCCGCCGAAGATGCCCACCCGCTGTCCCCGGCCCACAGTCAGTAGCGCATCGAGTACACGGATGCCGGTTCCGAGTGGCACGCGAATCGGCGTACGGTCGAGCGGCGAACGCACGCGGCCGTCCAGAGGCATGGGCAGGGAGACGGCCAGAGGCCCGAGCTCGTCGATCGGCTCTCCCAGCGCATTCAATACCCTGCCCATCAGCGCCGGTCCCACTTCGATCTCAGGCACGATTCCCTGCGCCGCCACCGAATTCCCAAAGCGAATGCCCTCGGTTGTTTCGACCGGCATCGAGAGCACGTTGGAACCCCGGAATCCGATGACCTCGGCCAGATGAACGTTCCCGAACTGGTCTTCGATCTCGCAGCACTCGCCCACCGAGGCCAGCGGTCCCGACGACTCGATGGTCTGACCCAACGACTCGAGAACCTGCCCGCGCCAACGCCAGGGCTGACCTCGCTCCAGGCGGGTAAAGTAACGGTCGAGCAGGGCGGTCATCGGCTCTCTCCGGTGGAGAGCTGAGCCGCGGCGGGTTTGGGCGCTCGATCGGCGCCTGGGCCGGAGCCAGGGCCGGAACTCCTGGTCGGCGCGCGATCGAAGAAGCCGCGCTCAATCTCCCCCAGCTGCGACCGGATCCCAAGGTCTACGGAGCCCAGTGACGTCTCGACGACACAATCGCCCAGCCGCATCCCCTCACCGGCAGTCACGGTAGGCTTCAGCGCCAGATTGGGCACGAGAGCCATGGTTTCGGTCCACAGATCCAACTCCGCGGGTGGCACCCGGAGGCGGACCTCGGTCGAGCCGGAGAGCTGTCCCAGGGCTACGCGCACGGCTCCGGTCAACAGCAGCGGATCCATCTGCGCCTCGCGCCGCAGGATGCGGGCCGCCACCGCGAGCGCCAGCTTGACCACCTCATGCTCGACCGTGCGCAAATAGCGGTCGCGCTCCTGGGCAAAGCTCTCGATTAGTTCCGCGCCCTGGCGCTGACGCAGTTCTTCGGCGGTCTTCTGGGCCGCGGCCTGGGCCTGACGCTCAGCCTGGCGGCCCTCCTGAGTGCCGCGTTCCCGCCCGGCTTCAAACGACCGGCGCGTCTCCTCGCCTAACCGCTTCTCGAACTCGGCGTTTGCCGCTGCCTCCTTTTGCGACTTCGCGCGCTCGTGGACAGGTTCTTCCTGCGAACCGCATTCCCCCGCTTCCGCCCAACCCTGCCAGTCGGGCGTGGAAGAGGCAACCGCGCTGGCCGGATACTGGAAGGCCACGACCCGTGCTGCTCCGGTTGATTTTTGCGCTTCGCCCATCGGTTCCAATATCTTTCTCCCCGGCGAATCCCGTGACTTCCGGCCCACCTCGGCGGCCAGACCGTGAACGGTCGGCTATCGGCCCGCGCCGGCCCACTGCACGGAAAGACAACGGACTTAGTTCAGGCCAGCATCTCGTCCCCGGTCTCCAGCTTCAGAATCACCTTCCCTTCGGCCTCCAGCCGCCGCGCCAGGTTCAGGATCTCCTGCTGCGCCTGCGCCACCTCGCGCGACCGGACCGGACCCAGCACTTCCATGTCCTCCTTGAGCATCTCGACGGCGCGCGAACTCATGGCCTTGAAGACCTGGGCGCGCAACTCGTCGTTTGCGCCGCGCAAAGCCATCGCCAACTGCCGCTTGTCCACCCCGGAGACGATCTCGCGGATGCTGGCCGCGGGCACGGTAACCAGGTCTTCGAAGGTGAACATGAGGTTGCGAATGCTGAGTGCCAGCTCCGGCTGGCCGTCTTCTATGGCCTCCAGAATCTTCTTGGCTTCTTCGGCGTTGAGCCGGTTCAGCAGGTCGGCCACCGCCTTGAAGCCGGAATAACTTTTGCGCGCGTTGTCGCCCACGCTTTCCAGCCTGCGATGCAGAATGTGGGCTACCTTCTGCGCCATCTCGGGTGAAAACTGGCGCATTTCGGCAAGCCGCTGCACGGAGACCACTTTGTGCTCCTCGCTGAGGTTGTCGAGCACCAGGGATGCGCGCCGCGGGTCCAGGTGGGCCAGCACCAGCGCGATGGTCTGCGGGTGTTCGGTGTCGAGGAGTTTTCCCAGTTGCTGGGGATCGGTGCGCTGCAGCTTGGCCAGGTTGCCCTGGGCGGCCTCCTGCGAGCGGCGCACCAGCATCAGCAGATCGTCGGCGCGCTCCTTGCCGAAGGTATCGACAAGCAGGCGGCTGGCATAGTCGAGGCCGCCGTGAACCATGAAGTTCTGGGTCTCGAGAAGTCCCCAGAACTCCTCCAGTATCTCCGCCGTCGATTCGGGCGTGACGCCGCGCAGGTCGGCCAGCTCTTCGGTGAGCCTCTGCACGTCCACTTCCGGCAGGGCGCGGAGGATATCCTTGGCCAGTTCTTCGCCCACGGCAACCAGCAAGACCGCCGCCTTGCGAACTCCCGACATCTTTGACTGCGGATGGCGCCGTGCTGCCCCGCTCGTGTTGCCCTGCTCATCCACAGTGCGGGCCCTTTCTTGAAACTAGTCTGAATGGATCCAGCTCTGCAGCAGCCGCGAACTCTGCGTCGGCTCGCGTTTCAGGTGCGATGCCACCTGTTCGAAGATCTCCTGATTCCTGATCCGCTCCGGGTCTTGCTCGACCGGCTCGGGAGGCTTCAATACAGTTTGCGGTGCATGCTCTGTGCCGGAGTTCAGCTCCTTTGGCTCCGGCTTGGCCGCCGGCCGAAGCACGGGCGCCCTGGCCCGTCGCAGGGCCGGCCGGACGCCGAAGGCCAGCACCATCAGCAATCCGGCGAACAGGGCCAGGTACTTGACCAGCAGCGGCGAGTTCTCCGCGGTGTTTACCCATTTCTCAACGGCCGGGGCCGGTTGCACGGATCGGTTCTCGTCGAAGGACAGATCTTCGACAGTCAACATGTCCCCGCGCGCGGCGTCGAAGCCGACCGCGGCCTGAGCCAGCGCGGTCAGGTTGCGGACCTCGTCGGCCGAACGGGGCTGCCAGACCGCGGCCTTACCCTTGGCCGCGGGCTGCAGCAGCCGGTCGTTGACGACAATGGCCGCGGTCAGCCTGCGCACCCGCCCAGGACCTTCAACCACGTGCCGGTCGGTCCGGGAAGCTCCATAAGTGCTCGACTCGGTCTTTGCCGATTGCGGCGGAGAGGTCTGCTGCGGGTAGACCGGCAGCGCCTGCGTGTTGGGAGCGTTTGAAGCCGAGCCGGGAACGCCGGCAGCCACGGGCTGGGCTCCCGTAGTCTGCTCGGTGCGCTGCATGGACAGGGTGACCGTCTTGTCGGGATCGTAGGTCTGCTGGGTCACATCGCTGGCGGCCCGATCGTAATCCAGGGTCACCGAGGCCCGGACGTTGCCAACACCGGTCACCGGCTCAAGGGTAGAGACCAGTTTCTCCTCCAACTCCTGTTCGGCCGTCAACTGGAGCGCCGCGGCGGTCTTCGGTCCCAACGGCAGATGACCGCTGGCATCCACCAGCGCCACATTGTCCGGGATCAGGCCATCCACGGCCGAAGAGACAAGGTTGCGAATGGCCTCCGGCTCGCCATCGGCCAGCGAGCGATGACGCAGCTTGATGACCACCGAGGCCTTGGCCGGCCGCTCCTGATCGCGGAAAAGCGAATCGTGGGGCATGACCAGGTGGACCCTGGCCGATTCCACGTCGGAGAGTGTGCCGACGGTGTGCTCGAGCTCGCCCTCGAGGGCCCGCTGATAGTTCACCTGCTCGTCGAACTCGGAGCCCACCCAGTTGGGCTTGTCGAAGATCTCGAATCCCAGCCGCCCGCTTTTCAGTCCACCCTTGGCCGCGGTGGCTAGGCGCGCCTTGTCCAGTTGCGCCGCCGGAACCCGGATACCCGATCCGTCGGGGGTGGTCTCGAAAGGGATCTGCGCTTGAGTGAGAATCTGGCCGGTCTGACGCGCGTCTTCCGGATCCATTCCCGCATAGAGCGTGCGCCAGTCGGGACCGAAGGCATACCAGAGCAGCCCCCCGGTCAAGCAAACCAGAAGCAGCGCGGCTCCGATCGCCCAGCCTCGCTGACCAGGCGCCATCCCGGCCCAGCGCACGCGCGCCCGCCCCCACAGGGCGGCGATTTGATCGAGCAGTTGGGGCTGCCCAGGTTGGGGCCTGGCCGACGCGAGTTTTTCAAGTTGTGTTCCGGTGGCCATGGTTCCCGTATCCAGACGCTCTCTCGTTCTTCCAGAAACCCGGTCGCCGCCGAGGGCTCCCCATATTCCCGCGATTCACCGGCGTCCAGCACCCGCCCGGCGCTTTAAAACTGCATTCCAATAACCTGTTGATAGGCCTGGACCGCTTTGTTGCGTACCGCCAGCGCAAGTTCAAAAGCCATGCTCGCCTTCTGGGTGGCGATCATGGCCTGATGGACATCTATTCCGGTGCCGGCCATCAGCCCGTCAACGGCAGCGCGGGCCTGGTCTTCAAGCTGGCTTACCTGGCCCACCGCATCCGTAAGCAAGTCGGAAAACGGTTCTGGCGCGGCCGGAGATCCGGCGGCCGAAGATAAAACCGCGTCGCCGCTTCCCGCCAGATTCGGAGTTGCCGCTGAGCCGGCCGTGAGGGAATTGATTGCGAATTGCATGGCTCCTCCAATGTGGCTCCCGCAGAGTAGTTCCAGGCTGAGGTCGTCTCTAAAGACCAACGATGCCGACCTTCAAAGCCGCAAAGCCGTCCTGGATCGCAGTTGCCGCCGTTGCCCGCTTACGACTTGGCGATTTCCAGCGCCGACGCGATCATGCCCTTTTCAGCCTGCACGGCGGAACTGTTGAGACCATATGCACGCGTCGCCCCCATCAGGTCCACCATCTCTGTGAGTGGATTAATGTCCGGATAGGAGACATATCCATCGGGACCGGCATCGGGATGTCCCGGATCGTAGCGCTTGAGCGGTGGGGAGGGATCCTCGACCACCTGTGCGATCCGCACACCCGGCGCAGGGGCCGCCGATCCGGAAAGGAGCAGGGAGGACAGGCCAAGGGCGGGCAGAGAGGCCGCGGCCAACTGGCCCGTTCCCCCGGACGCACCTGGATTTGCTCCAGCGGCCGCGCCCATCGAATCGACAAACCCCGGATCGCCGCTGTTGGCGGCAAAAACCACCTCCTGCCGCCGGTAGGGCCCGCCCGAAGCGGTGCGCGTCGTCTCCGCGTTGGCCATGTTGGCGGCGACCACCTCGGCGCGCATCCGCTCGGCCTGCATGGCCCCGCCTGAGGTATCCATCATCCCAAACAGGTTCATCCCGGTATCTCCTTTGCCATGGAACTCGCCGGTTGACTGTCTCCCGATCCGCAAGAATCCCGCCGGCAACTACTTGTCGGCATGGATGGCGTCCATCACACGCTGATACTCCTGGCGAAGCAGCGCCACGCCGGTCTTGAACTTCAGTTGCGCCTCGGCCAGATTCAGGCCCTCGCGATCCATCGAGACATTGTTCCCGTCGGGGCGGGCGATCAATCCGTCCACCGGCCGCACGCTCACCTTGGCGGGCGGCTGTCCCTGGTCGATACCATTCAGCGCCGCCCCCATTTCGGCCTCGAAGTCCATTCCCAGGGCCTTGTAGCCGGGAGTATCGATATTGGTCATGTTGGCCGCGGTCAGCTTTGCCTCGCTGGTGGCCAAGTCCAGATACCGGGCGATCTGGTCGCTCAACCTTGTTTCCACTGCCATGCTCACGCAATCCTCCTGCCCCGGCCGGCGATTCCCTTCTCCTTTGGAGCCGGCTCAATTGGCTGAAGCCCCAAAGTCAACGTCCTGCGAGGTAAGCAGCGGCGCTTCTCCGGCCAGGATCACTCCGCGCTCCAGCACGTGCTCCAGTTCGCGAACATTTCCCGGCCAGTTGTGAGAGGAGAGTTTGGCCATTGCTCCCTGATCCACGCGCTTGATCGGCGTCTCGCGGCCCAAACGCCGCATGAAATGCTCGACCAGCCGAGGCAGGTCCTGGGCGTGCTCGTTAAGCGCCGGGGTGCGAATGAGGAAGACCGCGAGCCGGTAGTAGAGATCGGAGCGGAAGCTGCCGGTCTGCGTGTGCTGCGCGAGCGGGCGGTGCGTCGCGGCCACGATCCGGACGTCGACCTTGACTGTCTCGTTGTCGCCCACGCGCTGGAGTTCTCCGCACTCGACAAAACGAAGCAGCTTGGATTGCAGGGCGAGGGGCATCTCGCCAATCTCGTCCAGGAAGAGCGTGCCGCCCTCGGCGGCTTCGATGCGGCCGATCCGGCCCTGCACAGCGCCGGTAAATGCTCCCCTGGTGTGCCCAAAGAGTTCTGCTTCAAGCAATGCTTCGGGAATTGCCGCGCAGTTGATGGCGACAAACGGCTTACGGAATCTTGGCGAGAGCCTGTGCACGGCCTCTGCCACCAGTTCCTTGCCCGAGCCGGTCGGGCCTTCAATCAGAACCGGGGTAAGGCGTGGCGCAACCAGGCGAATCCGGCGGCTGACCTCGAGCATGCAGGGCGCATCGCCGATAAGCTCCGGCAGGCGGCCATTGGAGCCGGAATCGGTTCCGCAGCTTCGCTGATCCGAAGGGGCCTTGATTGGGGTCACGATGCGAGGCAACGCTTGGGCCGAAACGGCTTCGGAGGGTTCAGCCTGCGGCGTTGCAGCAGCATTGGTCTGCTGAGCGGGGGGAACTGGCCATGGAGCAATGTGAACGCCGTCGTTGGGATTGACCTCTGGCGCGGCACGCTGATTGTTGAGTGCGGGCGCCGCATTCCAGGCGGCGGTATCGGTGTCCTGGCAGCGGCGCAGGGCATAGAGCAACTCCTGACGATAGGGGCCGCGGGGGCTTTCCTGCGAAGAGGCGCCGCCGGCCGCCACCAGGTCGACCTGGGGAAAAGTCTTTCTGAAGTCCTTGAGAAACTCGGTGAGATCGAGATCGGGCAGCCAGGAATCGACGATGATCGCTTCCGGAGGGGAAGATTGGGCGTCGGCCCAGGCCTGGGCGCCGCCTTCGGCCTCGCGCACCTGCCAGCGCAGGCCAGTAAGAACCTGGGTGAGCCTCTGACGGAAGCTGCGATCGGCGCTGGCTACCAGTGCGGAGCGAACACGGATATGGACGTTTGAGGTCGGAGCGGAAACTGGAACTGTCAGCATTGTGTTCTCCTGACCGCGGCGCGGCCGTTGACCGCCAGGCGGCTCTTTTTAGGTTGAAAGCTAGTGAACATCAAGAACAGGGACGGTTGCGGAAGGTCTGGATGGAGGTGCAGGCACAACGGGCGGAATCGCGAGACTCAGCTCGGCTTCTGAAGGCACCACATAACCTTGGCCGCGCACGGTGCGGACCAAGTGCCCTGGAGGCGGGTCTTTCAGCTTGCGGCGCAGGTAGTTTATATAAACATCCACGATGTTGGTGGTCTGTGCCGGCTCGAGGTTCCAGACCGACTCCAGCAGTTCCACGCGCGAGACGCACTGGCCGCGGTTCAGCATCAAATGCTCGAGCAGGGCGAATTCCTTATTCGTAAGGACAATCGACAGAGCGCCGCGGCGCGCGGTGTGATCCAGCCGGTCCAATTCCAGGTCTCCGGCGCGCAACTGGAGGCGCGCCTCCCGCTTGCGCCGCAACAGGGCACGGCAGCGGGCCCGCAGTTCGTGGAGACTGAAGGGCTTCGTCATCAGATCGTCTGCGCCCCGGTCGAGGCACCGGACCCGCGTGTCGACCTCCTGCCGGCCGGTCAGGATCAACACCGGCAGGTCGGGATCGAGCGCGCGGACTTCCTCGAGGACCTGTTCTCCGTCCTTGACAGGCATATTCAGATCCAGAATGGTCAGATCGGGCAAATCCTCCCGAAAGGCCGCGACGGCGGTCCCACCGTCGTGGGCCAGGCGGACTCGATGTCCATCGGCCTCCAGACCCCGGCTCAGAAACAACCCCAGTGCCTTGTCGTCTTCGGCAATCAACAACCTCATGGCAGCCTCTCTCTTGGCTGGCGTCCTGAAGCGGCGATTGAAATCCGCGCCAAAGAGTCCAGGTCCCAGCGGGCATCCGAGAGCAGTCGTTCCATTCGCTCGGCAATGACCCTCCTCAACCTTCGCGCCCGCATGGAGGAAACTCAAGATTGCTGGAAAAGAGGGCTGTGGACAGATTCCTGGATTGGAATTGCCTGGAAAACGCGTCCGCTTCTTTGCGTATTCATTGCCTGATGTGACGAACGACACTGCGTTGGAACAGCAGGGCTCTACGAAGCGCGGCGATGTCTCAGTGAGAAGCCGCAAAACTCCGGGAATCTCTGCTTCAGGATGACGTGCGCGTGTCGGCTCAAGCGCATTGAACTCTATAACATCAATGACCCCGGTTTAGCTTCGACGCTGCTTTCTGCTCGTACATTGCCGCATCGGCCCGGGCAAGCAGATCCTTCATCGCCTCGTCCGGCTTGTGCTCCGCCAGCCCTATCGAGGCCTCCACTTTCAGCTTCAGAGGACCGGATTTTCCTTGAAGCTTGTAATCTCCGCAAACCCATTTGCTCAGCCGGCCGGTTTGGCTGCTTGCTTCCGAAAGGCCGCATTCGAGAACAATGATGAACTCATCTCCTCCCCAGCGCCCGATTACGTCGCCGGAACGGCGGGCCGAGAGCAGCTCGACAGCGAACTGTTTCAGCAACTCGTCTCCGGTCAAATGTCCGTACTCGTCATTCACCCTCTTGAATCCATCGATGTCTACTACGGCTACGCAAAAGGCAACTCGGGCCGCGATATGGCGCTCGATCAGGCTTTCCACGTAGAGGCGGCTGCGAAGCCCGGTAAGCGCATCGCGGGAAGCTGCCTCCTCAGCCTCCTCCAGCTTTACCCGATAGGTTGCCACCTGCTTCTGAAGCCGATCTATGGCTGCCTTGCCCTCCGCCGTCATTCTGTCGATGGAGGTCTTTAGCTCAACGGCGCTTTTCTCGATCGAAGCGCGAATCTGCGTCAGATCGTCCAGACTGGCAATCGCTGTCAGACGGGAGGTCACCTCATGCATCTGCCCGGCACAGCGCTGGTCCCTCTCTCCAACCGATTCGGCCGTGCGGGCCATCACAATCAGCAGTTCCTTGACCTCGTTGCTTTTGTCGCGGTAGTGTCTGGCTGCGCGCGTTCCCCAGCTGAGCAACTGCTCCTGAACTGCCTTGTCGGTAGCGGTCAATGTCTCGCAGTCGACTCTGCGGGTCAGTTTGCGGCTCAGTTCGCCGAGGTTGTCTCGCAGTTCCCTTCCAAGACCGGGACAGGAATCCAAACTGCAAGTCCCCATCGCTTCCAGGGCCGAACCATACGCGGAAAACGCAACGGTGGTAATGTCGTCCCATTCGCGCTCGCAACTCGCATGGGAGCCTGCTGGTACGGAATCCAGATACTTTTTCAGGGAGATCATTCGTCCTCGAAGCGGCGCATTCGCGCAGGGACCTGGCAAAAAGAGGTCCATTTCCCTTATCGGCAAGTCCACTCCTTTGTTTTAAGGAGAAACTCGCTGTTCCTGACATTTAGTTACCTAAGTGCGCACGCGAGTCCCCGCAGTGCTACCAAAGGGCTATGGCAATCTCAAGGAAATCTCCGATTCTATACTCTGATATTCTTTCGACATCGAGGTCCTATCTTGGACTGGAGTAAACTGCCTGACTTAGCAGCCGTCGCGCTGCTCGCTATCGCCTTTGCGGCTGTAGCGCGGAGCAGTCAGGCGTCTGTTTCGAAGTTGTGGCTCACCGGCTGGTTGATGATTGCGCTGCACTTCGGCGCATCCGCGTTCGACTCCGCTCCTGGAGTTTTTGGAACAATCGCAGACTTCGTTGCTGCTGCCGCACTCACCTGGGCAGGCGTTCTTTTCATGTGGGCGTCGGTTCCCTACCGTAACCGGCTCTCCAGCCGTTGGATGTTTGCCGTCTTGCTGGGAACCAATACCCTGTACATTGCAATCACCCAGGTTGACTCCGCTCCTTCCTGGGCTCTGACTGCGGCGGCGGCTCTATTCGGGGTTTTGCCGCTTGCGGTTGCTCTCATGAGCCTAGGCGAGGGCAACCATCTGCTGCGGTGGGTTTCAGTCGCGCTGTATTGCGCACTCACGGTGTTTCTGCTGATTGTTCAGCATCGGCCAGGCGACGGCATGTTACTTGCACTGAACGGAGTGCTCTTTGCTGTTTACTTCGGTTGCTGTCTGCATTTTCTCTATGCTTACCGGCGCGGAACGACAGGTGCATTCATCACGATCGCCGGGTTCCTTGCCTGGTCGGCAGTATTCGTAGTGGGACCATCTATTGGCGTGTTCTTCCCCAATGTGAAATTGGAAAGCGAGGTCTGGAATCTGCCCAAGTACGTGGTCGCCGTGGGCATGATTCTATTGATTCTCGAGGAGCAGATCGAGCATAACAAGTACCTGGCGCTTCACGACGAACTGACAGGACTGCCGAATCGCCGTTTGTTTCAGGACCGGTTGACGGGCGCTCTGGGACGTGCCCGCCGCAACGGAACCTGTACGGCGTTGCTGTTGGTCGATCTGGACCGTTTCAAAAAGGTGAACGACACCCTCGGCCACCACGCCGGAGATCAACTACTGAAACACGTGGGGAAGTTGTTCAGCGACCGGGTTCGCCGGTCAGATACTGTGGCGCGAACGGGCGGAGACGAGTTCACTATCATTCTGGATGACCCTATCACCCGCGCGGATGCCGAACGCGTTGGTAAGTCTCTGGTCGAATTGCTACAAGAACCGATCGACTTGGGAAATCAGAAGGTGCAGGTCGGCGCCAGCGTCGGCGTTGCCGTCTTTCCGGAAGATGCATCCGATGAGGAAGGGTTGTGTATCGCGGCCGATGTGCGAATGTACGGTTCTAAGCGTCGGAGGGGACGTTCCGGCGAACCTAAGCGACCGGCACCGGCGACCTCCCTGTCCTCGCCTGAGGTGCGGGCTCAGTCACGGCGGGTTGGGTAGAGGGCCGCGAGATCTCGTCTGGGTTCGATTGCGCTTCAAATCTCGACAGTCCCCCACCAGTGTCTCCGACCCACGGGGAATGAAACCTCGCCGTCGCCTGCCGACCGCTGACTTGCTGGCTCGCTCATCCCGCGTGAGCGGGGCTGACTTGCTGCATTTGTTCAATAACCCAACTTCGACTCACTTCGACCGCTTGATTCGCGGCATCGTCGGACTCTTGTTTCTTCCTAGGGCGCACAGACGAAAGGCCCGGACTGGCAGTCCGGGCCTTTTTCGCGCTTCAATTTGTTGTTTTCGCTTAGGATTGACCGCCGGGTCCACGGCCACCACCACCGCCACCGGGCCGACGGCGACGACGGCGTCGATTGTTGTTGTTCGCCGGAGGGCGTCCCGAGCCGGCTGCCTGACCTACCGGTACCGGCGCGCCTTCTACGCGATTGAAGTTCGGCTCGCTTTCCTCGTCGAACTCCCCAGTTGTTTCTTCGTCGAAGTCGTCTCCGCCTTCAATGAGAATTGTGCTCTGGTTGGATTTGGGCTGACGCTCGTCGAATTCGTTCCTTGGCCTCGCCGGCGCGACCGCCGCGACCGGAGCGGCATACGGCTCGGAGGCTGGTGCTTCTCCACCTTCAGCTTCGGGCGCCGGAGAGGATTGAGCCAGCTTGGCCTTCTGTTCCTTGATGAGCGCCTTGCGGCTGAGCTTGATCCGGTTCCCTTCGATGGCCAGAACCTTCACCATCACCTGGTCGCCTTCGCGAAGCTCGTCCTTCACTTCCTTCACGCGATGTTCCGCGATCTCGGAGATGTGCAGCAGGCCGTCGGTGCCGGGGAAAAGCTCGACAAAGGCGCCGAACTCCGCCAGCCGCACAACCTTGCCGAGGTAGGTCTTGCCAATCTCAGGAACAGCGGTGATGTCGCTGATCATGGCCAGCGCCTTCTTAAGGCCATCGGCATCGCTGGAAGCAACACTCACGCGGCCGGTGTCGTCCACATCGATCTTGGCGCCGGTCTGCTCGACGATGCCGCGAATGGTCGCGCCGCCCTTGCCGATCAGATCCCGGATCTTGTCGGTGGGAATCATCACGGTTTCAATGCGGGGCGCGTAGGCGGAGCGCTCGGTGCGGGGTCCGTCGAGCACAGCGTCCATTTTGTCAAGAAGGAAGAGCCGTCCCTTGCGCGCCTGCTCCATCGCCTGCTGCAGGATCTCGCGGGTCAGGCCGCCGATCTTGATGTCCATCTGCAGGGCGGTGATGCCCTTGCGGGTTCCGGCAACCTTGAAGTCCATGTCGCCGTAGTGATCTTCAGCGCCGGCGATGTCGGTAAGGATGGCGTAATCGTCGCCCTCCTTGACCAACCCCATGGCCACACCCGCCACCGAGCCCTTGAGCTGGATGCCGGAGTCGTAAAGCGCCAGGCTTGCCCCGCAGACCGAGGCCATTGAAGAAGAACCATTCGATTCGAGAATGTCGGAGACGATGCGGATCGAGTAGGGCGATTCCTCGGCGCTGGGCAGAACCGCGGTAATAGCGCGTTCGGCGAGAGCTCCGTGTCCGATTTCGCGCCGGCCCGTGCCGCCCATGCGGCCGGTTTCGCCCACGCTAAACGGCGGGAAGTTGTAATGGAGCATGAAGTTCTTGCGCTGCTCGCCTTCGTAACTTTCCAGGCGCTGGCCGTCGTCGGCGGTTCCCAGTGTAGCGGTAACCAGCGCCTGGGTCTCGCCGCGGGTGAACAGAGCCGAGCCGTGGGTGCGGGGCAAAACGCCGGTTTCGATGGTGATCTCACGAATCTCGTCGAAGGCGCGGCGATCGGGACGGATGCGGTCCTTGGTGACCTGCTCACGGAAGAGCCGCTCACGAAGATGCTCATAGTAGTGAGCCAGTTTCTTCTTCGCGGCCGGGTCGTCGGCGGACAGCTCGGCTGCCAGCTCGTCTTTGATCTCTTTGATGAGCGCGTAGCTTTCGGTCTTGCCGTGGGTTTTGGTGTCCAGGGCGTCTTTCAGTTTGTCGCCGATCTTGGCCTTGAGCTCGGCGTAATATGCTTCGTCGAACTCCGGCGCGGTGAAGGCCCGCTTCGGCTTGCCCGCCTTGGCAACCAGCTCATCGATCGCGGCGACGATCTTCTTGATTTCGGTATGGGCAAACTCGATGGCGGCCAGGATCACCTCTTCGGTCTCTTCCTTGGCGCCGGACTCGATCATCACGATTCCGTCTTTGTGCCCTACGACCATGATATTGACGGTGGTGGCGGCGCGCTCGGCATACGTGGGATTGATGACGAACTCGCCATCGACGCGGCCTACGCGCACGGCGCCGACCGTGGCGCTGAAGGGAATGTCGGAGAGGGCCAGTGCGGCCGCGGCGGCATTGATGCCGACCACATCCGGATCGTTTTCCTTGTCGGCGGAGAAGACCAGGGCGATCACCTGGGTCTCATTGCGGAAACCGTCGGGGAAGAGCGGACGAATGGGGCGATCGATCTGGCGGCAGGTGAGCACTTCTTTTTCGCTGGGCCGGCCCTCGCGCTTGATGAAGCCTCCGGGAATGCGGCCGCCGGCGTAGGTGTATTCGCGGTAGTCCACGGTGAGGGGGAAGAAGTCGATTCCTTCCCTGGCGTCGGGAGATGCGACTGCGGTTGCCAGGACGACGGTTTCGCCAGTGGTCACCAGTGCGGCGCCAGAGGCTTGCTTAGCCATGCGGCCGGTCTCAAAGACCAGCCGCTTGCCGCCGGCAAGCTCGACAGCTACTTCATGCTTGGTAGACATAGAGTCCTCGTTTCAGTTTTTTCGCTTGGGAATCTTGTGGTGGGAAGGCGCTGAACGGCGCGGAAGTGCAGACGGCACTCAGGGCGGCGGAAAAGGCGGATACAAGAAAGCCGCCGGCACGCGGGGCCGCGAGCTTTGCCGGTCTTGGTAACCTGGGGCGCGCCGGTTTGCGCACAGGAACGGCGCACAGCCGATAGCTGTGCGCCGTCCCTGGCAGCAGGTTGAGTTCGCCAGGTACACCATGGCCCCAGGTTCTGGGTGGAACAGGAGCCGTGACCAATTTCCGGTCTGGGCGCTTCCGGGTCAATGTCGGCTTTCTGATTACTTGCGGATTCCGAGTTTGCCGATCACGTCGCGATAGCGATCGGAATCGTGCGTCTTCAGGTAATCCAGCAGGCGGCGGCGTTTACTGACCAGTTGCAGCAGGCCACGCCGTGAGGCGTGATCCTTCTTGTGGGTCTTGAAGTGCTCGGTCAGTTCGCCAATCCGCTCACTCAGAATCGCGATCTGAACCTCCGGCGAGCCGGTGTCAGTGTCGTGGGTGCGGAAGCGTTCGATCAGGTTGGTTTTCTTTGCAGTCGCCAGCACGGCGTGAGTTACTCCTCTTGTCTTCTCAGGTCCACTTCTTAAGTGTCTATTGTGAGATTAACATGAACGCCGGGCTTGGCGCTATTTGCCGACTGGCCGGAACCTGGAAGCAAACCTCTGCGTTCATCGCGTACCGAAGCGGAAGAGGCGATTGTCGAACTGCTCCCGAATCACCTCGGCAACCTCCACCTTGGCGGCCTCCGGATGCTCCGGGTTCAGCAGGTAGTTCCAGGTGTGGGGCGCAATGACGGAGGGAACACGCGCAAGCGGCGTTTCCTGCGAGGCCAGCCAGGCATCGCCGAGGTTGCGCGTAAACTCCGGATGCTCCTTCCAGTCGGTCGGAGCCATCGTGTTCAGCGGCTTTATTGCCAACTCATCGGGAACAACGACCTTGAGCAATTGATAGAAACGCGGAAGAATCCCGTCCTCGTTTCTGTCCATCAAGTGAACAATTCGCTTCAGCAGCGCGCCAGCCGGACAATCCGCCAGATAGACAATCAGCCGCCCCTCGGTATGCCATCGTCCAGAGGTGCCGAGCGCACCTTCGCCGCTCAAATCCAAGTAATTGCTGATGCGCCAGAGATTCGTCATGAAGGGGCTTGCTCGCGGCTGCTCATTTATACAAACATCCCCTCGTCAATCTGGATTAGAAAGTCCTTGACCGCCTTTTCTCCCGCCTCGCTCCTCAACATCTCCAGCGCAGTCCTGTCATCAAAGCGACGCTTGCGGCCGCACAACCACTTCCTGCCGTCGTCGCGGTCACCGTAGACCTTCACGGCCAACTCGTATATCCGCGCCACCCGCGCCAGCCGGTCGGACTCGTCCAGGTTGAGCGGCTGCTTTTTCTGGCGGCGATGCTTGAGCGTGCGGGCGGGAATCACCACCTCCAGCAAATCCTTGACGGCAATGCCGGAGTAGGCGGAGAACTCCTCCAGCGTGGAGAGCGGGAGGCCGCGCTCAATCTCTCGCCAATCGAAGGTGAAAGGAGGCGGGGATGAGGCAGGAACTGCGGCAGCTTGGCTCATGAGGACATTATGCCACAACTTGCGCGGCACTTTGTCCGGTTCTACCGGAAAATGCAGATTGCAAGGATTACTTCCGAATAGCCGGTGATACGTCCGCTTAGACGAGTTCTGTTGACTCTCGCACCTTTCGCCACGGTTGTGGTGTCCTATAATCGAAAGTTATTTTGCCTGACGATCAAGCGTGTGAAAGAGCGTAAGATCAACGCAAATGCCGAGTAGGTGAGGCAGTTAATCATGACCAACAAGGCCGTCGTCATGAGGCCCGGAATGGTTCTGTGCCAATCGCCTGGCAAGAACACCGACACAGGCCATAATACGTACATAAAGTCTATTTGGCCCCAAACGAGAATCCCCAACACGTGGTACCACAACAGAACCATGACGACGCACGCAGCTATCAGCCCAAAGGCAGTGCCAATTATTATCGCTCGGCGATTCGCCATATTTTCCTTTCAGATTGGGTCTGCTCGCTGCCGGGCAGAAGCAGGAGCAATCCCAGAGCGTACAAAACAACGTTGAGAGTTGAGCCAAACACGACCGCAGCAACACCAAAACATTGAATCGCGACCACGATCTTGGTCAACCTGGGGACTCTGCTCATCTCGGCTTTGGTTCCACGGAGATTCTAACAACTACGCGCCAGAACCGCGTGCCGGGTGAGTTGTCGCCAATCCGGAAGTTGGTCGATCCTTCGGCAACCTGATTTGCCTTCGAACGATGATCGACTGAAGGGCTGAAAACTGACGGCTTATAACTGAAAGCTGCCCCTACTGCTCCCCCGTCGCCCAATAATTGGCCCGCGCCACGATCCGGGCTCCGTAGTCTTGGGCGGTCTTGACGCGGATTGTGTGCAGGCCTGGCGAGGGGTAGGAGGGGCTGAAGGTGATCAGGTAGCGGTTGCGCATGTGTTTGGCGGCATCGACCACCCGCTGCTGGAACCGCTGGTCGCCGGTGAATGTGGTGTACTCGCCGCCGCTCATCCCGGCAATCTCCTTGGCCACATTTTTCTTGAATGCCTTCACCGCCATAATCAGAGCTGAGAGCATGCTCATCGTGGGCTGGTCGCCATTGCCCACCACGTCGTCCTTCACGTCATGCAGCAGTTCAGCCTTCGCCGGCGAAAACGAAACGCTTAATACAAGCACGTCCGAGCCGCCGATCTTCTGGATCAGCTGCGGAATCTTGGTATGTTTGCTGCCGTGGTCGCGTTCCTCGCTGATCAATAGCAGAACTCGGCGGAACTCCTTCGGCTGGGTCTCGAGCAGATCGACGGCGGAGCTTATGGTGTCGAGAATGGCTGCTCCGCCATCGCCTGGTTCGAGGTGGTTGAGGGCATCGTTGATAGCATCGCCGGAGTGTGTGTAATCGCGAATGAGATGCGGTCTGGAGTCGAATCCCATCAGCGCGGCCTCGCTTTTGGGGTCGGTCAGAAACAGGTCGAGCAGCGGGCCGAGTTTGGCCAGCTTGTCGAATTCCAGCACGCTCGCTCCGCCCTGTTCGACGGCAACCACCAGCGCGACAGGCGCCGAGTCCATCTCCTCCTGTACGCGAATCTTTTGCGGCACGCCGTTGTCTTCCAGCACAAAATCGCCCTGCTTCAGGCCGTACAGGATTCCGCCGCCACGCTTTTCTACCAGGGTCGGCACCAGAACCTCAGTGGCCGTGACGCGGAGAGTGGTCGTGTCGGCCTGAGCGCCGGGCATCGGCTTGGGAGCTTCAATCGGGGGCAACTGTTGCGCCGCGACGGCCATTGCCGCCAACAACACGGTCGTGGCCAAACAGAGCGTCAAACAAGAGAATCCGAATCTCATGCCAGTGAGCAGTGAACAGCGGTCAGTGGTCAGTGGACAGACCAAGGCTTCGTCATTCGGCGGAGTTATTTCGAGGGTGTCGGCCATTTCTTCTTCTTCCGGCGCACGGAGCTTGCAAAGTGATCACTGTCCACTGCCCACTGTACTCACGCCCGCTTGCGGGATTCGCGCTCGATTTGGCCGGTCCAGGCTAGAAAACTCAAGAGTTCCCAGCGCGATGTCCAGACAAAGCTCATTACGCTTTTGGAAGTAAGAGTCTCCGCCGGCTGGCCGGAGTAGGTCTCGACCCGCCAGCGCAGGTACTCGCTGCGCCACGGAGCCAGCCGATGGCCGCGCGTTGCATTCCAGAGAAAACGGAGAGGCGCCAGCAAGGTGTGTCCTTTTCGATTGAGTATAGACGGCTCGGAGGCGGATTTGTTCGTATCCGGTAGATGAAAAGCAAAGATAGGCGGGCAATCGCATGAACAGAATCTCCCAGCCGGGTTTTTGCCGCCAGCTTGGGATAGCGCAAAGTTGGTATTGCGGGAAGAGCAAACAATCAGGTAAGGTGCAATTGATGCGCGGAAGAGTTCTTTTCATGGTAGTGTTGCCAGCCCTCCTGGCTTCCTCAGCAGGAGCGCTTGAGCACGTCGCCTTGCGAAACGGATTCGAGGTCACCTGCGACCATCACTCCCAGGTCGAAAGCCGCGTGCGCCTCTACCTCAGCCACGGCGAAGACAACTACCTCGAAGTTCCTTCGCTCGACATTGCCAAGGTTGAGTGGCTTCCCGATCCGCCTCCTCCGCCTTCTGTCTCCTTACGGAGCTCCTCCCAAACGCCAGAAGCCGCAAGCCCCGACGCCAATCTCAGCCCGGCCGACCTCGGCGAGATACTGGCACGCGCCGGCCGCGATCATAATCTCGATGTCGATCTGCTCGCCAGCGTCGTAAAGGCCGAGAGCGGCGGCAACGCCCGCGCCGTCAGCCGCGCCGGAGCCCGCGGCCTCATGCAACTGATGCCCGGCACGGCTAGCGATCTTGGCGTTCAGGATAGCTACAAGCCCGACCAGAACGTGCGCGGCGGCTCCACCTATCTTGACGCGCTCCTGGTTCAATACCACGACAACCTGGCTCTGGCGCTGGCGGCCTACAATGCAGGCCCCGCGGCCGTTGCCAGGTACCGCGGCATTCCCCCCTACCATGAGACCCGGCTCTATGTGGCGCGCGTGATCCACGAGTTCAACCGCCGCGTTCTGGCGCGCCAGACGCAGGCCCGCCATTCGGTCGCCGCCAGCATTACCCACTGACCCAACGAATGCATCCGGGAATTTACCTCCTGTCCGCGGCTAGGAACATAAAATAGACTCATCGCCATACCCGCGGAACGGAGAACGCTTGAAAAAGAATCGATTGATCATGGGGCTCGTAGTGCTCTTGGCCATGGTGGCCCTCCTGTTTTGGGGCCGTGACCGAATCCACTTCGACTTTGGCGTCTTTCGTTCCCAACTGGCGCTGGCAAACTGGACCAGCATCGCCATTGCAACCGCCTGCATCTACCTCGCCTACGTGGTCCGCGCCGTGCGCTGGGCTTTGCTTCTCAGGCACAACAAGAAAGTCCCGCTCTTCTCTCTGCTCGGAACCCAGGTCATCGGCTTTACGGCAGTGGCTCTCATCGGCCGCGTGGCCGACCCGGTGCGCCCTTACCTGGTTGCCAAAAAAACCGGACTTCCGCTCACCAACCAGATCGCCGTCTACATCGTAGAGCGGCTCTTTGACGCCGGTTCCATGGCCCTGATCTTTTCCACGGTCATTCTTTTCACCACATGGCTCGGCTCGGGCGAAACCCTGCCTCATCGGCAACTGGTCGAGGCCGGCGCCAAGTGGGGGCTCGTCGCCACCGCCCTTGGCGCAGCCTTCCTTGTCGTCGTGCGGCTGGCTGGAAGCGCCGTGGCCGCCTTCATCGAAAAAGCTCTCGGCGTACTGTCAACCCGCCTTGCCCACGCCATCGCGGACAAGATTCGCAGCTTTCACCAGGGCCTGGACACTCTGCGCTCCCTGTCCGACTTTGGCATGACTTCGGCCCTTTCCATCGGCATGTGGGTGCTTATCTCGTTTGCCTATCTTGAGACCGCCCGCGCCTTCGTCGCCAGTCCCCAGTTGGCGTCCATGACCCTGGGCAGGTGCGTCCTGCTGCTCGCCGTCAGCGGAGGCGCAAGCGTCTTTCAACTCCCGGTGCTCGGTTGGTTCACCCAGATCGGCATCGTGAGCGGAGCGCTCTACAACTTCCTCGGCGTCGCATGGGAGCCCGCCGTCGCCTGCGCAGCCACCATCCTTGTGGTCTCTTTTCTGGCTGTGGTGCCTGTCGGCCTCGTCTGGGCCCGCGTCGACCACGTCAACCTGCGCAAGGTAGCCGTCGAAAGCGAACACGCCGGCGTAGAGTTGGCTGAGGCAGAGCCCGCGCCGCCAGGCAACGTCGGTTAGCAGCCTGAGTCTAAGGAACCTCTGAATAAGTCGATGTTTTGAAAGGGCACGACTTCAGTCGTGCCGCAAAACGCCAATTAACACCTGGGTTTTGGAGGGAGCAGGGGCATTTATGCCCTTGAACAGAGCAGAGGCGGGATTGGCCTTTAGGCACGGGCATTTCTTTGAACGGTAAGAAGAGGCCCGGGGCTTTTACAAGCTGCGAAAAAACTCCCACGGGTGGAGAAATCAGCGGCTTTGAGTCAGGGCACGACTTCAGTCGTGCCGCAAAACGCCAATTAACACCTGGGTTTTAACCCCTGAGGTACGCCCTTCGGGTGTTCCTCGCATAATCGAACCTTTTTCCGCAGTCTGTTTCCCCTCGAGGATTATCTCGTAGACCTTTTCGATTTTCACCCCGACCGTCACACAACCGGTGGTTCATCCATTTCAGTCGGCACCGCCAGCCGTGTATACCGGATCGTCTCCGGCCCCACTGCTCCACCCGTCATCAGCATGCTCATAGCCTGCTCCATCGTCAGGTCGGTATCGGTCACGCGTTCCAGTGGAAGAATCTGCAAAAAGGCCGAAGTCGGATTGATGGCATTGGGCAGCAGTACCGCCGCCAGCGGCGCGCCACTGGTCGAATCGGTCAGCGTACGAGTCAGGAATCCGATGCTCTTTTGGCCCGGAATCGGAAAGTCCACCAGCACCACTCGCTGGCTGCTTTCCTTCTTGGCCATCATGGTGTCCAGTAACTGGCGTACGGAGGTGTAAACTTTGGCTACAAAGGGCAATCGCTCGAGCGATGCCTCAAACAGGTTGAAGGCCTGCCGGCCAATGACCTGCGAGGTGAGACGTCCCGCCAGATAGAGAACCACAAGCGTAAGCAGTATTGCCAGCAGCGACTGCAGCCACGGCTGGCTGAGCCAAGCCTCGGGAAAGATGGCCGCGAGTAGCTTCACTGCGGGCAGTCCAGCCTGGGCAAGCGTGTTGAGCAGAAAGCTGAAAATGAGGTACGTCACAAACAGAGGGCCAATGGTGAGAATTCCCGCCAGAATATTGGTCTGCAGGCTGCGCAATGAACGGGTGAACACCGGCTTCACAAGCTCCTCCTCTGCCTCTTCTGTCTAGGAGAATACGCGAACCGGATGCCGGGACGCACGCACGTCCTCGGGCTGCGAACACAGCTTGTTTTGAACATTTTAGGCCTGGAAAGCTAAATCGGAGTTCCAATAAGACCCAAAATCCGCTATATATGGAGGGTTGCGTTCTATTGCCAGCCCTCCGTCGGCTTCGCCGGCCCACGGGGGATGAAACTGCGGCCCATCCATCGGACGTCTTTGTTTTTGTTCGATCGATGGGAGTGTATTGAACTCCATGATGGCATCTTGTTTTGTTGACCTTATAACTTTGTTTCTTACCAGGAAAGAAGGACGTGGATGGAACAGTTGATTAGAGAGGCATTTGTTGCCGAGCACCTCGTTTCCGAAGGCGCGCAACTGCCGCCCAGCGCGGTTTTGACCGGGCCCCCGGGCGCATCGCAACCTCGCATTGTTGGATCCCCGCTGCCTGTGGGAGCCAGCGGCGACCCGTCACCGTCGCAGAGCCAATTAGATCCTCGGCGCCTGACTGCGGTTCCGCCGCCAGGGCGCGCGCTGGCCAACCCGCCCGCCCCCGCGGCTAAGGCCGAGCAGCCCTCCGGCCTTCAGCGCGCTGTGAACGTGATGCGAATGGCGTTGCCACTCGTGCAGCGGATTCTCCCCCTGCTTGACGGCAATTTGGCCACCACGGTCTCAAATATCCTCAGCCCTCCAGCTCCTCCTGCTCCGCCGCCCGCTCCCCAGCTCAACCTTGCGCCCATCCAGAAGGGCCTGAGCGACTTGCAGATCCAGCATCGCGAATTGCGCGAGCAATTTGCCGAGCATAACTCATCGCTGAAACGCGTCGAGGACCAGTTGGAGATGGTCCGCGAGGCAACCGACCGCAACACACTGGAACAGCAGGAGTTAGTTGAGGACCTCAAATCCATCGGAAACAAGGTCAATCTGGTCGCGCTGATCGCAATCGGGTTGCTGGCCTTCTCCATCCTCGTGAATCTGTTGCTCTACATGCACATCCAGCGCGTTCTTCCCTGATTCTTGCGTGTACACATGCTCGAATTGGTCTCACTTTGCCGGCCCGCAATCCGGCCGGCATTGCGAGCACTGAAAATAGCTCTCCTCAATGGCACATGACATCCTGGCTACGAAATCCCGTGAGATTGCCGGCTATTTTAAATTCTATCAATTTGATTGTTGCTTATATAAACACGACTTTGTGCCATTTTGCTCACTATTGACGACTTTGTGACGCCGGATGTTGCCAGTCGTCTTTTCGCAGGACTATATTCCGCTTAGTTGAGCCGGGTTTCTTGTAAAAGTCAAACCCGGAGACCTGATCCGCTATGCAGTTTTTCCCGAGTTCAATGAGCTTTACCAACTGGCGGCGCTGTCCGGCGCACGCGAACGGAGTGTTTCGTCATGGCATGGTATGCCTACTGCATCGGTGAGAAACAAGCTTTTCCTGAATTAGCCCGCCATCGTAAGCCCGTTCCTTTGGAATCGGTCCTCGGAGTCAGCGGCAACCAGGTATTCCTTTATCCCGCCAGCGACCTCGCCGTCGTGGTCAGCGAGCACAACCCACAGGAAACTCTGAATCAGAAGGCAGGCGTCGACCACGCCCGCGTCATCGCCGACTGCTTCCAGCATTCCACCGTCCTTCCCTTCCGGTTCGGAACGGTCTTCCACGACGATGACATCCTGCGCAAGTCCATCCGCTCCAACCAGCGCCAGTTCCTCGGCAACATCGACAAGCTGCGCGGCAAGACCGAGATGCACCTCAAGATCTTCGTCGATGACTGTTGCGGCAAAGAGATCGAGAAGCACTTGCCTGCCGAAGGTGTCGGCCGCCAATATCTGACCAACCTGCGCGAGAACGCCGCTCGCACCAGGGAACGCCAGACCCGCGCCCGCGCTGTCAGCTTCCAGATGCACCGGCTCTTTATGCCTCTCGATGAAGAAGTAAGCTGCCGGCTCACGGAAAACGGCAAGATGGTGCTGGACGTTGCCCATCTGATCGACCGCAAGTACGTCGAGCGCTACCAGAACAAGTTCGCCACCACCAGCGCCATGATGCGCGAGTGCCTGCTGCAACTGTCCGGGCCGTGGCCGCCCTATCACTTCGTCCACCGGCTCACCCGTACAACTCATGCGCAGCCGCATGTCGCGACGACTCCGCAAGCGGTTCCAGTCGCAACCGCCTCGATTCCTATGCTGGAGCCCGCACCCGCTCTCGCGTAGATTCTCCAGTACCGTCTAAAGCAGAAGCCCCATCCGCAAGGATGGGGCTTCTGCTTTGTGCGTAGCGCCAGGTGCCTGCCCGGCACGGGTTGTCAGTCGTAGTATTCCAGCCCAAGATGCGTGATCAGCGTCTCGCCCATGATGTGCCGCAGCGTGTTCTTCAGCTTCATCGACTGGATGAACAGATCGTGCTCGGGGTAAAGTCCCTCGGCCGTCTGCGGCGATTTCAGATAGAAGCTCAACCACTCCTGAATGCCGATCGAGCGCAACTCCGGCGTCCTCTTCGCCAGATCGAGAAACAGCACCAGATCCAGCGCGATCGGAGCCGCCAGAATCGAATCGCGGCAAAGGAAATTCACCTTGATCTGCATCGGATAGCCCAGCCAGCCAAAGATGTCGATGTTATCCCAGGCTTCCTTGTCGTCGCCGCGCGGCGGGTAATAGTTGATGCGAATCTTGTGGTAAAGATCCTTGTAGAGGTCCGGATAAAGCTCCGGCTGAAAGATGTGCTCGAGCGATCCCAGCTTCGACTCTTCCTTGGTCTTGAACGACTGCGGATCGTCCAGAACCTCGCCGTCCCGGTTGCCGAGGATGTTGGTCGAGAACCAGCCCCTGACCCCCAGGAGCCGTGCCTTGAAGGCCGGCGCCAGCACCGTCTTCATCAACGTCTGCCCGGTCTTGAAATCCTTGCCGCAGATGGGCGCGGCGTTCTGCTTCGACAGCTCAATCAGTGCCTTCGTATCCACCGTCAGGTTCGGCGCACCGTTGGCAAACGGCACCCCTTCCTTCAGCGCCGCGTAGGCATAGATCTGCGAGGGCGCAATCCCGATGTCGCTCGTCTCCAGGCCCTTCTCGAACGTCTCAATCGACTCATGAACGGCGGTCGGCTCCAGGAAGATCTCCGTCGAACCGCACCAGATCATGACCACACGATCCACCGTCTTCTTGAACGCCTGGATGTCGGCGATGAGCTGATCGGCCAGATCGCGCTTGTTCTTGCCCTTCTTCACGTGCGTGCCGTGCAGCCGCTTCACGTAATACTGATCGAACACCGCCGGCATCGGCTTGATCTTCTCCAGATAAGGCCTCAACTGCTCCAGCGTGGACTTGTCCAGTACCTGAGCATGGGCGGCCGACTCATAGACGTTGTCCTCGAAGATGTCCCAGCCGGTGAAAACGATATCGTTCAGGTCGGCCAGCGGCACAAAGTCCTTCACCAATGGGAACTTGTTCTCCGTACGCTTGCCCAGGCGAATGGTGCCCATTTGCGTGAGCGAGCCGATCGGCTTGGCCAGTCCCCGGCGCACAGCTTCCACGCCGGCGATCATCGTTGTGGCCACCGCGCCCAGGCCCACAACCATCACTCCCAATTTGCCCGTTGCGGGCGCCACTTGACTCTTGGCGGTCTCGTGGCCGCCTTCCTGCTTGGTTGACATTTTCTCTCCTATCCATCCTTTGCTTTACCGATGTTTCCATCGGGCCAGATTCATGTTTCTAAAAGAGCTAACTAACGGCGCCCCGTATCCCCGCCCTCTTGCCCGCGGACTCAGACCGCCTTCGGTTCCCTTCCGCGATTCATATGCGACCAGACAAACCACACAATTCCCGCCAACAATGCAATCTCCACCGCAAGATGAAAGCGGTGAAACGCCTCATAGAACCTGGGATCGGTATGCCACTTTTCTCCCAGCTTCATCCCCACGTAGGCCAGTCCGAAACACCACGGCCATGAGCCTGCGAAAGTATATATGTGGAAGCGCAGTTGTGGCATCTTTGCGATCCCCGCCGGAAATGCGATGAACGTGCGCACCACCGGCAACAAGCGCGCCACCAGCACCGTGATCGAACCGTACTTCTCGAAAAAGTGGGTCATGCGGTCCAGGTCGTGATGGCTCATCAGAACCCATTTCCCGTACCGCTCCACCAGCGGCCGGCCACCCCAGGCGCCAATCCAGTACGCAACCAGCGAGCCCAGGTTGCATCCCAGCGCGCCTGCGGTCGCCACAAGGATCAACCCCAGCCACACATTGCCCCCGCCAAAGCGCCCAGGCGCAATCAGCTGGTTCAAGCCAGTGTGATGGAAGATCGTCAGCACCCCGGCAAACGGCATGATGACCTCTGAAGGCAGCGGGATGCATGCCGACTCAATTCCCATCAGCGCAACAATGCCGCCATACCCGCCGGCGTCGATGATTTGGGTGATGAATTGAACCAGAACAGCGAGAATCTTTTCGCTCATGAGCTCTCCCAGTATATAAGCCCATGGAGCGCCGTCGCCGTCTCTTTGCTTCGATTCGATCGAATCGGGGACAAATGCTCACCTTTGCGGTTTCCCTTTGTTACGATGAAACGAGTGGTGTCCGCCAAACAGATCGTCGTTTGTGCTTTGAAAGGGCACGACTTCAAAGCCTGCCCTGAGCCTGTCGAAGGGTGCCGTAAATCAAGCAAAATGAACCCGGGCTTTATTGACCACTGCAAAAGTAATGTCCTGGCCGCGCCAGAGGCGCAGAGTTTGTTAGCCCCGCGCTTCAGCGTGGGGAAACGGAATTCCACGAACACAATACGGAGTCCTGTAGGGACGGCGCAAGGACAATTCTTTTGCAGGAATCAATAGCCCCTGAGGGCCTGCATTTTCACCCCTTCCCACTACAGCAACTTTGAGGTGTCTCCATTGTCCGAGTTTCCCCCCGTCCCCCTTACTCTCGAAGGTTCCAGCCTCCTCCACCAGTTCTTCCGCTTCGATTGGAAGGCCTGGCGCGCCACTGCAAAAGCCGATCAAGACCGCATCGTGTCCCAAGCCGTCGCTGCACTTAAAAGTCTCGAGCACGTCAACCCCGACGCGCCCATTCGAACCGCACTCTTTTCCGAGCTCGGCCACAAGGGCGACCTCATCCTCATTCACTTCCGCGACTCGCTCGAAGCTCTCAATCAGATCGAGCTCGACCTCGCCCAGACCGAGCTTCACGACTACCTCACACCCACACACTCCTACGTCTCCGTCGTCGAACTCGGCCTCTACGAGTCCACCCGCAAGACCTACGAAGCCGCGGCCGCCAAGGGCTTCGAGCAGCACACTGCGGAGTGGAACGCCGAGATCGCAGCCTCGCTCGAGCGCGGGTCGGCCGCCATGGCCCCCCGTCTCTTCCCTGCTGTCCCCGACGCAAAATATCTTTGCTTCTATCCCATGGACCGCAAGCGCGGCGAACAGGTCAACTGGTACACCGTCCCCTTCGCCGAACGTCAGCGCATGATGCACGAGCACGGCCTCATCGGCCGCCGCTATGGCGACCGCGTCAAGCAGATCATCTCCGGCTCCATCGGCATGGATGACTGGGAGTGGGGCGTCGACCTCTTCGCCGAGGACCCGGTCGTCTTCAAGAAACTAATCTACGAGATGCGCTTCGACGAAGTCAGCGCCGTCTACGCCCTCTTCGGCCAGTTCTACATCGGCGTCCGCCTGCCAATCGAAAACCTGTCTAACTGGCTCCGCGGAAAGCTGTAAAGATTATCTGAATGTGTCACTGCGTTGAAAGGGCGCGACCTCACCGCTTGCCGAGAAACGGTCAGGGCCAGACGTTTTGAAAGGGCACGACTTCAGTCGTGCCGAAAATGCCGCGGAATGACCGTGGGCATTAGCCCCAGAGAAATTGTCGGCGCGCTCCTTAGACTCGTTCTGAGCTTCCCTGATTGACGCGATCAATGACCCCTCAGACGGCACCCGCCTCGCACCCGAGCGAAAACCGCAGCGCAGCACAAATCTCATTCATGCGATTAGCCTGCAACTGCGCCACACGCTTCCCCAGCCGCTCCTTCGAAACCGTGACCGCGTTGTGCAGGTTCACCGCGCACGGCGACTTCATCCCGTCCTCAACGTTCAAGACAACTTCAGAGGGCACGCTGCGAATTGTCGAAGTAATGGGAGCAACCGTCACGTTCGCGAGGTATGGGATGGCGCTGCTGCGTGTGAGAATCACCACCGGTCGCTCCCTATCCGCCGAAGCGAACCGGTAGAGGCGAATTTCCCCGCGGGCTATTCTTCCGGCCACGCTGCCTCCGCCTCCCACGCTTGTGCCTCGCCGCCGATCTGCGGCTGTCTCGAATAGCCTTCGCGGTCCCGATCTTCCTTGCTTCGGGTCTCCAGTCGCCGCAGATGCTCCCGCAGCGCATCGCGCATCAAAGCCGAGCGATTCACTTTCATCTTGCGCACGGCCCGGTCCGCCGCCCGCAAAAGCTCCTTATCAAGCACCACCTGGATCGTTTCCATATGTGGAGTCTATTCCACAGTGGATTCCACAGTCAATTCTCCATGCCTCACCCTCGTTTGGATTTTGGGTTCTGTCTTAAAACGAATTGAAGTCTCAAAAACCCTTCCAGCCACGTTTTCTAGCCTCTTTCAGCAACCATTCCAAATCCTTCCCTGGGATCATTAGGGAGTATTGCCCGAAGACCCAGTGATCTGGCATTCGCCCCTTTGTGCTCCACATGTAGTAGGTGAAGCGGTATTCGATTTGGTTGCCAATCTTGTGTCGGAGTTTTTGCAGGTAAATTTGCTTCAAGCCATTAGTACCAGATTGGGGTCGCCTTATTGCTTCCTCGACTCGGGCTGATATTCGCTTTCCGTCGATGGCTATAATGTTGCAATTCTTGTCAACTGTGCTTGGAGGCTCTGTTGTCATGATTGAGGATTATAGGACCGAGGGGAGACCAGCGTAGCGCAAATCGTAGTAGGTATAAATAGAAAACCCGACCGGGTGCCCAGCTCTCGATTTTGAGACCTGGGACTCACATACCTCTCCCTTCCGCGAACTACACTCGTATACATGCCTGGCCAGAAGCTCAAAACAAAACGCGGCGATCTCGCTCCCGACCGCATCGCCGCCATCTTGAAAGCCCTCGACGAAGCCTACTCCAACGCCGAATGCGCCCTCACGCACCGCAACCCATGGGAGCTTCTCGTCGCCACCATTCTCTCCGCCCAGTGCACCGACGTCCGCGTCAACCTGGTCACCCCCGAACTCTTTCGCCGCTTCCCTACCCCGGCCGCCATGGCCAAAGCAACGCTACCCCAACTCGAAGAGCTGATCCGCACCACCGGCTTCTTCCGCAACAAGGCCAAATCCATCCAGGGAGCCGCCCGCAAGATTGTCGAGGAATTCAACGGCCAGGTTCCGCGGACTCTCGCCGAACTCATCACCATCCCCGGCGCAGCCCGCAAGACAGCCAACGTGGTTCTCGGAGTCAGCTACGGCAAAGCCGAAGGCGTAGTGGTCGACACGCATGTCTTCCGCATTGCCCGCCGTCTGGGTTTCGCCAAAGAGGAAACAGCAGAAAAAGTCGAGCAGGAATTAATGCAGATTCTTCCGCAGGAACGCTGGATTGCCTTCTCCCACCAGCTCATCCTTCACGGCCGCCAGATCTGCGATGCCCGCAAGCCCAAGTGCGACCGCTGCAACCTAGAGCAGCTCTGCCACTCCAAAGACAAGACCTGGCAGTCCTGACAGCATGCTTGCAGAGAATAACCGCTTTTTGGCGCACAATTGGAATAGAAAGGACGGCGGAGAACCAATCTCGTCGCTGCATGGCGAGAGATCATACCCCCCACCCCCCCTTCCAAATCGCAGTTTTCGCCTGTGAAAAAGTGAAGCCTGCAACGAACAATCGTGAAATCAATCTCTTAACTGGATAGACTCAAACGGGAGCACAGAATCTGTAAATCTGTGAAAAAGGGAGAGGATGCCGCAACTCAATCATAATAAATGAATTATGCAGCGCGGCCAGCAGCCCCGCCATCCGTGGTGAATCTGTGAAACCAGGGACCTTGCCGACGACGCAGTCGCTCGCCTAGACTTCCGTTTCCGCCCTGGACTGGAGCACACAAATGACCGCATCGATCAGGCCTGGAATATCCGAGACACTGGCTTCGGCGGCTGGCTCCCATCCAAGTTCGCGCAGTGTCTGGCTGGTGACCGGCCCAATGGAAACAGCAGCTACTCCGGCAAATGGGAATTTGATTCCCGCCGCGCTTGCCGCTTCTGCAAGATGGTTTGCGCTCGAAGAACTTGTGAAAGTCGCCACGTCAATCCCGGCGGCGAGAGCGCTGCGAAGCTGCTCCGGCGCGCGCTCCGGCATCGCGTTGCGGTACGCGTCCACCACGGTAACCTCGGCGCCCGCCAGCCCCAGCTCAGTGGGAATAACGTCTCTTGCGATTTCGGCGCGAGCCAAAAGCACTCGCTGCCCTGAGACACTACCGGTCAGACCCTCGAGTAAGCTCTCCGCCACATAGGACTCCGGGACCAGGTCGACCGCAAAGCCTGCCTTGCGGGCCGCTGCAGCCGTCGCCTCTCCAACCGCGGCCACTTTCATTAAGGTTGGAGCTTGAAGCCAAACGCCCAATTCATCCGCACGCTCGGCAAGGGCGCGAACCGTATTCGCGCTGGTGAGAATCAGCCAATCGTAGAGGCCGAGTTGCTGCAAGGCCTGGTCGAGCGGCTCAAAGCTGACCGGCGGCCGGATCTCAATAACCGGCACTTCGATAGCCTCCGCGCCCAGCGAACGAAACCCTTCGCTCAGCTTGCCGGCCTGGTGGACGGCGCGGGTGACGAGCACCCGTCGGCCCGCTAGTGGCAGCTCACTCATTGCACACCTCCGACTGGAGACTGAAGGAATGGCCCCGCTCCGGCGTCAATGAGCATCTGCGCAACCAGGCGCCCGAGCGCAACTGGATCGTTTTCCCGGCGCAGCGCCGAATGCAAGACACGAACTGCCTCTCCTGTCTCCGGTGCAGCGACGACAGCGAAAACCTCGTCGTTGGGTTGAGTTCCATGGGCCGCAATGCGCTCGCGGCAGTAGATGCCAATGGGCACCTGGCAACCGCCGCCCAGGGCTGCCAATGCCGCGCGTTCCACAGTTACCGCAAAGCGGGTCGGCGCATGGTCGAGAAAGGCAACGGCGTCGATGGTCTCTTCGTCACCCTTGCGAGTTTCGATGCCCAACGATCCCTGCCCCGCGGCGGGACAGAATTCCTTCGGATCGAGCCGCTCGCGCACCCAGTCGGTCCTGCCCAGCCGCTCGAGACCCGCGGATGCCAGCAGAATCGCTTCCACCTGACCCTCGGCAAGCTTCCGCAGGCGCGTATCGACGTTGCCTCGGAACTCGATGGCATCGATGTCGGGCCGAAGCGCCTTCAACTGGGCGCGCCGGCGCTGGCTGCTGGTTCCCACCTTCGCGCCCTGCGGGAGCGCGGCGAGATTGGCGTGGTTTACCGAGACAAAAGCGTCACGCGGGTCGACGCGGGGAGGCGTTGCCGCCAATGTAAAGGGCTCGGGCAACTCGGTTGGCAGATCCTTGAGCGAGTGGACAGCCAGATCCACGCGTCCATCGGCAAGCGCCTCTTCGATCTCTTTCGTAAACATGCCTTTTGAACCTACCTGCGCGAAAGTGACTTCCTGCAGACGGTCGCCTGTGGTTCTGATGATCTCGATTTCTACGCTATGCCCCTGACCGCGAAGGAGGCCCGCGATGTGGTTGGCCTGCCAAAGTGCCAGTTGAGAACCACGGCTTCCGATGCGTAGGTTCATCGGCGAATCTCCGTGCGTGGATCGCTGGCTTCGACGCGCTCCGCTTTCGTCGGCTCAGTGCTGTTCGCCACGGCAGAAGGCTTTTTTGCCGGCTGTTCGGGTTCGGGGGTTGCTTCGGCCGATACCGACCAGGCTTCGCACAAAGCTTCGAGCCGCGCCGAATCGCCTTCGCGCGCGGCCTGCTTGATGGCCTGCATGGGGGGATGGAGGAACTTGTTGACCAGGCCGCGTGTGAGTGCCTCGACGGCAGCAGATTGCTCGGCGGTTAGCGTACCCAGCCGCGCCTGCATGCGATGCAATTCACCTTGACGAATCTCTTCGGCCTTGCGCTGGAGCGCCACGATTGCCGGGGTCAGATTCACCGTCCGCTGCTTCAGATGGAAGCGCTCCACCTCGGCTGCAATCAGGGTTTCGGCGTCGCTGGCCTCGCGATTGCGCGCCTCCATGTGGGTTGCGGCTACTTGCTGCAGGTCGTCGATGTCGTAGACAAAGATGCCGTCCAGCTTGTTCATGGCCGGATCCACATCGCGCGGCACGGCAATGTCTATGAAGAACATAGGGCGGTTGCGGCGGCGATGGAGGAAGGCCTGCCCATGCTCGGGGCGAAAGATGTGATGCGGAGCACCGGTCGAGC
>Ga0182014_10000269_pt1 | contig 65359 bp, 47 predicted proteins | sample 612S2DmetaG_FD_120489 | JGI IMG/M metagenome (GOLD analysis project Ga0182014, IMG submission 120489) | Permafrost microbial communities from Stordalen Mire, Sweden - 612S2D metaG | ecosystem: Environmental > Terrestrial > Soil > Wetlands > Permafrost | place: Sweden: Stordalen | collected...
CAGAGGAGACGAAAGGGGGTGAGGCTGGGATTTGGCTCAACACTACCGCCATATTTAATTAGACCTCCTGCCCTGGTCCGCCAAAACAAATCACGCCGGCAAATGTCCAATTATCTTCACCCTAAAAATCTCTGCTCCAGGAGAGGGAGAATCATCGGCCGCTGCACCGAAAAAGCACGCGACTGGATTTGCCGGACGATCATTCGCAACACCAGAACTGTGCGCCCGCTCCTCCTTCTCCCTGGGGGTGAAGAATTCTTCGGGGCTCGACCTCCCCCTGCCCTCTCCTTCCGCCGTCGCCTGGCGGCTATGGCGGGACAAGCCAGGAGAGGGAGAATCATCCGCCGCTGCACCGAAAAAGCACGCGACTGGATTTGCCGGACGATCATTCGCAACACCAGAACTGTGCGCCCGCTCTTCCTTCTCCCTGGGGGAGAAGGTCAGGATGAGGGCGATCCCCGAAGAATTCTGTCGCACGCCCGCCTCGCGTCCAGGCCGCGGAAATGTTTTGCTTCGCGCGCGAAATCTGTCTTTAATCCGGGCGCGAAGCTCATTGAATGAACGTTCCGAACAAGTTGACCCTTTCGCGCTTTGTACTGACAGGCGCGTTTCTGGCCGTCATTTTTACGGGGGCGCCCCATTGCGAACCGATCTCGCTGCTGCTGTTCAGCGCGGCGAGTTTGACGGATTATTTCGACGGGAAAATCGCGCGGCGCGACCATCTCATCACCAATTTTGGAATTCTGATGGACCCGCTGGCGGACAAAATCCTGGTCTGCTCCGCCTTCATTGCGTTTGTGGGCCAGGGCTGGATGCCCGCCTGGATGGTCGTCGTGGTGGTGGCGCGGGAATTGGCCATAACGGGTCTGCGGCTGCTGGCCGCCTCCAAGAACTCGGTGCTGGCGGCCGAACGCTTTGGCAAACACAAGACGATTTCTCAAATCGTGGCCATCATTTCCGTGCTGGTTTTGCACAGCTATGAGCAGGTGGGGGTCGTTGGCCGCCTCTTTGCCCTCCCCGTCTTCGGGCAGCCGTGGGTCAATTGGTTCACCACTCTTTCCCTCGGGGTGGCAGTGGTCCTGACTTTCACCTCCGGCGGGATATATCTCTGGCGCAACCGCCGCCTTTACATGATGGATATGTGAGCCGCCGATGGCCGAAGACAGTGGCATGGCCATCAGGCGGAGTCCCCGGCTTTCAGCGCCAAGAAGCGCTTATCGCTCTTGCTGCGCCGCGCGCTGGGCGTTCTGGGCGCGTTCCCGCGCCGTCAACTGCGTGCGGCCAAACTGTTGCGGGCGATCATCGGAGTCCGAAATCATCATGGGATTGCGCCATGCCGCAGGCCTTTCTGCAAAGGCCGATGGAATCACCGCCAGAACCTTGAATGCCTCGTAACATCCCGCGCCCAGCAATCCGAAAAACGACAACACAAATCCCCACACCAGGAGCATGTCCGTGAAAGAGGATTGTCGCCGCCGCCGTTGCATATCTCAGCGCAAATAGACCACAATCCCCGCCCGCGCGCAAGCACTACCCCTGTTCAGCGATGGAACACATCGATGCTGGTCATCGGCATCTTTCGCCGCTTCAGATCCGCCCTGGAACCTTCCCTGATCCTCGCTTAACGACCGCAAACCGGAAAGAGGACCGTGCAAGACAAGTACCTTCAATATCTGTGCCAATATAGAAACCCGCATATTTCATAGTGCGGCGAAAGCCGCCTCCAATTTGTCGGTAGGGCGGCGTTGCTGCGCCGCCCAAATATCAGGGCGAAGCAACAGCTTCGCCCTACCAAGCCATGAAATATGCGGACTAAGGATCGGGGGGCCATAAGGTGGGGTTCCCAAACTGCCTTGCGCGATGCGACAGGCCGGATTATTCTCTCCGATATGCTCGAAGACCGGCCCAGAAGCAAAACATCATGAAAATAAGTCCCCTTGCCGGAAAGCCGGCGCCAGTTGGAATACTCGTCGATTTGCCCCGGCTCATCACCGCCTACTACACCGACGTGCCCGATCCGGCGGAGCCTGCGCAACGCGTTGCGTTTGGCACCTCCGGCCATCGCGGCTCGTCGTTCAAGCGGTCGTTCAACGAATGGCACATCCTGGCGATCACACAGGCGATTTGCCTGTTCCGAAAGCGGCAGGGAACCGGCGGACCGCTGTTTTTGGGCATCGACACTCATGCTCTTTCCATTCCAGCCTGCGCCACCGCCCTTGAGGTGCTGGCCGCCAATGGGGTCGAAGTGAGGATCGCCGACGGGAACGAATACACTCCGACGCCGGTGATTTCTCATGCGATTCTCACTTACAATCGCGGCAGGAAGACCGGGCTGGCCGATGGCATTGTCGTCACCCCTTCGCACAATCCGCCAAATGACGGCGGCTTCAAATACAATCCGCCCAATGGCGGACCGGCGGACAAGAGTGTGACTGATTGGATTGAGGCGAAAGCCAATGCGTTGCTCGAGGCCCGGCTCGAAGGGGTGAAGCGGATCGCGCACGAGCAGGCTCTGCGCGCGCCCACGACTCACCGGCATGACTATCTGAGCGCCTACATTGAGGACTTGGGCGACGTGATTGAAATGGAACCCATCCGCGAGTCGAAGCTCAGGCTGGGTGTGGACCCTCTTGGGGGCGCGGGCGCTCATTATTGGGGGCGAATCGCCGAGCGCTATGGATTGAATCTCACGGTGGTCAACGAAGAAATCGATCCCACCTTCAGGTTTATGACCGTGGATTGGGACGGCCAGATTCGGATGGACCCTTCCTCCAGCTATGCGATGCAGCGATTGATTGGCATGAAGGACCGCTTTGACCTCTCCTTCGCCTGCGACCCGGACCACGACCGGCACGGAATTGTCACCAAAAGCAAAGGATTGCTGCCGCCCAACCATTATCTTTCTGTCGCCGTTGCCTACCTGTTTGAACACCGGACGATGTGGAGCAAAGCGGCGGCGGTCGGCAAAACGGTGGTGAGCAGCCAGATGATTGACCGCGTGACCGCCAAAGTGGGCCGCAAGCTCCATGAGGTGCCCGTTGGATTCAAGTGGTTCGTGGACGGTTTGCTCGATGGGTCGCTTGGCTTCGGCGGAGAGGAGAGCGCGGGCGCCTCGTTCGTCCGCCTGAACGGCGCCGTTTGGACAACGGACAAAGATGGACTGGTTCCCTCACTGCTGGCCGCTGAGATCACCGCCCGGATGGGGCGTGATCCGGGGGAAATGTACCAGGAACTCACGCGCGAGTTTGGCGAGCCTTGCTATGACAGGGTTGAGGCCCCGGCCACTGCGAAGCAAAAGGAATTGCTGGCCAGGCTCTCGCCGCGGCAGGTCAAAAGCACCGAGTTGGCCGGGGAAAAAATCCAGACCGTCCTTACCGAGGCGCCGGGCAACGGCGCTCCCATCGGCGGTTTGAAAGTGTCGGCCCTCAACGGTTGGTTCGCGGCGCGGCCCTCCGGCACGGAGGAAATCTACAAGATTTACGCGGAGAGTTTCCTGGGAGCCGATCATCTGCGCCGCATCCAGGAGGAAGCGCAGACGATCGTCAGCAACGCGCTGTCCGCCTCCGCGCCGTAGCCGCCAATCGCGTCCGCAAAAAAACTGAAGGAGAAACCATGAGCGAAGAATCAACCGCGGGCAAGACGGCTGAAAGTTGTTTGACAAAGGACATCGCCGGATTCGGTCCCCTGGCGGAGTTGGCCCTTGATATGCGCTGGTCGTGGAGTCATGCCACCGACGCGGTGTGGCGGCAGCTTGAGCCGACGCTTTGGGAAATGACGCAGAATCCGTGGGTTGTTCTACAGACCGTCTCTGCTGACCATCTCAAGCGGGTGCTGGCCGATCCTGCCTTCCGCAAGAGCATTGCCGGCTTGTTGGAAGCCAAGCGGCAAACCGCGCAAACTGCCGGCTGGTTCCAGAAACGCCACCCGCAGTCTCCTTTGACCTGCGTGGCGTATTTCAGCCTGGAATTTATGTTGAGCGAAGCGCTGCCCATTTACTCGGGAGGGCTTGGCAACGTGGCCGGCGACCAGCTTAAAGCGGCCAGCGACCTGGGCGTCCCGGTGGTTGGGCTGGGGCTGCTCTACCAGCAGGGCTATTTTCGCCAGGTGATTGACAAGAATGGAGCGCAACAGGCCCTCTACCCGTACAACGACCCCGGACAATTGCCGATCACGCCGCTGCGCCACCCGAACGGCGAATGGCTGCGGTTGCAGATCGACTTGCCCGGTTACTCGGTCTGGCTGCGCGCCTGGCAGGTGCAAGTCGGCAGGGTGAAGCTTTACCTGCTCGATAGCAACGACGCGGCGAATTTCCCCGTGCACCGCGGACTTACCAGCGAACTGTACGGCGGCGGGCCGGAGTTGCGCCTGGAGCAGGAAATTCTCCTCGGCATCGGCGGCTGGCGCCTGCTGGACGCCCTTGGCATCCACCCGGAAGTGTGTCACCTCAACGAGGGGCACGCGGCGCTGGCGGTGTTGGAACGCGCCCGCGATTTCATGAAACAGACCGCCCAGCCATTCGCCGTCGCTCTGGCCGCGACGCGCGCGGGGAACCTTTTCACCACCCACACGGCGGTCGCCGCCGGCTTTGACCGGTTCGCTCCGTCCCTCATCGAACAATACCTGGGACGGTACGCCGCGGAAAAGCTTGGCATTACGATCGACGACTTGCTGGCCTTGGGCCGGCGGAACCCACGCGACGCGTCCGAGAATTTCAACATGGCCTATCTGGCCATCCGGGGCAGCGGGTGCGTCAATGCCGTCAGCCGTTTGCATGGAAAGGTCAGCCGGCATCTTTTTGAGCCTCTGTTTCCGCGCTGGCCGGCCGACGAAGTTCCCGTCGGACACGTCACTAACGGCGTTCACATGCCGACTTGGGACTCGGCCTCTGCCGACGAACTTTGGACCAAGGCCTGTGGAAAAGACCGCTGGCTGGGAACCAATGAGAACCTGGAGCAAGACATTCGCCGCGTCTCGGACGCGGACCTCTGGCAATTTCGCACGGTCGCCACCAAGTCGCTGATTGATTACGCGCGCGAACGCCTGGCCCGGCACTTTGCCGCCGCCGGAGCATCGCCCGAAACGATTGAGGAGGCCAGGCATCTGTTCGATCCCAACGCATTGACATTGGGCTTTGCGCGGCGCTTCGCGACGTACAAACGGCCCAATCTGCTCCTGCACGATCCGGAGCGATTGCTGCGCCTCTTGTCCAATCCTCAGCGCCCGGTGCAACTGATCCTGGCGGGCAAGGCGCATCCGGCGGATCTGGCGGGGCAGGCCCTGATCCAGAAATGGATACAGTTCATTCGGCGGCCCGACGTTCGTCCCCACGCGATCTTTCTTAGCGACTACGACATGCAATTGACCGGGCGGCTGGTGCAGGGGGTGGATGTCTGGCTCAACACCCCGCGCCGCCCGTGGGAGGCATGCGGAACCAGCGGCATGAAGGTCCTCGTCAACGGCGGCGTCAATCTTTCCGAATTGGACGGCTGGTGGGCCGAAGCCTACGCGCCGGAATTGGGCTGGTCATTGGGGGACGGGCAGGAGCACGACGACGACCCGGCTTGGGACGCCGCCGAAGCGGAGATGCTCTACGAGACTCTCGAACAAAAGGTGGTTCCCGATTTCTACAACCGGGACGCGCAGGGCATCCCGTCCGCCTGGGTGGCCCGGATGCGGGAGAGCATGGCGCGATTGACCCCGCTCTTCTCCGCCGACCGCGCGGTGCGCGAATACACCGAGCAACACTACCTTCCGGCCGCCGCCGCCGTGCGTTCGCGCGCTGCCGATAAAGGCGCGGGCGGCAGGCAATTGGTGGATTGGCGGCGGAGTCTGGAACAGAAATGGGGCGCCCTGCGCTTCGGCGAAATAAAGGCGGAGACCAAAGACGGGCAGATCATGTTTGACGTTCAAGTTTATCTCAACGACCTCGATCCCGGCGCGGTGAAAGTCGAGCTTTACGCCGACGGACTCAACGGCGCCGGCCCAGTGCGGCAGGAGATGAAGAACACTTACCCGCTGGCCGGCGCGACGGGCGGCTATAATTTCAGCGCGGCCGTTCCCGCGTCACGCCCGCCAGGGGATTACACCGCGCGAGTGATACCCCGCCGCGACGGCGTCTCGGTCCCGCTGGAATCCGCTCAAATCCTATGGCAGCGCGGGTGAAGGGAATTGCCGCGCCGTTGAATTTGATGTTTTTGGCTGGCCATCCGGGGGCGGCTGTGGCAGTTTGGAGTGTGGAATGAGCGATCTGGAAGCCATTCAATCGGTTCTGACACGCGCGGCGCGACGCCGACGCTGGGAACGGGCTTGGAACGGCCTCTGGCAGGGGCTGTTTGCCGGGGCTTCCTTCTGGCTGGTGGCGCTCGCCACATTTAAACTTGCCCCCATTCCGTCCTTTGTTCTCAGTGCCGCCGCGATTTTGGCCGGCCTCTGCCTGCTGGGCGGGTTTCTTTCCGGCTGGATTCGCCAGCCCACCTTGCAACAGACAGCGCGATGCCTGGACCAGCGCCAGAATCTCCAGGAACGAATCAGCACGGCCCTGGAAATCGGGGCGGGCGGACCCGAGACGGGCTGGCGATCTTTGCTCGTTTTGGACGCGGCGCGATTTGCCGCCAAACTCGACCCGCGGAAGATTTTCCCCTACCGATTGCCCCGGAGCAGCCGGTGGGCCTTGGTGGCGCTGACGCTGGGAGCGGGGCTGGGCTTCGTGCCCGAATATCGGACCAAAGATTATCTGGACAAGAAACAGGAGGCCCAGGCGATCCGGGAGACGGGCAAGAAGCTGGTCGAAATCACCCACCAGGCCCTGGAACATCGTCCGCCCGCGCTGGAGCCGACGCGCCAGGCGATGGAGATGGTCGAGCAGACCGGATTGCGCATGGACAAAGTGGCCATGACCCGCGGGGACGCGCTCAAGGACCTGGCCAACGTGACGGAGAAACTCAAGGGGCAATTGGAAGATTTGGGCAAAAAGAACCCGGCTCTCAAGGCGATGGAGAAGGCGGCCCGCGAACAGCTTTCCAATCCCGCCAGCGGCGCCGCCGCGCAGAAGCAATTGGACGACCAGCAGAAATCGCAGGACAAGTCAGGCCCGGACCCAGCCGCCCTGGACAAGCTGGCCGAGCAGATGCAGAAGCTTGAAAAAGCCGCCGCCGGAATCCCAAAAGACAATTCGCCGGAAGCCGCCGCGCAGCGCCAGAAGATGGCCCAGAGCCTGTCGGACCTTGCCGAAAAGGCGCGCGCAATGGGCCAGCCGCTGCCCAACCTCGACGACGCCATCGCCGCCCTGCAAGCCAATCAAACGGACAGCTTCCAGAAAGACATGGACCTGGCCACGACCGACCTGGAGAAAGTGCGGCAGATGTCCAAGGATATGCAGCGGATGCAACAGCAGTCGGACCGGGAAGGAAAAGACCTGCCGGAGCAATTGAAATTCGGGCAGGCGGACCGGGCGCAACAGTCGCTGGAGAAGATGGTTGATCAATTGAAGTCGGGCAAGTTGTCCAAGGAGCAGGCGGCGGCGATGCTGGATGAAGTCTCGCGCGCGGTGAGGCCGGCGGCGCCCTACGGCGACGCGGCGCGCTATCTGCACCAGGCGGCGCAGCAGTTGCGCAACGGGGACAAGCCGGGTTCGTCGGAGTCGCTGGCGGCGGCGGCCAGGGAGCTGGAGAAAATCCAGGCGCAAATGGCTGACGCGAAAGCGTTGCAAGGTTCGCTGGATGCCTTGAACAAGGCCGAGACGTGTCTGGCCACGCACCGATGCTGGGGCGAATGTCCAAACTGCGGGGATTGCAGCGGGCGTTGTTTGGCGGCGGGACATTGTTTGGGGCTGGGCAAACATCCGGGCAATCGCGGCGTCGGCACCTGGACGGATGACGATTCGCAGTTGTATCCGAAAATGAGCGGTTTATGGGACAACACGGGCGTTGACCGCCCGGACAGCGATCCGCGCGGTTTGACCGACCGCGGGGACGCGCATTTGGCGGATAATCTGGCGCCGACGAAATTGCATGGGCAGATCACGCCCGGGGCGCCGATGCCGAGCATCACGTTGAAAGGCGTCAGCATCAAAGGCCAGAGCGGCGTCGCATACACCGAAGCCGTGCAGTCCGCGCAGAGCGACGCGCAAAGCGCGCTGAACCAGGACCAGGTGCCGCGCGCCTACCAGGGAGCGGTGCGGGATTATTTTGACGATCTGAAACAATAGTTTCAAACCGAGTCGGGCGCGGATCGCGCGGATCGCGCGAACACAAGGCGCAGGAGTTCGCGCGCGGAGCCAACTTTCATCCACAAACTCAGCGCGAAGTAGAGCGCGGCGGCGGCGAGCATGGGCAGGAACACTTCGCCCAGCCGGGCCATGAGGCCCGCATGGCCAAAGTGATTTTGCCAGAAGAGCCGGCCGGTCCAGGCGGCCAAACCCGCCGCCAATCCGATGGCGCCCATCGCCGGCCATTGCGCGGCGCTTTGCCTCATTTCCAGGCGCCGCAGTTTCTTGCGCAAACCCAGCGCCAGCAGGCCCAGGTTGAACGCCGAACTAATCGTGTTGGCCAGCCCCATCGCTCCCGGTCCGAGATTGAACACATACAGAAAAACCACCGTGAATATCAAGTTGATCCCCAGGCAGAAAATGCTGATGCGCATCGGCGTCAGAATGTCGCCCAAGGCGTAAAACGCCCTTGCGAATATGTTGACGAGGGAAAAGGACACCAGCCCCGGCACCAGGCAGACCAGGGCGAAACTCACCCGCTCCGTCGAGTGCGCGTCAAAAAGCCCGCGCTGAAAGAGGAGCCGCACGATTGGCTCGGCCAGAGTGAAAAGCAACACCGAGGCCAGGAGATTGACATAAATCAGGTGGTCCGTCGCCTGGCGCAACGTCACGCGGAACTGATCAAATTTCTTCTCAAGCGCCAGCCCGGAAAGCGTCGGCAGGAGAAATGTGGCCAGGGACAGCCCGAAAACTCCCTGCGGCAGTTCCATGAGCCGGACCGCGTAAAAAAACTCCCCCACCACCTTCGCGCTCTGCCCGAAAGCCAGGCTTTGGGTGAGCAATACGTTGATTTGGAATGCCGCCACGCCGATGGCGCTGGGCACCATCTTCGACACCACCTCCCGCACCGTCGGGTCCCGCCAAGGTGACACCCACCTGAAGCGGAAGCCCTCGCCCAACAAGGTGGGCACTTGAAAAAACGCCTGCACCACCCCCGCGACCAGCACTCCAACGGCCAGCGCGAATATCTGCGTCTCCAGCCGCCGCCCTGTATGGGGCGCCAAAAACAAAACCGAAGCGATCATCACGACGTTGAGAATGGCTGCCCCCAAAGCCGGCACAAAAAAATGCCCGCGCGCGTTGAGCATGCCGATGAGGACCGCCGCGATGCAGGCCAGGATCGTGTAAGGAAACATCAGCCGCATGAGTTCCAGCATCAGGCGCGTTTCCGGCCGCCAGTTTCCAGTCATTATCAGCACTGAAATCACCCCCATCGCCACCGCCACGATGCCCGCCGACGCGGCCGTCAGCCCGGACAGCACCGCGTTGCTCGCCTGCCACATGGCCTTTTCCCCCTCCCTCTTCTCCTTCGCCTTGAAAATCGGGATGAAGGCCGCCGTCAGCGCCCCCTCGCCCAAAAGGCGCCGGAATAGATTGGGAACCATGAACGCGTAAGTAAAGGCGCCATAGACGGAGGTCGTCCCCATGAAAGCGGCATAAACCTGCTCGCGCACCAATCCCAGCACGCGGCTCGTCAGCGTGGCGGCCCCGATTCCCCCGGATGATTTCAACATTTGCGACACAATGCAGCGAGCCTTGTAGCCGCCGCCGGGGCGGGTGCAAAGCATTTTCGCTCGATCTCCCTTCAGATCTTCGTACACTAAAACCGGGGCCTCCGGTGTTGTATCTGTAACGATTGATTATCCGATCGTGTTTGAAGCGGCTGTGTGAATGTTGAAGACAAGGTGCTGATCTGGAAGTTTAACCGCGGCGACTGCGAAGCGGTGCGGACGATCTATGATAAGCACAAATGCGAGCTTCTGGCTCTGGCAGTCTCGCTCTTGAATAACACGACCGCCGCGGAAGATGTTGTGCATGATGTCTTTTTAGCATTTCTCCGATTGCCTCATTTTCGCCTGACGGGAAGTTTGAAGGGCTATCTGGCGACCTGCGTGGCAAATGGCGCCCGAAACGTCCTCCGGGCCAACAGCAGACGCCGCCAGGATTCGCTCGATGAACAAATCCCTGTCGCGTCGGGCGATTTGCAGCCGGACGGCGTGGCCGTGTTCAGCGAGGATTGCCGCCTCCTGACGCGCGCGATTGGTGAATTGCCCTACGAACAAAGAGAAGTCGTGCTGCTGCACCATCACGGCGGATTGAAATTCGCCCAAATCGCGAAGTCACAGGAGGTCTCCATCAACACGGTCCTGGGCCGGTACCGCTACGGAATGGAAAAACTCAAGTCCCGGATGAACTCCGAGTTTTCAAATGCAACCTGACGATCAAAACGGCAAGTGGTTCGAGGATTTAAAAGTGAAGCCCAGCGCTGAACTTGACGCCCGGGTGTACCGGGCCATCGACGCCGCGCTCGCGGAAAGAAAACAAAACTCTGCCGGCGATTTGCTCCTGCCGGCTCTGTGGAAAATGATTATGAAAACCCCAATGACAAGATGGACTGCCGCCGCGGTGGCAGTGGCAACGCTGGCGGCCGGCGTTCTAGTGTTTGATAAGACGGCCCCGACCGCATTCGCGCTCGACCAGGTGATTGCGGCTTCCAAAGGCGTTCGCTTCTTGCACGTCAAAATGTATCAGGCAAAGGACCAGGAGCCGATTGAGTTCTGGGTTGCGTCCGACGAATCCGGCCACGTCGCGAAAATCAGAAATTACCAGCCGGTAACCGAAGACGGCGCGAAGCTGATTACCTGGACGCCCGAGAGAACGGAAGTCTGGTTCCAGACCAAACATGGCTTCTTGACCCTCCATGACGACAAGCTCGTAAAAATGATGCAAGACATGGTTGAGCAATGCCAACCCCAAACCGTCACCGAACAACTCAAGCAAGCTCAGAAGGCGGGCAAAGCTGACCTGGATATTCAACAACCGACTGATAAGGAACAGCCGATCAGGATGGTGGTGACGCCCAAGACCATGCCCGGCGTCAAGAGAATCTACTTGATAGACCAAAAAACAGACCTGATCTCCAGCATCGAGACTTATGTCACCAGAGACGGCAAGGAAGTCTTGCAGTTAAAGACGGAGTTCCTGGATTACAATGTGCCCATTGACGACAAGATGTTTTCCTTGCGGGACCAACTGCCGGCGGACGTCCAAATCGCCGATCAACTCGATCAGGTGACCGGGGTCGCCCAGGGAAACCTGAACGATGAGCAAGCCGCCGTGCAAACCGCCCGCGCGTTCTTCCAGGCCCTTATTGACAAGGACTACAAAACAGCGGGTTTGGTCATGGGCGGGTTAGCGGAGAAAGACATCAAAGCCGGATTTGAAAAGATCAACGTCACTGCCATCGTTTCGACCGGTCCCGCCGTCCTCCAGACCAATTGGGTCAAACGCGGCTACAGGGTTCCCTGCGAGTTGGAAATCACGGGGCCGGACGGCAAAAAGTCGGTTTGGAAGTCCGGTCCATACATGCGGCCGGGTGATGACGCAAGGCATACCAACAATTGGAACATCACCGGCGGCGTCAACGGCCCGCAGGCCGAAGCCAGATAATTCGTTCACGGTCCTGCGCCGTTGCCCGCCGGCTTCCGGCGCAGAACCGTCGCGCCTTTCATCTCCGTGCCGGAAAACGGCCGGCCCCAAGAGGCCGTCGGAATATAATTCTGATTGACCCATTCCACCAGCAGATTCCCCGGATTTCCCGGCGCGCCATATTGGCTGATGCCGTGCTCGCTGACGTTCATCGAAATCAACGCCACATACTCGGGCGGCGCCGCGCGCAAATGGGCCAACAGCGATTCCTCCGTCCCGGCCATCCACACATCCGGTAATGGCGAGACGTGCCGGGTCAGGTAATTGACCGAAAGCCCGTCGGGAAGCACCAGCAGCGTCGCCGAAGGCGGCGCCCCCGCCAAACGTTGCACGACCCAATCGACCAGCGTGCCCGTGGGATCAATCTGCCGGTCAAAGGCATAAAACCGGTCCCCCCCCGATCCAACGGGCTGGGTTTGGCCGGCGCGAATGGCGATGGACTTGGCGGCAATCGACCCGCAGCCAAGTGTCAAAACCAATAACCCCCCGGCCGCCGCCGCCGCCCTCCCTGCCCTGCCCTGCCCTGCCCAACGCGGAATCTCAGCCACCATCATGGCGGCGGCCACCATCGCCGCGACCGCCGCCTGAAAGAAGCCGAAATGATAGACACGCGCGAACAGAACCATGCGCGCCAGCAGCGCCGCCGCCAGCACCGCCAGCAACCATCGCATGACAGCCTCCGGCTCCAGCCGGCCCGCCCGCCGCCACTGGCGCCGCAGACAGACGCCGTAAAAAACCAGCGCAACCGCTGTCAATAACGGCAGGCATCGCCCAACGTGAAACCAGCCGCCCTCCAGGCGCACGCTCGCCGCCAGCCCGCCCAGCACAACCGCCGCCAGAATACGGATAAGGGCGGACGGCCGGTTGACAAACCAGCCGGCGCCCCACGTCGCACCAACAACCAGCAGCGCGCACAGTCCGTCTTTGAACTCCAGCCAGGCATTGCGCCAGGGATGATCGAAGCCGGCGAACAGCCGCTGGCCCGCCGCGAAACCAGAGACCTCGATGGGGTGGACCAGCACCCGCCACCAGGCGTTGCAGGCGTGCTCCCATGCCAGGCCAAACGATTCGCTGGCGGCAAAGCCCAGGGCAAACGCGAGCGTCGGCCAGGCCGCGCCCGCGGCCAGCAGCGCCCATTCCCGCCACGCAACGGGCTGCCCCTGCAGAGCGCGCAACGCAAGCGCGGCCAGGCCAAGCGCCCCGGCCGCAAGCATAAACTCAGGCTTCAGCACGGCCGACAGCCCCCCGCACGTTCCCAGAACAAACGCCAGAGGCGCCGACCGGGCGCGCTGCCACGCCGCCGCCGCCAGTAATGTCAAGAACATCAATACCATTCCGTGCGTCGTCTCGTGCGCGTAGGGCGCGGCGTAATTGTAATTGCCGACGGCGGTCAGGTGCGAGAAGGAGAACACGGAAATGAACACCGCGCAGGCGGCAAACGCCCCCAGCCGTCCCCAGGCCCGCCGGAAGACGCCGTAAGCCAGCGCCAGGATGCCGCCGTAAACAATCAGGTTGAAAGCGAACAGGACCGTCAGGCTCGCGCCGAACACCTTGAACAACAGCCCGTTGGCGTAAACGGACAGCGGCCCGTAAGTCCAGGCCGTCTCGTGAAAAAGCATCCCCCCGCGGGCAATGCGCCAGGCGGCGTACCATTGCGGCCCGGAGTCAATAACAGGGTCCGGCCACTTCCGCCACGACGCGCTCAAAAAATACTCCAGCAGCGCGGCCAGCAAAGCGATGCCGGCGGCTTCCCCCAGCCAGGGCGGCCAGGGACGCGCCGCCGGGGGGCCGTCCGCTTTTTGTTCCGGGGAGGATGGCATGCCGTCGTTGTCCGCCAGCATAAGCGCAACCCGCCCCGCCGCTCAAGCCTCCTATTCTTCCCGCCCCGCGCGCGGAAAAGATGCGGAAAAGATGTTGAAATGCCGGCGCGGCCGGGCCACAATGGGCCGGTCTGCTGGTCGGGGCGTAGCGTAGCTTGGTAGCGCGTCTGAATGGGGTTCAGAAGGTCGTGAGTTCAAATCTCACCGCCCCGACCATTTTCATCCTGGAAACCAAAATGCCATCTCCAAGTCCGGCTGTTGTGCCCCCCGGCTTCCGCCATTCGCCGTTTCTGGATTATCAAAACCGAGCTCGTCCAAAAGGAGTTTGACAAACTCAAGTTGGATGACACAATAAATCAACTGGGAACGCTAATTCTTTCCTGACTCGATGGTTCAGCCGTGAGCATCGCCCCGCCAAATCTCGAACGCTTCCGCCAACTCGTCCTGGCGGACCGCAGCCTTCACCGACAGCTTCTACAGACTCCCGACCTGCCTGGTTTTGTCGCGCTGGCGGTGCGGCTGGGGGCGGAACGGGATTGCAACTTCACGGAGCAGGAAGTGCGCGCCGCCTTGCGGGAGTGCCGCCGCTCCTGGCTGGAAAGGTGGATTTAGGATGAAGGACTTCGCCGGTTGGGTGCCCATTCGCATTCATTGGAAGCCGGACGGCCTCAAAGTCGATTGGGCATTCCTGGACGATCTCCGGTTCACGGATCCGTTTTTCGAGCAAACCGTGGGGCACTGCCTGCGGCACCCAGCCAATCTGCTGTTCCGGCATGAGACATCAATGGCGACGCTGGCCGAACTCAACGAATCCAGCCCTGGACTGCCGCCGGCGGGATTCATCTTTCACGGTTCGCGTTGCGGCTCGACCCTGATTTCCCGAATGCTCGCGGCGCTGCCGGAAAATGTGGTCATTTCCGAGGCCAGCCCCATCGATGCCGTTCTGCGCTCGCATTTGCGCGACCCCGCCATCACGGAGGAGCAACGCATCCTCTGGCTGCGCGGGCTGTTGAATGCCTTGGGCCAGCGGCGGCACGCGGAGGAAAAATCAATGTTCGTTAAATTCGACTCCTGGCACACCCTGTTCCTGCCCGTTATCCAGCGCGCCTTTCCATCCGTGCCGTGGATTTTTGTCTATCGCGAACCGGTGGAAGTACTCATGTCGCAAAGCCGCCAGCGGGGAGGACAGATGATTCCCGGGGTGCTGGAACCCGCCATTTTTGGCTGGGACGAGCCATCTCTCAGACGCATGAGCCTGAGTGAATACGGAGGCCGTGTCCTGGCCCGGATTGGCGAGGCAGCCTTGGAGGAGGCGCGGGCGGGAAGGGGCAGGCTGGTTAATTACCGGCAATTGCCCGGGGTGGTCTGGCCCTCGCTCATGCGCCATTGGGGCGCGGACTGCGCGGAACAAATGCCCGAGACGGTGGCGCGCGTTTGCCGGTTTCATGCCAAGAATCCCGCTTTGATTTTTGAGGATGACGCACAGGCCAAGAATCGCGCCGCTCCGGAAGGCATGCGGCTATTCGCCCGCCAATGGCTCGACGGGGTTTACCAACAACTGGAAACGGTGCGGTTGGCGCAGGCCCAGTCATCCGGTCACGCCGCCGCGTCCGTCGAAAACAAAAGCTCGCCCAATCCGCCGTTGATGCCGCAATCCTGAACCAGATCAACGCGCTGGTCATGCCGGCCTCGTTCGGAATTTTGTCTTGCTCATTCTCTCTCAACTTCTGCCGGGCCTGATTTCCATCTGCAACGTTCCAGTTAAGCTGGCTCACATGGTTTGATGTCCTTTGGCGAAAGCCGGTCGCCGCGCCATTCCATTTGGTCGCGCAGGCTGTCCTGGCCTGTTTTTTCAAACCCCAGACGTTGGTACAACCGGAAGGCTCTCTGCCCCTTGAGGACGCTCAACCGGACAGGCTTTCTGGCGGCAGCGGCTTCCCGCAAGATCTCTTTAAGGAGTCCGGTTCCAATGCCTCGGCCCCGGTGCGCTGGCAGCAGGGCGATATCGACCAGTCGAAACTCGTTCTCGGCCCGGTTGAGAACCAGGCGCCCAACCGCTTGCCCGCACGATAAGATGATGGCGAATTGCGCGCGCGGAAAGGCGGCGCGATAGCCTTGTTGTTGGGCGTTGAATTGCATCCTCACGAAGGACTCCCGCAGCGCGGCGGGCCAGCCCAAGGCCTCCAATTCCTCCTGGCGCGTGCCCGCATGAACTTCCTCCAGGAACGGCCCATCTCCCGGCCCCTCGGGCCGCAACGCGGTGGCTGGAAGATCGGCTGGCATAAGAAAAATCACTGTTGAATACTTGCGAATTACGCCTCAGTCCATCCAGTAATTTGTGAATAACCGTGAAAACAATTGACCTTTGACGCGCGATTTGCATCATAACCCTGTTGTTTGCCTGTTGTGCCAACGCGCCGTAAATTCTTATTAAATTGCTCTGCCGTAACGGCGGCGGCTTTGGCGTCTCCGGCCGTGGTCCTGGCCCAATCATCCGCTCCCTTTTGGAAAATGCGATCTTTGCATGAGATTCCTTGTTCCGCCCTGGCCAGCCAGGTGAACACCCGCTTTCGCATTCAGGCCGAGTCCGGCAGTCTTATTGAAGTCACTTTGGCAGAGGTGAAAATGCGCCGGGAGAAACCTCTCAAAGCCGGCTGCCGGCCGCCTCCGGATGCCGGAAATGAAAAATTCTCGCTTTTCTTTTCAGGCTCCCGCGCCGAGTTGCTGCCGCAGAATACTTATACGGTGGCGCATGAGGCGCTGGGGCAATTCAGCGTTTTCCTTGTGCCCATCTACACGAGGAGCTCCGACAAAATAGACTACCAGGTGGTGGTTAACCGCCCCAGGAACCACAGTTTAAATGGAAATCAGACCAAAGGATGAATTATGTCAGAACCTTTTATTGGTGAAATAAGGATGTTCACGGGCAATTTTCCGCCCAAGGGATGGGCCTTGTGCAATGGCCAGACGCTGCCCATCGATCAGAACGCGGCCCTCTTCGCCATCCTGGGCACCACCTATGGCGGCAACGGCACCACAATCTTCAATTTGCCGAACATGCAAAGCCGCGTGCCGATGCATTGGGGCCAGGGAACCGGTCTCTCCTCGTACGTCATCGGCCAGGAACAGGGAACCGAAACCACGCCCGTGTTGATTAGCAACATGCCCGTTCACAACCATCTGGTTAAATGCAACACGGGCGGCGGCAACCAAGCCGGTCCGTCGGGCAATTTGCCGGCCGTGGAATCGACCGGCACCTCCCTGGACTACAGCAACGCCGCCGGAAACTCCACCATGAATTCAACGATGATTGAGAACAACGGCGGCGGCACACCCATCAGTGTCATTCAGCCGTACCTGTGCGTGACCTTTATCATCGCGTTGGTGGGGATATTCCCTTCGCGGAGTTGACCGCGCCGGCGCCCTGAGCCTGATGAACAAACTATTGTCAAATAGATTGCTATGGCGGCGCCTGCTTCTCACGGCGCTCTGCCTTGCCCCCCAGTGCGGCCGGAGCCAGGTGCTCTTCTATGCCGCCACCAGCGCCGCGCAGACTAATAACACGGTGGATTACGTCTCGCCCGGCACCGGGGCCTTCGGTTCGATTCTCACTGCCGGCGGAACAGGCGGCAACACCGTTTTTCGTTGCACGGCCATTGCCCTGGATTCCTCCGCCCAAATGGTCTTCCTTCTGGACGCGTCGGGCCAGGAGATCTGGAGCATGAACCTGTACGGCAGCGGCCTGTCCCCCGTTGCGGCCATTGCGCCCGGAACACCGACCGACCTCGCGCTGGACACCGTCCATCAGAACATATACTTGACCACCAGCAGCGCCACCCAGGCCAATAATACCATCAAAAGGGTGAGTTACTCCGGAGCCGGCGCAACAACCCTCTTCACCGCGACGGGACCGTCCGGCAACGGCGTCAGCCGCTGCACCGCCCTGGCGCTGGACCTTCTTCATTCCCAGATCATGTTCTCGGATGCCGGAGCCAACGCTCTCTGGAGCATCCCTTTGGCAGGGGGCGGCGTGGCAACATCCGTCCAGAACAACCTGCTGGCCGCGCCTCTGGACCTGGCGCTGGATGTCACGAATGAATACATTTATTATGTCACCAGCAGCACGATTCAAAATAACAACACCGTGCAGCGGGTCGATTTTAGTGGAGCGGAGAATACGCTTCTCTATGCGGCCACGGGCGGCGGCAGCGTCCAGCGTTGCACCGCCATCGAATTCGATCCGGCCGCCTCGAAACTTTACCTTGCTGACGCGGGCGCGAGCGCTCTTTGGAGCCTTGGCACGAACGGCGCCGGCCTTGCCACCGTCCAAGCCGATGTTCTTGCCACCCCCCGGCGCGCGCGGTTGCTGCCTTCCTTGCCGTTCACAGTGGTCAACCTCAACGACAGCGGTCCCGGTTCGCTCCGCCAGGCGGTGCTTGACAGCGGAATCTTCTCCTCCATTCTTTTCAGCAACGGCCTTTTCTCCACCAATTCCGGCGTGGTTCAACTCGCCACGGTGGGCGCTACGACTTTTGGCCCTTCCGCGTTGATCATCACCAACCAGGTTTCCATCATTGGACCCGCTGGCGCCGGCGGTGTCGTCATCGCCCGTTCCAACGGAGCGCCTCCAATGCGTTTGTTTTATATCGCTCCGGGCGGCTCGCTGACCTTGAGCAACGTCACCCTCACCAACGGCCTTTCCCAAGGCGGCGCGGGTGGTTCCGCCACTCAGCGCGGCGGCAGCGGCGGCGGCGGCGGCGGCATGGGCGGGGCCATTTTTAACTATGATGGCACACTCAATTTGGAGAATTCAACCCTGGCCGGCAATCAGGCTCTCGGCGGCGCAGGGGGAGGCACCAATAGCGGCTCCGGTGGCGGCGATGGCAGCGGCGGCGGCGGCGGCGGCATGGGCGGCAGTGGCGGAAGCGGGGGCCAAAGCTCCGTCGGCGGGACTGGTGGCGGTCCGACAGGGGGAATCGGAGGGACAGGAAGCGGAACCGGTGAGCAAGGGGAAATCGCTGGGGGCGGCGGCGGCGGCGGCAGCAGCCTCACCAGCGGCGACGGCAGCGGCAACGGCGGTGGTGGTGGATTTGGCGGCGGAGGCGGGGGCGGCGGAGCTTACAATTCTGTTGGCTATGGCGGGGGCGTCGGCGGCAGCGGCGGGTATGGCGGATTTGGCGGAGGCGGGGGCGGCGGGGGCGGAGGCACCCCGGGAGGGACGATGGGTAGTCCAGGCTTCGGCGGCGGCGCCAGTGGCGCCACCGCGGACAACAGCGGAAATCTCGGCAGCGCCGGCGGCGGCGGCGCCGGCCTGGGTGGCGCTGTGTTCAGTGTGTACGGAGTCCTCGCCGTTACCAATTGCACCTTCTCCGGCAATCAGGCCGTGGGTGGGGCGGGTGGCGGTGTGTTCGGCAGCTTTGGCTCCAACGGCATGGGTTTGGGCGGCGCCATTTTCATCCTCGATGCTTCCATGGATGTCCTCAACGGCACCTTCGCTTACAACCAATCCGACCAAGGCGGCGGAGGAATATGCAACCTGGGTTATGATGAAACGTCCAGCGTCTTTCTTCGCAACACCATTTTGGCGGACACCCTTTCCGACGCAAGCGATTATCTCTCAACCAACTTGTACGGGGCCACCAACGTGGACCTTGGCAACAACAACCTTATCCAATCCAACATCGGTTTCCACGGCGGCATTCTCTCCATGGCGGACCCTCGCTTGACTCCCCTTCAAGACAACGGCGGCCCGACATGGACCCATGCGCTCCTGAACAATAGCCCGGCCATCGATGCCGGCGACAACACCGCCTTGCCCGCCACCGATCAACGCGGCTACCCGCGCATTGCCGACGGCGACGGCAACGGCTCCGCCATTGTCGATCTGGGCGCGGTCGAAGACGGCTTGGTTCGCCTAAGCGCGGTGCCGCAAAGCGCCCAAGGCATTGAGGCCAATGGCTTTGAGTTGTCGCTGATGGGAGAGACCAATCGGGATTACGTCATCGAATACTCCACCGACCTCGCCAACTGGAACCCGTTCAGCACCAATCTCGTGCCGCCGCAGGGCCTCACCACCCTCTTTGACCCCAATGCCAATTCCTCTCCGCCGCGGCGATTCTACCGTGCCTTCGCGCTCCCATAGCGCGAAGACAGGCAAGATGATTGAACGCTTGATGGAATTCAGAAGGTCGTGAGTTCAAATATCACCGCCCCGCCCCTCTTTTCCATAACCAGCCAGAGCAAGCGGGCGACAGCGTTTACGGCGATACAATACGGTAGAATCGCTGGGTGCTGCCGGGCGCGTTGGTGTCGGAAAAAATTACTGGTGTGCCCGCGGCGTTGGTTGCACTGGCCGGCAAGGTGACCCATGAACCCGCCGCCAAATTGGTCGTGAACTGAACCTGATACTGAAATCCGGCGGTGGTGGCATAAGTGAGGACGAACGAACCGCCGCCAGTGACCGTGGCCTCGAGAATTTTTTGCGGCGGCGCGGTCGCGGCGAGGACGGTAAACGGCGAACTGACGGCGTTGGCCAGCAACCCCGGGGGGGCACAACTGGCACACAGCCACTTGTTGCTAAAATAGTTCATGACACTGCCGACCTGCGTGGCGCTGAGGTTGTTGCTGTAAACCAGGATTTCCGCGACGTCTCCCTGGAAGCAACTGCTGCTCGTGTCAAAGCCGGAACCGACGTGCCCCTGGCAACCCGCCGCGTTCAGAAAGCCCGTCGCCGTCCCCGCCTCCAGTGCCATGCCGTTCAGGTAAATCGTTTTCAACTTATTGCTGTCAATCGTATCCGTCCAAACGCGGACCTCCGGATACGGAAAGCTGCCTGGAACGTAATCCAAGTCGTCACCGTAGTGGGCAAAGGTAAAGTCGCCCGAACTGCGATAGCCGGTGTGCAAAGCATTGTCGGTGGCGTCGCCTCCTTTGCCGGTATCGCCCAAAAAGTAGCTGGTATTCCCGCCCTTGTTCGAGGCCACCTCAATGACCGCAATCGAATAAGGCGTTTCGTTCAGGAACGTCAGGTCCACGTTCAAATAGTTGGACGTTCCGTCGAAACGCACCGTCCGAGCCTGTCCCTCGGCGCCCGACGCCAGAGTCGAGTTGGTGGCAAACATCGGGGCGATGCCCGGGACGGCGGTGCGCCCGTCGCCGCTTTTGTCGTCCCACGCGATGACGTTTCCTCCTCCTGTAATGGTGAGAGTGTTCAAATCCGAGGCGTCCAGCCACAAGCCCAGTTGGTTGGTCAGCGGCGGCGTGAAGCGGGTCGGAGTGGTGTTGCTGGCCGTCAGCACATAGCCGACGCCTGGCACGGCAAGCAACAGGTTGGTGAAGGCAACCACGCCGTTGCCGCCAGAAAAGCCGATATTGTAATTGACTGTCCCCAGCAGAGGCCCGGCGCCGGCAGTCAAGGACACCTCAACGTTCTGGGTTGCAAGCAATCCATTGGTGGAGGCATTGCCGAAGGAGTCCGCGGTTTGCAAGACGGGTTGGATGCCAAAAGGCAGCCCCGCCACGGCGTTGCCGGGCTGAGTGGTCCAAACCAACTGGGAGGCTGGACCCGCGCTCACATTGATGGCGGTGGACTTGATGGGCGGCAGGCTCCCGGAGGTGAAAGCCAGGGTGACCGCCAGGCTGGCATTGGTCACAAACAGGCCGGTGAAAGCTGCAACACCGCCGGTCGGGGTCGCCGCTGGAGCGGCCAGGCCGGCATTTAAATTGCCGCCATCCGCCTCGGCCGCCGTGACCGCATTGGTGTAGCCGGTCTGGATGTTGCCATACCCGTCGAGGATCGTCAGGATGGGTTGCTGGGCGAAGGCCGCGCCGACAGTGGCGGTACGGGAAGGCTGCTGGGTCACGTTGAGCGCGGCGGCGGTGTTGGGGATGACGTTGATGGCGCGGGACATCACGCTGGGAATCGGCAGGTTGGGGTCGCTGAAAATGAGGGTGACGTTGGTGGCCGCGTTGGTGACGTAGAGGCTGGAGAATGCGGCCACGCCATTGCTGGCGGTCACCACTTCGCTGGCTGCGCCCGCGTTCAAGTATCCTCCGGTGCCGGGCGCTTGCACGGCGCTGATGGCATCCGTGGCGCCAGGGATCACGTTGCCATATTGGTCAGTCACCTGAACCACCAGGGCCGGCGTCATCACCACGCCTGCCGTGGCCGTGCCGGGAGGCTGCTGCGCGATCACCAGTTTGTTCGCCGACAGGGGGCTGATGGTGAAGTTGGCGCTGTTGGTGACCAGCGTCGTGGAGGCGTCGCCGACGGCAAGCTGTTTGAGGCCGGCGGCGTCAATGCTCAAATTGGGGAAATGCGCGATGCCGTTGGAATCGGTATTGGTGGCCAGGGTTCCGGCCAAGGCTCCAGCGCCGTTGGTCAGGGACAAGGTGAGCAGGACGTTGGCAACCGGCGTGGCATTGGTCCAGGCCGCGACTTGAATCTCCGGGGAGATGACCGCGCCGGCCATCGCGCTGGAAGGCTGCTGCGCCCAACTCAACGCGTTGGCGGTGAGCGGCGGTGGAAGAACTGTAAAGACCGCGCTGGTGATTGTCAGCCAGGCATTGCTCGCCATGAGTTGCTTGAGGCCGGCCTGACTCACGCTCAGATTCGAAAAATGGGCGACCCCGTTGGAGTCCGTGTTTGCGGTTTGGATGCCGGCCAGGGCGCCGATGCCGCTGGAAAGATAGAGCGTTATGGGCAGGCCGACAACAGCGTAGGCCTCGTTCGAGGCCCCGACCTGAATTCCCGGCGAGATCGCGTTGCCCGCCACGCTGGTCGAAGGCGGTTGCACCCAGCCTAACGCTGTCGCCGTGGTGGGCGGGGCGATGGACAAAGACACATTGGAAAGCGAGACGTCAGCCGTGGAAGCGCCCAGGTCGAACATGAGGTTGGCGTTGAAGTCCGATGTTTTCTGCATGGTGAAGGTATATTGATACTGGTTGTGGACCGGGGTCAGCGAGGTAGCTCCGAAACCGCTGTAATTAAGATAAGGCGAGGTTGCTTCCCCAACCTCGGCCTGGATGTAGCGCGGCCGCGTTGACCAGGCATCAAATGTCAGAGTGTATTGCAACCCCTGGAGAAGGCGAAAGCCGGTTTGGTACATCTGGATGTCGGTCGCGTAGGTGCCGGCATTGGTGATAAAGCAAGTGATGACGCCGTTGGCGACGGCCCAACCCGCCGACCCGCTGTTGGCCAGCGAGAACAGCCAGCCATTCGTACCTTGGGAGAAATTCCCGTTGGTGACCATGTTCTGGCCCGGCTGAATCAGATTGACCGTGACACTTTGTTCGTTGGAGAACTCCCCTTCCGTGCCGTCCCGATGCACTGCGGTGACCCGGAAGTAATACGTGGCCCCGTTCTGCAAGAACGGCAGCCGCGCCAGGGTCACCGTCGCAGTGGCCAGGACGTTGGTGGAGTGGGAGGTCGTGCCGCCGTAAATCCGGTAGTAGGCGATGTTCGTGTCGCCAAACTGATTGAAAAGGAGCGTCACATTGTCGGGATAGGACTCCAGAAGCAGGTAGGGCTGGAGGGCCACGGCCTGCCAGGAGCAGCGCCAAGTCCGATACGCCTCATATTGATTCACCCAGTTCATTTCAAACGCCTTGGTTCCGTCGGGGCGAACCTCGGTCAGCTTGGGCAAAGGTCCCACGGCCCAGTCAATGAGGGTGTTGCCGTTGGTCAAGCGTTGGGTGTTGCCCATGTAATACGCGTAAATGGAAGTGGTCGGCACGGGGGGATACTGCCAGATCACCGTGGCGGTCATTTTATTCGTATCCACCACGTACTCCACCCCGCGCGACACGGACGGGTTGTGCAAGTTGCCGTCATCGAACAACGTGTAATCGTTGGTGGTGACCATGCGGACGGCGTGCTGGTTGGCCGGGCCATTGAGCGGATCATTCGGAAACGTGAAGTCGCTCTCCACCCCGCCCAACCGCCAGATGACCAGGCCCGTCTTCCGGTCGATCTTGGTAATTTCACTGGTGTTGCGGCTCGACAGCAGGATGTTGCCGTCGGTGTCCACGTCAATGGCGTTCATGTGGGTAAAATCAAGACTGCTGGACGTGAGGTCGATGAACGCTTGCTCATCCAAAATATTGACGTGATCCCAGGCTCGCCATTGCAAGATCAAGTCCCCCTCCGGCGTGAACTCCTGGATGGCCGATTCCGTGACGGAGGCGTTGGTCTGGCCACCGGCGATGTAGCGGCTCATGTCCACGGTTTCGGTATCGAGCGCGGTCATAAAATAAGTCCCGTCGGCCAGCACCTGGAGTTCATGCTCGTCCCCGGTGAAACCGTTGCTGGTCCAGTATTGGGCGATTTGCTGGTAGTTGGTATTGAAGCCGTTGTAGTGATCGCCCCCTTCGTCCCGGGCCAGCATGGTCATCACGCCGTTGTGCTGGACCTTCATGTCGCGCCGTTCGTCGGGATACTTCGAGTACCAAACCGGCTGGCCCGAATTGTCAAATATCACATTCCAGGGATCGCCGTTCCCGCCGCGGTTATCAATGAAGATATATTGCGCATCAGGGTTGTTGCTCGTCGTGATGTTGATGTAGGGAAAGTCCGTGGGGACCGAGACCCCGTTTGGCATGATCCCGTCCTGGCCCGGCACGATGCCCGCGAACGAGGTCTGGGCCGTGGCCTTCGGGGTGGTGGTCAAGGGCGGTGCGGTCGGCTGCGGACTCGCGGGGACGCCCCTGGACGTGATGGCGGACAAAGCGGGCCGGGGGCTGCTGGATGGGGCCTGGGTGATGGCGGCCAATGGCTGAACCTGGGTGGAACTGAGGTCGTAATTATAGACGCGCACGTCGTAGATCTCGAAGATGGATTCGTTGCCAAAGCTGTTGCCCGGCGGGCTGTCTTTGGCCCCGATGCATAGGTGTTCAGCCGCCGCCAAGGTGTAGGCCGCGTTGCCGGTCTCCTGAGCAGCCAGCACACCATCGACATACAGGCTGCGCAGGCCCGTCGCGGCGCTGAAAATGCCGGCATAGAGGTGCCAATTGCCATCATCGCTGGCTATGCTTCTGGTGGCCATATCGTCCGGATTGCCGTAAACGTCCGTCCCGAGGCTGTTTGCGCCCACGCCGCCGTTTCGCACGGTAAAACACGAATAGGTTTGTCCGTTGCTCACGCTTCCGTCATCGCGGAGCTGCCATCCGGCTTCAGTTTCGCCAAACTTGGACACCCATGGACTCCATTGGCCCGGAAAGCCCTTTGCCCAGCATGTGACGCTGAATGCGTTGTTGATGGGGTTATCGAACGTGTTGACGTAGCGCGCGTCCAGTGTGGACGAGTTGCTAATGGCCAAGCCCGTATCCCCATTGTAGAAGACCAGCGATTGACCGGTCTTGCCAGACGGCACATCATTCGTGAACCGATAATGGCTGGCGCCGACGATGTAACCGTCGTGTGTGCCCGGCGCCGAATAGCCCGAAACATCGGCCAAATTGGCTGCTCCGCCGAGCCATTCACCCACCAAGCTCGGAGTTTCAATGCTTAGGACCGCGTTGCTGCTGGTCGCGCTGCCGAACGAATTCGTGACAATCAGCCGATACGAACCCGCGTCGGCCTGCGCCACATTGAGGATGGTCAATATGTTCGAATTGACGCCGGAGAAACTGGCGTCGTTCAACAAATTGACGCTGTTTAACTGCCACTGATACGCCAGGGGCAGGGGGCCAAGAACAGTGGCGCTGATCTGTGCCGTTGCGCCCGCAACGGCTGAAACGGATTGCGGCTGCACGACTATCTCGGGCGCAACGGCAAGGGGGGGCGCTGGGGAGAGCACTTCCCCGGGTATGACTTCCGATGGGGCCGACAAGGATTGTCCGGGCATGGCCCAGCCGACCGCGAGATTGTCGCCGCCGCCACCCTGCTTGTGCCGTGCCTCGATGTAATATTGCTGTCCGGCCTGCAGATTGAACGGCGTGGATTGTTGGGAGGCATACACAGTCCAAGCTTGGGCAGAGGTGAAACCAGGGACGGACGCGATCAGCCTCGCGTTAGCGGGAGAGGCATTGGTGCTGAACCACAATTCGCTGTTGTCGTCGCTGGCGATCCAAAACTGATAGGCGCCCGTATTCGGCGCCGTGATATATCCGCGCACCCGCGCGCCATAGTTCTGCGCCCAGTTGACCGGCCCGTTGAAACTGGGCAGTGGATCGCTGAGGCTGGGATAACCGGGATAGGCCGCGTTGCTCGTGAGATTGCTGACGGCGCTGCCGGGGATGCCCAGCCAGCATTCCCAGAGCAACGATCCGGTGGCGGGAATCAGTTCCAGTTCGGCCAGTTGGACCGACGTGGCCGCGGCGGGATTGTTGACCCTGGTGATCAGCAACCGGTAACCGCGGTAGGCGGTGGTGTTGGTGAAGGCGTAGGCCTTGGGTTGAAGGCGGTAGCTGAAGGATTGATTGGATTCAGTGTCCAGCAGATGCAGGTTGGCCCCGGCGTCCACGCCATAGAGCTGCCAACTGCCGGGGTCCCCGGCCGGGTTGTCATTGGCCGAGGTGAGGGCATAACAATTCACCACATGCATGGCGCTGCCGGGATAAACATACTGAATCCAACTGGAATTTGCGCTGCCGTTGGGCACGATTAAATCCTGCCATTCGGTGCTGAAGTTGTCATCGAAGGCCATCGCTTTGGTGGCATTCGGCGGATGGTCGCCCCGGGCCGTGATCGTGCCTGTGTTCGTAAGGGCCCCGTTGATCATGAATTGGTATTGATACGGCGCGATGGCGGTGTTGGTGCTGAGGTCAACCTGCGGCGCCAGGCTCACCGTCACCAGTTCGTTCTGATCAAAGCCCGACAGCGCATTGAAGATCACCGTCTGGTTGTCACTGGCAATCTTGGTCGTGCCCGGGTGGAACCCGCTGCTGGCGCCGGTCACGCGAATGCACTCCGCCAGGTTTGTGACCGCGGTGGGCGGCAGCGTCATAAACCGCATCAGGAACAGAGTCGTTTGATTCGGGGCATACTGCGAACCAGGTTCCGGGGAGAGGTAGGCGTAGCCCAACGCCCGATACGAGCCGCCGTCAGTCTGCGCCTGCGCGGCAACTGCGCCCAGCACCAACCAAGCTGCCACTACTCTCAGAGCGTGTCTTGAAGGCCCGGCTCCGCAGGAGCGTCGCCCCACCGCCACTACCTGGGTAGGGCGAGTCTCCTGCCAAACCGCTGATCTGCGCGTTGGCAAAAACTGATTTGCGCCCAATAGCTTCTCGAATAGCTTCTTGACGCAGAAAGTTCGTGAACTCATCTCTTGGTTATTCAGGGACTCGCGGAGCTCGCCCCCCTCCCGGAATTTGCCGGGCGGGGCGAGCCGCGCCCCGTGATCAGGGCAGGGTGAGCCGGTAAAAGCGGTCGGACGAACCGGCCGCCGCGGCGTCCGTCACCACCGTCGTTCCGTTGACCAATGGCCCCGACTGGAGCACAGTCCAGTCTGGCAGATTGGTCGAGACCCAAACCGTGGCCGTGGCCGCTCCGGGCGCCGTCAACCCAAATTGCACACTGCCATCCGGAAGAATGGCAAAAGACCCTGCATTAAAGGTCGGTGGATCCACAATGCTGAAGGATTGAGCGGAGGTGGATGACATTGCGCTGTTGGTCACGCTGGTGATCTGAATGGTGTAATTGCTGCCTGGAGTCAGGTTTGCGGGGATGGGCCATTTGAAGGCGCCCTTGAAGGGAGCGTTAGTGGTAATGTTGGCCACGAACGACCCGCCTTCGTACAGATCGATTCTGACACTTTCAGCCAGGTTGCAATTCCATTGCACGAAGTAGGAAAGCCCGCGTCTCCAGGCCTCGCCTCCATTGGGGGCCGTCACTTGCAGGAAGGGGGCCGTCGTCTGGAATGATCCCGTGGACCAGCCGCCGGTGCCGCCCAAATTGGTGGTTCTGACCCGATAATAGTAAAGAGTGGCCGGGGCGGCATTGCTCCAGACGTAGAACGCAGCGGTTTGGTAGGGGACTTCGACGAGCGGCGAGGCAAACCCTGGGTCGGTGTCAATCTGAAGCTCATAGTACTCGGCAAAGCCTGCGGGAGACCAAGCGAGCCAAATCGGCAGTTGCTGGTTAACGCTGTCAACTTCGTTCGACACGGCTGCGGGCGCGGCAACCTCGTTATAGGCTTGGACACCCGGGTAGGTTACCACCGCATCCAGGATGGGCGGGAACGGCACCTGGGCGACGTCGGGTGTGCCCAAAATGAACTCGCCCATGTCGTTTCCGGTTACCGTCAAATTCACCGAGACGTCAAGTTTGCCGGTGGCCGGGTTGTAAACCGTGGGCTGGGCACTGAATAAACCCTGGCCAGTGGTGGGGCGGTAATAGACAGTCGTATTGGTCGGATTCGAGACGCCCAAGCTGGCGACATCGAACTCGAGAGCGGCGCCGATACTGCTGATGGTGTTGACGGTAAGGTTCAGTCGGACGGGAAGGACCGAAGGCGGCTGGTCGTTAAACACCGGATAAACCGGGGCGTAATGCCCCATGCTTACGGTCATGGAATTGTAGCCCACACCTCCGCCCGAATTGACCGTCAGTCTCAAGCCGGTCGCGCCGAAGTCATACGTATTGCCCAGCGCGATCTCCTGAATGGGGACATTGGTGATCTGCGACGATACCGGATAGGGGAAGCGAAAGCTTCTGTAAGTGGAATAGTTGCTGGAGTTAAACCACGCTTGGTAAACCACCTGGCCGGAAGGTTGGACCTCGGTGATGGCCGGCGCCTGGTGGATGGTCGGGGGAGTGGCGACGCCCGGAACTGCTCCGCCGCTGCCCCAACCGATGACGGTATTGCCATTGGGCATGCGTTGAGCGCTGCCGGAATTCCAGCTGTAAACCGGTGGAACAGGGGTATTGCTCCAAATCAACATGGCGGTCAAAGCCGTTTCGTTAATCTGGTATTCATAAACCGCCGAAGAGCGGGTACCCGCAAGATCACCGTCGCAGAACAGGAGAATATCGCCGTTGGGCAGGCGGTTGACGTCATGGCAGGCAAAATGACCAGCAGCCACGGCGAGGGGTTCGTTCAGAAAAGTAAATTGATTAAATGGCCCGCCCAGGCGCCACATAACATTGCCGGTTTGGCGGTTGATCTTTTCCACGTCAAATGGGACATTGGAGAGGACGAGGTTGCCATCGGTATCTATGAACATGGTGTTAACGTGGAAGGCGATCTGGGTGGGGTTGAGGGGACTGGCGAGGGGCACAAGCCGGGCCGGGCTAAAGGGGTAGTGATCCCAGGCCCGCCATTGCCAGATGACGTTGCGTTGCGAGTCGAGTTCCTGAATGAGCGCTCCGGAAACCAAGGCGCTGGGCCAGCCGCCCGGAATGGAGGCGCTTAGATTCATCGGCGTGTCATAATAGCTCAACACCAGCACGTCCCCATTGGGCAACATCTGGAAATCATGGCCCTCGGCGACATAGCCGTTGCCGGCGGTGATCGTCTCCAGGTGGTTGTAATTGGCATCCAGGATTTGATGGGTGACCTGGGTGGCGGCCGTGGTGGTAAAAGCAAACAGTTGAGCATAATGCAGCAGGCCGTTCGGCAGCAGCTTTACGTCCATTCCACCCAAGGGCAACCCTCCAATGGGGGGCAAATCTTGATACCAAACTGGCGCGCCAGTATTGTCCAGGATCGTGACATAACTGCCGGCGCCGAGGAAAATGTCCCCGCTGCTGACGGCATTGGTTACGTCGGTGGTGACGGTTACGGTAGGAAAGTCCGCAGGTAGTTGCGCCTGCACCCTGAGGCCGGCCAGCGCGAGCAAACCGGCGAATATTTTCAGTGTCGTTTTCATTTTCATGTCATGATTTCTCTGTTGTGGTCGATTTGTCATTTCGTCGCCGCCTGATACCATCAAGCTGAACCGTCATTGGTCAGCTCCATCATTTGGAAAGCTCCGTTCGTTCCCGGATCGGTCACGGACATAAAGATCGAACCGGGCGCAACGGCATTGCTGTTGCACGTCGTCAGGGTGAAGCTGGGAATATTCGCCGGCGCTTGCGCGCGGGCGACAGGAGCCAGCAGAGCATTTGCCATCTCCAACATTGAACGGGCCAAGCCAATGATTCCCAAATTCGGAAACCGGCGCTCCTCTCGTTAATTCACGCCAGCGGAGTGTCGGCCATCACGCCCTCACCTTATTTTACTTAATGAATCACGTGGACGCCGGACGTCCACCCCTCTTTTGGCAATTGTCAGCCAATTCTTGTGGTGTAGCGGGGGAACACTGCTGCAGGAACCATCACCTGGCGCTCCGGAGAAACACGGGTTGAAGGTCAAGATTGCATTCCGGCACGCCTTCTGGTTGAGTCTTGCAATCTTGTGAATTCCGCTGAAGCCAACCGGCCCGCTGCCAGCCGTTACCGCTGGGTGATTTGCGGACTCCTCTTTTTTGCCACGACCTTTAATTACCTTGACCGGCAAGTCATCAGCTACCTGAAAGACCCGATCTTCTGCGCGCCAACGGCACAGGGCGGCTTCGGCTGGTCGAACACGGAATTCGCGAATTTGACCTCCTTTTTCACCGCTTTTTACGCCGGAATGACCATCGTCGCCGGATGGCTTATTGACAAGATCGGCACAAAGATCGGACTGGCGCTCTCGCTCATTTCCTGGTCGGTCTTCGGCATTGCCAATGCCGCGGCGGGACGGTTGGTGACGATGCACATTTTGGTGCGCAGCGCGTTTGCCGTCGGCGAAGGCGGGAATTTTCCCGCGGCCATCAAAACGGTCGCGGAGTGGTTTCCCAAACGCGAACGCGCCCTGGCCACGGGCATTTTCAACAGCGGCTCAAACTTTGGCGCCATGGTGGCCGCCCTCTTCGTTCCCTGGTGCCTGGTTTATTTCGGCAATGAACGAGGATGGAAAATGGCCTTCATCATCACCGGCGCGGCCGGGTTTCTCTGGCTGTTTTTTTGGTTCCGGCTTTATGAAATCCCCGCCAGACAAAAGCGGCTTTCCAAGGCCGAATTTGACTATATTCATAGCGACAAGGAGGATCCCGTCACCAAAGAAAAGCCGGGCCAAGGTGTCCTCGGAAGACTCTTTTCCGTCAGTGGCCGCATTCCGCGCGGCGCTTTTTGGGGAACGACGATTCTCCTGGGCATTTTGACCTTGTTTGTCTGTTTGATGACCAGCCTGATTGTTGCTCCTGGCGCGCATTTCTATGTCCCCGGGGGAGGTGTCAAACATATTGCAGACAGCCTCTTTGCCGTTCCCAATGCCAATGTTTATGTTTTGACCTTCCGCATCGCCTGGCTGTTGGCCGTTGCGTGGATCGCCATCGCGCTTCAACTAAAACGATGCCATGACCTTGAGAAAACCGGCTGGTTTGTTCTGATCAACCTGGTGCCGGTGATTGGAACATCACTAGCCCTCCTGGTTTTGGGATTCCGCAAAGGCGCCTCCGGCCCAAATAAATTCGGCCACGAAGGCGGCCCCGGGTTGCTTGGCTACCGCCAGACCTGGTCGTTTTTCTGGGGTAAATTCATCACCGACGGCGTCTGGTGGTTTTACCTTTTCTGGTTGCCGGACTATTTGAACAAGCAATTTGGCATGACCAAGGAGCAGGTCATGATGCCGACGTTCATCGTCTATGGGGTCGCCATCGTGGGAAGCGTTTATGGCGGCAGCATCCCCATGACGCTCATCAAGAAAGGCATGCCGGTTTACAACGCCCGGATGCTCGCGATGTTCCTCATCGCGCTGGCTCCGCTGACCGTTTTGACCACACAGTATTTTGGCGATGTCAGCCTGTTTGGAAAATGGGCCTCCACCCTGGCCGTGGCGACGATTTGCATCGGCGCCGCCGCGCATCAGGCCTGGTCCGCGAACCTCTTCACAACCGTCTCCGACATGTTCCCGAAAAAGACGGTCGGTTCGGTCACGGGCATTGGCGCCATGGCGGGTGGCTTGGGCGGGGTGGTCGTTCAGCAACTGGCTGGCGGCCTGACGGATGCGTTGAAAGGGAATCCGCAGACTGCGTACCTGGTCATGTTCATTATCTGCGCCTTGAGCTACCTTGTCGCATGGGCAATCATGAAAGCTCTCGTGCCGTGCCACCAAGTCATTACGGATTTATAGTAACTTCCGTTTGAAAAAACCGGCGCGTCAAGCCGCCGAACCGGCCTGAATTGTTCCGTGCCCCAACCAGACGGAAATCCGAAATCTGTTCCGGTGAGTCAGGGGCAGTTCCGGATATGGCGCGCGCCCAATTTATTCCCCGTCTATCCACTGCAGCCCGGCGCGCATATAACCCAGCGCGTAGGCCATGCCGGCGTGCCAAGGCGCGTCACACCGCATTTGCGGTGTGTGGTCCGGGATCAGAACTCCGTCATAGTGGTTCTTCTTCAGGATGCGCAGCACCCGCAACATATCCACATCGCCTTCATCCACAAAAGTCTCCCGATAAAACGGCGCTTTGCCGCGCACGTTGCGGAAATGGATGTAGGCAATGCGCCCCTGCTGGCTGTAGCAATCCACGGCTTCGCAAACGTCGCCCTCGGTCATTTCCGCCAGCGAGCCAAGGCAGAACTCAAGCGCATTGGCAGGGCTGGGCGCCAGGTCCAGCAAACGTTGATAGTGCCGCGGCTGATAAACCAGGCGGGGCTGCCCACGCATAGTCGGCAAGGGGGGATCATCGGGATGCGCCGCCAGTCGGACGCCGGACTCCGCGGCTACCGGGGTGATTTCACGCAGAAACTCTCCCAATCTCCGCCAGAGTTCCTCCGAACTAATACTGGGCACGCAACCCTCTGACGCATCCGGGTCATAAACCATGTTCCAAACCATCCCGTTGGGCATCGGCGCGTCGAGCGGGCCTTCCATGCCGACGGACTCCGCGCCGCCCCGCGCGTAAGGCCCGCGCGTGCGCCCGCAAACTCCGGCGATGCTGAAATTGTAGCCCATGATCGGGATGCCGGCCTGGCCGAGCCGCCGGATCAGCGTTTTGACATTCTCCATCTGCTGCTTCCTCTTGGGGCCGTCGAGCAAGATGTCGTGCCAGTGAGCGGGGTCAAAATTCTCTATGGCTTCCAACTCCAGGCCGGCAGCCTGGATTTCCTTGCGCAACCCCACCAATTCCTCCAGCGGCCAGAGACGATTCGGGTCACCCGCCCGCCCCCAGCCCAGTTCGGTGCCGGTGGGTTGATTATCCCGCGGGTTGTGCCCGCCGCCGTGAAAGTAATCCACCAGATGGGCGACGATGTGCGTGGCCCCCGCCTGCCGCGCAAACTGAAAATTATCACGGGTCAGGGCGTGACGATATAAACCCAGGCCAAGTTTCATTTGAGTCATATGAGCCGGTGCAAAACAATGGATAGTCGGCGCCGCTTATCTTTTCAAGGAATAGCCCGATCAGCAAGCCAATCTGTTTTCTCCGCCCAGTCACCCGCCGTCATGACTTTCGCCTCGGGTCCTGTGCCCTCTCCAACGCATGGAGAATGTTATGATTTGAACGAATAATCCCGCGAGTCTGCGCTTTCTGCTTGATGGGAGAGGCCGGGAAGCGCGAAAATGCCTGGCATCGCAGCGATGGCTCTGCCTGTCAAATACTATGAGACCTGAACAATGGAACCTATTCAAGCGGGCCGCGCGCCTGGAGAAATTGGACAACGTGCCAATGGCCCTGATCGTGGACAGTCCGTGGATTCCTGGTTACCTGGGCGTGAAGCACATGGATTTCTATCTCGACCCCGAATTGTGGTTCCAGTCCCATTTAAAAATTCATCGGGAATTTCCCGACATCATCTTTGTCCCTTCGTGGTGGATGGAGTACGGGATGGCGGCGGAGCCATCGGCGCTGGGCGCCAAGATCAAGTTTTGGACGGACAACACGCCCAGCGAATACCATACCCTGTATCATATCGAGGACATCGAGAAGTTCCCGGAATACGAGGTGGAACACGATGCCTTCATGGCCATGACCCTGCACCGCATCCGCATGCAGCGGCAGCGCATTCTGGACACCGGGGAGATTCTGCCGATGGTGACTTCCCGCGGGCCGATGTGTACGGCGGGGTTCGTGCGCAACACGACGGATTTCATGATTGATATCGTGGAGAAACCGGAATGGGCCCACAAGCTGCTGGATCTTTGCACGAATCTGATTATTGACTGGTTGAAGGCGCAGCAGAAGGCGATGGGCGACACGGTGGAGGGGATTTTCATTCTTGACGATATTGTCGGGTTTGTGAATGAGGAGCACTACCTGGAATTCGCGCATCCCTGCCTGAAGAGAATCTGCGACGCTTTTCCCAAGGACTGGGTGAAGCTTTATCACAACGACGCGGAGGTCGGGGCGTGCCTGGATCATTTGCCGGACGCGGGCTTTAACATGCTGAACTGGGGCAAACAAACCGACTACGCCGAAGTGAAGGAACGCGTGGGCGGCCGGATGTGCCTGATGGGAAACGTGAATCCGCTGGAAGTGGGAGTACGCGGCACGCCCGAGGAAGTGCGCGAGGCGACGCTGGACGTGCTGGAGAAGAGCGGCGGGGAGGGAATTGTTCTTTCGCTGGGCGGCGGCACGAGTCCTGGGATGCCACGGCAAAACATACAGGCCATGTTGAAGGCCCTCGAGGAATTCAATTCCAGACGCTGATTTTTTTGGAGAAAGAACACACCCGATGCCAGACTACGCCTTGATGAACCAGTGCGTCTATGAGGGGAAGGCCAAGGAGGTCGAAAACATGACGCAAGCCGCGCTGGCGGAGGGCCGGATCGCGCAGGAAATCCTGACCGAAGGGCTGATCGCCGGCATGAGCGTGGTGGGGGAGGATTTCAAATATAATGTACTTTACGTACCGGAAGTGCTGATTGCGGCGCGCGCGATGAAGGCGGGCATGGCGGTGCTGAAACCGCTGCTAACGGTGCGCGGCGCGGCCAATTCATCCGCGGGGACGGTGGTCATGGGCACGGTGCGCGGCGATTTGCATGACATCGGAAAAAATCTGGTCTGCATGATGGCCGAAGGCGCCGGCTTCCAGGTGCATGACATCGGCGTGGACCAAAGCATCGAAAAATTCCTGGCCGCCGCCGAACTGCACCACCCGGACATCATCGGCATGAGCGCGTTGCTCACCACCACCATGACCTACATGAAAGTGGTGATTGACGGTTTTGAGGCGAAAGGCTTGGGGCATGTAAAAATGGCGATTGGCGGCGCGCCCATCAGCCAGAGGTACGCCGATGAAATCGGCGCCGACGGCTACGGGGCGGATGCGTCGAGCGCGGTGGATTTGTTTTTGTATTTTGTGGGAAAGGGAAATGCTCCCGTCCTGAAAAATAATCAAAAATGAGATTGAGGCGAAGTTCTCCTGACGGCTTGATTCTTCCGCCGCCAGAGTGAGCGGTTTAAATCCGTGTCCGTGCGTATTTCTTTTGCGCACGGATGCGGTTCAGGCAGCGACGAAGATTTCCGTGTCGGTGATTTGCAATTCGACGGCGGCAGCCTTGGCGGCCTCCTGCAAGGCGGCGATTAACATCACAACCGGGTCCCGGCTTACATCGAGGCGGCGCATCAATCCCTCCCCTTTTTTTGGGCCGACCACGAGGGTGATCTTCAAGCCCTTGCGCTTGCAGGAAACGCGCGTGCCGTCACCCAGTTTGGTGTTCATCGGTTTGATGAATGCGTCAACGTAATGCACGCCGATGCCGGATTTATCCTGGAAGGCTGGCGGGAGTTTGTCCCTGGCCGATAAGTCAATACTACATAGTTTGGTCATCATGATTGTTGGGTTTGGGGCGCAACCGTTGCCGGCTGTTGATGCCGGATGGTCCCTGTCTCTCGCTGCGCCAGAGCGATAAAGGTCAAGCCCGACGCGCCAACGGCTGCAGGCGATGCCCTGTTGCCGGCATCCGATTGCGGAGGGCGCACTTCCTCGATTTGCGGACGAGGATGCCGGTAGGGCGCGCGGCGATACTGGCATCCAGGCAGGGAGCAGTTTTCGCACGGAACCAATCTCGCGAAGGATCGCGCCCGGTCCAGATGGCGCGTGAGACCGATGATGGCGAGAAGGGACTTTTTGGGCCGGAGCATGCCCGTTGGCAGCACGTCGAGTTCGCCGGGGAAACCGTTGCTTGTTTTGCGAAATAGGTCCCACAATAGGGGCTGGTCGGAGATATCCCAGGCCGAATAGCCCGGACTGTAGTGGGGCAGCGCCGCCAGGCCATGCTGATCCGCCCAGGCGCAGAGGCGGCCGTTGGCTACCGTGACCAAGTGTTCCACCACCGCCGAGCCGAACATCTCCATGAAAAAGTACTCGTCAGGTTTGCCTTCCAGCCAGAAGGCGCGCGCTTTTTCTTCGCATTGCGGGCCGGCGCTCACCGCCAGCAGCAGGGCGGCGTGGACTTGCGCCGTCTGGAATTGCTTCTGGAGCGGGGAGGAGGAGAAGGCGGCTCCGTCAATCCTAATTTGGCCGCCGGCCAGTTCCAGCGTGTCGGCCTGCCGCGCGTAAATCCACGGCCGGCCATGTTGCGCAAACCACTGCCGGGTCGTCTCCACAATTTCGCGGGCGCGTCCCTCCAAATCATGACGCGGGGGATAGCCCAGCAAGCGTGTGTATTCGGCTTCCTGAACATGGCAGTCCGGGCGGGTGTCGATCATTTCCAGCATGTCAAATCGCATTCAAGGCGGGCGGGTTTGGCTCCTCCATTGAGGTGAACGGGTTGAATTGACACCCCTCCACAAAGTAATGGAAAAAGTCAGGGTGCGTCTCCAGCCGGCAGTGGGTGACACGTCTGACCATCTTCTCCAACTCCGCGCGTTTGGCGCGCGACAACAGCGCCAAACAGGCGCCTTCGATTGAGGCGTTGCCCACTCGCAGGATCTTTGCATCCTCAAGGTCGGGTATCAGCCCAATACGTTTCGACGCCGCCACGCTGAGATGCCGGCCAAATCCGCCCGCCAGGTAAAAAACGGCCACCTCGTCGAAGCCAATTCCGTAACGGTCGAATATGACATGCAGCCCGGCCGCATTGGCTCCTTTGGCCTGGGCCAGTTCGTTAACGTCCCCTTCCTTAAAGGAAATCAAACGGTCGCTCTCGACCTTTAGCACGAACGGTCCGCCGCCATTCTCAAAACGTCCCAAGGAGTTCATGCGCCCCGTTCTGAGCAGTTCGCTCAAGACCTCTATCAGCCCCGATCCGCAGATCCCTTCCGCCGCACCACCCCCAATGACTTTCGCCCGCAAGGAGCCGTCCGGATCAATCGCCACTTTTTCAATGGCACCCGGCAAAGCTGGCATGCCGCAGGAGATTTTGCCGCCTTCAAATGCCGGGCCTGCCGGACAGGAGGCCGCCAGGATTTTGTGCCTGTTGCCCAGAATCAGTTCCGTATTGGTGCCGATGTCCATGAGCGCCACCAGGCGTTCTTCGTTTGCCAAGTCCACCGCCAGCAGGCAGGCAGCGGCGTCAGCGCCGACATGACCGCTAATGACGGGCAACCCATAGACGCGGCCCTTCGGATGAATCGGCAGCAACAACCGCCCGGGCGGCGCGGCCAGACTGGTCGTGGTCCGGCGGCCTTCCGCCATTTCCAACTCGGTGATGGATTGATACGGGCTTTGACCGATGGAATAGACATTCAGACGAAAGAAAAGATCGCGCATGGTGGAATTGGCGGCGACGACCATTTCGTAAATCGATTTCGGGTCCACCGGAAAGTCCTCAATGGCATGGGTGATGTACCCGGCCAGAGTGCGCTGCAGCAATCCGCTGCCGTCCTCCGTGTCGTAATGAATGCGCGACATCACATCGGAGCCGCCGAAGCGCTGCGGATTTTCGAAGGCTGCGTCCGCAACGATTTCGCCGGTTTCCAGGTTCAAGAGGCGCAGAACGACGGTGGTGGTTCCCACGTCCATGGCCAGCCCATGAATCGGTCCGCTGCCACGATCGATTTCGGTTCCGTCCAGGAGAATACGGTCACCGTCGCGGGTGACGGCGGGATCAAGTTGCACCTTTTGGCCGCTGGGCGGAAGTTGCACGGCGTGGCGTTCAATGTTCATGTCACCCCGTCGAAGCGTATGGCATCGGACCACGCCGCCATCCTTGACGAGGCGGCAGCGGCAGGAGAGGCGGAAGTTCTCCCGGAGATGTTCTTCCTCCGGGCCTTTGGCCGAAACAAACTCCATCCCCCCAGTGATCTCCACAAGACATTCCTTGCACTTTCCCTGCTTGCGGCAGGATGTGGGGACCTTGACGCCGAGCGATTCAGCACAGTCGAAAAGTGACGGCCCGGGAGCGACACGCGCGTGCTTCTGATTGAAATGCAACTCGACACTCATGCAACGGCTGGCGCCATTTAGTTCGGCCAGCGAACATTATGGATCAACCCGCTCCTTCACGCAACTCTGAAACGGGAAGCTGCGGAAGTTGGGGCTTGCGCCGGGGGTGGCAAAACCCTATCTACACTGCGGCTGATCATGTTCCGTCAAGTGCAATTGGCGGGAAATAATGAACTGATGACCATGCAAAAACTGCTTCATGAGGTGGTGCGAGAGCGCCGGCTTGTCTGCGATGGCGCGATGGGGACGCAATTGATGCTGGCCGGATTGGAGAGCGGCCAGTGCGGCGAGCGTTGGAACGTCACCCATCCGGAACGGGTCCTGGCTATTCAGCAGCGTTATGCCGAGGCGGGCGCGGATTGTCTCATCACCAACACTTTCGGCGGCAGCCGCATTACTCTGCAGCGGCATGGCGTGGCCGGAGACGTGCGCCGCATCAACGAAGCCGCCGTCCGCATCGCACGGGAGGCGTTTGGCGGACGCGCTGGATTTGTGCTCGGCGACATCGGGCCGGTGGGCGCCATTTTGGAACCCTACGGCGATCTGTCCCAAGCCGAGGCACGGCTTGCTCTGGAGGAACAAGCCTCGGCGCTGGTTGAAGGCGGTGCGGATGCGATCATTATCGAAACGCAGACATCGCTGGATGAACTGGGACTGGCCATTGACGCCGCCAAAGCAGCCGGAGCGCGCAGCATCATCGCTTCGCTCGCGTATGATTTGTCGGCGGACAAGACCTTTTACGTCACAATGATGGGTGTTTTCCCCGAAAAAGCCGCCGAATTCGCAGAGGAAAAAGGCGCGCACTTTGTGGCCTTGAATTGCGGCACAGGCATGGACATGTCGGGCGCGGCCGTGGTGACGGGGATTTATCGCGCGCACTGCCAACTGCCGGTGATGGTGCAGCCCAACGCCGGCCTGCCGGTTTTGGAACACGGGAAAGCCGTTTACAAACAATCTCCCGCAGACATGGTCATCGCACTGCCCGACGTTCTGGCTGCGGGAGCCATGATTGTCGGTTCCTGCTGCGGCAGCACCGCCGAACATACGCAAGCCATCCGCCAGGTGGTGGATCAGTTCAACCAGGGCCGCTAGCTCAAGGCCCGGGGGCTATTGGACCCGACGGACGATGCCGGCGCATCATCGTGTCGCGAATCGACCGCCGCGATAACTCTCCGGCGGTCCAAGGTAACTCGGTTTCAATCCGCCCAAGTCCACCACCAGTTTTTCCAGGACGACGCCTGGATCCACCATCCAGAGTTTCAGCGTGTGATAGCCGGGGTTGCCCACTGTCAATTTAGTTTTGACTACTCGCCCGCTGTCTTTGACGCATTCTTCCCAGTCCCGATTGCCGTTTTGAGCGCTGTATTTTTCGGGGACGAGGGTGACGGTCCGGGGCGGCGCATCGTCAAAGGAAATGGCGAAACGAAGTCCCCGTCCAGGAACGAAGTTCAAGGTTGGAGCGGCTATGGTCATGACTTCGGCGTCCCCAGGCTTGAACAGATACATCCGGTATTCCAGGCAGGGCGAATCCTTGCCGGGCGCGGCTTCGGGGGCGTCCACAGGGGCGACCGCCCTCATGCCGGAAAGGGTGCGGCCATAGTCTTCAATTTTGATCCAACGGGCCGCGCCGGAGCCGGTGATCTTGGTGAAGTGTTCCGCCTCGATGGAAACGACTCCTTCGCCTTCCACGAAGCCCTGGAGGGACTTTCGCGTGACTTCGGCGGGATTGAAGGACTGCACCTTGACGCTGAAATTGGTGTTGACGCCATCGACCCGGATGGCGCCGACAGCCGCTCCTTGGGGGGCCTTCTTCCAATCCACGCTGACCCAGATCCGTTTGTCCTTTTCGATTGTACCGGCGGTTTCGCTGAGGGATATCCAGGGGACGGTGGCGGTGGCGGTGAAGGCAAATGGGGTCTTCCCTTTGTTAAAAACGTCCACGTAATGACGCTGCCGGTTAAAGGCGTCGAATTGTGGCAGGGCGTCTCCGGAGCCTTCCGGAGCAATCCCCATTTCCGCTTGTTCCGTCACGGGAACCTCGACAAGCCTGACGGCACGGAGGTTGTTGCCGTCCCGCGGTTCCGACCAGGTGCTGTAACCGATAAACGGCTGATCCATGAAGTGGTCCCATTTCCCGTTGGCGAAAGTGTGGTTGAAATAGGCCATCAGATTTGTCTCTGATTGGAAGATCGCGCGGCATTCGGCGGCTTTGTCATTGGCGCTCGCGCGCCCCTGTCGCGCGTAGGCCTCGTTCTGGCTGGCAGCGAGGTAAAGCGCATGCAATTGGGCGCAGGCTTTGGCCGGGAACAAGACCAACTCGTAAAAAGCGTCCTTCGTCTCCGGAGGCAGCGCGCCGTGAATCTCCTCCGCTCTGGCGGAGATGGCCTGGTAGTCGGCCGACACGCGCTCGGCTTCCTGGTAGTTATCGAGGCTGTAGGTGCCGGCATCCAGCAACTCGGGTTTGCGGCGGCCATTGTATTTGGTGTACTTCTCGAGGATCTCGGCGATCTCCACGGCATGGGCGGGGCCGAACTGGCGGGTGGCCCAAAGACGGGTGTATTCGTTGAGGTTGGTATTGGTCCACCGGCTGGTATCCCAAGCGAGATTCATGAAGTATTCGAGCGGGAGTTCGCAGCCCTTGAAGTGTCCAACGTTGACGATCCAAATCCGGTCGGCGCCGTATTGTTTGGCAAGAGACATCTGATCCCAGATTTTCGAGATTGGGCTGGTATTGATCCACTGGTAGCTGCGGGGACCGCCGTGGTAATCGAAGTGATAATAGATGCCCGCGCCGCCGGGACGCAGCCGTTCCTGGGCGCTGGGCAAACGGCGGACATTGCCCCAGTTGTCCTCGGCCCAAAGCAGCGTGATATCTTCGGGGGGACGGAGGCCATCGTTGTAAAAGTCCTGCACCTCTTTGTAGAGGCACCAAAGTTGCGGCACCTTGGTCACATCGGGATTTATTTCTTCGGAGAGGATTTTGCGTTGGACGTTGACGATTTCCCCGGTCAAGTCCTTGCCGATGGGCATGCCGCTGTCATTCTCCGCTCGCAGGCCCAGGGTGAAGATGCTTTCAAAATTCACGTTGCGCCGGACCCCTTCCCTCCAAAAAGCCTGGAGGACCGGCTGTTGATTGGTGTTGGAATAATTCCAGTTGCCATAAAGTCTGCCGTAATTGGCGCCCCAGTCCCACTCCTTTTGCGCGCGCAGCATCGGCTCCTGGTGGGAGGTTCCCATCACAATGCCGTATTCATCGGCCAGGCGGGGGTTTTCCGGATCGTCCTCGTTGAAACGGTTGTTCCACATGGCGGGCCAGAGGTAGTTGCCTTTGAGGCGCAGAATCAACTCAAACAAATTGGTGTAGAAACCCGTGCCGTAATTGGCCGTCGGGGCATTGCCCGGCACCGGCACGGCGCCGTATTTCTCGCGCACCCACCGCGTCAGGTCGGGGCTTTCGTCGTTCAAAAAAAGGCCGCGATACTTGACAGACGGCGGCCCCTCCGCATGGCGTCCGGCGTTGATAAAGAGAGCGGCTCTATGCTCCACCGGCACGTCCGCCCAATAATACCACGGCGAGACGCCCATCTGGCCGGATAGTTCGTAAACGCCGTAAATCGTTCCGCGCTTGTCGCTTCCGGCAATAACCAGGGCGGCAGCCACGCCGGGCAAGGGCCTGGAGACGACTTGGATGAGAAACGACTCCCACTGGCCGGCAACGCCGGTGACATCCAGTTTGCGGTCCTGGATCATCTTGTCAATGAGAGGACTCTTGCCGATGGTGCCGATGAGGATGGCATTCGCGCCGGGGCCGGCGGCCGCGTGGCTGATGAGCGGGGACTGGCCGGTGACGCGAGCGACATCCCTTTGCAGGTCATTGGCCACCCGCTGAACGCCGGGGAAATCGCCGGCGTCCACCCACAGCGGAATCGCACGGCCATCCTGGACGATGGCGAAGCTGTCCTTGCTTTTGACACTTTCGACGGAGAGGCGCCAGCCGGGCGCCGCGCCGCGGGCGGCCCCAGAGCAAAGAAGAAGTCCAATCAACAAGAGATTCCGGCAGGTTTTCATATTCGTGGGAGGGTTGACCAACATGACATCGTTTTCGCGCCTGTCGCCGCCTGGCGCAATGGCGACGGGCCAGGCGGTCAGCGCGCCGGCGGAGGATTGGCGGCCGGCGGCGGGGAGGTCCCGGACCGGCTGGCGGCACTCGGATCGCCGGTCGGCGGCGGGGCATGATCGGTATGGGCGGGCGGTCCCAGCAATTCGGTGAAGATCGGCTTCAACCCGTCCGCCCAGACTTGGTAGCCCTTGACGGTGGGATGCAATTTGTCTCCCGCGTTCATCATGCCATCGAAAAGCCTGCCATCCTTGTCGGCCAGTTTGTCGTTGACGTTGAGAAAGCGAATTTTCTTTCCGTCGGCATATTGAGCGATGTTCTGGTTGATTCTGTTGATTCCGGGGATGACAGCCATGTTGTCGTTGCGGGGGAAAATGGCGGTCAGGACGATCGTGGCATCGGGCGCCTTCATCCGGCAAACGTCCAGGATTGCCTTGATGCCCCTGGTGACGTCGGCGATTTTGGCTTCATCCGGCGCACGATTGCCGATGTTGTTGATGCCGGCCAGCACAACGATGATCTTGGGGTTGACCCCATCCAATTCCCCGTTCTCGAGCCGCCAGAGAATATTCTGGATGAGATCGGCGCCCCAGCCGAAGTCGGCTGCATTCCATCCGAAAAAATTCGAGTTCCAGTTGGCCAGGTTCTGCTGGTACGAGAGATCGGCGGTACCCCAGCGGCGCGTAATGGAATCGCCCTCGAAATAAATGTCGATGCCGCCCTTCCGGGCCTTTTCCAGCAACTGGGTGTGGGCGATTTGGGAATTGGAATCCGCGCGCGGGGCGGGCTGATCGGCGGCACGAGACGGCCCGCCCCGGGGGAAACCTCCCGGATTGTTGGCGCCGGCCGGTGGTGGAGTCTGCGCAAGGCAGACCTTGAAGATCAGCACGGCGGCCGCGAATGAGGTTATGACAGTGATCGAGCGTTTCATTTCATGCGCTCGTCAACCAAACGCCCCGCGCAAAGATGCAGGCAGACCTCCTGGGAGAAAAATCGATAATAAGGCAGATCAATCTGGTTTTCCAAGCAGAGGTTCACAAGCGTCGCCATTCCGATCCCGCGTCCCTCCCACTTCCGATAAACACGGAGAACGTCCGCCAGCTTGGGGTTCCTCGGCTTCGCCTCGGGAATGATGCGGCGGAGCGGAATTGCGTGGTCCGGCGACTCAATAAGAAGGTGGCTGCGGAACGCTCCTGGATTGCGGATGGCGATGTGAATCCCCGGTTTAATGGCAATGATGGCTTGCTTGTTGACGGAGTAATCGCGGTGAGCGAGGGCATTGTTGACGGTCTCACGCAACAATTGTTCCGGATACTGCGGTGCATTTTGCCCTCCTTGCTGCGAGCTTATGCCGACCTGGATGTTCCGCAGAATGTAAGCAAGGCTGCTCTCCATTAGGGGTAAAATATTGTCCGCCAAATCCTGCTTGTCTCGGGCTATTTCCTGTGGCACGTCCACATATCCGTGGACCTGACAACGGAAGCCCATATTATCCACCAAATGCCGACCACAGACTAACGCCCCTAGCGTGGTGACCTTGCCATCTTTGAGAAAACATTTTCGTTCGAGGAAAGGCAGTGCCGCTGGCAAGTCCGCCTTGATTGTTTCCACCTTCACCGGACGGTTAAGATGAGTGATGTATTCGTTAAGTTTGTCGAGATCGAGGTCGTTGGGCGTTAGCCCGGCAATTGGCTGCAACTCCCGTGCGTGGACCGCCTCTTCCTTGAATTCCTCCTGAGCGTCAACCTCCGCCTCAGAAATCTTATGGTCGCCGGAGAGGATGCGTTTGTAGGCGATCCCCTTGTAGAAGACATACTTCCGGTCGGAAGGCAGCTCATCCACATAAAGCACTGCCACGCGTTTGTCGAGAATGTCATGCAACTCAAAAGGCGGAAAACAATCCGACAGATCCTGCACCGCCCCTTTCCGATCAGTGAACAGCCGGGATATTTCTTTCAGGTTCGGCTCGGCGTGCTCCCGCCAGCCGTTCACAATATACCGACGCGCGGAGCCCATTCCCTGTTCCTTCACTCCCAAAATAACGATCCCGCCACGGGTATTGAGGAATGCGTTAATACTCTTGTGCCGCTCCTTCCACTCGCCGCCCTCTGCTGGCACGGGCTTAAGCTCCAAGCCCTCCGTTTCAAGCTCTTCAAAACGGTCCTGTCTAATCATCTCGGCGAGTTTATGCAGTATGTTCTCAACTACCTTCATTGATACACCGTGTTACTTCAGAAGCTCCTCGGCGATTTGAACGGCGTTGAGGGCCGCGCCTTTGAGCAGTTGGTCGCCCGCCACCCAGAAACACAGGCCGTTGTCCATCGCGCAGTCTTTGCGCAACCGGCCGACCTGGCAGTTGTACTTCTCGGTGGCGTAAAGGGGCAGCGGATATTCCTGCTTCGCGGGGTTGTCCACCACGTCCAGGCCGGGCGCTTTCGCAAGGACCGCGCGCGCGGCGGCGACGGTGACCGGCTTCTCGAATTCGGCGCTGACGGCGATGGAGTGGGCGCGGTAAACGGGCACGCGCACGCAAGTCACACTGGCGCGGAAGCCGGGATGATGCATGATTTTGCGCCCTTCGTTTTCCATTTTGGCCTCTTCCTTGGTATAGCCGTCAGGCAAAAAAACATCGACTTGCGGCAGAACGTTGAAGGCGATCTGATGCGGATAAACCTCCTTCGTCACCGGCTCGCCCGCGACGATCTGGCCGACCTGCCGTTTCAATTCCGCAATCGCCTTGGCGCCCGTGCCAGAGACGGCCTGATAGCTGGAAGCAAATATCCTCTTGACTCCAAACGCCCGGTGGAGCGGATAGAGCGCCATCAGGGTGATGGCCGTGGTGCAATTCGGGTTGGCGATGATGCCCTTGTGCTTGCGAATGTCTTCGGGATTGATCTCGGGCACGACCAGCGGCACGGCGTCGTCCATGCGGAAGGCGCTGGAATTATCGATCACCACGCAGCCGGCTTTGACGGCCAGGGGCGCGAATTCCTTGGAAATGCTGCCGCCGGCGCTGAATAGCGCGATGTCGATGCCTTTGAACGAGTCCCGCGTCAATTCCCGCACGGGCACGGCGCGGCCGCGGAAGTTCATGGTCTTGCCGGCGGACCTGGCCGAGGCGAGCAAGGTCAGTTCGCCGACGGGAAACTTGCGCTTCTCCAGCGTGTTGAGCATTTCGACACCCACGGCGCCGGTGGCGCCGACAATGGCTATGTGAGGTTTGGCGTTCATGTGAAAAAAATTCCTACTTTTGAAGGCTGTGCGCCGGCAGCGCGGGCGCCGGGCCTGGGGCATGTTTGGCGTGGCGGGCCGGCTTCTCAGGGGAGGACTCGCGCAGCCGCGCGATCACCCGGGGAACATGCGTCAACAAATAATCCACCTCCTCGGCCGTGTTGTAGAATCCGAGGCTGAACCGCACGCAGCCTTTGGCGCGCGCGGCACTGATGCCCATCGCCGTGAGGACGTGCGACGGGTTGAGCGAACCGGTCGTGCAGGCCGAACCGCTGGACACGCATATTCCCAGTTCATCCAGCTTCATCAGAATTCCCTCCGCCTCCACGAAATCGAAGGCGATGTTGCTGGTGTTGGGCAGGCGCGGTTCCTTGGCGCCGTTGCGGACGGTATTGGGCACCGCGCCCAAGATCGTGTCTTCCAGCCGGTCGCGCAACGCGCGCACGGTCGTATTTTCCTCCTCCAGCCGCGCCAGCGCCAATTCCGCCGCCCGGCCAAAGGCCACGATGCCGGCCACATTTTCCGTCCCGCCGCGCTTGCCCCGTTCCTGGTGCCCGCCCATGAGATAAGGCTGGAATGGGGTCCGCCGCCGCACGTAAAGCAGCCCGATTCCCTTTGGCGCATGGAGTTTATGGGCCGAAAGCGTCAAAAAATCCGCCCCCACCCCGCCCGCGTCCAATTTCAACTTGCCGGGCGCCTGGGTGGCGTCGGTGTGAAAAAGCACATTCCGGCTCCGGCATATCGCGGCGATCTCCTCGATGGGAAAAACCACCCCCGTTTCGTTATTGGCCCACATCACCGACACAATGGCCGTGTCCGTCCGGATCGATTGGTCCAGCAAATGCAAATCCAGCATGCCATCGGCATCGACGGGCAGGAAAGTCACCTCGCAGCCTTGTTTCCGCAACGCTTCGCAATGTTTGATAATCGCCGAATGCTCGACCGCCGTGGTGAGGATGTGGCGTTTGCACGGCTGCGTGGCCAGCGCGCTTTGCACCGCCGCGTTATTACTTTCCGTCCCGCAACTGGTGAAGACGATTTCCCTCGGCTCCGCCCCGATGAGCGCGGCCACCTTTTCGCGCGCCTCATCCACCCGTTTGGCCACCTGGCTGCCGAACCGGTAGGCGCTCGAAGGATTCCCCCATTGATCCCTCAAGAATGGAATCATCGCGTCCACCACTTCCGGCGCGACGCGCGTCGTGGCGTTATTATCGAAATAATAGATTCTTCGTTCCGTCATATCGGCCACCGGAGCCATGCCCCGGCGCCGCAACAGTGTAAGGACGCGCCCCAAAAGCGCAAGCGCGAGCATGTCCGGCGCCGCGAAACGGGGAGCATCTCATTTTTTGAGCGATGGAGAGCGCGCACGAAATTTGATGGCGAGTCGTCCGCGCAAATCCATGGACGAGCGTGGAGGCATCCACGTCTGGTTGGTGCAAATTCGAACTTTTCTGCCTTTTGTTGCCTTCCCCTCTGCTCAACCTTTCACGAATGCCCATTTCCACAGGAAAACAGCAAGAGATGACGAACGAGCGTGAGTTTTATGGCGTTTCCGCCCAGACGAATTCCATGCTGTCGCCCGGCTTGATCCCGGCCGGGCTTGTCCAGCGCAGAATCTGTTTCGTTTGCAGATCGCCATAGATGAAAACACCGGCCAACGGCCCCTTCTGTGCTTTAAGTTCCGCAGACAATTGGGGACGCAGTTCGACATATAACATTTGTAGTTTTTCTCGTGTAGCAGGAGTCGGTCCCGCATAAAGGCATATTATTGTTTTGTCCCGGCGCCGCAGGTTCGCCAAGGGGCCGCCCCATATTCAAGCGCTGGGCAATCGAGCGGAAGGCCGTGGCTCCCCGGAATCACGTAAAACGCTTGGGAGCGCCGGCTGGGCGGGATGAGGAAAGGCAGAAACTGAGAAAGTGGAAATGAAGGCCGGAGCGGCGCGGGTTCAATGCCCCGGAGCCGCGGTTGTACCGACAAGGTTTTCAATGCCTTTTCCTCTTCGTGTCCTTCGTTTCCTTTTGTTCAAGTTCTTTGGGCAAAATGTGAGGAATGTTTTCCCGCAGAACACGCAGAACACGCAAAAAGATGAGAAGATGTGCCAGACTCCCCTTTCTGCGTCATTCTGCGTGGTCTGCCCACGAGCGAGCGTCTGCCCAATAATTTGTTCACTTCTGCAAAAGCCTGTCCTGATTATCCGTGTTAATCCGTGCCATCCGTGGTCAAACCTTCACTTGCATAATGCAAGTTATGTGGTATTGTGGTTGCAGTGGCTGAGGGCGGTTTGTTCTTTGAAAGGCTGCGGATCGGGGCATTTGAGCGGCGAACCCGTTCGAACCACGCCATGCCCCGGTTGTCGCGGCTGTTTATCCGCCTTTGCGCGGAGCGCTGGCCCCGTTTCCGGCCCGCCGTGGCGCTGGACAAGAAAAGGGGTTTTACCACGGATTTCACGGATTTCACGGATAAGGACTTCCCATCCGTGTTTATCCGTGAAATCCGTGGTTGAATGTCTTCGTCTGAGGTTTTGCGCCCATTTGCGGCCTAAATTGACGGCGGTGAGGGTTTCCCTTACAGATGGAGTTCGCCGGTTACGGAAATTACGGTAAATTACGCCAAATTACGGTAAATTACGGTAGTTTTGTTGCGGCGCAACCGATCTTGCGGGCGCGGCTATCCCGGCGCTTATGCAGGCTTATGCACCCTTGTGCATGATAAAAAGCGCGGCTGCTGGAGTGCTTCCGCGGGCCAGGCGAGCTTTAGAGCGTTGATAATCAAGGACATGCAACTCAGGGGTTGCCGAAAAATGACCTTTGCCTTTTCCGCTTGGTCTTTTGACCGATGACTTCGTTGCTCGCTCGTTGCAGATCACTTCGGATATGCGCCTCGCTCGCTTCTCGCCATCGGTCAAAATCCCGGCGCGCAAAAGGTAAATCTTGTTTTCCGACAACCCCTCGGCACTTGGAAGTTTTTGAGCGGTGCCAGGCATACGGCTCGGCAGGTGCCGATCCTGCCGGGGCGTTTATGGCAGAACGAGGCTCCTGCCGAGGCGTGCGTGCCCAAAAACAGATATGCGCCCTCGCGAAAGCCGGCTCGCTCTAATGGTTGAGGTCTTCCCTCGTAAAAATGATCAGGCCGGCGACGAACATGATGACGGCGGATACTCCGGACAATTCGATCATCTTCCAAACCTCCGGCCGCCATTGATAATCCATTGCATGGGCCATCTGTAGGAGGTTCAGCCAGGGGTAAGTGATGTGGCGGGTGAAGATGTAGGGATCAAGTCCCGCCAGATGCTTGGTGAGATCAATGACAATCAAGGTGGCAATGGCCACCGACACGGCCTCTCCGGTCGTGCGAATCAGGGTGGAGATCAGCAGCCCGTACATCACCAGAGCGCCCAACGGAATCCAACTGAGCGCGTAAGCCGCCAGCAACTCTTGCATCGCCTGGTTGCGGCTATACACGATTCCGGCGGAATCTCCAATCGGGCCGAAGCGGTAATGGATGCCGGCCAGCGCCACGGAAAACAGCAAGGCGGCGGCTGAGAAGACCATCATGTAAAGCAACCCGATGACCGCCTTGGCAACGTAGAATTCCCACCGATGCACCGGCGCGGCCAGCGCGGCGCGGATCGTGCCGGTCCCGGTTTCCTCCGCCATCAATCTGGCCGCGAAAGTAACGATCAAAATCGGCCCAACGTCCGAGAATACCATTTGCATGGAAAAGCCGACATAGCCCCAGGCGTTCTCCGTGGCCGCGTTTGTGAGATGCCCCGCGGCAAAATAAGTGACCACATTCGCCAGGCCCAAAGCGAAAATGCCGAAGTAGGGCAGAGTGCGCCGCGCCGCCTTGGCGGCTTCATTGAGCAGCAATGGCACGAATTGGCTACGCATGGGACTTGTCTCCGGTGATCGACAGGAAAAACTCCTTCAACGTCTTCTGTTTGGGCGCGAGGGCTGAAACAGTGAACCCGGCCTGTTGCAGGCATTGGTTCAGCCACGCGGAATCGTCCCGCGCGAGCGTGAACTCCACTGTGTCGCCGCTCACCGGTTCCACCCGCAGGATCTCTCCGTGGCGCGATAGAAAATCGCCATCGGGAATCCTGCCCTGAAAGGTGACGCGAACGATCCGCTCGTGCGGCTTCAACAGCTCCTTCACCCGGCCGGAAGCAACCAGCCGCCCCTGGTCGATGACAAGAACCGTGTCGCAGAATTCCTCGATTTCCGACATTAAATGGCTGGAGACAAAAACGGTGAGGCCCTCCTTTCTGACTTGCTCGCGCAGGAAGGAGAGCACCTCGTTTGTGCCCTCGGGGTCCATGCCATTGGTCGGCTCGTCCAGGATCAGAAGGCGCGGGCGGCCGAGCATCGCCCGGCCAATGCCCAGGCGCTGTTTCATGCCGGTGGAATAAACCCGCACACGGTCATGCTGCCGCTCCGCCAGGCCGATCCGTTCCAGGATTTGGTCAATCTCACGCGGCGAGACTTTGTCAAGCAAACTGGCCGCGAGTTCGAGGTTCTTTCGACCGGTCAGGTACTCGTAAAACGCCGGCGATTCCACCGTGACACCCACGGAGCGGATGGCTTTCTTGTAATCCTTCCATATATCCACGCCGAAGACGCTGAGGCGCCCGCCGCCGGGCCGCACCAGCCGCGGGATCATATAAAGGGTGGTGCTCTTTCCCGCTCCGTTCGGTCCGAGAAACCCGCACATCTGGCCGGGCTCAACCTCAAACGATAGATGGTTCACGGCCTGGATGCGCCCAAATCGCTTGGAGACGTCTTCCAAAGCCAGCGCTGGTGAATGACCTGTCACGGGTTCCTGCCTTTTGCTTTATGGGATGGCGGCATGAAAATGTAAAGTTTTGGCTGATCGGAGTCATGCAAGATAATGTCCGACATCCCATCGCCCTTCAGGTCTTTGATTTCAAAATAGCCGTGTCCCGGCGCGTCGAAAGCCATGCCGGGTTGCGGATCGAACCATCGTCCGTCCGTCGTGCTGAAGTAGATGTTCCATCGGGTATCCGAACGTTTGAAGATAAGATCGGGGCGTCCGTCGCCGTTGAAGTCTCCCTGAATAAAGCACGTCCACCCGGTGAGAATTTCCGCCGGCAAAATCCCCGTCAGCGGCACGGTCGCGTCCGGGCTGCGGGCAAAAGCGCCTTGATGGAACGACCTGATCGTGAGCATCCAATCCAGCCCGTGCGAGACCACCGTTTCCAGGAGTCCATTGGCCGAGGTGAGGCCGGTTTTCAAATCAAGCAATACCAGCTCGCATTTGCCATCCCCTCTCAGATCGCCCGCGGGCGATGCCTTGAAGGTCGAACCGATTGGAATCGGGAACCCGCGACAGTGCAGAATTTGGTTTGGCCGCTCCGGCAATTGCTGGTCCGCGCCGCGCAGGAAGACATGGATGTCGGACTTGAAATCCAATTTGCCGCTGATCTGGCACAGAATCAGGTCTTCGCGGCCATCGCCATTAATGTCGGCGCGGTAGAGGCGTGGCGGGCGCTCCTGCGAGGTTTTCTTCAAGTCAGCGATGATCTTCCGGATGCCTTCATTCTCCGGCTCCGTGTCTGGATACTTCTCTGGTTTGGCCCGAAACGACAGTTGAATGCTCAAGCTGTGCGCTGGATTCGCTCCCACCATCCACGGGTCCCTCCACGGATCAAGGTCGATGTCCCAGTCCGTTCGTCTCGCGTCCAGCGTCATGGACAGTCCGGGACTCCACTCATAATCGCTGTTCCGCCGGTAGAGCACAGCCTGTCCCGCCGCCAGAACCGGGATCAAAACGTTTGTACCGACGAATTTCGCAGCCAGCGATGTGAGGGCGGGAACATCGAAGTTGCTGAATGCCTGGCTCGCATTGATGAGCGGGCGTCGGTCCGATTCGAACAAACCGGCGTCCTGCCGGGAATAAACCAGCCCGGTGGCGGTTGAAAAAAGCAATTCACGCCCCGGATGCGCCTCAACGTCGCACACGGTGACCCAGGCGGTTTGCGGCGGCAGGGGAATGATCTGATCGGGTGAGTTGGCAAAGCCGTCCGGACGTTGGCGATAGTTCAAGAGCGTTTTCTCCGCCGCGTCAACGACGAGCAGATTGCAGCGTCCGTTCCCTTCAATATCAACAAAAAGCGGCGCACCCGCGCTGGCGGGAAGTGTTACCACCTCAGGCAACAGCAGCAGCGGCTCCGCCCGCCCCGCGTTCACAGTGAAGATCATCAGAAGAACCAGCCCAAATACTTCCCACGCTGATCGAAACGCCAACCGTCCGTTGCCGCGGTGAGCGGGGAGCATCCAGGCTGGCGGAAAAAAGCGCATGGTTATTTCTGGCTTATGAAGACTCTATAGCCCTTTTGGTTCGCCAGTTGCACAATCAGATCGCTGACGCCATCGTGGTTCAAATCCGCAGCCTGCCACCCCTCAATCGGCTCCGTGCAACTGAATCGTAAGACCGGTTCGCGGCTGAACCCTTTTTCTCGCGAAACAAGGGAGTAAACCGAGATGGCATCACTGTGGTCCCGCACCAGCAAATCCGCCTTGCCATCCCCTGTAAAATCGCCGCCCAGACGGACGTATCGCGCGAAATACTCATGCAGGTCCTGCCCAATCTCGCCTCGATCCAGATGGATCACAACGTCATGTTGACAGTCCGCTTCCTTTGGAAAGCCAATGCCGGGCCGATAGAAGTAAAACCGGAGGCTGTAATCGAGCTTCTTGGAGATGAGCATCTTGTGGAGGCCTTCCTTGTCCTCGATGTGACTGTACCCCAAAACCAAGTCTGGAAAACCGTCGCCGTCCACGTCCACCACCGGCACTGGGAGCGTCCAGTCGTTCTTGCGAAAGACCTGTTGTGGTTCATTTGGAATCCTGCCGCGCTCATCCGCGATATACGTGCTCGCCAGCACTTTTCCAGAAGGAAGCCCGGGTATGAATGAAGGCTCGTTCCTCCAGGTGCTCTTGATCAAATCCACTTTGCCGTCCCGGTTCAGGTCGGCCCAGCAATGCCATGAGAAAGTATCCGCCCTGTCCGCGTAGATTAGCGCGGGATTCAGGTCGAAGAGGCCGTTGGCCTGCTGAAGATAAAGGCTGTAGGTGTTGGTCCAGCCATTACTGCGGCGGACGATCAGATCATCCCGTCCGTCGCCATTAACGTCCCCGATGCACAAGTCCAATCCAAGAGACGTGGCAAATCCAGGATCGCTCACTGAGAGTTGGAGGCCGGCATCGATGGCATGGCTGATGAGCTGAGCCTGATGCCACGCGTCTCGATGTTGCCAAACCTGAAGTCCGTCCGCCGCAGGTATGAGCAGCAGCGGCCAGCCGCCGCCTGTCCCGACCGACAAGGGAAAGTACATCGCGTTGGTGTCTTTGGCGGCTTCTGGAATGATCGTGGATTGCGTGATGATTCGCCGGACGACAGGAGGACCGGCCCGATTAGTGAAACTATATTCGGTCACTCCGTCGCTGGTCATGACGAGCACGCTCTCGGACGGCCCGCCCAGTCTGGCCGCCCATACAACACATGGCCGGGGTTCAAGACGATAGATTTGATGCGGTTCGCGCCTGAAACCCTGCGCGCGATCCTGATAAAAAACGGACAGATTGGTGTCGTCCATCAGCACAAGGTCCTTGAGACCGTCGCCATCCAGGTCGCAAACCAGCAACTGCTGGCATGGGCCGGCGACTTCACTCGCGCTGAACCGCGGCTTGGATTCAGCCGATAAGCCCGCCATCAGGGAAATGGTCAAAAGCAGTGCCGGGAGTGTTTTCAGCTTGACCTCATTTTGTTTTGAAGCATTTCGAGGACGTTAGACAACACCGGGTCGAAATCGTCACGCGGAAGAACCAATTAATAAATGAGCATCAGCGGTTCGTCGAGACCGTGACGCTGAACGCGCAGACGTAGCAGTAATCGCCCGCGGATGCCCACTTTCCCGGGCTGATCTCGCGCGCGGAATTCCGTGTGATGTTTCGATTGTTGAAATGCCACCGCCACAATCCCGTGCTTTTGACGCACATCCAGTACTTCACGCCGGCTTTTAATACTGGTTCGGTGACTGATTGAAGAATGACCGGCTCAACCACCTCCCCGGCGGGGACCGAAAACGTTTCCAGAGTGGCTCCAGGAAACCCACGCTCATCCTGCGCGATGGACACGGTCGCGTTTCCGGGGTCTCGCGCGTGGCGGTTGGGTTCGATGGCCAATTGGATGGCAGTAAGTGGGCCGGACGCCGTGGACACGAACCAATCCGCATGAGCCTCAGTTCCCGCGGCCCAGGTGTTTGATCCGTATGTGTTGGAAGGACCGAACGAACTGAACGCCAGCCCTGGTATTAGAGGGCCTGGGCTATTTGGCTCCGAAGACTTGTTCATCATGGCGGCCGGCGCTGATTTGCCCGCGGTGCGGCCATGACCACGGCCAAAGAAGCAGAACAGGGCGACATTCATCGCCACAATCAGAATAACGATGAGTTGAATCGCCAAGTTCGCGGGTTTCTTGTCCATGTCTCGGAACTGCCGCGGGGCCGGATGGGAGCCACACGCGGGCACTTGGGTTAGATTTTTCACCTCGACCTGCGGTCGCGCCGGCTGCGAACTTCCCACGCGGCCGGACAAATCCGTCGCAACCGCCTCCAGCCAGTGCTGCGGATAACCGACGGCCACAAAGCGCGGTTTGGCGCCCTCAAACTCCGTCACAAGCGTCGCCAAGGTGGACAGCGGCCCGGTTGTCACGGGCTGTCCGTTGTACGACGCGCCTGTTATTAGTGTGAACTTGGCGATCACCGCCCGCGGCAGCCGCCGCCTCCAGGCCAACAGTCCCAGCGTTTCCCACACCGTCAGCCGCCCGTCCCGCCACCGGACCCGGCACCGTCCGAACATAACCAGAAACCCGACACCCAAGGGAATGCAGCCGGCCACGACAAACACCAGAAGAAACGCCAGAAACGCCGCCATGAAGTACTCGCCGCCCGGCTGTTGGCGACTGGAGAATTGGCGGACCACAACCAAAAGGATGCCGCCCACGCCCGATAGCCAGATCGCGCTAAACCCGACCGGGATCAACCCCAGCCACCGAATTGCCCCCAAGCGCCGCGCAGGCAGCCAATAAGTCACTTCATCGCCGGCTGATTCGACGCGAATCTCAGGTATGGCAGTCAGGTCCATAGTCATTCCATTTCCGTCACCGACGTAGCAGTAGTCGCCCGCGGATGCCCACTTTCCCGGCCTAATCGCGTTACCGCGTGCCCATGCCGACGCTTTGGACGGTCTGGAAAAGTTTCCCTTCCGTCTTGATGCTGGGCGCGATGATGATTTCGGTTTCCTGAAATTCACGGATCGTGGCGGCGCCGACGCTGCCCATGCACGTCGTAATGGCCCCGATCAGGTTCTGCGAGCCGTCATCCACTGTCGCCGGCCCGTAAAGGATCTGCTTGAGGGAGCCGGTGACGCCGACTTTGATGCGAGTGCCGCGCGGCAGGTTGGCGTGAGGCGTGGCCATCCCCCAGTGATTGCCCTTGCCCGGCGCTTCTTGCGCGCGCGCAAACGCGCTGCCGACCATGACCGCGTCCGAACCGCAGGCCAGCGCCTTGCACACGTCGCCCCCCTTGCTCATCCCGCCGTCGGTGATGATCGGGATATAGCGCCCGGTAATCTTGTGAAAATAATCCCGCGCCGCCGCGCAATCCACCGTGGCCGTCACTTGCGGGACGCCCAGCCCCAGAACCCCGCGGCTGGTGCAGGCGGCCCCCGGCCCGACGCCGACCAGCACGCCGGCCACGCCGCAACCCATCAACTGCTCGGTTACGTTGTAGGTGACAGTGTTGCCAATGATGACCGGGATGCGCATCTTCCGGCAAAAATCGGCGAGATCGAGCGATTTGTATTCCGTTGAAATATGTTTGACCGTGGAAACGGTCGATTGCACGACGAACAAATCCGCCCCGGCCTCCTGCGCGATGCACCCGAAGCGCTCCGCCTTTTGCGGAATGGAACTGACCGCCGCCAGCACGCCGGCCGCCTTCAACTCCTCCACGCGCCGGGCGATCAATTCCTCCTTGATAGGCTCGGTGTAAAACTTCTGGATCAGCTTGGTGACATCCTCCTTGCCCGCCTTGACGATCTGGTCGAGCACGTCGGAAGGATTGGCGTAGCGCGTTTGCACGCCCTCGAGGTTGATGACCCCCAGGCCGCCCAGCTTGCCCATTTCGATGCAAAAGCGCACGTCGGTGACCCCGTCCATCGCGCTGGCGATGATCGGGATTTTCAGCGCGATGAAACTGCCGTCCGGGCGCGGGATTTTGAACGAAGTATCCACTTCGTTCGGGTTGATGGTCACTTCTCCGGGCACAAGGGCGATTTCGTCAAATCCATAAGTGACGCGCGCCTTTCGATTTCTTCCAATCCACATTCCCATAGGTCAATTCCAATGGTTCAATTTGAAGATGTCTGGCCGCCCGATTCAAAACTCGAACGGCTCGTTGAGTGTTCCGCACTGTGCGCAACGTGAACGGGCCACGTCCGCGTCGTCGGTATAAACCGAACCGCATCGTTCGCATCGGAAGATGCGGTCCTGCTTCCGCGCCGGCCCGAATCGCCGGCTGCGAATTTCCGAATATATGACCAACACCGCCAAGCCCGCAAGCAAAGAAATAACGTAGGCGCAAATCAGTTTCTCCAACCTCATCTCATTCCCCTTTCATTTAAGCCCCGCCGCGTTGGTCTCCTCGCTCGTGCGCCACTCAAAAACCGCCCGCCCCCAATCGGTCATCCCCGAGGCCGACCGCTCAAAGCGCAGCCCTTTGGCCGCGATCAACGCCGCCGCGTCCGCCTTGGGCGACCCGCTCCGCACGACCAGGCGATGCGCCACGATGTCGCCCACGCGGTTGACGGCGATCTCCACAACCGAATTGCTCAACAATTGCGCGTTGGGCCACGCCGCCAGCGCCGGCTCGGCGCCCGTCCAACGCCGCGCCACCGCGCCTTCGAGGCGGAAAATCGAATTCGTCTGGACGACTTCCGCCGGAAGGTAGATGGGAAGCGGCTCCAACGACATCGATCCCCGGTCTTCCAGAGCCAGAGGCAGAAGCGTCGGGCTGGAGGTCACGGCGGCTGGAATGTTGCCAAGATTGGCAAGATTCAAGTCCAGCCAGACCGGCGCTTCCAGCCGATTTGTGGGGGTGTAGGACGGAGGCCGCTGCGAAAGCCAGCCCCGGCCCGAAAATCCGCGGACGCCAGGCCATGCGAACACCGCCGGGTCCCCCGCAAGACACACGCTCCACAACTTCTCCTCCGTCACCGTGGCATCGAGCGCGGAAAAACGGATGCCCGGCTCGCCAGCCGCCACCGCGCGGCCTGCCCGGTCGCCAAAAGCCAGGATCAACGCAACTTGAAGGACAAACAGAACCCCCGCCACGACCAGAAATCGCCACTGCGTCCAGCCTCCCGTCTCTTTGCCGGGAACGCTCATGGCGGCTGGGCAAACATGGGGGGGCGCTCCGCCAGCAAAACCTCCGTGATGCCGGCCTGGCGCGCCAGCAGTTCCAGGCGCGCGATCACCTCCAGTGTCGCCGCCTTGTCGGCCCACAACACCATCGTCAATTTCCTGGATTGCCGCGCCGTGCCGGTCTGGCGCTCTTTCAATTTCGCCTCCAAATACCCTTCCTGCACCGCCTCGTTCTCAAAAAAACATTGTCCGCGGGAATCGACCGCCACCACCACCGTCGGGTTGTCCGTCCCCGGCCAGCGCCCCGCTTCGGGCAGATGGATCGTCACTCCGGGCGTGTAAAGCAGAGAGCACAGCAGCATGAATATCAGCAGCAACATCAACACCCCCGCCACCGGCGCCGCGTCCAGCGGCCCGCGAAATAGACTGGCATGACGCTCGAATCTCATGCCTTGCGCGAGTCCTCAGGCCCAGCCCCCGGAGCGGCCACGATGCCCAGGATCTCGCTGGCGGCCTGCTCCATGTCGAGAACAATATGATTGACTCTGCTGACCAGGTAATTGTAACCCGCGTAAGCCGGAATGGCCACGGCCAGCCCCGCGGCCGTGCAGATCAGCGCCTTCCAAATGCCGGGCGAAAGATCCCCCACATGCGCGTTGAGGCCCGCTTTCTCCACCGCGGCGAACACGCCCATAAAACCGAGCACCGCGCCCAGCAGCCCCAGCAACGGCGCGATTTGCGCCACTGTGGCCAATAGGCTCAGCCGCTGCTCCAGGCGCGGCACCTCCCACGCGCCGGCGTCCTCCAGCGCCTCCCGCACCGCTTCGCGGCCCCGGTCCCGGTTGAGAATGGCGATCTTGACCAGGCGCGGCACGGGACCGGGCGTCGCGTCGCAGATGGCCAGCGCCTCGACAATGTTGTCGCGCTTGAGCACGTTGCGCACCCCGTTGAGAAACTCCGTGGAGTTGATCTGATCCCGGTGATATTGCAAAAGGCGTTCGCAGAAAATCGCCAAAGCGACCGCGCTGGTCGCCACGATCACCCAGATCATCAAACCGCCCTCAGCCAATAAATGAGGCATCCCCGCTTTATACCCCGTCCACTTTGAACTTTAAACCCTAATCTTTTGGCCTATCTTTTCTCCATGGATTCGCCGCGCCGCCGCAACCAGCCGCCACACCCCTGGCGCAACCAGATCGAATCCGTCCTCATCTCCCAACAGCGCCTGGCTCGCCGCGTCCGCACCCTGGCCGCCCAGATTCAGCGCGACTTCGCCGGACGCGACCTCGTCATTGTCGCCTTGTTAAACGGCACGGTTGTTTTCCTGGCCGATCTCTTGCGCGGCCTTTCGCTGCCCTTGCGCCTGGATTTCATTGGCGTCTCCAGTTACGGCGGCGGCGCCGAATCGGCCGATCTGGTTTTCACCAAGGAACTCCGCCTGGACGTCACCGGACGGGACGTCCTCCTGGTCGATGATATTTTGGACACCGGAAAAACCCTCTCGCGCGTCACCTCCAAATTGGTGCGACTGCGCCCACGCGTCATCAAAGTTTGCGTTTTACTGGACAAACCCGCCCGCCGCCTGGAAAACATCACGGCCCATTACGTCGGCTTCACCATAGACAATCACTTCGTCGTCGGCTACGGCCTGGACTACGCCGAGCGCTATCGCAACCTCCCCTTTGTCGGCGTCCTGCGCCCGGAAATGTACAAACACCCCGACTTCATCCCCGTGCTGTCCCCGGCCAAACGCCGTCTGCTCCAGGGCACGGAAGACAAGCCGCCCGGCGGGGCCGCCGCTGAGAAGCCGGAATAAACCCGAACCCGAATCATTAGCGACGTTTCCGCTGGCCAACAAAGCAGTGCGACGTTAAAGTGCAAGCGTGCAGACTTGGTTGTCAGAGAAAATTGTCTTCGATCCCGCTGTTTGTCACGGCAAACCGGTGGTGAGAGGCACACGTGTTCTCGTGGCCAATGTCGTGGGAGCGGTAGCTGCCGGTGAGACCCTCCCGGAGATTTTGCGGGATTACCCCTCGCTGACGGAATCGGATGTTCGGGCGTGCCTTGAATTTGCCGGCAGGTTGACTGCAATGGAGGGAATCGAGGCCGAACTCACCGCGAAATGACATTTTTTCTTGACGAGAATTTCCCCCGTACCGCGTTGGCCCATCTGCAAACCAAGGGGCACAATGCCAGCCACGCCTTGGATGCATTTCCCCCTGGAACGTCTGACGATAAGTTATTTGCCCTTGCGCAAGAGCAAGGCGCCATTTTTGTCACGACTGACAAGGACTTTTTCACACGATTCCACTGGCGTTCGTCAAACATCACGGCGCAATCGTGATTACGTTGCACAAGCCAAATCGTGCCAGCTTACTTCGCCGATTGTCCGATGCGTTGGCATTGCTGGGATCCCATTATCAGGCAGGGACTCGCGGGATCTTGCCCCTCCCGATCTTGGGTTTGATTTCCGAGTGTTCGGCGCTTCTCCCGCCATAGCCAGGCGACGGCGGACGTGGTTAAACGTCTTCCTCTGCGGCTCTCTGCGGACTCTGCGCGAGAAAAGTCGGTTTCCCTTGTTGGGCTGGTCTTCCGGAGTTTCACCCTCTGGCAAGCTCTGGCAAGTTATCAAACCGGGGTCTTGCACGTTAATTCGGATTGTGACCTCATGCACCCTTGTGCACCCTTGTGCATGATAAATAGGGGGCCGCGCCGGATCGGGTGCCCCCGCCTACAAGCAGCCGGTTTCGGCTTTTTGCGCCCGCGGCGCGGAGATCCCGGCGCTTATGCAGGCTTGTGCACCCTTATGCACCATAAATAGGGGCGCTGGAATTCAAGTGAGCTTGCGGGCGCGGCCCGCCCCCTCCTGAAGCGCGGCAAGAAATGGGTGGGTATCCGCAAATTCGGACAAGTCTTCTGGAGCCGGCCCTTTTACAGTCGAAAAAATCCGCCGGGATTTGATCGCATTTTTGTGGCATGAATCCGGCGGCGGGTGAATCATCCTGACGATGAGCAAGCTGCAAGATGTGCTTGAGTTGCGGGTCCGTTACAGCGAAACGGACCAAATGGGGACATTCTATAACTCGCGCGCCCTGGAATGGTTCGAGTGCGCCCGGACGGAATTGATGCGCCGGAAGCTGGGCCTGCCCTACACGGCGATCGAAGAGAGGGGTGTCTTCCTGCCGCTGGTGGAGGCGCATCTGGAGTTTCTGGGCGGGGCGCGCTACGATGATTTGCTGGAGATCGCCTCCGCCGTTGAGTTTTCAGGACGGGCGCGGCTGCGGTTCGATGTTCACATTACGCAAAACACGACCGCCAAAGCGGTGGTGCGCGGTTGGACGATCCATGCGTTCGCCGATGCCGGGGGGAAACCGATCCGCCCCCCGGCATGGTTCATCGAAGCCATGCAAAGAGCGTCCGCCAAGCCCGAAGCCCGCGTTTGAGCGGACGACACTTATTATGAGAAAATCGCCAAACCAACCCCACCGAACCTTCCATCCCGTCAGCGCGCCGGATTTTCTTCCGCCAGACCAGTTGAGGGAACTCCAGTTGCAGCGCCTGACATTCATCGTCCGGCGCGCTTATGAGCATGTCGGCCTGTTCCGCAAACGGATGGATGAACGCAATCTGACGCCGGACGACGTGCAAAGCCTGGAGGACATCACGCAACTGCCCTTCGCGGTGAAGACCGATTTGCGGGACACCTACCCGTTCGGATTGTTCGCCAGCCCGATGAAGGACATCGTCCGCGTGCATGCATCGACCGGGACGACGGGCAAGCCGATCGTGGTGGCTTACACGAAGGAAGACATAGAGGTCTGGACCAACGTGATGACACGCAGCTTCGCGGCGTGCGGGTTGCACTCCGGGGACATCATCCAAAACGCCTACGGTTACGGGCTGTTCACCGGGGGACTGGGAGCGCATTACGGAGGGGAGGCGCTGGGGGCGACTGTCATTCCCATTTCGGGCGGTAACACGGAAAGGCAATTGACTGTGATGAAGGATTTCGGAGCGACGGCGATTTGCTGCACGCCCAGCTATTTCCTCCACATCATCGAACGCGCTCCCGCCATGGGCATCAAAATCAAGGAACTGCCGTTGCGCGTGGGAGTTTTTGGCGCTGAACCGTGGACGGAAACGATGCGCCGGCGCATCGAGGCGGAAAGCGGCATCAAGGCCTACGACATTTACGGGCTTTCGGAGATCGTCGGGCCGGGAGTGGCGATGGAATGCCAATGCCAGGCCGGCCCGCACATTTTTGAGGATTGGTTTTATCCGGAGATCATCGACTCGGTCACGGGCAAGCCGTGCGCGGATGGCCAGGAAGGCGAGCTGGTGCTGACCACGCTGGGCAAAGCGGCCATGCCGATGATCCGTTACCGCACGCGCGACATCACCGCCTTGACTTCCGAGCCTTGTGCCTGCGGGCGCACGCTGCGGCGCATCAAGCGCATCGCGCGGCGCAGCGACGACATGATGATTATTCGCGGCGTCAACGTTTATCCCTCGCAGATCGAGACGGCGCTGCTCAAGATCGAAGGCACCCTGCCCCATTACCAGATCATCCTGACCCGGGAAATGGGCCTGGACGAAATCGAAGTGCAGGTGGAAGTGACGCGGGAGCTTTTCGGGGACACGGTGGGAGCGCTCGAGGAGTTGCAACACAAACTGAGCGCCAGCGTCGAAACGTCGCTGGGGCTGCGGGCCAAAGTGCGGCTGGTGCAACCGCAGAGCATCCAGCGCAGCGAAGGCAAAGCCAAACGGGTCATTGACCAGCGCAAAATGTGAGACGGAGAACTTTATGAAATTGAAACAACTTTCCCTTTTTCTCGAAAACAAACCCGGCGCCCTCAGCCGCCCGATGCGGATTCTGGCCGCGGCCGGCTTCAACATCCTGACGCTCTCGATTGGCGACGCCCACCAGTTCGGCATCCTCCGCCTGATCCTGCGCGACTGGGCCAAAGCCAAGAAGCTTCTCGAAAAAGAGGGCTTCGTGGTCAAGGTCACCGACATGGTCGCCGTCGAGGTGGCCGACGAGCCCGGCGGTCTGGCGGAGATACTCGACGTGCTGGAGGCGGCCGGGGTAAACGTCGAGTTCATGTACGCCTGCACCGAAAAGCGCGAAAGCAAGGCGTTGATGGTTTTTCGTTTTGATGACCCGGACAACGCCCTGCGCGTCCTGCGCCGGCACGGCATCCACGCCGCCGGCAGCGCGGGCCTCCTCAAACAATGGCAAGGCTGACCTATGGAAAACATAAGACGATGCTTGAAGAACGACCGGTTCGCGGAACGCGCGAACATTGAACTGCTCTCCGTCTCGCCCGGGCGCGCCACGTGCAAGATGGTTTTGCAGCCGCACCACCTCAACGGCCTCAATTCGGCGCATGGCGGGGCGATATTCACGCTGGCGGATTTCACCTTCGCGGCGGCGGCCAATTCCCACGGAACCGTCGCCGTGGCGATCAACGCGAACATCACGTTCATGAAAGCCGCCGCCGCCGGCACCCTTTGGGCAGAGGGGCGCGAAGTGTCCAAGAATTTCAAAATCGGCTCGTATCTGGTCGATGTGAAGGACGACCAGGGAGATTTGGTCGCCCAATTTCAAGGCCTGGCCTATCGCAAGAAGGACAAGCTGCCGGAATAGTCGTTTTTGGAGGTTGCGGGGCAGATAAAGGATTGACGGCATCCGCCCTGTTCTCTTAGGCTTTCCGCGTGGTAAAATGTGACGTTGCGATGTTTCAAGCTGCAAAAATCATTGCTGACGAGTATTCAGACAATGCCGACGCGGTTTTCGCCCAGGGAGACTCGTTGGACATCTTGCGAGAGTGCCCAGCCGGTTTCGCGAAACTGATCATCACGTCCCCCCCCCTACAACATTGGCAAGGAGTACGAAAAGCAAAAGAAGTTGGAGCATTACTTGGAGGGACTAAAGCCGATTCTCGAACAACTGATTCGGGCGCTGTCTCCGGGCGGATCACTTTGCTGGCAGGTTGGAAACTATGTTGAGGACGGCGAAATCTTCCCTCTGGATACATGGTTCTATCCAATTTTCAAGAAACTCGGCCTGCAACTTCGGAACCGCATCATTTGGACCTTTGAACACGGGCTTCACTGCTCCCTGCGATTCTCCGGCCGCTACGAAACGTTGCTGTGGTTTACAAAGACTGACAACTATACATTTAATCTCGATCCCATTCGCGTTCCTTCAAAATATCCGGGGAAGACGAATTTCAAGCCGGGTCCAAAATATGGCCTTCCGTCGGGAAATCCGCTTGGAAAGAACCCTTCCGATGTCTGGCGGCTAATGGAAAAAGAATGGGAGGCGGGTCTCTGGAACATCCCAAACGTGAAGGCGAATCATCCGGAAAAGACGCTTCATCCGTGCCAGTTTCCAATTGAACTCGTGGAACGCTGCGTTCTGGCAATGACAAATCCAGGAGATTGGGTGTTGGACCCTTTCAGCGGGGTTGGCTCCGCCATGTTGGCCGCCGTGCGGCACGATCGGAAGGCAATGGGCTGCGAACAAGATTCTCATTACGTCCTTGAAGCCCGTCGCCGAATGAATCTCCTTTTGGCTGGAGAATTGCCTTACCGCCCCCTCGGTAAACCAGTGTACCAACCGACCGGAAAGGAGAAGGTGTCACAAATTCCGCTGGAATGGACAAGAACAGGTGAAGCGGTATGTTCCTGTGAAGGCTCTGGCGGATGAAATGAGCAGCGGTGTCAGTTATTTTGAGTAGTTCGTGTGGGATTTGGACAAGCGCGGAATCTCAAACATTGATATCCCCGTCCTGATCATTGGAATTGACGTTTGAAGCTGGCATTTCTGCCCTCCGTCGAAGTATCTTGCCCAGCGCCTGCGCTTGGGCTAATTTGCGCCTGTTATGGATGACCAGCCGCCAGTTCCGGAAGCAGTCAAAGCGCCGCCGCCGCTGCCGCCACTTATGCCGCCACCCATTATTTCCCCGCCGCCGCCGCCACGCGGGCGCGGCAACGTGGTTTGGAAGGTTCTGGCCCTGGTTTTTCTGGCCTTGTTGCTTCTGAGCCTGTTGAGCAACGCCCTGAGTTTCACGCACGGCGTCATCCCCCACAGCCGGGCCAGCGCCGACCGCGCCCGCGCTTTGGAAGAATTCGTTCTGGAACACACCAATTCCGACAACAAAATCGCGGTGATCGAAGTCCAAGGCGTCATCAGCGGCGGCGAGGTGGACCGTTCCGACATGAACATGGTCGAATACATGGACGAACAATTGAAGATGGCCGAACGCGACAGCGACGTGAAGGCCGTCATCCTCAAAGTCGATTCTCCGGGCGGCGAGGTCCTCGCCTCGGATGAAATCAACAACTTGCTGGCCAAGTTCCAGGAGCGCAGCCACAAACCGGTGATCGCCTCTATGCAATCGCTGGCGGCATCGGGCGGCTATTATATCTCCGCTCCCTGCCGCTGGATCGTCGCCAATGAATTGACTCTTACCGGCAGCATCGGCGTCATTATGCACGGCTATAATTACCGCCAATTGATGGACAAAGTCGGCATTCGGCCGCAGGTATTCAAGAGCGGCCGCTTTAAAGACATGCTCAGCGGGGAGCGCGAGCCGGATGACGACAAACTGACCGCGGACGAACGCAAGAACCGCGATGAAGAGGATCGGATGGTCCAGTCCTTCATCGACCAGACTTATGACAAATTCAAGTCCGTGGTGAAATCCGGGCGGCAGCGTGCCGCCAGCGAAAACAACGGCAAAGGAAAGGCCCTGGTGGACAATTGGGAGGCCTACGCCGACGGCCGCGTCCTTTCGGGCAAAGAAGCCCTGCAATACGGATTCGTCGATGAACTGGGGGACTTCGACGCCGCCGTCAAACGCGCCCAATCGCTGGCCAACGTCGCCAGCGCGAGCCTGGTCGAATACCGAATCCCCTTCGATCTGGGCTCCGTCCTCTCCCATATTTTCGGCAAGAGCGACGCGCCCGCCATCAAAGTCGATTTGGGCCTGGAGTTGCCCCGCCTGAAAGCCGGCCAGCCCTATTACATCGCCCCAATGAGCATCTTGCACTGAGCCATGGACGCCGGCGGATTCCTGTTGCGTCCGCGCCGGAAAAGGGTTTTTATCAGGCGGAACAAATAAACCAAAAGCCGGAGCCGGAGTTTTTTTCGTGATGGGAAAACCATCGCCGATAACATGAGCGATTCTGAAAACGTTTTGATGGTCGCCGACAGCGAGCGCGACGCCAACATGCTGTATGCGGTCGGGATGTTCGTGCCCGACCCCTTCATCTATTTCCGTTTCGAGGGGAAATGCCACATCGTCGTAAGCGACCTGGAATTTGGCCGCGCGCGGCGCTACGCCCGCCATTGCCGGCTCATCTCCTACACGCAGTGCATCGAAAAACTGCGCCGCAAAGTCAAGCGGCCGGGCACGGCCGCAATCATCAGCCTGCTCTTTCACGAGCGCCGCCTGCGCAAGGTTTTTGTTCCCCCCAATTTCCCCTATGGCCTGGCCCGCGAACTGCGCAACTACAACATCAAAGTCCGCGTCAAGAAGGGCGGCGTCTTCCCGCAACGCGAGTTCAAACGCGCCGATGAAGTCAAAAAAATCAGCGGCGCCCTCATTATGGCCGAAGTCGGCCTCGCCGAGGGAATCCAAGCCCTCAAATCCGCGAAAATTGGCCGGGACGGCAAACTGACCTACCACGG